>WBZO01002222.1_pt3 | contig 16829 bp, 17 predicted proteins | sample 5204261 | NCBI WGS metagenome assembly WBZO01 (sample SAMN12412400, study PRJNA552823) | activated sludge metagenome | isolation source: activated sludge from anammox sidestream of wastewater treatment plant... | place: USA: North Carolina | collected 2017-09 | reverse complement strand
TATATGTTGCGCTTGTTGTTGAATTTTTTCAGCAGTTACTTTAGCATAATTCTCAATTTCTTGATTAATTAAGTTGGCATCGCCTAACAATTCTGATATAGCTAAATTAGTTGCTTTATTCAGTATATCCATTTCGCTATAAGTAACGGTTGATTCTATTTTGTTTTTACACTTTTGTAATTCTTCTTCACTAATAAGTTGAGTTTGTATTTTTGTAATTTCCTCATCTATGCCTTGTTCCGCCTGCTCAATACTCACACCATCGTTTACCTTACCAGAAATAACAAACAATCCTTTATCTATATCGCCCATTACATAAGCATTGATATCGCTAAAGAGTTGTTTATCTTTTATCAAGTTTTTATACAATCTTGATGAATTGCCTCTTGATAAAATATCCGATAATAAATCTACAGTATGATAATTGGCACTTCTTCTGTTACACATGTGATAGGCTCTGTAAATACTATTAACGGGCACATCGCGCTCTACGGTCAAACTTCGATACTCGTTTTGTTCTGGTTCTTCTGGCAATTGTCTTTGTGGCTTAACACCTGCATCAATTGGTTCAAACCATTTTTCACATAGTTGCTTAACCTGTTCAAGTTCTACATTTCCGGCTACCACTAAAATAGCATTGCTTGGATTATAATGTTTTTTAAAAAATGATTTCACATCATCCATGGTAGCGTCTTCAATGTGTTTTATTTCTTTACCAATAGTAGCCCACTTGTATGGATGTTTCTTAAAAGCAAGCGGACGAAGCAATAACCACACATCGCCATAAGGCTGATTGAGATATCTTTGTTTAAATTCTTCAATCACCACATTCCTTTGTACCTCTAGGCTTTTACCGGTAAATGCAAGGCTCAACATTCTATCACTTTCTAACCAAAAAGCGGTTTCAATATTCTCGGCCGGAACAGTGCAATAATAATTAGTAAGATCGTTAGTAGTAAATGCATTATTTTCTCCACCTACAATTTGCAGAGGCTCGTCGTAATTTGGAATATTGATACTTCCACCAAACATTAGGTGTTCAAATAAATGTGCGAATCCTGTTTTGTTTTCATCTTCATCTCTTGCGCCTACATCGTACAGAATATTTAAACAAACCATTGGTGTGCTTTTATCTGGGTGTACAATAACCGTTAAATTATTTTTGAGCTTAAATTTTTGGAACTGTATCATACTACTATTACAAATTTTAAAAGATGGCTAAAGGTAATAAAAAGCTAGCAACTATATTTAAAATATTGGCGTACAACAACCTTAGTATATTCATATATTTCACTTACCTTTACATCAATTTCAACTAGTATAATGAAGTAATATGAAATACCAAAACGATATTATATTAAGAGCTGCAAGAGGTGAGCAAGTAGAACGAGTTCCAATTTGGTTGATGAGGCAAGCAGGTAGGGTTTTGCCAGAATATAAAGCAACTCGAAGCAGAGCGAAAAATTTTGTAGAGTTTGTTAAGAATCCTGATTTAGCGGCGGAAGTTACCATTCAACCAGTTGATATTTTGGGTGTAGATGCCGCTATTATTTTTTCAGATATATTGGTAATTCCAGAGGCGATGGGCTTACCTTATCAAATGATTGAAGCAAAAGGTCCTTGGTTTGAAAACACGCTAACATCTAAAAGTGATATTGACGCATTAAGAATTGCAGACGGAAATGATTTATCGTATGTTATTAAAGCCATAGAGCTTAGCAAAAAAGGATTAAATAATCGGGTGCCTTTAATTGGATTTGCGGGCGCACCATGGACAATTTTTGCGTACATGGTAGAGGGTAGTGGAAGTAAAACTTTTAGTCAGGCTAAAAAGTTTTTATATCAGCAACCACAATTAGCTCACGAGGCATTAGAGAAAATTACACAAAGTACCATCAATTATCTAAAAGCTCAAGTTGCTGCGGGTGCCGATATGATTCAAATTTTTGATAGTTGGGCAGGTGTTTTAGGACAAGAACAATATAAAACTTTCTCATTGCATTATATTTCTAAAATTTGTAATGAGTTATCGCCAATAGTACCAGTTACTGTATTTGCTAAAGATGCACATTTTGCCCTTGCTGATATGGCGGTATTAAGTTGTAATACTATTGGCATTGATTGGACGATTAATCCACAAGATGCACGTATTATAGTTGGACATCAAAAAACCCTGCAAGGCAACGCCGATCCATGTTTGCTATATGCCGAGGAGTGTGTAATAGAACAGGAAGCTCGAAAAATGATTCAGGCATTTGGTAAGCAACGCTATATTGCCAATTTGGGTCATGGTTTATATCCCGATACCGAAAAACATAAAGTTAAGTTCTTTATTGATTGCATAAAGAGTTTGTAATAGTAATTAATATTCCTTTCTTCAATTATAATCTCTCAAGCTGATGGTTGGTTAACTTACAATTAATCCATTCATCATCTAAAACGGCTTCATATTTCTTGTAAAACTCTATGGCGGGCGTATTCCAGTTTAATACCTGCCATTCCATTCTTCTTACGTTTTGTGTTTTACTTACTTCAACAACTTGGTTGAATAATAATTTACCTAAACCTTTTCCTCTATAACTTTCCGTTACAATAATGTCTTCTAAGAATAAACATTTACCCTTCCAAGTACTATACTTATAATAATACAAAGCTATTCCTACAATAGTATTATCTTCTTCAGCAACAAAGAAGTCAAACTGTTTATCATTACCAAATCCCCAATTGGTCATTTCTTCAACGGTTACTTCTACTTCGTTTGGCGCTTTTTCGAAGGTAGCTAGTTCTTTTACTAAATTAAGAACTTGTGGTATATCGGCTGGTGTTCCAATTCTAATAATTACTGACATGATGCAGAATAGTTTTGTTTTAAAATAACTTTTTGTAATATGCGTTTAATGATTAATTCCGTAATAACTTCTTGATAAGAATAATTAGGGGTTTTATTTAGTGCCTCTCTAATTTGTTGCTCAGACAAATCAATTCTATACAACAAATTTTTTAATGCAGAGGCGTCTCTTTTTTCAATATTTATAATGGAAATTAAAATGGATTGAAAAACGTGTTCTAAATGGCAATCATTTATTTTAGGAAGTTCATTTATTAAACCAGTTAGTTCAAAATCTTTAGATAACTGTTCTTTAAATTTTTCAAATAGGCTTGGCTTTTGTAATTGTTCACTGCTATTTATTTCCATTCTTTCAATAATAATCTTTCTACGGGCTTTTTGCCTATTAGATGAGATTCAATAATTTCACGCACATCATTTTTTGTTACACCAACATAAAATACACCTTCGGGATAAATAGCAATGGTTGGCCCTAAATCACATATTCCTAAGCACCCACTTTTGTTGGTTCTAATTTTTAAGTCGAGGTGCAATTCTTTTATTTGTTTTTTAAACTCTGTAACTAGTTCTAAGCCGTGCATTTCACCACAACTTAATTTCTCAGTGCCACTTCGTTGATTTGTACAAACAAAGATATGAATATCGAAAATAAGCGACATGAACTATTCAACCGTTACGCTTTTTGCTAAGTTTCTTGGTTGGTCAACATTACATCCACGCATAACCGCAATATGATAGGATAATAATTGTAATGGCACAACTGAAACTAATGGCACTAAGGACTCGTCGGTTTCCGGAATTTCAATGACATGTTCAGCCATTTTTTTTACGTCTGTATCGCCAGCGGTAACTATGGCAATGATTTTCCCTTTTCTAGCTTTTACCTCTTGAATATTACTTACTACTTTTTCATAATTAGGACCTTTGGTTGCAATAACAAATACAGGCATTGCCTCATCAATTAATGCAATTGGGCCATGTTTCATTTCTGCGGCAGGATAACCCTCTGCATGTATGTAGGAAATTTCTTTTAGCTTTAAAGCACCTTCCAAAGCTACTGGGAAAGAATATCCTCTTCCTAAGTATAAAGCATTGCTTGCATCTTTATATTCTGCAGCAATTTTTTTAATAGCATCATTTAATTTTAAAACTTCTTCCACTTTAGTAGGAATAGATTCAATCTCATAAAGTAATTGGCGATACTTGCTTTCAGCCATTGTACCTCTTACTCTGGCTATATGTAAAGCCATCAGTGTAAGCACAGTTACTTGTGCTGTGAAGGCTTTTGTAGAAGCAACACCAATCTCTGGACCAGCATGGGTATAAGAGCCTGCATGAGTGGCGCGTGCAATTGAAGAACCAACCACGTTACATACTCCAAAAATAGTTGCACCCTTTGATTTAGCTAATTCAATAGCGGCCAATGTATCAGCAGTTTCGCCACTTTGTGAAATGGCAATAACAATATCATCAGGATAAATAATTGGATTCCTGTATCTAAACTCTGATGCGTATTCTACTTCAACTGGAATGCGAGCATATTCTTCAAATAAATACTCAGCAACCATGCCAGCATGCCACGATGTGCCACAAGCAATAATTAAAATACGTTTAATGTTTTTAAACTTCCCTTCATGCTCCTCAATTCCTCCCATTTTTAGATGAGCAGTTTCGGAGTTTAAACGGCCACGCATACTATCAAATATAGAACGAGGTTGTTCGTATATTTCCTTTAACATAAAATGGTCGTATCCACCTTTTTCAATGGCTTCTAACTCCATTTCTAATTGTTGAACGTATGGAGTTATTTCTTTATCTCTGATGGTTCTAATTTTTAACTCATCATTTCTTCTAATAATGGCAACATGTTCGTCTTCTATATACACTACATTCTTAGTGTACTCAACAATTGGCGAAGCATCGGAAGCAATAAAAAATTCATCTTTTCCAACTCCAATAACCATCGGACTACCTTTTTTAGCCGCAATTAAGGTGTTAGGATCGTTTTTATCGAGGATAACAATGGCATAGGCTCCATTTACCTGTTTAAGGGCACCCATTACAGCATGACTGAGTTTTAATGTAGGTTCGTTTTTGCGAATATCCTCAATTAAATGGATTAAAACTTCTGTATCTGTTTCTGATAAAAAAGTATGTCCTCGTTTTTGTAATCCTTCTTTGATAGAAGCATAATTTTCAATAATCCCATTATGAATGATTACTAAGTCTTTTGTTTGCGAATAGTGTGGATGAGAGTTAACATCATTAGGCTCGCCATGAGTAGCCCAGCGAGTGTGTCCTATACCAATATTACCAGCTCTGTCTTTTGATTTACTATAATCTAAAAGGTCGGAAACTTTTCCCTTCTTTTTATAAACATTTAAAGCGCCTTCTGGAGAAATTAAAGCAATACCTGCGCTATCATACCCTCTGTATTCTAAGCGTTGTAGTCCTTTTATAAGAATTGGAAATGCATCACGGTTTCCAATATATCCAACAATTCCACACATAAAAATCTAATTAAAATATAACAAGCTAATATACGACTTTTTTAAATATTTATTGCTACCAATTTAAAAGTGTATGGATAGATAAAATCTGACAATAATTTAATACAAGTATTATTAAGAAATGTAGCTTAATTTTAGCATATTGGTACGCCCCTTCTCTTTCATTGGCATACTTGCCAAATTGATTACTAAGTCGTCTGCTTTTACAAAACCAGCCTTTTTTATGTATTCTTTTAAGTCGGCAATGGTTTGATCGGTACTTTCATATTTATCATAATAAAAACCTCTTACGCCCCACACTAAACTTAGAGCATTTAATAAAGTTTTGTTATCGGTAAAAATAAAGATGTTAGCTTTTGGTCGATGACTACTCAGTTCAAATGCTGTGTAACCCGAGTTGGTAATAGAAATTATTGCTTTCGCTCCGGCTTGTTTGGACATGATACAGGCGTTATAACAAATACTATCTGCTATATAAGTTACAGTTTTAAGTTCAGGCTCATGTTCTCTATGATAAATAGAGCCACTATCTTCAATTTGTGTGATAATACGTTTCATATATTCTACCACCTTAACTGGATAACGTCCTACAGAAGTTTCGGCACTTAGCATAACCGCATCGGCTCCATCTAATACTGCATTAGCCACATCGTTTACTTCAGCACGAGTTGGCGTATAAGCTGTAATCATACTTTCCATCATTTGCGTAGCAATAATTACTGGCTTGGAAGCTTGCATGCATTTCTGTACAATCATCTTTTGTAAGAGCGGCACTTTCTCCATTGGCATTTCCACTCCTAAATCACCTCTTGCTACCATAATACCATCGGCTAAATCAATAATATTATCTATTTCTTTAATAGCTTCTGGTTTTTCAATTTTAGCTACCACTCTACTATTTTTCTTTTTAGAACGGATAATCTCTTTAAGTTCTACAATATCAGTCGCACTTCTTACAAATGATAAACCTACCCATTCAAAATCATTATCTAAGGCAAAATCTAAATCACGTAAATCTTTTAAAGTAAGACAAGGTAAAGAGATTTTAGTATTTGGTAAGTTCACACCTTTTTTAGAAGAAAGCGTACCACCCGCAATAATAACACATCGCACCTCTTCTTTTTTGTCAGATTCTATCACCTTTAATGTTATTTTCCCGTCGTCTATTAGCACATGTTCGTTTGGTGTAACGTCTTGCGGAAATTGTGGGTAGGTTATAAATAAACGCTCGGCAGTTCCTTCACATTCTTTAGTTGTAATAATTATTTCTTGCCCATTAATAAGTTCAACTGCGTTATCTTTTACTTTACCAATGCGTAATTTTGGACCTTGTAAATCCCCTAAAATACCCACATGACGATTTAATTTTTTATTTAAAGTTCGAATATTATCTACAACATGCTTTATTGCCTCATAATCGCCATGCGAAAAGTTAATGCGACAAATATCTAACCCTGCATTGAATAGTTGTTCAAGTACTGCAATGTTTTCGGTAGATGGCCCCATGGTAGCCACAATTTTAGTTCTATTATAGTTCATATTCATATTACCTCCAAATCTTACTACGAATGTAAGTATTTGAATTTGATTTACGACTTGTTTTGTGTTTTTTTAATTATATGATAATATTCATGGGTTCATAAATTAATATCAAAAAAATGAATGAATCACGCTGTTTTTACAGTATTATTCTTTAAATTTACCATAATACACTATGGCCATTTCATTAGATAACATATCGGTTTATCTTCCAAAAAAACAAAGAACGAATGAAGAGTTAGCTATTGATTTTAACACAAGTGCTGAACAGATATTTAAAAATACAGGCATTAAAACGCGTTATGTTTCTGCCGACGGTGAACTAGCTTCAGATATGGCTGTGAAGGCCGCTGAAAAGTTATTTACCGAACAACATATTGATAAAGACAGTATTGACTTCTTGATTTTTTGTTCAGAGGGATTTGATTACAAAGCGCCTGCAACATCGTGTATTATTCAAGAACGTTTGGGGTTAAAGAATGAAATTGGGTGTATTGATCTGCCTTATGGTTGTTCAGGGTATATTTATGGGTTAGGAGTTGCAAATGGAATGATTGTAAGTGGTGTTGCAAGTAAAGTGTTATTTCTAACAGCAGATATGGCTACTACAGTAATTCATAAAAATGATTTGGAATTAAAAAGTATCTTTAGTGATATTGCTACTGCTAGTTTAATAACTGGAAATGATAAAAAGTTACCCTTTGTTTTTGGAACAGATGGAAAAGGGCATCAGAATTTAATTGTAAGATATAGTTCCACTAGAGACTTAAATGCAGATTTTTTAAAATCGGAAACACTACCCTATGGTCACATGACAATGAATAGTACAGAAGTGTTTTTATTTGCCGTAAAACGCGTACCAATTCTTATACAATCTATTTTAGAGAAACATAACACCTCTATAGATGATATTGATTTGTTTGTTTTCCACCAAGCAAGTTTTTTTATGTTGGATGTAGTAAGGCGAAAATGCAAGATACCTAAAGAAAAATTTTTTGTGAATATTGAAGAATATGGCAACTCCGTATCTTCCACAATTCCTGTGGCGCTATATGATGCTGAAAAAAAGGGAGTTTTAAAACGAGGCATGAAAGTGTTATTAGCAGGATTTGGTATAGGTTATAGTTGGGGCGCAACTATTATTGATTATTGAAATTAAAAGTGTATTTTTATAAAAAAAGTGTATGATATCATTAGATGAATTTACAAAACAATTAGCGGCAGAGTTTGAGGATGTGGATCCTAATACCATTACTCCAAATACTAATTACAGAGAGATAAAAAACTGGAGTTCTATGTATGCACTTATTGTTATTGCATTTGTAGATGCTAACTTTGATGTGCAATTAAATGCAGATAATTTAAGAAACTCTCAAACCATTAAGGATATATATGATATTGTGATAGCTAAACAAGCAAATTAATGGCATTACTTTCGGTTCAAAATATCTCGATAAAAGGCATTGCGGCTTGTGTTCCAAAACAAAAAGAATACACCAACAACTATTCGTTATTTACCGAAGAAGAAAAAGAATTATTTATAAAAAGTGTTGGAATTACCGAAAGACGTGTAGCACCTTTTGAAATTACAACTTCAGACATGTGTTATCATGCTGCTGAAAAATTAATAGCAGATTTACAATGGTGCAAAGAAGATATTGGTTGTTTAATTTTTGTTTCTCAATCAACAGATTATTTGCTGCCAGCTACAAGTATTATTTTGCAACACCGCTTACAGTTACCCAACACCACAATGGCTTTTGATGTAGGACTTGGCTGTTCGGGTTACGTATATGGCTTACAATTAATGGCCAGTTTGCTAACAAGCGGTCAAATTAAAAAAGGCTTATTATTAGTGGGAGACAAATCAACTTTATCTACCCATTTTGAGGATAAAAGCACTTATCCTTTATTTGGTGATGCGGGTTGCGCAACCGCTATGGCGTATGATTCAACCGCAGCTCCAATTTTCTTTAATTCGCAAAGCGATGGCGCAGGCGAAGATGCCATTAAAATATTAGATGGTGCTGCTAGAAATACGGTGAGAGATGATACGTTTGATATTATAGAAGTTGAACCTGGGGTAAAACGCAGCAGAAGACATTTAGCATTAAAAGGTATTGATATTTTTAATTTTGCATTAAAAGAAGTAACGCCTAATGTTCATGAGCTACTAAAATTTGCAACTATTGAGAAAGAGCAAGTAAATTACTTTGTGTTTCATCAAGCCAATAGATTAATAAACGAAAGTGTAAGAAAAAAATTAAAGGTGTTAGATGTTTCAAAAGTTCCGTATTCTATTCAACTTTTTGGTAACACAAGTTCTGCGTCTATTCCTCTTACAATGGTAACTCAATTAAAACAGAAATTGCAAGATGAAAACACGCTTTTATTATCAGGTTTTGGAGTAGGTTATTCTTGGTCATCGTGTGTTTTTAATTCAAAATCTATCTATTGTTCAGATTTAATTGAAATATAAACTATGCAAGATTTTTTGCTAACACATAAAACTATTTTAATTACAGGGGCAAGCTCTGGCATTGGAAAAGCAGCTGCGATATTAGCTTCACAAATGGGAGCTAATGTTGTTATTCATGGTCGAGATATTAATAAATTAAACGATACGTTAAGTCAATTAAATCCTACTGGCAACCATTTACTTTTACAAGCCGATTTAACTAAGCAAGAAGAAATCACTAATTTAATAAAACAATGCCCCAAGGTAGATGGCATTGTGCATTGTGCAGGAATTGTAAAACCTGTGCCTGCTAAGTTTATTCAACAGAAACATATAGATGAGATGTTCTCTATTAATTACAATGCTGTTGTGTTAATTAACTCGGGCTTATTACAATTAAAAAAAGTAAATGATAAAGCCTCAATTGTTCTAATTTCTACTATTAGTACCCAACATAGTTATTTTGGAGGGGCATTATATATTAGTTCTAAAGGTGCTCTCGAAACCTACGCCCGTGCTTTAGGGTTAGAAACCGTCGCAAAAGGAATAAGAGTCAATACGTTGTCTCCCGCTATGGTACATACTGAGATTTATGAAAACACATTAAAATCTATATTAAATCCAGCGCATGCTGATAAGTATGTCAGTACCTATCCTTTAGGAATTGGAGAACCGTTAGATGTTGCTCATAGTATTGTGTTTTTATTATCTAATGCCTCAAAATGGATTACAGGTACAGTTATAAAAATGGATGGGGGCTTAACTTTAGGATATCAAAAAATTGAGTAATGATGAAAGAACTTAGCGTTTTAATACCTGTATATAATTCAGCTTCTTGTATAGAACAAACTATAAGTAAAACAATTGAGGCATTAAAGCGATTAAATATTTCTTACGAATTAATTTTAATAGATGATGCAAGTGAGGATAACACTTGGCAGATTGTTAAACAGTTAAAACAAACCAATGAGCATATTCTTGGCGTAAAATTCAGTAAAAATTACGGGCAGCATAATGCTTTATTGTGTGGGTTAAAAATTGCTACAGGTCATTTCATTGTAACAATGGATGATGATTTAGAGCAAAATCCTGAGGATATATCATTACTTTATAATACGATTAAGCAAAATGATTATGACTTGGTTTATGGATCGCCCATAAATACCAAAAAAGGATTCATAAGAAGAATTGCAACTCGGATTTATAAAAAGTTATCTCAAGTTGAAAATAAAAGAGCAGGCGAGGGAAGCCCTTTTAGAATTATAAGTAAATCATTAAAAGATAATTTATTATTACACGATAGTTCTTTATTTTTTATAGATGAAATAGCCTTGTGGTACACTGATAAGATTGAATATGAACCGGTAAAGTTTTTGCCATCAGCTAAGAGGAACTCAAGATACAGTTTTGGCAGTTTATTTACATTATCATTACGTGTGCTCTCACTTAGTTCCACCATGCCATTACGTTTTGTAAGAGTGTTGGGGATTTATATGTCGGTTACAAGTATCATTTTGGCGCTTTATTTTATTTTACGAAAGTTAATTTTCCAAGTTCCATCAGGATTTACGGCCATTATTGTAGCTGTATTATTAAGCGCTGGTATCATAACTTTTAGTCTAGGTGTAATTGGCGAATATTTAGGGAACCTAATTTCATTATCAAATAAAAAACCTTCTTATCATATAAAAGAAAAAATATGATTGTACAGCAATACGGATTAACTTATACTCGCATAACTGCTGATGATATTGAGTTAGTTAGGTATTGGCGTAACCAAGAATTTATTAGAAACACCATGCAATTTAAGGAGTATATTACGCCACTTATGCAGCAAAAATGGTTTAAGAATATAGATAATAAGTATAATTATTATTTCATCATTCATTTTCAAGATAAAAAAATTGGCTTAATAAATTGTAAAGATTCCACAAAAGAAAAAGTGGCAGAAGGGGGTATATTTATTTGGGATAAAAGTTTTTGGGGAACTTCGGTACCTGCATTTGCTTCATTAGCCATGTTGCAAGCTGTCTTTGATGAATTTGAATCAGGTGAAGCATCTATTGCTACAATCTCAAAACAAAATAATTTAGCTTTAGATTTTAATTTAAAATTAGGATATCGAATTATTGGTGAGACAGATGATAAGCAATGCTATAAATTATATTTAACAAGAAAAGATTACGATACTAAAACAAAAAAATTAATTAGGGCTGCTTCTATTATGACGGGACAACCTCATTTTAAATTATGGGCAAGTGTAAACGATAAACAATCAGATGAGATTAATGCCTATATTATAAAACACCAAATTACCCTTGTTTAGCCGGAAAAATATCAAACTCCCCTTTTTCTAAGAAGTCAAGCCATCTTTCTTTTGGCATCATACTTAACATAAATTCGTCTCTTAAAGTTTCTATTTTGTAGCGTCCTATTTCTTTGGCACTATATTCCCATTTAGGATTAGCAATATCTAACATCAGTACAAATCTATCCTGTTCACTATCATTCCAGGCTTCATGTTCAAATGAGTCATCAAAAATCAACATTTTTCCTTCCTGCCAAGTTTTAGTTTCTTCTCCAACTCTAATGAAACAATTTTTAGGCACCACTAATCCCAAGTGTGCTCTTAAAACCATTTTGGTAAATCCTTTGTGAGGTAATATTTTAGTTTTAGCCGGCAGATATGAAAAATCTGCTGAAACTAAACTAGGAATTTGTTTTAATACTTCATAGGTTTTAGGACATAGGCTACAATTTAATGGATGTTTAATGCCAAAAAATTGAAAAGTAAATACTTTCCAAATATTTTTACTATTAGGATGTAAGTAACTAGGGAATGTATTCAGCCAATAGCCATTCTCAGAGTTCCTTCGTAGTTGATTTAACTCTTCTAGAATAACAGCGTAGTTATCCTCTAATACTTTTAATTCTGGCGTTTCACTTATATCATAAAACCACTTCGGGTTTTTTTCAGTAAATTCATCTTGCATATCGTAATATATTATAAATAATTTTCAAGACTTTATAAAGATAGTATTATTATTTATATCTTAGTGATGATATATGTCATTATCATTTCTTAATTTAGGAAAAAGTACTACCTTGTATTATAAATGTTATGAAAGACTGGAGTCGAGAACGTATTAACAACCTTAAGATACATTTTATTTTCTGTATGGAACGTACAGGAAGTTCAATGCTAACTTCTATGTTAAATAGAAATGAGTATATATTGTCAAGTTCCGAAGAACCTTTTGTGCTTTACCTTTATAAGAAATATAAGGATAAGAAAACATATACGAAAGCCGAAATTGATACTTTAGTAGAAGAGTTTTGGTTAACTTCTGAAAGAATGTTAGTGTTTTATTATGAATCAAAAGAGAACCTGAAACAATTACTTTACTCCTTTCTACCAAATTTAGATTATCTTTTTTTATGTAAGGTTTTATACCTTAATTTTATTCCATTAAAAAGTAAAGATAAGGTAGAAGTTATTGTAGATAAACAAATGAAATACATGTATTACATTGAGGTAATACGTGAAATATTTCCAGATGCTAAAATTCTTTTTCTTGTAAGGAATCCCAAAGGAGTTGTTACAAGTTGGCGTAAACGAAAGTGGGGATTAAATCAAACAGCTGCTTATTTAGCTACACTTTATAAATTTAATTATTCATTTGCAAAGAAAGCATTTGAGTCCAAGGTTCCTAACATAGATTTGTTGCGATATGAAGATTTAGTGTCAAGTCCTGCCAAAGAGCTTGAGCGCATTTGTAAGTTCTATCAAGTACCTTTTAATATAGAGATGGTTGAACATCATACTGCATATAATGCTTATGTAAATAAAATGGAAGAGTTTGTAGATGATTCTAGAATAAAGCATGTTCGTAAGTTTCAAGGTAATACCTTAAAACCAGTTACCACCGAGTTAATTGATGAATGGCAAGGCGTTCTTTCAACTCATGAGATATCTACCATTGATAAAATAAATAAAGAATTAAATCTGTTTTTTAATTATCCCTCACATATTGGTAATTATAAGTTTACCTTAAGCAATTGGAAAAATATTATTTTAGGTTCAGTAGAAAAAGGCTGGTACCAAATTACCTATATCAATTCTCCATTATGGATTAAAGTATTAATCAAGAAAATTAAATATGGTGTTTTTAAGGGAAAGGCGCGATGGGAGAAGAATTCGCAAAAATCAATGCCGATTAACTAATTTATCAACTTCCTCAAAATGATTAGTTAGAGCGTATGTTGTTTCATTTACTCTTTTACTATAAATTGTTTTTCTAATTTGATATCTTATAAAATAGGGCAATAAATGATATGCCTTGGTGTATAGTTGAACAATAAAAATAATTTTTAAAAATTCAAGAATCATTTTAGGTTTAAAATAAAATGTAGCCGTGCATGATTCGTTATGATAATTTAATTGCTGAGCTGTTTTGTGGCACATATACCAAATAAGGTTTTTGTCTTCGTTGCTTAGTTCTTTCTGCCAAATCCCCACTTTATCGCTACTTACCTTTTGTCCTAATCCAGCATGAAAAGCTTCTAAATGAGATATTGTTTTAGGATTTAACGTTTCTTTACCAGAAGAAAGTTTTTCATTAAAAGTTGAATCATAATTCAACATATTTGCGTCATAGTTTAATGATAAAAACTGCGTGATTCGACTTAATGTTTTTTCTGGTTCTGAAACTAAATCTTCATATTTTACAATAATATATCTTGTTGAGTCAATCCTTGATAATTTTTTAAGCAATGATGAATATTCATAATCCCAAATTTTAGATAATAGGTAATAAGTTCTATTTTGATTTTTCTTCAAATCTCTTTTGCGTTTTACTAAAGCATTATCTCTTGGATCTCTTGTTAAAACAATAAATTTTGCTTGTGGATAAATTGACTTAACCGTTTAACAATAAAATGAGATTTAAGTTCTTTATCTACTATGGTATTAACCAGAGATTTATCCTTAAAGGGCATAAAAGCTAAATAACTCAATTTAATAGCTAAATCTCCCGTAAGTATCTCTTGATGTTCTTTAAGAATTTGGTATAAATCGTCTTTTTTTCCAAATTGTGGTTCTAGCTTTCCGGCGCTAAATAAAAAGAAATCAAAACAGTACTCACGAATAGTTTCATCTGTCCAATTTGTTTTGTTTTGATACTTTGGGAATAAATTATAGGCAAAAGGTTCTTCAGAAGTAGAAATGATATTTTGATGCATATTAAGCATTGAACTTAATAAGGTACTACCAGTTCTACCAGTTGATAGAATAAAGTTTAAAGAAAGTGGATTATCGTGAGACATTTGTTGCTTATATGCAAGCAAATGTAATTGCTAAACGCATTTAAAATTATTTTACAACAATCCTACAATATATTTCTTAGTCAACCACTCTACCATTAACGATTTCATCTACAACTGTAGGGTCAAGCAGAGTAGAAGTGTCTCCTAAATTACTTATATCTCCCTCTGCTACTTTTCTTAAAATACGGCGCATGATTTTACCACTTCGGGTTTTAGGTAAAGCACTTACTATTTGTATTTTGTCTGGCTTAGCAATTGGTCCAATAATTTTAGTTACTTCTGCTAAGATTTCTAATTTTAATTGAGCATCTTCTTTTTGAGTTGTTGGAACAATTACATAGGCATAAATACCTTGCCCTTTTATGGTGTGTGGAAAAGCCACAACAGCACTTTCCACCACATCATCGTGTGCATTGATAGCACTTTCTACTTCAGCTGTACCTATGCGGTGCCCTGATACATTTATCACATCATCTACCCTTCCAGTTATTCTATAATAACCATCTTTATCTCTACGGCAACCATCGCCTGTAAAATATAATCCCGGATAAGTGCTAAAATAGGCTTGCTTGCATCGTTCATGATCGCCATAAGTTGTTCGTATCATCGAAGGCCACGGGAATTTTATACATAAATTTCCTTCAATAAAATCGCCAACAACTTCATTTCCTTTTTCATCTACTATTATGGGTTGTATGCCTGGCAAAGGCAACGTAGCATAACTAGGTTTTGGAGTTATGATTCCAGCCATAGGCGAAATTAAAATGCCTCCCGTTTCGGTTTGCCACCAAGTATCTACAATAGGACATTTTTCTTTACCTATATGTTTATGATACCATTGCCAAGCTTCTTCATTTATTGGTTCGCCTACACTACCCAACACTTTTAGTGAGGTTAATGAATATGGTTTAACATAATCTAATCCTGCAGCTTCTAATGACCGAATAGCAGTTGGTGCAGTATAAAAATGCGTAACTTTTAGTTTATCAATTATTTCCCAAAACCTGCCGGCATTAGGATATGTAGGAATCCCTTCAAAAATCACAGAACTAACACCAGCCAATAAAGGACCATACGTAATGTATGAATGTCCTGTTACCCAGCCTATATCAGCAGTACACCAAAATAAATCATTTGACTGAACTGATAAATCCATCTGAAAAACATTTGTAAAACTATAATGCATATAAACCATATAACCTCCACAGGTATGCACCACACCTTTTGGTTTACCAGTAGAACCCGATGTGTAAAGTATATATAAAATATCTTCACTATCCATTATTTCAGCAACACAAGTTGGTTCTGCTTTTGGCACGAGTTCATTCCATATAAAGTCTCGTCCTTGTTGAAGTACAATATCTGTTTGTGTGTGCTTAAAAACTAATACATGCGAAACATGAGGACATTCTTCTAATGCTTCGTCAACTACCGCTTTAATAGCAATTTTTTTATTTCCTCTGTTTGCACCATCTGTAGTCAGTATAACCTTACAATCGCAATCTTGAATTCGTCCAATAAGTGAAGATGCTGAGAAACCTGCAAATACAACAGAGTGAATGGCGCCTATTCTAGCACATGCTAACATAGCAAATATAGCCTCAGGAATCATAGGCATATAAATACACACTCTGTCTCCTTTTTTTACGCCAAATGATTTGAGCGTGTTCGCAACTCTACATACCTCATCATGCAAATTTTGATAGGTTATAATTCTGTTTGCTTGCGAAGGGTTATTAGCTTCCCAAATAAAAGCTGTCTTATTAGCTCTTTGAGGTAAATGTCTGTCAATACAATTTTCTGTAATATTTAATTTTCCATTTACAAACCATTTTATGGCAGGATCATTAAAATTCCATTCCAAGGTTTTTTTCCATGGTTGTTGCCAAGAAAATGTTTGGGCTATTTCATTCCAAAACTCTTCTGGATTTTCAATAGATTTCCGATATGCTTCCTGATATTGTTCAAATGATTTAATCATAATTAGATAAACTTGATTTGTACAAAGTAAATAAATTTATGAACTTATTCTTTAACTAAGTATGTTACTTATATTTAAAACAGAAGACCTTTCTTAACAATTCCTTAACATTGGATGTTTCTACATCTTTTACTTTTATCCAAAATAGATAAATGACAACTTCTTTAA
>WBZO01003877.1_pt1 | contig 16839 bp, 12 predicted proteins | sample 5204261 | NCBI WGS metagenome assembly WBZO01 (sample SAMN12412400, study PRJNA552823) | activated sludge metagenome | isolation source: activated sludge from anammox sidestream of wastewater treatment plant... | place: USA: North Carolina | collected 2017-09 | reverse complement strand
ACCGCTTTCAGTGCAGGCCCTGATATTTTTTTCATATCCATCCACCATTGCAAACTCAGTCTCGGTTCCACCACCGCATCCGTTCTTTCCGAATAACCCACCTCGCTTGTATAATCTTCGGTCTTTGTAATGAAGCCTTTTTCTTCCAGTTCTTTTACAATTTTCTTCCGGGCTTCAAAACGGTCTTCACCTGCATAGATCCGGGCATCTTTGTTCAAAGTGCCGTCTTCATTGAGGATGTCCACCACTTCCAGTCCATATTTCCGGCCGATCTGGTAATCGTTGGCATCGTGGGCAGGGGTGATCTTTAAGGCGCCGGTACCGAATTCCATCGTCACATAGTCATCGGTGATGATGGGGATTATTTTATCAATAAGAGGAATCAGGGCAAATCTTCCATGAAGTTTTTTGTACCGCTCATCCGCAGGATGAACGCAGATGGCAGCATCCGCCATGATGGTTTCAGGACGAACGGTGGCAATGGTTATATTTTCACCTGTTCTTTTAATATTTCCGTTTTCATCCTTAACGGCTAAAGGATAGTTTATATAATAAAGTTTTTGTTTTGTCTCTTTTCTGAATACTTCTTCATCACTGAGTGCGGTTTTCGCATTCACATCCCAGTTGATCATCCGTTTGCCTCGGTAGATATATCCTTTGTTGTAAAGGTCCACGAATACCCGGATCACTGACCGGTAGTATGCAGAGTCCATGGTAAAAGCGGTGCGGTCCCAGTCGCAACTGCACCCCAGTTTTTTTAATTGCTGCAGAATGATGCCGCCGTATTTGTCTTTCCATTCCCAGGCATAGTTCAGAAATTCATCCCGGGTAAGCGATGATTTGGTGATTCCTCTTTCTCTCAGCATCTGCACCACTTTTGCTTCAGTGGCAATGGAAGCATGGTCTGTTCCGGGAACCCAGCAAGTGTTCTTTCCCTGCATACGGGCACGCCTGACCAATATGTCCTGGATGGTATTATTAAGGCAATGGCCCATGTGCAGGATGCCGGTTACATTGGGCGGAGGGATGACAACTGTATAGCGGTCTTCCTTAAGGCGGTCATCAGGAATACTGTGAAAATATTTTTGATCCAGCCAATGAGCATACCATTTCTGTTCGGCAGCCTGATGTTCAAAATTCTTGCTTAATTCCATGGGGTGCAAATTTACGGTTTTAGACAGATGGCAGAATAGTCCGAAACTGTTTGTTGCGGGTGAAATTCAGGTACTGAATACCGGGGGAATAAACTGCCGGAGCTCTAATTCATATACTTTTTAATTTCCCGGCAAATGTATTCACCTCCCTGGTGAACTTTTATAATCGCAGTAGTCAGTTCTTCAAAGGAGGAATCTTTGCAGACAAAGCCTTTTGCGCCCAGTTTCATTATATGGCTGGCATAGTCAGGTTGATTGTTTATAGAGATGCCGATAATCCTGATTTGAGGATGAAGGGTTAAAATTTTTTCAGTGGCATCGAAGCCGTTGACAGGAGACATGTTGATGTCCATTAAAATGATCTCCGGCATTATTTCTGTTACTTCCCTGATCGCCTCGGCGCCGTTCTCACATTCAGCAACAATAATGAACCTCGGATCTTTTTCCAACAGCAGTTTCCATGATTCAAGAATCAGGCGATGATCATCTACGAGCATGATGCGGATCTGCTCTGATTGCGATGGCGTTTGGTTTGATAGGCTCATGTTGATATAATTGTGATATCTTCCTGCAGTATCCTGTTCTTCATAGAGATATTTGCAAAAGGGGATGCACTATACTGCAGGGTGCCAGTATTTTTATTGGTAAATTTAAAAATAGTAAAAATACTGAAAATCTAAAGTAAAACTACTTAGGTTAATTACCAAATAATTACTTCATTTTTCTGTAAAGTGCCCAGAATATATCAACTCAAGCAGCAACTTTGAGCAGGTTCTATTAGAACCTGTTACGGGTATTTTATTATCCTTATTTTACTGCTCCGGTTTTATTTAAAATTATATTCGCAAAAATTTCTTATGCAAAAAGGCTGGATATACCTGATTATTACTTTGCTTTCAGTTCCTGCTTTATCTCAGCAGGTGGTTACTCTGGAAGAAAATATTCCTTACGCTAACAATGGTATGGAGTATGGATTTTATATCAGTAATTCGTCCACCAAAGAAGTAAAGGGGGTGGATTACGACCGGTATGAGCTGAACTTTTATGTAGCGAATAAAAGCGGTTGCCTGAAATTGATCCCGTTCAGCAACAGGGACAGTACAACAGGCAGGAGCAATGAAATTCAGGTTGCAGAATTTAATTGTCTTAATGCTACCGGCAAGAGGCTTACATCAAAAAAAGGAGTTGTCAGCGCCAGGGTATGGTACACTTATGTGCGGATCCCGGATGAACAGGCAAAAAACAAATACCGAATGGCGAATGCGGAAGCTGGTTATGCTATTAGCAACGGCCAGACTATTACATCACGGATCATCGTCATTGTTCCCAAAGATGAAAAGCCGAAAGTGAATTGCCGCATCATTTATTTTCCCGAATTTCAATAAATCAAATTAGTTAAAAGTACAATTATGAAAAGAGAAATGACCTCCTGGCACAGTCCTTCACTGAACAAAGAAATGCCGGTGGCGGTATATGGCGATTATGGTTTTGCGTTGCTGCTGGTGCCTACTGCTGCTGCCGATTACCTCGAATATGAGCGTTTTCAGCTGATGGATCATATAGCGCCCTTTATTGACTCGGGCAAAGTGAAAGTGTTTTCCATTGACAGCATCAACAATGAAAGCTGGCTGAATAATAATATGGATCCCCGGCATAAATCCATCCGTCATCAGCAATGGAATGATTATGTTTTTAATGAAGTGGTGCCTTTCATCCGTACCAATACCAGCCAGGAAACTCCGGTTATCACCTGCGGGGCTTCATTCGGAGCTTTGCACAGCATGAATCTTTTTTTAAAAAGGCCTGATATCATCAATGGTGTCATCGCCATGAGCGGTGTATATGATCTCAGCGAATACACCAAAGGATATTTTGATGATGATGTATATTTCAACAGCCCGGCACATTATATGCCCAATCTTAGCGATCATAATATTTTAGAACAGATTCGCAGAAGCAGCCATATTCATATTCTCACCGGCAGTGGTTCTTATGAAGATCCCGGCGCCAGCGGAAAATTTGCCCGCATCCTTTATGATAAAGGAATATGGTATGAACTGGATGTATGGGGTCCGGAATGGCCGCACGACTGGAACACCTGGCGGGCCATGTTGCCACATTATTTAGGATCAAGGTTTTGATTATTGGATATTGATTATTCGTAATTGATTTTGGATTGTGATCTGTTCATGAAGCATAATTATTCTTATGTAATTAATGCTTCCAGTTTTTTGCAGAATTCGTTTCTCGGGATCATTCTTGCGCCAAAGCTTTCCAGGTATTCCGTATAGACCTGGCAGTCTATCAATTCAACCCCTTCTTTTTTCAATTGCTGCACATGGTTGATAAAAGCAAAACGGGAAGCATTGCTGACTTTGCTGAACATGCTTTCTCCGAAAAACACTTTGCCAAGCTTAATGCCATAAAGTCCGCCGACAAGTTTTCCGTTCATCCAGGTTTCTGCACTGTGTGCATATCCCAGCTCATGCATACGGATGTATGCAGTTTCGACATCGTCGGTGATCCATGTGCTGTCCTGTCCGGGCCGGACGATCTTTTTACAATGATGGATCACTTTTTTAAAAGACCTGTTGAGAGTGAATTCAAATTTTTCCGCGGGGACTGACTGCTCATTTTTCCTGAGGAATGAACGGGTGCTGCGGTTGATCTTCAGTTCATGCGGGAAAAGAACAAAGCGGGGATGAGGACACCACCACAAAATGTAATCACCCGAATACCAGGGGAAGATCCCTTTCCGGTAAGCAAGCAAAAGCCGCTCAGGTGACAGGTCGCCGCCAATGGCAAGCAATCCATCCGGCTGTGATGAACTGACCGGTGGAAACGCTAATTCTTTATCCAGCACCCAAAGCGCCATAGCAGATCATTATAAATTGATGTGAAGAGTTCAGGGTGGAAAGCTATTCGGCAATTACTTCCACGGTGGCGCCGATCCCTCTTTCGGTGATGGCATCGCACAATGGTTTTAATTCTTCATAGCTGCCTTGTTTTACGGCATACTTTCCTTTGAAGTGAATGATATAAGAACATTGCTCGGCCTGCTCATAACTGTGACCGCATACTTCCATAAGAGTTTCGATGACCCATTCGAATGTATTCACCTCATCATTCCAAACGATCAGCTGACAGGGTTCTTCCACACCGGTGAACACATCATTTTCTTCCTGTTTATTGGTTTTATTATCGTTACCCAAAGCGCTCATTCAAAACATTCTTCCCACAAAATTAAAAATATTATCTTATCCTGCTATCGTATTTTCTGCATAACGGTTTTATCCGGCTAAAGAGCTGAAAATAATCCGGATAACAAATGGTATTAGGAGGGAATATGCTGCGGTATCCTTTCGCAGTGCCCGGAAATTTTCAATACAGATTTCGGGAGGGAAGAACATTCCATTTGGCAATATTAATTAGCCTTTGCAAATTTCGGTTTGCACCCTGTTTCTTCCGAACGTATCCGGACAGGGAAATGAAAAAGATATTTGATATCATCATATCTCATCAGCATATTATTGTTCACTATGGAAGCCGGTTTTTTTATGATTGATGTTGAAGCCTCCGGATATCCGGGTTAAAATGATTAGTTCAGTTATGATTTTGAAGAAACGATTTTTATAAAAATGAACCGTCAAATTTTTTAATGTTAGCACGGAACCTCCATCATGACATTAATTTTTTTAAGGGAAAAGGCAAATCCGCTTTTTTTCACCCAAATTCGGAAACCGGATTTTAAGATTTCTTTTGATGAGATAAACCACTGATTAATTTTTTGAAATGAGTTAGAGCTTTTTTCTATTTCTTCCGTTAACATCCTGTTGACACGGGTGGAATGAAATTCATGCAGCATTCTTTTTTAAAATTGTGCCTTACTCGCAGTCGCTCCTAACCTCCGAATTCCATTTTTTTACTGAACAAGTATTTATTTATTAAATCTACGATCGACATGAGAAAGATTTTATTTTTTCTTTCAATGCTGATATTCATCAGCCTTTCAGCATTGGCTCAGACACGAATGATACGGGGGGAAATCCGGAATGAAAAGGGCGACCCGGTACCGTTTTCATCAGTGGAAATAAAAGGGACCAATAACGGAGTGGTGGCAGATGCCAATGGTTCTTTTTCAATCAGGGCGGCAACCGGTGACATACTGGTGATTAGTGGTATCGGTATCAAGACACAGGAAGCAAAAGTTACCGGCGAATCCACAATCACTATTACCGTTGCAGGCGCAACTGAAAATTTATCAGAAGTAGTGGTCACCTCCATGGGAATCAAAAGAAGCAGGAACACACTTCCTTATTCTGCCCAGCAAATTTCCGGCAGTGATCTGAACAAATCTGCCGTAACTATGAACCCTGTCAGTAATTTATCCGGCAAAATTGCAGGACTTCATATTACACAGGAAAGCACCATGGGAGGTTCTACCAATGTTATACTAAGAGGTATGAAGAGCCTTACGCAAAGTAACCAGGCATTATTTGTGGTGGATGGAGTTCCTTTTGATAACACCAACTACAGTGCAGGAGGATATGATCTGGGAAATGCTTCTTTTGACCTGAACCCGGAGGATATTGAATCTGTCAGCGTTTTGAAAGGAGCGGCAGCCTCTGCCTTATATGGATCCCGTGCCTCCAACGGAGTGATTCTGATCACTACAAAAAAAGGAGTGAAGAGAAAAGGTGTTGGTGTTTCTCTTTCCTACGGACAAACAGTCGGTTCACTGGATAAATCTACTTTGCCGGTGTACCAGACTCAGTATGGTGAAGGATATGGCGGTGCATTGGGATTTGTGTATAATTTTCCGACATTCTTCAGCAACACACCTGTGGATATAGTAGAAACAGATGCCGATGCGGCCACCGGCCCCATATATGATCCTTCGAAACTGGTGTATAACTGGGATGCCTTCATGCCCGGTGATCCGAATTATGGTAAAGCAACACCCTGGATGCCCGCGGCCAACCACAATCCACAGGATTTCTTCATCACACCGGTTACCTCTTCTGTCAACCTTCTGGCTCAAAGCGGAAGTGACAGAGGTAATTTTAAAATCGGTTTTTCACATAATGAGAATAAAGATTTTATTCCCAACAGCCGTTTGGCAAAAAATCTTCTCAGCTTTTCAGCAACTTATAAAATTATAGATAACGTTTCAGTTACCGGTTCCCTGGATTATTCTGATGAGAGTGCCCGTAACAGATACATCTATCCTTACGGATCGTATGGCGGCCAATTGGGATCCATGTCAGATTTCCGTCAATGGTGGCCTACCAATGTGGATTTGAAAAAACAGAAAGAAGATTATTTTAACACACTGACCAATGCCACATGGAACTGGCTGACGGCCGGATATATGGCCAATACCTCACTGGCCACTATGGTAAAGCCTGCTTATCATGACAACCCGTACTGGTTTGTTTATAAAAATTATGAAAGTGACAGCCGTACCCGTTATTTCGGTAATGTGCATATTGACTGGACCATTAATCCCTGGCTGACAGCCATGGCAAGAGTGTCGAAAGACGATTATACGCAGCTTTTTGAGTTGAGACAGGATGTAGGGAGTACCTACACCCCTAATTATGCCAGGACCAATTACTGGTATGATGAAACCAACTATGACCTGATGTTAAACATGAATAAGAAATTGAGTTCTGTATTTAATCTGAAAGCTTTGTTGGGAGGAAACATCAGGCAAACAAATGCTCAGAACATATCCACTGCCACCAGCGGTGGATTAGTAGTGCCCGGTCTGTTTGCATTAACTAATTCGGTAAACACTCCGCCGGCACCATCAGAATCCATGGCACAAAAAGAAGTGGATGGTATTTATGCGGGAGCAACACTGGATTATAAACAATTGCTGACGCTGGATGGAACAATCCGGAGAGATCAGTCTTCCACTTTACCGAAAGACAATAATTCTTATTATTATCCTTCTGTTTCTCTTAACTTCCAGTTTGGCCAGTTATTGAAACAGTATAACTGGTTATCACATGCCAAAGTGTGGGGAAACTATGCTGAAGTAGGCGGTGATGCTCCGGTATTTGCCACAGCCAATACTTACACTCCATTGATACCGATCAACGGGGAATCCATGTTTTCCACTCCTACTACCAACAATAACCCAAATCTGGTTCCTGAAAGGCAAAAATCTTATGAGACCGGTTTGGAAGCAAGCTTCCTGAGGGACAGGATTGCATTCAATGCCACGTACTATCATGCCAGGCAGATCAACCAGATTATGCCGATCAGTGTTTCCACCTCCACCGGGTTCAGTACATTTTTTGTTAATGGCGGAACGGTTCAGAATTCAGGAGTGGAAGTCGGCATCAACCTGGTACCGATCAGGAAAGGTGATTTTGTGTGGAATATGGATATTAACTGGAGTAAAAATAACCAGAAAGTCATTTCCCTGTATAATAAACAACCCATGTACGTGATTGCTAACTATCAAAACTCTGTACGTTTGGTAGCTGAGCCCGGTAAGCCGTATCAGTTGCAGGGAACAAAATATACTTATAATGATAAGGGGCAAAGACTGATAGATGATAATGGGTTCCCTATTCTGGATCCTAATGTTCATAGCGACCTGGGAACACCGAATCCTGACTGGATCGGCGGTATCAACAACAGCTTCAAGTATAAAAATATCGCTTTGAGTTTTCTGATTGACATGAGCCATGGCGGCAAGGTATATTCTCTGGATATGGACTATGGTTCCTTCTCCGGTTTGTATCCCCGTACAGCAGGGAATAACAGTTCAGGAAAACCGGTGAGAGGATATTTGAGTGACGGATCCGGTTATTTATATGCAGGAATCCGGGAATCTGATGGTAAACCCAATACAACATTGGTGGATGAGTCCGGTGTCTATCTGGGAGCATGGACCTTTGGTTCGCTGAGCGGCGCAGAGTCTCACCAGGAATTTGTTTATGATGCCAGCTTTATTAAACTGAGAGAAGTGGCCATTACCTACTCATTGCCGAGCAGATTATTTCAAAAAGGAGCTGATTTTATAAAAGGGATTGACGTTGCTTTAACCGGCAGGAATTTGTGGATCATCCATAAGAACCTTCCCTACTCAGATCCCGAACAGGGACAAGCGTCAGGTAATGCTTCTATAGGTTACCAGAACGGGGCCTATCCGATGGTAAGAACAATAGGAGCTATGCTAAAAGTTAATTTTTAAAAAATCTGAAAATGAAAAAAGTTAATTTCATTATTATAACATTTTGCGTGATGTTATCCGCATGCAGAAAAGATCTGACCGGCCTGAATATAAACACCAAGGCGGCGACCAAAGTGCCTTCGGTTACGTTGTTTACCACCGGAGAAAAAAGGTTGGTGGATTATTACACCAGTACTTCTGTTGCTTCTGCGCCATTCCGGGTATTGTCTCAGGAGTGGACAGAAAATTCATACGTATATGAAGCCCAGTATAATTTCTCAGCATACCAGGCCCAGAGCGGGTGGTGGAACAACCTGTATGTAGGAGCGCTTGCGAACCTTCAGGCAGCAAAAACCAGTTTCTTTAAGGACATCTCTGATCCGAATGTTGCCGCTAATGATGCAAGGATAGCCGACATTCTGGAAGTTTTTGCTTATGACATGCTGCTGAACACGTATGGAAATATTCCATATACTGAATCGTTGAATAATACGATCCCGTTTCCGAAATATGATGATGCAAAAACGGTTTATCTGGATCTGCTGCACCGGCTGGATACCTGCATTGCCGGATTAGGCAGCACTACAAGCGGCGCTTTTGTAGGAACGGAAGGAGCAGACCTTATTTATGGAGCTAATATATCAGAGTGGAAAAAATTTGCTGCTACTCTGGAACTTAAAATGGCGGTCCGCATTGCAGGGGTAGATGCAACTGACGCCACTACTGCTGCCACGAATGCAGTGACAGCCGGAGTGTTTACTTCCAATGACGACAATGCAATGTTGCCTTATGACCCTTCTTCTCCCAATAATTCAAATCCGTTATGGAATGCTTTGGTGTTTAGCGGAAGGCATGATTTTGTTCCGGCCAGCTTATTAGTCACCACCATGATGGGATGGAATGACCCGAGAGTGCCCTTGTATTTCACTATGTACAACGGCTCTTACAGCGGGGGGACACCGGGCCTTGCTAATGGCTATGGCAAGTTCTCTGATTTTACACCGGTGATGCAAACGCCAGGTTACCCTGGTATTATTTTAAATTATTCCCAGGCAGAATTCTGGTTAGCCGAGGCAATTGAAAGAGGTATTGCGGTAGGAGGTACGGCTCAATCGCATTATAATAATGCCATAACAGCTTCAATTGAGTTCTGGGGCGGCACTGCTGCTGATGCAGCAGCATACCTTGCACAGCCTGCAGTGAATTATTCAACTGCTGCCGGTACCTGGCAACAAAAACTGGGCTACCAGGAATGGATCGCCAATTATAATATGAATTGGGATTCCTGGACCGATATAAGAAGGCTCGGATATCCGGACCTGGACGTAGTCAGTGTGCCCGTAGCTGCCCATGGTAATTTCCCATTGAGACTTGTTTATCCGACTAATGAGTCCGGATCAAATCCTACCAACTGGAAAGCAGCGGTGGCAACATTACCGGGCGGCCAGGATGTCGTCAGCGCCAAATTATTCTGGGAACCCTAGAGGGAATTTGAAATTTTATTTATTGTTTAAGTGAGAGGCTGTTCATAACCGGCAGCCTCTTTTGTTATGAATATTCTCTGTAACCAGGAGGGAGCCGTTTTGGACAATGTACAGTTAAAAGAAAGAGCAATTAAAAGTTACCGGGACGGTGACATCAATTGTTCCCGGCTCTTATTGTGTTGTTTGTATGATGCAAGGCACAAGAAACCGGTCAAGATTATTGAAAGAGATATTACAGCAGTAAGTACCGGGCGATACTTCATAAAGGACAAAAGCAATTGTGAGAGAAAAAATTTGTGTAGAAAAGCCATGTCCTTATCTTTGCTGCCCTGTTAAAAAGGGAGTTTATCCCCGAGCTTCGGGATGGTTCAGAGCATCCCGAAGAAAGAGTCGGGAGAGTCGTTGGTTCGAAAAAAATATTGGGAGTTTAGCTCAGCTGGTTCAGAGCATCTGCCTTACAAGCAGAGGGTCGGCGGTTCGATCCCGTCAACTCCCACAAAGCCTGCAATTGCGGGCTTTTTATTTTTTGGGGTAAACTTTTTTAGGTTATTAATTGGATCGGCGATTTACCGAATCATTCGGGATCAACTCCCACAAAATCTGCAATTACGGGCTTTTAATTTTTTTGGGTAAACTTTTTTAGGTTATTAATTGGATCGGCGGTTTCCCGAATCATTCGGGATCAACTCCCACAAAATCTGCAATTGCGGGCTTTTAATTTTTTGGGTAAACTTTTTTAGGTTATTAATTGGATCGGCGGTTTCCCGAATCATTCGGGATCAATTCCAGCAAAGCCTGCAATTGCGGGCTTTTTTTATGCATTCCGTTTATATTTATATTACACCATGTCTTCGTTTTCGGGACACGGTGTGAAAGACTCTTTAAGATGTTTGTAGCATCGAAGATATTTTACATCGCTCAAAGCGATAAAGTAGTGTTGCGAAACAGAATGTTTCGCAAAGCTTAGGTAATTTTAAAATTTTTCTATGTCCTATTGCCAGTTTGTTTTAAAGGCCGGAAAGGATTCTGTTCACAGAAAGTATCATAATCGGGAATATGGCTTCCCGATCCCGGATGATAATCATCTTTTCGCAAGACTGGTACTGGAAATAAACCAGGCCGGGCTCAGCTGGGATACCATTCTTAAGAAAAAGGAAAATTTCTTTAAAGCATACGATGGATTTGATATTGATAAAGTCTCAAGGTACAAGGAAAAGAAAATTCAACAACTAATGCAGGATGCAGGCATTGTGCGGAACAGGCGGAAAATAGAAGCTGCGATTTACAATGCCAAAGTGATCGGGTCCATTCAGAAGGAATTTGGTTCTTTTAAAAACTGGCTGGATAACCAACATCTGAAAACAAAAGAAGAATGGGTGAAAATTTTCAAAAAGAATTTCCGGTTTACCGGCACCGAGATCGTCAATGAGTTTTTGATGAGTACAGGGTATTTACCGGGAGCACATGATAAATCATGCCCTGTTTATAAAAAGATCCTGAAGAAAAAGCCGAAATGGGCGGAAAAACTTTAGCCGGTTAATGCTCTGTTGATCTAAAAATTGATTCTTGCTTTTAATAGGTGCAGCGGTAAGTGAATTTTTGAATGCTCCAGGTAGCGGGAAGTTTTTTGGGAAGCCCCCTGCTTCCTGCATTTCCCATATCAAGCAGCCCTGAGAGCGGGTCATTGCCGGATAATCCTCTTGATGTCACACCTGAATAAACTCCTTCCTGGTTCAGGACAGCAGAAGCATTGGGTATCGGCTCATCGCTTGCCAGCAAAAAGAAATTGTCGGTGCCGCTCGGGGCAGGTACTTTATAAGAGATGATAGTGATCTCTTTGATGATGTTGTTGTTTTCAAACTTCGGGAATTTATTTTCTACATTACCTTCGTCACCCGGATAATATAATGCCATTGTTCCTGACTGGTCCACCGCAAATATGTAAACGAATTTAGGAGTGCCCAGGTCTTTGTAATAATCTTTATTGGCTACCAGTTTCAGTGAAAGTTCATCGCCGATACGGTAGTGTCCATCTGCGATTGGCTGCTTTTTATCTTCATTGTATAATTCCAGGTGATAGGCAAATCCATTCCTGGCGGCATCAGGGCCTGAAATATTCAGCCACCCTCTGATCTTGGAGAGCTTCATTGCAACTTCAAACAAACTATCCGCAATATTCCTTGTTTCATTTCCTTTTTGTGTAGTTAATTCAAAACAATCCGTTTCTATGGGCATTGATTCCAGGCTGTCGCTTATGGCTACTCCCGTTTTCCTGAAACCATAAGCCGGTGACCCATGAATTCCCAGCCTTCCAAAAAATGTGTAGTTGGAGTTCTCAATACGGTCAACTAACATGATACTTTTATTCATGCTTAAACGCCTGATATAACTATCAGCGTTTCCTTTTGATACGGGAAGTTCAAAATAAAGTGATGAATCTTTTTTGCTGAGTTTTAAAATGTTTCTGGCGGTCACTTCTTTTAATTCAACAGGGAGGCCTGTTCCGTTTTTTATAAAACATTGATCGTTGATCCAGAAAACAGAAGTGTATGGCGCAGTGCTTCCCCGCCCGATGAACGGAACCCATTTTATCTGAGAAGAGTTCTTTAATTCTTTCGCCACTGCAGTAAATTTTGAGATCTCAGCTTCCGAAAAACCTGAATGTGGAATGAATAATTTGATCAGGGGCCTTGCCGGCGATACCCAGTTGGTGATCCGGAACTGATAGCCGGGTTTTATATCGCTGATATTTCCTTTGACCACAGTGGCAAGAGATTTTGTGACACCCAACACCGTATCAATCACCAGTTTGAACAGGGTATCTTTTTTTTCATCCAGCATGGCCAGTTCATTTTCCCTGGCAAGGCCCAATGCAAAACCGCCCTGCAGTTGAACTTTGTTTTTGATAATCCCTGTTACTGCTACCAAAGAAAAATCAGTAAGCTTCGCTTTTTTTATACCAAACAATGTTTCTTGCTGTCTTTCGGCACTGCCTCCTATGACCGGCTCCTGGCTTTTACCATTGCTTTTCAGGATGGCACGGGTAGAAGTGAAAATATCCAGAGCGCTTGCATCGGCGGGCTGCTGGTTCAATGCTTCTGTCAGGGCAAGAGTAAAAGCGCCATGATGAGTTCCGTTATCATCGGTTTGCTCTGCTGCTCTCTCATCAGACTGTGCTGCTGAAAAAATTAAAAACCCGTTTCCTTCTCTTTTTTCAGGCACATCATATCTGCTCGGATCTTTTGCATCCCAATCAGCCATCGGCATATATCGTACTTTATCCAAAGCAGTATTCGGTCCGCGGGAAAGCGAGCCGCTGTGGCAGCAGTCGAAAATGACGGTGAGTTTTACTTTCTTATCCAGGAAATCATTAAAGATCTTTGAGAGTTCCTTGTCACGTATATCAGGAACGTCTTCCTTCCATGCATCGGCGGGCACAATGGTCTGATCTTTTTTATCCAGTTCAAAAGACAAACTGTTTTTTACTTCACTGCCATGGCCTGCATAGTAGATGAAAGCGATGTCTCCTGCAGAACTTGATTCCAGCAATTTCTTCATAGCAGTCAGAATCCCTTCACGGGAAGCTGTCTTGTCAAAAAGCGTATCAACATTTTTGACATCAAAACCAAACCGCGATGTGATAATTGAAAAGAGTGCATTGGCATCATTCTTACAACCGCTGAGATTGGGATAATCAATTCTGCCGTTAGCCGCTGATGCAGTGTATCCGGCAGGAGGTGCATATTCATCAATGCCGATCAGCAATGCCCTTTGCTGTTGAGCAAAAGAAAATGCCGTGAACAGGATCGGAATAAAAAAAGAAAATACTTTTTTCATAGCCGGAGGATTGATCAATTCCTGCTTTTAGAGGAACCTGATTTAGATCCCGAAGATTTACTGCCACTTGATGAAGAACCTCCGAACTGCTTTTGCAGTGCGGAACTTCCCAATGACAGGACATCTGCAGAACTGTAAATGATCAGTTTGTCAACAAAACTGTTTTTTGAACATTCTTTTACCGCCACTCTTACTGAGTAGATGCCATCGCCCCAGCATTGCTCGATCTTTTTTGTTTCATCATTTTTAAAATATCCCGCCGATCTCGGTATCAGGAAAGACTGGCCTGTGCATGCAGAACGGTTTTTGGGAAGGTTAGAATAAAAACTTGCATAAGACGGATCGGTGGGATCCAGTGGCGCATTGCGTATTGAATAAATGAATTTTCCAACGGGAACATCCTGGAAGATCTGCCCGGTGCTGCTGATATACGATGAAAGGAAGCTTATTTCAAAATCAAGATTCAGCGTCTTTACTTTTTTTGGAAGACGCACCCTTGAACTTTTTATTGCAAAAGTGTCCAGTTTGAGTTTGAAGATTCCGTTGTTCATGATGTTGGTGATCTTGTCGCCGCTGGTGTCCAGGCTGAACCTTGCCATGAAAACGGTATCACCCCGATTGTTTCCGCTTCTCTGCACTCTTGCAACGGTGAAGCCTTTGAACCTGATACCGGTCGGATCGAATGGCCCCTCGGTGGATACCTGATCATAAAAACTTTCATCTTTGATGGCAAAGGAATAGTCGGCCGAGTATTTCTTTCTACGGTTATCAATCAGACTTTGAATACCCTGCACACCTTTATTGATCAGAAAAGAAGTTACGATACCTCTTCCTTCTCTTTCGTCCATGGTATAGGCTTTCTGAAAGGCGATCTTATTAAGAGGGAGAATCTCCGGACTGGTATCAATTTTCATTTCCAATTTCTCGGCTATTCCCGTTTTTCCTCTTGATTGTGAAAGACCGGGATATGTACTAACGATCATTGCTGTCAGCAATGTTGTTGTCAACAGAGTAGATTTAGTGGCCATAGTATTTAAGTTGAATCGAAAAGGGTGAATACAGAGTAAAGGAATAAAATTTGTATGCTAAATTACTCTTTTTTGGAAAGAGCGATATTTCGCTTTAGTTAAAATAAACCATAACTTTTCTTTATAAGTTCTGCCCCGGTGTTTGACGTCAAAAGCTGGTAATTTACACAGGTCATTCCTGGCGGGAAGGCATTTGCAGAATCAGAAAACCTGTGGGTGAGTATCGGAAATTGAAATAATTTTGAGTATATTTCTTTTATAAAATTATGAAGAGATACGGACTTTTATCAGGCCTTATTCCCTCCGTTATTTGTTGCTTACTCTATTCTGTTGTAGTGAGATCGCAGGACGTCAATGTTAGAGGTGTGCCCAGAAAAGGGGATTCTACAGTGATCAAAGGAAATACGTACGGAATCATCATAGGTATCAGTAAGTATAAGAATATTGCTCCGCTTCAATATGCCGACAAGGATGCACAATCCTTTCAGAATTTTCTGCTCAGCGAGGCAGGAGGAAAGATCCCTGCCGCGAACATTGAAACATTTTTAAACGGAGATGCTAACCGTACTAATATAGGAGATGCTATTTCCGTAATTGCACGCAAAGCAAAACCGGGTGACCGGGTTTATTTTTTCTTTGCCGGCCATGGCGACATGGAAGACCTGACCCAGATAGAAAATGGCCTGTTGCTTTTATATAATAGCCCGAACGGGAATTATTTCGGAATGAATGATGATGTGCTGGAGATCATCAACCTGAAAAGATATCTTTCGCCCTTATCAGAAAAAGGAGTGGAAATGATATTCATTGTGGATGCCTGCCATGCAGGAAACTTAAAGGGCGGGGTGCAAGGCATTCAGCAGACGGCGTCGGCACTGGCTGCAGCATGGGGTAAAGAATACAAAATACTTTCCTGTCAACCTAATCAGCTTTCATTGGAAAGCGCTGAATGGGGCGGGGGCAGAGGGCTCTTCTCCTACGAACTGGAAGACGGGATGAAAGGATTGGCAGACCTGAATAATGACGGAGTGGTGAGCATGTATGAGCTGCAAAATTACATTCAGGGTAATGTAGCCAAATACAGTGAAGGGAAACAGATACCTATGATCACCGGCGATCTTAGCAAACCTTTTGTAAAAGTTATTCCTTCGGTGCTGGCCGCATTGAAAAAAGAAAAAGAAAGTCAGTTCCCCATGTTGGCCGGCGCTAATGTTAAAGGTATAGAAGACAGATATGTGGATTCACTGGATCCGGTAGGGAAAAAACTTTATGTTTCATTCAAGCAAAATATGGAAGAGAAACAACTGATCTTCCCTGAAGACACCAATGCTCTGAAAGATTACCGTTCCTTTGAAAAAAGATACCCCGGCAACCAGTTACTCCTCACCATGCGCCGTGATCTTGCTGCCGGCCTGAATGACCGTTTCAATGAGATCGTTACTCCTTTATTGAAAGGAGAAACCAGTTATTCCACCCGTGATGAATGTTATTATGCCTCCCTGGAATTGGACAGTTGCATGAATCTTTTGGGAGAGCAGCATTATATGTATCAAAACCTGAAGGCAAGGAAATTATTCATGGATGCCATGACCTATACCTGGGCCATCAATGATAATGAGTATAATGTCAGCATGAAGCCAACTTTGTTGTATGCCGTGGATAAACTGGAAAGATCTGCGGAACTGGAGCCCAATGCTTCTTATACATGGTCTGCCCTGGGTCAACTATATACTTTCTTATTTGATTATGCCAAAGCAGACAGCGCTTTTCAGAAATATTTATCGCTCCGGCCAAATGATTTGTTTGCCAAATATTCAATGGGACTTATTTACGGTCAATTGAAACAATATGACAAAGCTGAAAAGATGTTTGGATCTTTAATGAAAGAATACCCGGATATCCCGGATTTTAAATTACAATTGATCGAAGTTTACCGGGAAAATAATAAGCCGGAACAGGCCCTTTCACTCGCTGACTCGTTAATAGCGGTGGACAGTACAAGAATGCAGGGTTATTTCAGCAAAGGGGTTATCCATTCCACACTGATCAATGTGGACAGCGCCGTTTATTATTATGGACAAGCCAGGAAATATTCTCCTGTCTATTGTTCCCTCTGCGATAATAATACCGGGCAGATATATTTTGTG
>WBZO01003876.1_pt1 | contig 16843 bp, 21 predicted proteins | sample 5204261 | NCBI WGS metagenome assembly WBZO01 (sample SAMN12412400, study PRJNA552823) | activated sludge metagenome | isolation source: activated sludge from anammox sidestream of wastewater treatment plant... | place: USA: North Carolina | collected 2017-09 | reverse complement strand
CAATTCGACGATTGAGTTGATGAGCGATCTGGGTCGTCCGCGCGGCGACATGTGGGAAGTGGCGATTTGGGAAGATGTGCTGACCGTCGAGGGCAACGAGTTGTACTACACCTATCAAGTGTACAACCAGGCGGTTGTCTCGCCCGAAAACGTCGATGCGATTCGAGCGTTAAGCGGGATCGAACGCGATGGTGCGCGCTCCATCGAAAAGACAGATCACGCTTTGGGTATCTTGCAAGAATTTTTGCCGCGCGCAGGACAAGTGTCTGCATAAATGGAACCGGTGGAGGTCAGGATGAGCGAGACGACGCTGGACATCACCAACTGGAAATCGGTCCTCGACGCACAGTGCATCGAGCATTGCTTGATGCATATGAAAGGCGTCCATCACGCCGATGCGAATTTCATGAGCGGTGGCGTGACGGTGCATTATGACGAGCATCTCGTCTCTGTCGCGGCGATGAAAAAAATGCTAGACGAAGGCGGCTTTGCGTGCATGCAATCCATGCCCAAACATCTCGTTTCCGAAATGGACCCGCCAGCGACAATGACGCTGGCGGATGGCGAACATGATTCAGCGAAGCACACAGGTCATGCGATGCCGATGCCCGCGCAAAAAGATGAACATGCCGCGCACGCGCAACATGCAATGCCAACGGCTGCGGTGCGCGCAAAACAAGACGCACACGCGGGTCATGACGTGTCAGGCGAGATGGCAGGCATGGCGCATGAGATGGGACACGGCACAGGAATGAGCATGGACGACATGGTGCGCGACATGCGAAATCGTTTTCTTGTCGCGCTGATTTTTGCCGTGCCTGTGTTTCTTTATTCGCCGCTGTTCACCGATTTTTTCAACATCAATTTGCCTGTTCCGTTTGGCTTGGACATCAACGTCTTTGCTTTCTTGCTCGCGACGCCGCCGATTCTCTACAGTGGTTGGATTTTTTACGCGGGCGCATGGCGCGCGTTAAAAAATCGCACGTTGAATATGGCGGTGTTGGTCGCGCTCTCGGTGTTGGCAGGATATTTGTTCAGCATCGGCGCAACGTTCTTTTTCGACAGCGAGGTTTTTTACGAAGCGTCGGTGCTGCTGCTCGTATTCGTCCTACTAGGACACTGGCTTGAAATGCGCGCCCGCGCGGGCGCCTCACAGGCGATTCAAACATTATTGAATCTCGCGCCGCCCAAAGCGACGGTGATTCGTGAGGGCAAAGAATTCGAAGTGTCCACTTCCGAAGTGCTTGTGGATGACGTTGTGTTGATTCGCCCGGGCAACAAAATTCCTGTGGATGGCGTTGTGAGCGAAGGCAGTTCGGATGTGGACGAGTCCATGATTACGGGCGAATCGCTGCCTGTTTCCAAAAAAGTGGGCGATGTGGTGACAGGCGCGACCATCAACAAAACAGGCACCTTTAAATTCAAAGCGACCAAGGTTGGCGCGGACACCGCGCTCGCACAAATTGTGAAATTGGTGCAAGCGGCGCAAAATTCCAAAGCGCCCGCGCAGCGGCTCGCCGACCGCGCCGCGCAGTGGCTCGTCGCCGCCGCCATCGTCATTGGCACGTTGACGCTGCTCGGTTGGTTGACGATTGGACGCGCGTACATTCCCTCCGATGTTTCTACATTTGTTTGGGCATTGACGATGGCAATCACGGTTGTTGTTATCGCGTGTCCCGATGCGCTGGGTCTCGCCACGCCAACTGCGGTGATGATGGGGACAGGACTGGGCGCGCAGAACGGTATCTTGTTCAAGAACGCCACGGCATTGGAAGAGGCGTCCAAGATTGATGCGATTATTTTCGATAAAACCGGAACACTCACGCGGGGACAGCCGGAAGTGACGGACGTCGTGATTTCAGATTTGAACAACAGTCAATCTGAAATTTTGCGGCTCGTCGCGTCCGTTGAGCAAGCGTCCGAGCATCCGCTCGCACAGGCAATCGTGCATAAAGCGAAGGCAGAAAATTTGTCGCTCCTCGCGCCGGAAAACTTTCAAGCGATTCCCGGGCATGGCTTGCGAGCAAGCGTGGACGGAAAAACATTATTCGTCGGCAATCGCAAATTGATGCGCGATAACAAGATTGGTTTCGATGGATTGGAACAAGCCGCCGATTCACTGGAAGGTGCGGGGCGAACGGTCGTGTACGCGGCGGTGGACGGAAAACTTGCGGGCTTGATTGCGATTGCGGACGCGCCGCGCGAAACATCGAAAGAGAGTGTCGCAAAATTGCGCGAACGCGGCATCCAAGTGGCAATGTTGACGGGCGACAATCGCGCGACGGCGGAACGCATCGCGCAAGAATTGGGCATTGACACCGTGTTTGCCGAAGTGCTGCCCGGACAAAAAGCGGACAAGGTAAAGGAATTGCAAGTGCAAGGTAAAAAAGTCGCGATGGTCGGCGACGGCATCAACGATGCGCCCGCGCTCGCGCAAGCCGATGTGGGTATCGCGATTGGCGCGGGAACAGATGTGGCGATGGAAACGGCGGATGTGGTGTTGATGAAGAGTGACCCGTTCGACGTAGTGAAAGCGATTGAACTCTCGAAAGCGACCGTCGCCAAAATGCGGCAGAACTTGTGGTGGGCGGCGGGTTACAACACGATTGCGTTTCCGATTGCGGCAGGTGTGTTTTATCCCGCGCTCGGTCTGGTGCTGCGTCCCGAAATTGCGGCGATTGCGATGAGCGGCAGTTCGCTCATCGTCGCGGTGAACGCACTGCTGCTCAAGTACACCAAGTTGGGGGGACGATGAGAATTCCGCATCGGCTTGCGTCCTTGCTTGGCGTACTCGTCGGGATGGCGCTGCCAATCTTTTTGGTATTGTCGAATACGAATTTGATTATGACACCGATGTTCGTGCAGTACGAGTACGACAAGCCCGATTTTCCACCCTCTGAACGATTCGACGCGGCATCGCGCGCAAAATTTGCGATTGAAACCGTTCGATAAACGCGCGGCGAATTGACACACGCGGATTTGCAGAATCTTGGCGTGTATAACGAACGCGAATTGTCGCACATGCGCGATGTGCAACAAGTAGCAACCAGCGCGCTTGCGGCGGATTATGCGCTCGGCATTTTTATCGTCGTCGCGTTGTTCGTGTTATGGCGGGCGTCATTGCTGGCAGTGGCATGGACCGCGCTCTTTAACGGCGCGGTGTTGACGCTCGTCATCTTCGGAGCGATTGGTCTGTTCGCTCTCGTCGCGTTCGACGCGTTCTTTGTGTTGTTCCACCGGATCTTTTTCGTCGGTGATTCATGGCTCTTTCTCACATCGGATAGTTTGATTCAGTTTTATCCCGAACCGTTTTGGGTGGATGCGAGTTTGGGCATTGCTGTCTTTACACTTCTGGAGGCAGTTGTCCTACTTGTACTTGCTTGGTGGGCACGGCGGCGCGTACTGAAGAGACCCACATAAAAAACGAATTGCGTATTCACCATATCTTCACATCTTTGGCTTATGCTGTGGTCAGAATAGGGTCAAGGGAGGTGATTACGATGATGTACGGATTCGATGTCGGGCTGGGCGCGCTATGGATGATATTTGTATGGCTGCTGCCCGTGATTGTAGTAGTGGCTCTGGTTGTGACGCTCGCCAAGAACAAAGTTCAGTCAAGTAATGAGTGAGGGGGCGATTCCTTGCTCCGTCTTTCGATAAGAATGAATGGAGAGGTTAGATATGAAAAACACAGGTTTGGTCATCGGCATTGGTCTCGTGCTTGTGCTGCTTGTATTGTTATTTGGCGGCATGGGCATGATGGGTGCGCTACAGAACAGCGCGGGCGGCTTTGGCATGGGTCCAGGAATGATGAACGGTATGTTCAATCCTGTCGGCGGATTGTTGTCGATCCTGGTTGGGGCAATTTTAATTGGCGGGATTGTACTGGTTGTCGCGTCACTTGTCCGATCTAACAATCCAATGGCTCCGATCACGCCCCCGCGCGAAACGCCGCTTGATATTCTCAAGGCGCGTTATGCCAAGGGGGAAATCACAAAAGAACAGTACGATCAAATGCGAAAGGATTTGGAGGGATGATACCATGATGGGTTTTGGAATGGGCATGTTGGGTTTGGGCGCGTTGGTCATGATCGCGTTTTGGGTGTTGGTCATCGGCGGCGCAGTTTGGCTGGTGATGACATTGGTGCGTGGAAATCAAAGCAGCATCCCTTCGAATCAACCTCAAGCGTTGGCGACGACGCCCACAACTCTATCAAATGCGACACCGCTCGACATCCTGAAAACACGGTACGCCAAAGGCGAAATCACCAAAGAGCAATTTGAAGAAATGCGACGCGATTTGGGCCTATAAGAGTACGCGACGGCAACCGAATCCACAGCCAGCGTGTTGTGGCGCATTCAACTGAATGCGCCACGCGCGTTGGCGCATGTGCGAAAGACGAGACAAAAAATGGTAGAAATTGGATCGCGCGTTGAATTAAAAACGGATTACGAGACTGCCATTGCCAGAGCGACAGTGGCGTTAAAAGCAGAGGGCTTTGGCGTGCTGACGACAATTGATGTGCAAGCGACGCTCAAGCAAAAATTGAACGCCGAGTTTCGACGCTATGTGATTCTCGGCGCGTGCAATCCGCCATTGGCGCATCGCGCGTTGAACACTGATTTGGATGTTGGCTTACTGCTGCCGTGCAACGTAATCGTCTACGAGGAAAATGGCGGCGCGGTCGTGTCGATTGTGGATCCGCTGTCCATGTTGGGCGTGATTGCCAACCCCGCGCTTGAACAGGTAGCGAACGAGGCGCGGGAAAAATTAAAGCGCGTCGCCTATACCTTGCGCGCGAGTGGATAAAGACAGATGTCCCTCTCGGCAATTATCAAAGCTCTGTCGCGGGCGCGCCTCCCGATTCTGACTTTTGCCGTCACCTATTTCATCTCGGTTCTCGTCGGCGTGCTGATGGTGCATACGGGAAACGAATTTGCCTTGACCTACCGCGATGACTTGGTTGAACGCGCACAGGAAAACGAGCCCGCGCTAGTCGCGCTGGGTCAGAACGAGCGATTGCGGGCCGCACTTTTTGATTTCGGCGGCAATCTCGGGGCAGGGATCGGACAAACCGCAGCAGGACTCGGTATCATTGTTCCATATCCCATTGCCGCATATCGCGGCTGGGTTGGCGGGATTGTTTCCGTGAATAGCGCCCACGTAAGCCGCTTGGCTAGTCCGTCCGAAGCATTGTATTACCTATCCGTGGTGATTCTGTAGCTCATCCCTTACACGTTGGCTGCAGGAGCAGGCGTGACCTTGGGCATTGCTTGCTTTCGTCCGGCATCCTACTATCAAGGAGCAAAGTTGCTGTGGTTGCCGAGGGAGGCATTGCGGGACGTTGTGCGAATCCATGTCTTGGTGGTACCGCTCTTTTTGCTTGCGTCGCTCGTGGAGTTTCTTGCCCGATGAAGAATTGGATAGCAGTAATGAACAGCCCACGCGGGCGCATCTTTCGGATCGCGCTGGGTGCGGAACTGATTGTCATCGGTATGTATTCCGGCGGCCCGCTGGGTTGGCTCGTCGCGCTGGTGGGATTGGTGCCGATAGTGCCCGCGTTTTTCGGGCGCTGCGCGTGAGAGTTCATCCACCGCGACTCGGCGAGTCGTGCAGATGTGTCCAAAGGCGAGGGTTGATTATGTAACGATCCTTGCAGCGTAAGACGCTGCTCTCGCACCAATTGCAACTACAATCAAGGAGGATACGGTGAAGTCTAGAATGCTGATGATGGGCGTCGTACTGGCGCTGGCGCTCGCAATTCTGGCAGGATGTGCCGCCAGCCCGACCACCGATGCGAAAACGATGGGACAATCGCTGGTCAATGATGGACAGACGATGGTCACGAACGGTCAAGCCATGCAAACCAAGGGAAAAACCATGCAAACTGCCGGGCAGTCCACGCAAAGCAATGGTCAACAGATGCAAACGCAAGGTCAACAAATGATGACGATGGGACAGGGTATGATGGATATGGGCAAGGCGATGATGACCAAAGGGCAGTCGCTCAACGACGCCGATTTGACCAAGTGGGGACGGCAAATGATGACCGATGGGCAGAGCATGATGGACATGAGCAAGGGTATGACGACGAATGGGCAGCAGATGATGACCGTGGGTCAAGGTATGATGTCCGATGGTCAGGGCATGATGACCGATGGTCAGAATATGATGAACATGGGCAATTCGAGGATGCAAAACGGACGCGGAATGATGGGGCAATAACGTGGGGGGGAACCGAGGGAGGGAATGTTTTGCCTCCCTCTTGATTGGAGATCGAAGGGAGTAATGGCAAACGGAATTGATTTAGGAGGGACAGCAGCGACGCGGGCGCGATATAATCGGATCGCGCCTGTTTACGATTTCCTTGAAACGCTCGCGGAACACAGCTTCAAACCGCTGCGCGAAAAACTTTGGGCGGAGACACGTGGCGAGATTCTTGAAGTGGGAGTTGGTACGGGGAAAAACTTTGCCTACCATCCAGACAACGCGCATATAATCGGAATTGACCTTGCAGACCGAGTGCTTGCACGCGCCCGCGCCCGCGCGCGAGAACTCGATGTCGCTGTGGAATTGTACGAGGGAGATGTGCAGCAACTCGCTTTTGCAGCCAACACCTTTGATTCGGCTGTTGCAACATGTGTATTTTGCTCCGTGCCTGACCCCGTACGCGGTCTGCGTGAGTTGAACCGTGTCGTCAAGCCGAACGGCAAAATACTTTTCATCGAACATGTGCGAGTTGACATGCCATTGATTGGGCGTGTGATGGATTTGTTGAACCCACTGGTCGTGCGCCTCTGGGGTGCGAACATCAATCGCCGCACAATTGAAAATATCCAACGCGCGGGCTTGTGCATCGAGAAGGTTGACCATTATGGTCCGATGCAAATGGTTAAATTGATCGTCGCGCACCCGAACAAAATCGCAAATGGATAAATCCAAAACGATTCGCGTTCTCCTTGCGGACGATCACGCCGTCGTACGCAAAGGGATCCGCGATTTTTTGCAAGAGGATGAGGCGCTGGATGTCATTGGCGAGGCGAATGATGGCGAAGAAGCGCTGTCGCTCATGCAGCGTGATGCGCCCGACGTTGCGGTGTTTGATATTCAAATGCCGCGTCTCAATGGGTTGGACGCCACGCGCCGCGTGAAAAAAGAATTCCCGAACGTCCAAGTCCTCATTCTCACCGCCTACGACGATGACCCCTACCTCTTTGCCGCGCTGCAAGCAGGTGCGAGTGGCTATCTGCTGAAAACGGCTTCCGCCGAAGAATTACTGCGTGCTGTCCATGCCGTCGCCGAAGGGGAAACGGCACTCTCGCCCGCCGTCGCCAAAAAATTGGTGCGCCGCGCCGCAGGTCACGCCGCCACGCAAGATGAAATCATCGAGCCGTTGACAGACCGCGAACTCGATGTGCTGCGTCTCGCCGCGCAAGGTCTTGGCAACAAACAAATCGGCGCGGCATTGAACATCAGTGACCGCACGGTTCAAGGACATCTTGCGAACATTTACGCGAAATTGCATGTTGCCACACGCACGGAAGCGGTGTTGTTCGCGGTACGCCAAAAGTGGATAGGGTTGGAGTGACCAGCGAAATGAATACTGATTACTGGTTACTGAGCACCGACTACTGACCACTAATGCTCCGCAGTCTTCGCACCCAAATTCTTGTCTGGACGATTCTCCCGCTTGCCATTCTCCTTGTCGGCATTGCGTATCTTGGCGTAAGCAATCATCAGGGCGCAATGCGCGAATTGGTGGCGGAGCGTGACGCGGCTTTGGCGCGCGTCGCAGCCGCGCGTTTGTCGGAACTATTGATTGACCGCGCGCGCGATATAGAAAATCTGGATGCCGCGCGCCCCGAAACCTGGGACACACAGATATTTGAAGGCGGCATTGCGCTCTTGGATTCGGAGGGGCGGATTGTCAACGCGCTGCCCTCGCGTGAGGTGTGGGAAGCGCGGCGCGACAAAATTGCGCGCAAGGATGAGTATTCAAAACCGTTTTTGGAAAATGGCGCGTGGCTCGTTCTGCTCACCCACCCAAACCAAGACGGAACGCTCGTAGCCGCTGTACAGCTCCCCTCCTTTGAAACTTTTGCTCCGCGTGGTGCGGCATATCTCGTGGATGGAAACGGAAAAATCATCGCACATCCCGATTCGGCTCGCGTGGGAATGGATTTCAGCACACACGCGGGGATTGCTCAAGTCATGCGGGGCGAATCAGGCGCGACGTTCCACCATAATTCGCAAGTGGGCGAACTGGTCGTCGGTTATGCGCCGATTGCGGCAACTCGATGGGGACTGCTGATTGACGAGCCATGGGAAAATGTCGTCGCGCCGATGTTTCAGTACGCGGTACTACTGCCTGTCGTGTTGGCGCTTGTAGCGGTGGTCGCGCTCGGCGCGATTTATTTCGGCGTTCGTTACGTCATTCGTCCTTTAGAAAATCTCGTTCAAGCGGCGCAGCGCATTGCCTTTGGCGATTATCATGCCGCCGCGCAACGCGTCGGTGGCGTGCGCGAGATTGAAGAATTGCGTGAGACCCTCGACAGCATGGCAAACCAAGTCTCTGCCGCGCAAGTCGCGATGCAAAATTACATCACCGCCATTACGCACAGCCAAGAAGACGAACGCAAACATCTTGCGCGCGAATTGCACGACGATACTATCCAAACGTTGATTGCGGTACAGCAGCGCATCGAGATGGCGCAGCGAGCATTGAACCGAGACCCCGCGCGCGCCGCATCCAAATTGGACGAACTCAAAGTATTGACGACCGAAGCGGTGGAACACGTGCGCGGCTTTGTGCGCGATTTGCGCCCGACGTATCTTGACGAGTTAGGTTTGATTCCTGCGCTCGAAACGATTGCGCGCGAAGCGAATGCGAGTTTTACCGTGCAAGGCGAGGAAAAGCGTTGGGACGCGGAACGTGAATTGGTTTTGTTCCGCATCACGCAAGAGGCATTGCGTAACGTGAGCAAACACGCGCGCGCAAGCCAAGTGGATGTCACTCTTGCGTTCGCGGCGGACGAAGTGACGGTGACGATTCAAGACAACGGCAGGGGGTTCGATGCTCCTGAATCACCCAACAGTTACGCGCGGGCGGGACATTTTGGTTTGATGGGGATGCAAGAACGCGCGCAGTTGTTCGGCGGGAATGTGTATGTGAAATCCGAGCGCGACAAAGGAACCAAAGTGGTGGCATATCTGCCAACCAAGAATAGCGCGGCATGAATTTCGTTTGCCTCAAGACGGCGAAGGACGAACACTCCAGTTGAGCGTTCGTCCTTTTTTATACCCCGCGCCATCTGGCGCAGATATAAACAAGCCAAATGGCGCGGCGAGGAATGTGCGAATAGGCGGTTACGCAAGCAACCATGAGGTCTTATAGTGTGTGAGAGTTAGCGCGACGCAGCAAATGTTACGCGTTGATTCTATAAGGATTCTCTCTTCGTCGCACCATGAACGTGGAACGTTTTGGTCAAGAAGGCACAACGGGAGGTTTTCATGCACACTTCGTCTAGTGAATACGCGTATGGCGCGTGGTGGCTCGTCGCTTTGAACATCATTCTTTTTCTCTTTTTTGTGTTTGGGTATTTGCTGCCCAAGAAAAAAGTGGAATGGCGCTCGATGGGCGTGTTTGCCGCGTGGCTCGCCGCGCTCTTTACCGAGATGTATGGATTCCCGCTGACCATCTATCTCTTGTCAACTTGGCTGGGCAGCGCGTATCCCGTCGCAGAACCCTTCACGCACGTCAACGGGCATTTGCTCGCCGTGATTACGGGGGGTTCCCCCATCGTCGCACTTGTGGTTGATGTCGTCACAAGTCTTGGCATTCTCGCCGCGCTGCTCTTGATGGGCTCTGGTTTTCAGCGCATCCATCGCGCGCAAGGTGAATTGGTAACGGATGGTCTCTATCGCTATGTGCGCCATCCGCAGTACAGCGCGCTGTTCTTGTTGATTGTTTCGCTGCTCATCCAATGGCCCACGTTGCTTTCGTGGCTGATGGCGCCAATTTTGCTCGTGACATATGTACGTCTCGCGCGGCGCGAGGAACGCGAGCTGATTGAGAAATTTGGCGAACGGTATTTGGAATATCGCGCGCAAACGCCAGCATTCTTGCCTTCGTGGCGCGCGTTGCGTCCTGAGCGGAGCGAAGGGTCACGTCCGACGGTCTCTGCGCCAAACGTCCGAACATGAACACGCGACGAATTTCGTTTTCGATTCAAGGGATGTTCTGCGCGCGCTGCGCGGTGGACTTGGAACATGCGTTGGCGGAGCCCGACGGAGTCATCGGCGCGTGTGTGAATTACGCCAGCGAACGCGCGACGGTCATGTACGAACCCGCGCGGGTGAATCCAAAGCAGTTTGTTGCCATCGTCAAGCGCGCGGGCTTTGCAACACCTCTGGAAGAGGAGTTAAAGATGCAAGCAACGACAGTGAGTTCAAATGAGGCGCGCAAGCGCTGGCTCGTGCCATGGCTCGTCGGTTTGGGCGGCGGCGCGGCGCTCATTCTTTTATACCTCACGATTTTGTCCATCGCGCAATCGCCAAGCCATGCGCTCGAACAATTGTCGCAAGACCGCTTGTGGGTTGGACTCGTCGCGCTCGGGTTTGGTATTCAGGTCGGTTTGTACGCTTATCTGCGATTAATCATCAGCACGATGCAGCTTGCGGGCGCAACCGCGATGACAGGTGCAGGTACGACGACCTCGACTGTTGGCATGATCGCGTGCTGCGCGCATCATCTTGCCGACTTTGCGCCTTTGGTGGCATTGACGGGTGCAACAGGATTATCGGGCGCGGTTGCGTTCCTCGCCGAATGGAAAATCCCGTTCATTCTCTTTGGTCTCGCCGTGAATGCGATTGCAATTTGGATGAGCGTACGAACGATTCGTCGTGAGCGCGCGCATTTGAAAATGATGGAAACGAGCGCGGTAAAGAACGCGAGTGCAGTAACAGCAACCGCGCCTGCGTGTCACTGAACGCAAGAGAAAAAGTATCGAGACGAGGAATTATGGCTACGAAACAAATCACCATTCCGATTGTGGGCATGACCTGCGCGAGCTGCGTCGTCCACATCGAGGGTGGGCTCAATAACTTGACAGGAATTGAAAGGGCGACCGTGAATCTCGGCAACGGCAAAGCGAGCGTCGAGTACGACCCCGCGCGTATTACCCCGCAGAAAATGTTTGATGCCATTGTAGATGTCGGTTATCAAGTCGGAACAGCGCAAACGACGCTGCATGTGACAGGCATGACGTGCGCGAGCTGCGTTGCCCACATTGAGGGCGCGTTGAACGAACTTGATGGAGTGAACAAGGCAACCGTGAGTTTGGCGACCAACACTGCAAAGGTCGAATATGTGCCGACGCTCGTCATGGTCGCGCAAATGAAACACGCGATTCGTGATACGGGCTATGACGTGAGTGATGAGGTAAAAGACAGCGCGTCCGCGCTGGACCGCGAACGGGAGGCGCGTCAAGCGGAATTGCTGCGGCAAGGACGCTTTCTGTTATTTGCGACGCCTATCGCGCTGGTCGTGATGATTGGCACTTTCCGCGACATGCTGTCGCTGGGCATTCAGCAATTCATCCCTGAGCTCATCGCGCAGAAGTGGTTTCTGGGTCTCTTGACGACACCGCTCGTGTTCGGACCGGGACGCCAATTCTTTGTCAATAGTTTTCGCGGTTTGAAACATGGCGTGACCGACATGAATTTGCTGTACGCGACGGGCATCGGCGCGGCATATGGCATCGCCGTCATCAATGTCGTGTTCCCGGAAGCGGGCTTTGGTGGCGAAGGCGCAACGTTCTTTGAATCCGCCGCGCTGCTGACTTGGTTCATCGTGCTGGGACGCTTTCTGGAAGCCCTTACACGCGGACGTACGAGCGAAGCGATTCGCAAGTTGATGAGTTTGCAACCAAAAATCGCGCGCGTGATTCGTGGCGACGGTTCGTCGCAACAGGAGATTGAAATTCCTGCCGAAGAAGTGGAAATCGAAGATGTAGTCGTCGTGCGTCCCGGCGAACGCATTGCGGTGGACGGCATCGTGAGCGAAGGATACAGCGCGGTGGACGAATCCATGCTCACTGGCGAATCTCTGCCCGTCGAAAAGAAAACAGGCGATAACGTCATTGGCGGAACGATGAACAAAACGGGCGCGTTCAAATTTGTCGCAACACGCGTCGGCAAAGACACCGCGCTCGCGCAGATCATTCAGCTGGTCGAGGACGCGCAAGCGTCGAAAGCGCCGATTCAAAAACTCGCGGACTGGGTGGCGGGGCATTTCATTCTCGGCGTGCATCTCCTCGCAATTGTGGTCTTTGTCTTTTGGTTCTTTGTGGGCTACCAATTGTTCTTTGACCCGAATACGCGCTTTATGCTGTCGCCGTACACGTTGGGCGAAATGGGCGTGTTTGGATTCGCGCTGCTCTTGAGCGTCACGGTGCTTGTGATTTCTTGCCCCTGCGCGGTGGGTCTCGCCACGCCGAGCGCGATGATGGCAGGCACGGGCAAAGCAGCAGAACACAACGTCCTCTTCAAGAATGCCGAGGCGATTGAGAACACGTCGAAATTGCAAACGATTGTGTTTGATAAAACGGGGACGCTGACGAAAGGCGAACCGTCGGTGACAGACGTAATCAGTAATCAGTATTCAGTATTCAGTAATCAGAATGAAATTCTTCGTCTCGCGGCGATTGCGGAAAAGAACAGCGAACACCCGTTGGGCGAAGCGATTGTGCGCGGCGCGGAAGCGCGTGGACTGAATGTCGTCGAACCACAATCATTCAATTCGATACCGGGTCACGGCGTCGAGGCGCAAATTGACGGTCAAGAGATTTTGCTTGGCAATCGCAAGTTGATGAAACAGCGTGAGGTGGATATTCGCGCGCTCTTGCCGCAAACGGAACAATTGGAACAAGAAGGCAAGACGGTGATGTTTGTCGCCGTGAACGCGCGAGCCGCAGGCATCATCGCGGTTGCTGATACGCTCAAACCGCACTCTTTCGAAGCGATTCGCCAATTGCACAAACTCGGCATCGAGACGGTGATGATTACGGGCGACAATGTGCGGACTGCCGCCGCAATTGCGAAACAAGTCGGCATTGACCGCGTACTCGCCGAGGTCTTGCCGCAAGACAAAGCGCATGAGGTCAGGAAATTACAAGCACAGGGCAAAAAAGTTGCGATGGTTGGTGATGGGGTGAACGACGCGCCCGCATTGGCGCAAGCCGATGTAGGGATGGCGATTGGTTCGGGGACGGATGTTGCAAAAGAAACAGGACACGTCATTCTCATCAAAGATGATTTGCGCGATGTGGTCGTCGCCATCGAGATTGGCAAAGCGACAATGCGGAAGGTGAAACAAAATCTGTTCTGGGCGTTCATTTACAACACACTCGGCATTCCCATCGCGGCAGGATTGTTTTATCCGTTCTTTCAAATCGTCATTAGTCCCGAAATTGCCGCCGCGCTCATGGCAGTCAGCTCTTTGACTGTGACGCTCAACACACTACTCTTGCGCGGTTTTGTGCCATCGCTCAAACGCGGGCGCGGTACGAGAAATCCATCCGAACGGAATCCGCAACCTGCACTTGTCCCTGCGTCTGCGACAGGAGGCGGCGCAGAATAAAGAGTTAGGGCGCATCGTGAGAGAAGATAGACGCGCGGGTGCGCTGACAAACAACGAGGGAATGAACGACGCAATACCTCTCACGCGTTCATCCTCTCGTCCAAAAAATTTTGAGGTGAACATCAAATGTCCAAGTATTTACAAATGGGAATTGGAATCGCAATCGTCGTGATGCTCGCGCTCGGCGCGATTTGGCTGAACGCGTCGGCGGAAACACGTCCGCCTACATTCAACCCAGTGAGTGTGAATGAACCCAACGCGCAGGCGACGATGACGCCTGACAGCATGGGCGGGATGGACATGGGCAACATGAGTATGGGAACTGCGACACCCATGTCACAAAGTGGAGATGAAATGGGGGGGATGAACGAGCCGCCCGTCCCGGACGAAGGTGTACCGCTCGCAACCGAAAAGCAAGGCGCGCAGCCACTTGAATACAAACTCGATAACGGGGTAAAGGTCTTTAACTTGACTGCCAAGCCGGTGAAATGGCCCATCACGGGCGACACCACAGTTACAGCGTGGACGTACAACGGTACGGTTCCGGGCCCGCTAATTCGCGTGAACGAAGGCGACAAGATTCGTGTTGTTCTCAAGAATGAACTGCCCGAAGCGACGAGCATTCATTGGCACGGGCTTCCAGTGCCAAACAATCAGGATGGTGTGGCGGAACCCGCCGTAACACAAAAACCAATTATGCCGGGGGAAACGTACACGTATGAATTTGTCGCCAAACCCGCAGGCACATACATGTATCACTCGCACGTGCAAACGGACCGGCAAATTCCAATTGGCTTGTCGGCGCCGCTCATTATTGACCCATCAGCTGAGCAAACCTACGACAAAGATTTTGTTGTGATGTTGAACGAATGGCAAATCAAGGACGGCAAAACGTACGCAGCGATGCCGGGCATGAATGAACCGAATTACTTTACGGTAAATGGCAAGGCATTCCCGGACATTCCAACCATCAATGTGAAAAAAGGCGAACGTGTGCGCGTGCGTTTGATTGGCGCGGGACAATTTGAACATCCAATGCACTTGCATGGCATGTCGTTCAAAATTGTGGCGACGGACGGCAACCCAGTTCCTGAAGTCGCGCAGTTAACCAAAGATACAATTCCGGTGCATCCAGGCGAACGATTTGACGTGGAATTTGTCGCGGACAATCCGGGGCAATGGGCGTTCCACTGCCATATTCTGCATCATGTGACGAATGACAATGTGGAACCGGGTGGACTCTTGTTCCTTGTGAATGTGGAGGGGTAATCGAATGAACGCGAATCTAGAAAATCTTGAACGCAAAGTCGCGCTGACAAGCGCGTTCATTTACGGGACGATTTCACTCACTGCGGCGCTGCTCTTTTTCCTTGCCGCGACACTCGTTGGAACATATACAGACGTCGCGCGTTTCGGTGGCGCGGCATGGGTACTGCTGCTCTCTTTTATTGTGACCATGCCGCTCGTGATTTCATCGGTCAAAAAACGGATGAAGGGATGAATAGATGGCATATGACAGGCGATATGCCTCTTGGCTTGTCACCTGTCGCTTGTCCCATGTCACTTTCGCGAGAGGTGAGAGATGAAAGCGCGTATGCAAAATCTGTGGAACGGAATTCATGATACTACACTGCTGCTCACATTGTTTCTATGGCTGTGCACACTCCCGTTCATTCTGCTGTTCACCATACCGTACTTTGGCTGGCAGGTTGGAATCCTCGCCGCCGCTATCGCACTTTTTGCTGCTCTCATCGTTTGTTACGCGCTCTGCTACTTTCCAAAAATCGCTCCGAATCAAGAGGAGAAACCAAATGTTAAAGGATCCTGTTTGCGGTAAACGCATTTCGCGCAATCACGCGCATATCGCGTTCGATTATCAAGACGTGACGTATTATCTCTGCTGCCCGCGCTGTCAAGCGGATTTTGAACAGGCGCCCGAAAAATTTGCCAAGCCCGAATTCGGTGAGAAAACATCCAAGCATCCTCACGCAAAACATAACACGGGAGAACACAAAACACCTGCGGGTCTCACGATTGTACAGGGACCGCGCGGTTGACCGCTTCACATTATTGAAGGAAAGGAAAAAAATGAATCACAATCACACTTCAAACGATGGACACGACACCAGACATATGCTGCTGATGCTGTTGTGCTGTCTCATTCCCATCGCGCTGATTGCCGCCGTTGCGATTTTCGGATTCTCGCTCGGCGCTCTGACGCCGTATTTACCCTTCGCCATCGTGTTGCTCTGCCCGCTGATGATGTTCTTTATGATGCGCGGGATGGGGCATGAACATGACGCGGTGGAAACGCATCATACGGAAACACCTGTCAAACAAAATGTCAATGTGCCGCGCAGTGTATCAACGAACGCGGCGATAGAGTCGAAATCACACCATTGAAATCAGTGTGGTCTAAACACACAATCAAATTCAACCATAAAAGGAGTATCTACAATGAAACGTTACGGAATCGTACTCGGAGTGGCTGTGCTCGCGCTGGTCGTCATTGGCGCGTGGCTCGTCGTGGGAGGCGGGTTGTCATTTCTCACTCCGAACCATGACGGCATGGTGAACGGCACGGTTTGGGTTGCCAATGAAGGCGGTAACAGCATCACCGCGATTGATGCGAACACGAACCAAGTACTCACGACCTTGAACGGCATCGAAGGACCGCACAATCTTCAAGTCGCGCCCGACGGGAAAAGTGTTTGGGCAGTCAGCGGACACGAATTGCTCGCCGTAATGATTGACGCGGCTGCCTATCAAGTCCATGGCACCGTGCCAACGGGCAAAGAACCCGCGCACATTGTTCTCACGCCCAATGGCAAAACCGCTTACGCGACGAATGGCGGCGACAATACGGTCACGGCGATAGATGTGGCGACGATGAAAACAATTAGCACCATTCCCGTCGGCACGTATCCGCATGGATTGCGCCCGAGTCCCGATGGCAAATGGGTCTATGTTGCCAACGCCAAAGATACAACCTTGAGCGTGATTGACACCGCGACGAATACAAAAGTCGCAGATATTGAGGTAGGTCAAAAGCCCGTACAGGTCGCCTTTTCACCCGATGGCAAGTTCGTCTATTTCTCGCTCAACGCCGAAAATGCAGTTGGCAAAGTGGATGTTGCGTCGCGCACCCTCGTCAGCAAAGTTAAAGTGGGAGGTGGACCGATTCAAGTTTTCGTCACACCCGA
>WBZO01003875.1_pt1 | contig 16844 bp, 15 predicted proteins | sample 5204261 | NCBI WGS metagenome assembly WBZO01 (sample SAMN12412400, study PRJNA552823) | activated sludge metagenome | isolation source: activated sludge from anammox sidestream of wastewater treatment plant... | place: USA: North Carolina | collected 2017-09 | reverse complement strand
GACCAGGCTGACCTGGACGGTGACGGCATCGGTGACGCCTGTGACTCGGACGTGGACGGTGACGGCGTCGACAACGGCGTCGACAACTGCCTGACCACGCCGAACCCGGACCAGGCGGACATCGACAACGACGGTGAGGGCGACCTCTGTGAGGCGTGGTCCTTCCCGTCGACCGGTGCGTTCGTGATCGGCAACCTGTCGCCGAACGGCATCGGCAGCGTGGTGAACTTCTGGGGCGCCCAGTGGCACCGGAACAACACGCTGACGAACGGTGCGGTGGCGCAGTTCAAGGGCTACAACAACGGGGCCGCGGTCCCGGCGTGTGGTGGCACCTGGACCTCCGCCCCGGGCAACTCGTCCAACCCGCCTGCGGTGATCCCGGACTACATGGCCGTGATCGTCTCGAGCGGTGTGACGAGCAGCCGCAACGTCCAGTCCGGTGACATCGTGAAGATCGTCATCGTGAAGACGAACGCGGGCTACGGCCCCAACCCCGGCCACGCCGGGACGGGCACCGTGGTGCGAGTGCTCTGCTCGAACTAGCGGGAACGTAGTTCCAACGGACGGGGGAGGGCGTGAGCCCTCCCCCGTTCCGTTGTCGCTCAGGCGCGGGCGACGCGCCGCCTCGGCGGGCGCGCGAACAGCACGAGGACGGCCGCGAGCGCGAACGTCACCGTGGCGGCGAACCAGAGGCGGCGCGGCTCCACGCCCGCATCGAGGATGTAGCCGAACAGCGGCGCGCCGATGCCGGACGCGGCGATCGAGACCGGCAGCACCACGCCCCGGATCGCGCCGAGGAAGCGCCGTCCGAAGTAATTGGGCCAGACCAGGTTGTTGAGCGTGATGAACCCGCCCGCAGCCACGCCCCACAGCACGTTGTGCAGCACGATCGTGTACGCCTCGCCGTCCGTGAGGATCATCGGCACCGTGGAGACGGAGAGCCCGCCGAGGCCCACGAACCCCAGGTAGCGCACCGGCACGCGGTCCGCGATGAGTCCGAACGCGAACACGGAGAACACCACCGTGAGCGGGTCGAGCGTGGTGCCGAACGCCACGAGGCCGGGCGACATGCCCGTATCCCGCCAGAAGTCGACCCGGTAGACCAGCGTGCCGGTCAACACCACGCCGGCGATCCCCAGCGCCACCAGCAGCAGCCACATGGAGCGCGTCCGCATCGCCTCGCGCACCGTCCAGTCCTCGGTGGTGGTGAGGCGTGCGAGGGCCGGCGTGGCCGCCACCTCCTCGGACGGCGGGCCGTCAGCGCCGTCCGGGAACAGGCCCACGTCCTCCGGGGTGCGGCGCACGAAGATCGCGCTCACGGGGATCACCACGGCCATGACGACGAAGCCGAAGATGACGTTCGTCGTCCGCCAGCCGTGGTGCTCCACCAGCCACTGCGTGACCGGGATGGCGACCGTGGTGCCCGCCGCCATGCCCATGGTGCCGATGGCGAGCGCACGGCCGCGCTTCGCGACGAACCACTTGGCGAGCGGCACCTGCGTGAGCAGCTGCCCGCTCGGCCCGCCGAGGCCGGCGAGGCCGGAGATGGCGAAGACGAGGTAGATCACCCACAGGTCGTGTGACATCGCCAGCAGCAGCAGCATCGTGCCGACGAGCGCTCCGCTCCCCGCGCCGATCCACCTCGTGCCGTGGCGGTCGATGAGGACGCCGAGGTACGGTCCGACCAGGCCAGCGGCGACAAGGCGGAGCGTGAACGACCAGGCGAGTTCGCTCCGGGGAATCCCCAGGTCATCCGCCATGGGGCCGATCATGAAGGAGAAGACGACCGGGTTCACGGTGGAAGAGACGGCGTTGATCGCGAGCGCGGCGCCCACCATCACCCAGCCGTAGTAGATGCGGTCCGAGATCCAGCGCAGCACGACCGCGGCCTTCTACCGGCGCGCAGCGTGCGGTCGCCGGGAATCGCGCGAGTCTACGCCCTTCCTCGTGTCTGGCCGATGAACCGGAGCGCCGCGGCTACCCGCCCGCGAGTTTCACGCGATGGCCGAGGGCGACGAGCTTCGCGTGGAGCCGGTCGCGGTGGTCGCCCTGGATCTCCAGCGTGACGCCCTCGCGGGTGCCGCCCGCGCCGCAGTGCTGCTTCAGGACCTTCAGGAGATCGTCCAGCTCTCGCTCGGAGCCACGGACACCGGTGACGGTGGTGACGGTCTTGCCACCGCGCCCCGACTTCTCTCGACGCACCCGCACGAAGCCGTCATCCGGATCAGTGCGCGCGGGCTGCCTCGACGGCGCGCCCTTAGAGGCGGGCGCGGGGCGTGACCTCCCCTGGACGACGCGTTCGCCGTCCGTGGAATAGACCAGCCGTGAGTCGCGCTCCCCGGGCATCCCGCCTCCGTCCATCCGGCGCGATCGTACCGCTGCGTCACGCCTGCGGCGGTGCGCCCTCAGCGCTCCCGGCAGCCTCGAGGAGTGCGCGCAGCCGCTCGGCCTCGACCTGCCAGGCGGCAAGGCCAGCAAGGCGAGCCGTGCGCTCGCCGGCGCCGAGGTCGTCCGGCTGCGAGAGGCGGGCGATCTCCGCCAGCGCCTCTCGGTAGCGTTGGAGCAGGTCGTCGCGGTCGTCCTCGGTGGTCATCGGACGGCCACGGTACTAGGTGCCGGGCGGCATCGTCCCTTCGATCACGTACCGCTCCGGCGCGACCATCACCCGGTCCAGGAAGGAGGCCGCGTCCGTCATCGCGACCTCCATCATCCCGGGGAGGCGCGGGAAGCCGTGCGGCAGCCCGTGGTAGATGCGCAGGTCCACCGGGACGCGCGCCGCGTTCAGCGCCTCCTGCATCCGGAGCGAGGCAGAGACCGGCACGACCTTGTCCGTGGTGCCGTGCAACAGCATGGTCGGCGGGTAGGCGGGCGTCACGTACGCCATCGGCGCGGCCGTCTCCGCCTCCTCGGCGGTGAGGTCGGCCGCGAGCGCCGTGGCGGGCGATGCCCCACTCCGTTTCTCGCCGGGCATGTGGAAATGCACCGGCGGGTAGAAGGCCACCACCGCCGCCACCGCCTCAGACGCACCGGGGTTGCCGCCGTCGCCCGCGAAGCGCGGATCGCCCGGCGTCCCCGCCGCGAGCAGCGAGAGGTGCGCGCCAGCGGAGAAGCCGACCGCCGCGATCTTCGACGCGTCGATCCCCAGGCTGGCGGCGTTCGCGTGCATCCAGCGCAGCGCCGCCTTCACGTCGTGGATGTGCGCCGGCCAGCGCGACTCGCCGGACAGTCGGTACTCCCCGGCCACCGCGACGAAGCCGCGCTCCGCGAGGCGGCGCGACTGCTCGCGCACCGCCTCGCGACTGCCGCGCACCCAGCCTCCGCCGTACAGCACGAGCGCGGCGGGGAGAGGCCCGGCAAGCCCCTTCGGCCGGTAGACATCGCAGCGAAGGTCGCGGCCGCCTCCACGGCCGAACACCACGCCCTCCTGCATCTCGACTTCGTGGACCTCGGTCGCCGTCATCGCCACACCTCCCCGCCGATCGTCAGCCCGTGCCGTTACGCCCCGATGCGGAGCGAATCGCCGCTCGGCGGCTCCAGGCCGCGGAAGATCGACTTCGGCGCGAGCTCGAACAACCGATCGATGTCCCACGGGCCGTCGTTGTAGATCTCCCGCTCGATCTCCATGTCGCTGTACAGGCTCACCCGGTAGCCGGAGGCCCCGATGGTACGGCCGCTCACGTTCTCCGCCGCGTCCGAGCAGAGGTAGACGACGATCGGCGCCACGTTCTCCGGGTCACGCTCCGTGCCGGTGACACGCGCGCTCTCCGCGTTGCCGGACCGCGTGGCGTCCGCGTTCGCGCGGCCTCGGTCCGTCATGCGCGTCGCGGCGCCCGGCGCGATGGCGTTGGCGGTGACCCCGTAGCGGCCGAGGGCGTTCGCGCAGGACTTCGTGAAGCCGATCAGGCCGGCCTTCGCGGCTGCGTAGTTCGGCTGGCCCGGCGAGCCGTTGATGCCGGCGGTGGAGGTGAAGTTGATCAGCCGTGACCCGCCTCGGCGCGTGGAGCGCCAGTGGATGGAGGCGAAGTGGGTCGTGTTGTACGTGCCCTTCAGGTGGACGCGGATGACGGCGTCCCACTCCTCCTCCGACATGTTGAAGATCATGCGCTCGCGCAGGATGCCCGCGACGTTCACCAGGATGTCCAGGTGGCCCCAGGTGTTGATCGCCTGGCCGACGAGCGCCTCCGCCGCCAGGTGGTCGGCGACGTCCGCGTAGTTCGGCTCCGCGATCCCGCCTCGGCGGCGGATCTCCGCGACGACCTCGTCGGCGGGCGAGGTGTCGGCGCCGGTGCCCTCCACGGTGCCTCCGAAGTCGTTGACGATGACGCGCGCGCCCTGCCCCGCCAGCGCGAGGGCAATGCCACGCCCAATGCCTCGGCCGCCTCCCGTCACGATTGCGGTCTTCCCGTCCAGGTGGTTCGGCATCACAGGCTCCTTCTCGGCGTTCGCGCGTCCCATCCAGGGCGCAGCGGCGGGATGATAACAAGCGTGGATCCCGGCCCGTGCAGGGGGCGACCAACGTCCCGCGCCGGTGCCCTCGCGGGGTGGCACACTGTGGGCCGTGGACGCCTCGATGAGGCGCAGGGGTGGAGGCCGAGCCGATGCCGGTGGACGCGACGATCCAGTTCCTGGGCGCGGCCGGCTCCGTCACCGGCTCCCGCTACCTGCTCACCATCGACGGCATGCGCATCCTCGTGGACGCCGGGTTGTTCCAGGAGCCCGACTTCGAGCCGATCAACGTCGAACCGTTCGAGGTCGACCCCGCCACCATCGACGCCATCGTGGTGACCCACGCGCACATCGACCACAGCGGCTACGTCCCACGGCTGGTGCACGACGGCTTCCGAGGGCCGATCTGGTGCACACCGGCCACGGCGGCGCTCCTGGAGATCGTCTGGGAGGATGTCGCGCGCATCGCGGAGCACGACTCGGAGATCGCGGAGCGCCGTCACCACCGCTCGCACCGCCGCCGCCCGGAAGAGCCGCCGCCGATCTACCGAAGCACGGACGTGGCACAGGCGCTGCGCCAGGTGCAGACGGCGGAGTACGGCGGCACGACCCGCCTCGCGCGCGGGATCACGCTCATGTTCCGGGACGCCGGCCACATCCTCGGCGCGGCGGGCGCACTCATCGAGTGGTCGGAGGGGCACGAGCGCACGCGCATCCTCTTCTCCGGCGACCTCGGCCGGCCGGGGCGGCCGATCCTCCACGACCCGACCCGGCCTCCAGAGGCGGAGTACGTGGTGGTGGAGTCCACGTACGGCGACCGCACCCACCCGGCCGGCGACATCGAGGCGCGCCTGGCGGACGTGATCACCCGCACCGTGATGGGCGGCGGAAACGTCATCATCCCCGCCTTCGCGGTACAGCGGTCACAGGAGGTGCTCTATCACCTGCGCCACCTGCTCGATCAGCGGCTGATCCCGCACGTCCCCGTCTACTTCGACAGCCCGATGGCGATCGCCGTCACGCGCGTCTTCCGCGACTTCCCGGAACTCCTCGACCGCGACGTCGCCGAGGGATTCCGCACCGGCGACTCGCTCTTCGAGTTCTCCACGCTGCGCATCACCGATACCTCCGAAGAGTCCCGCGCGATCAACAGCGTGGAGGCCCCTCACATCGTGATCGCCGGCGCCGGCATGTGCGACGGCGGCCGGATCCGCCACCACCTCTTGCACAACGCCTCGCGGCCGGAATGCACCATCCTCTTCACCGGCTTCCAGGCGCCGGGCACCCTCGGGCGGCGGATCGTGGAGGGCGCGGACGAAATCGTGCTGTTCGGCGAGCACGTCCCCGTCCGCGCTCGCATCGAACAGATGGAGGAGTTCTCCGCGCATGCCGACCGAGACGAGGTGGTCGCCTGGCTCCGGGCGATGCCCGGGGCGCCTCGGCGCGCGTTCGTCACGCACGGCACACCAATCGCGGCGGAGGCGTTCCGGCGGCACCTGCACGATTCACTGGGGTGGGAGGCGTACACGCCGGAGCGCGGCGAGACGGTCGCGCTCTAGCGATCGCGTGCAGCCGCGCGGCTAGGTGCTCGGCGGCCGCCCCATCGCCTCGGCCTTCGCGATGTGGCCGGGTCGTGCCTCTGCCCAGCGCACGGCGAGGAAGAGCAGCGCGGCGACGCCGAAGCCACCGGTGTAGAGCCAGTACGGGATCGAGTACGACCCGGTCAGGTCGAACAGGAACGCACCGCCGATCGACCCGATCAACTGGCCGACGAACGCGACCAGCGCCACGCTGCCGCTGACCGCGCCGAAGTGGCGCACGCCGAACACGCGCGGGATGAACAGCGGCTCCAGCATCGGCCCGAATGCACCGCCGATACCCCACAGCGCGACGAAGATGCTGATCCCGACGATGTCCGTGCTCAGCAGCAGCGCCGCCACCGCGATCCCCTGCGAGATCGCGACGACCACGCCCAGCGGGTAGGGCGTGCGATACCTCGAGAGCGTCGCGCCGAGGGGGATACGCGCGATGGTGCGCACCCAGGACGCGGCGGCGAACACGGCGGCGCCCGCCTGCACCTCCCGGCTCTGGAAGAAGTCCAGCCCCAGGTTGGTCACCGAGCCCTGGCCCATGAAGAAGAGCATCAGCGCGAAGCCCAGCAGCCAGAACGCGGGGGTGCGGATCGCGGCGGCGGCGGTGAACCCCCACGCCTGCTCCGCCGGCACCTGCGCGATGCCTCGGTCGCTCGCGCCGAGGTTCGCCTGCATGCCGAGGTCGGCCGGGCGGTTGCGCACGAGGAACAGCGCGGTCACGCCCTGCAGTACGAACACGATCACGGCGGTCAGTTGCATGGTGAACGACCACGAGGTCGACCGCTGCACCTCCGCGAGGATCGGCAGGAACGTCGCCCCGCCCAGGCTGAAGCCCACCGTGAGGACACCGAGCGCGGACTGCCGCAGCCGCCCGTCGAACCAGCGCGTCATGAGCCAGTTGAACGGGATCGGCTGCGTGAGGCCCCGGACCAGGCCCACCACAATCCAGCCGACGTAGAGCAGCAGCAGCCCCTGCGCCATGGAGGTGAGCAGCAGCGCGGCGGGGAACAGCACCGACCCCACCAGCAGCGGCCGGCGCGCGCCGTTCCGGTCGATGTACCGCCCGATGAACGGCGCGACGAGCGCGGAGACGGCCTGCCCGCCGATGAACGCCGTCACCACCGGCGTACGGGCGACCTCGAAGTCGTCGGCGATGGCGGGGATCCACATGGACACGGCCCAGAACGTGGCGAAGTTCGAGACCGTGTTGCACAGCACGCCCGCGCCCATCAGGAACCAGCCGTAATGGAACGGCAGGCGCTGCGCGATGGCCCTCATGGGAGTCCTCTGCGGCTGGTTCGGGTGGCGAGCGGATGCCGCACAGTAGCACCCGTCCCGGCTACGGGCCGGAGGGCCGCCGCGTGGCTGCCTGAAACGGACTACGCACTCACGAGGTCGGCGACGCTGGTGTGGTCGAGTCGGGAGACAAGCGAATCACGCGCGCTCTCCCACGCCTGATGCACCGGGCAGTCCTCGTGCTCGCCGGTGGATCCGTCCAGCAGGCAGCTGTGCTCGTGGATCATGCCCTCGGTCGCCTCGATCACCTGGAGGAGCGACAACTGATCCGGCGGCGTCGCCAGCGTGTAGCCGCCGTACGGCCCCGCGGTCGCGGTGAGGATGCCGTGCCGCACGAGGTTCGCAAGGACGACCGGCAGGTGGCTGACCGGGATACCGAGCGCGTCCGCGATCTCCCGCGCCTTCCGGCGGCCACCGCCGTACTCCTGCGCCAGGTAGATCACGATCCGCAGCGAATGACTCCCCGCCTGTCCGAGACCGAGGTCCATGGACGGCCTCCTCCCAGCCGCGCCTACGCGGCTAGATGTCCTGCCTCCGGAAGATGACGACCGCAGACGCCAGCGGCACCGCGGCCCAGGCGAATGTGGCGCCGCCGAGCAGCAACGCGCTCCCACCCACACCGAACTCGGTGTGCAAGTACGCACCGAGCGGGCCCAGCACCCGCAGGTCCGGTTCCAGGCTCAGAACCGCCAGGATGCGGATCGCCTCCACCGGGTTCAGCAGCGCGGCGAGCACCAGTGCCTCGCCGGACGGCGCGATCGTGAGGGCGATCCCGATCGCCACCAGCTGGTAGAAGATCACCGCCACGAACCACGCCAGCATCGCGATCGCCACGGCCTTCGTGCGCCCCTCGGAGACCACGGAGATGAGGACACCGAGGCTCAGCGTGGCGCTGGCGAGGCCCCCGGCCAGCACGATGAACAGCAGGTAACCGCCGAAGTCCTGGATCGGGCTGACAAGGGCGACGAGGAACCCGGCGGCGCCGAACCCCAGCACCACGGTCATCCAGATCGCGAGGCTCAGGCCGGCGTACTTGGAGAGCAGCAGTTCGGTTGCCGTGAGCGGCTGCGCCAGCAGCGTCGTCAGCGTGCCTCGGTCGCGCTCCCCGGCAACCGCGCCCGCGCCCATCGCGAGTGCCAGCATCGGCACCAGCAGGAGCGCGAGATTGATCAGCCCGGCAGTGGTCCGGTTGAACCCCTGCGCGCCAATGTCGCCGTCCTGCTGCAGCCCGGCGAGCGCAAGCGCCACGAGGGCGAACGCCACCGCGAACGCCGCCAGCCAGCGGCTGCGCACCGCGTCCCGGAGTTCCTTCATCATCACGGCGGTGGCAGCGGTCACGAGTCACCTCCCCGCCCGACCGCGGAGGGCACGCCCGGCGCGTCCTCCACGCGGAAGTCCAGCACCTTGATGCCCGCGCCGAAGAGCGCCGCCAGCACCTGCGCCTTGCTCGCCGCCAGGCAGGTGACGGCCACCCACTCCCCCTCGTGCGCGGCGTTGCCGGTGAGCGAGGTGATCAGCGGGAGCGCCTCCTCCGTGCGGCCGTTCAGGCGCAGGAACATCCGGCTCTGCGGCGCCGCGGCGGCCGCGAAGGCGGACGCCTCACCGAAGTACGCGACGCGGCCGTCCTCCAGCGCGAGGACCAGGTCGGCCATCGCCGGGATGTCTTCCATCCAGTGGGTGGAGAGAATGACCGTGCGTCCACGCGCCTGTTCCTGCTGCACGAAGCGACGGAGTTCAAGGCGCGCCGCGACATCGAGGCCGGCCGTCGGTTCGTCCAGCACCAGCAGCGGCGGGTCGCCGAGTTGCGCGACCGCCAGCGCGAGGCGCTGCTTCATGCCGCCGGAGAGCGCGTCGACCTCCTTGTCGGCGTGCGGCGTGAGGCCCACGGCCTCCACCGCCGCGGGCACCTCCGCCGCGGGGACGCCGCGAAGGCGCGCGTAGAACGCGACCGTCTCCAGCACGGTCAGGTCGCCGTGGAACGCCGGGTGCTGCGGCAGATAGCCGATGCGCCGGCGCGCCTCGCGGCCGTCGCGCGCCACGTCGATCCCATCGAGGCGGATCGCCCCCTCGAAGCGGACGAGCCCAAGGATGCTCTTCAGCAGCGTGGACTTGCCGGCGCCGTTCGCGCCGACGATCGCCAGCACCCGCCCGGCGTCCAGGTCGAACGACACGCCGTCCAGCACCGGCGTCCGGCCATACTGCTTGCGGAGGCCCTGCACGCTCAGCATGCTCGCCACCTCGCCCTCACCGTCCAGACACCCGAGCCGAACACGGCCACCGCGAGGCCGACCAGCGCCAGGCTGGCCAGCGCCGCACCGACGGCGGGGCCCTCAGCCTGCGCTCCGGCGAAGCGGATCACCGGCGTCATCAGCGGCGCCTCGTCCACCACGCGCGGGGTCGGGCGGTAGATCGGGAACCAGCGCGCCGCCAGGTCCAGCGCGCCGCGCGCCGGGGTGAAGGCGTACGCGCGCACGGCCTCGCTGCGGCTCGTCAGGTCGTCGAACACACCCTCGTACCGGTACGGCAGGTCGCCCACGCCGTCGCCGTTCGCGTCGTATCCCTCGTAGTCGTCCCAGTAGTTGCCGCGGCCGTCCAGCGACCAGCGGTTGTGGCTCTCCAGGCTGCCGCCCAGGCTCTCCACCTGCTGCACGTTCCCGATGAAGGAGTTCTCGACGAAGGTCATGTCGGTGGTGGTGAAGAGCTGGAGGGCGATCGTGTTGAACGCGATGAGGTTGCGCTCCAGCGTCACGAACGCGCCGGGGGTCGCGGGCGCCCCGTCCACGGTCAGGCCCAGGCGGTTGTGGTGGATCCGGTTGTTCACGATGGACACGTCGTCCATGTCCTTGAACAGGATCCCGTAGCCAGACGCCGGCGACCGGTTCTCGGAGAACTCGTTGCCGTCGACGATGACGTCCCGCGAGTACATGAGGCTCGCGCCCGCCACGTTGTGGGTGAAGACGTTGTCGCGCAGCACCAGCCCGTGCGCGTACATCGTGTGGAGGCCGTAGCGGAGGTCGGTGACGCGGTTCCGCTGCACCACGGTGTCCGTGGCGAAGCCGAGGAAGATGCCGTCCTTCGCGAGCGTGACGGTGTTGTCCTCGATCAGGTTGCCGGCGCTGTACCACGCGTAGATCGCGTGCCCGCGCCGCTCCGCCGGCAGGTCCATCACGCTGCTCACGTAGTTGCCGCGCACCACGTGGCCATCGCTCTCGTCGAGGACGATGCCGTAGAGGACCTCCTCCAGCCGGTTGTCCTCCAGCGTCGCGCCATTCGCCTGCACGCGGATGCCCGCCGGCTCGCCGGTCACGATGCGCGCCGAGTGGCGGATGTCGAAGCCGCGCAGCGTGACGCCCTCCGCCGTGATCCGCACCACGTCGCCCTCGCCGCCGCCATCGATCACCGGGCGTCCCTCGCCGACGAGGACGACCGGGCGGTCGATGACGAGCGCGCCGTGGTAAGTCCCGGGCGGGATCACCACCGTCCCGCCGGTCGGCGCGGCGGCGATCGCCGCGGCGATCGAGACCGGCGGGGCGTCCTGCGCCTGTGCCGTCCGAGGAGACAGGGCCGCCGCACCCGCGAGGAGGGAAATCGCGAGCACGGCGACCCGGGCTGAAGAGGCGGTGCGCCCGGCGGCGTCACCAGTGTTGTTCCAGGAGTCGCGGACGAAGCGAACCGCCCACGGACCGACGCTCACCAGCACCGCCGCCGCGATCATCATCCAGAAGCCGGCGGTCACCGCCGCGTCGCTGTCGAAGTTCACGATCTTGGTCGCGCCAAGCACCCTCGGCGTGAACGGGTCGAGGCGGATCGGCGCGTCTTCGTGCAGGTCGTGGCCGTAGCGGTACAGCCACCACTGCAGGTCCGCGAGGAACCCGAGCGGAAGCCCCCACGCGGCGATGGCGATGAGCGCGCGCTGCCAGCGATGCCGCGCGAACACCGCGCCGACCACCAGCAGTGCGACCAGCCCGGCGATGACAAACGGGAAGAGGCGCAGTTCAACGATGCTCGCCGGATCGATCTTCGGGATGCCGACGTAGTGGTTGAGCGCGTTGATCTCCTGCAGGTCGCCCTCCATGCGCGACCCGTAAGCGGTCAGGCGCACGCCGTTCGGGTACTGGGGGGCATTTAGCGTCAGTTTCCACAGCGGCTGGAACGCCGCCACCACGATCAGCGCCGCGGACACCAGGGATGCCCCGAACCACAGCACATCAATGCGCGGCCGCCCAGCCTCAGACACCCGCACCACCTCGCCCTGCTTCACTCCTGCGGTCACGACGCACTCCCTGCCACGCAGGTCGCGGCGAGCGCGTCCCACGCGATGATGTCCCCCGGCAGCGACACGGACGCCTCGTTTGCGTCCTCGCGCCGGGCAAATGCGATGACGCCGTACGCCATCGGTGTCTTCACAGCGGTCGAATGGACGTACGTGGCGTCGCAACCCGCCACCCACGCCTCGGTATTGAAGTCGTGTACCCAGGTCGCGACGCCCTCGGCCGCCGGCTCCTCCGAGAGGTTCTCGACCAGGCAGCCGATGTCGTCGAAGTGGCGCTCGCCCTGATCCATCCGCGCGGCGGCGAAGCGGGGGTCATCGATGATCATCCCGCAGTGCCGGCACGGCTCCTCGCCGTAGCGGATCTCGGGCGTCGACGTCGCATCGCTGCCGCTGCAGCCGATCGTCACGCCGGCCACGCCCGCCGCGCCCACGGACCCGAGGAAGACCAGGAACCTTCTGCGGGACAGCATCGTCGCTGCCTCCATCCAGCGCGGTGGTCGGGGCGGGCATCCGGTTGCCCGCCCCGACCGCGCGCGCCCTACGCCTCGGGCGAGACGATGATCCAGCCCTGCATCTCCAGGTGGAGCGCAGAGCAGAACTCGGTGCAGTACATGGCGAACGCGCCTTCGACATCGGCGACGAACTCGATCCGGGCGTACTCGCCGGGGTCGATGCTCATGCTGATGTTGTAGCGAGGCACCGCGAAGCCGTGCGTCGCGTCCGGCGTCACCTCAACGTTGGTGAGGTGCAGCACGATGCGCTCGCCCTTCTTCACCCGGATGATGTCCGGCTTGAAGTTGGAGCGCTGGACGCTCATGTACACCTCAACGGTGTCGCCGTTCCGCTCGATGCGCTCAGCACCCGCCGCGATGGCGTGCGTGCTCGGCTCCATCGTGATCTGGTCCGTGCCCGGCGGGTAGACGTCCCAGGACTTGATGCGGTCGGCGCGGATCGCCTGCACGTAGTGCGGCTCCGCCATGCCGATCGGCGTGTCGGACAGCACTTCCATCTTCTCGCCGGTCAGGTCCACCAGCTGGAAGTTCTGCGGGTTCAGCGTGCCGATGCCGGCGTACCGGTCGATCGACCACTTGTTCAGCGCGATGACGTACTTCCCGGCCGGCTTGACCGTGTCGCCTTCCATCGCCACCAGGTGGCCGATGTTGTAGTGGACCGGCACCTTGTCGACGAGCTTGTACGACTCTTCCGGGCTGAAGTCCGGCGCACCGAGCGAGTACTTCGCCACGGCGCTCTCCAGGAACAGCGAGGTGTACCCGTACCCCTTGTCGTCGAACTGCGTGTGCAGCGGGCCCGCGCCCACCTCCACGCGTCCGGAGACCACGGAGTCGAAGCGCAGGATCGGGACGCCGAACTGGTCGCGCGCCTCGAAGTCCTCGGCCTCGATCGCCTTCTGGATCATCTCGATGTCGTAGATGGTGACGTGCGGGTCGAGCTTGCCGCCGACGACGATGTAGCGGCCGCTCGGGCTCACGTCCGCACCGTGCGGGCTGCGCGGCTCCGGCGCCAGGTAGAGGATGCCCTCCTCCACCGCGACATCCAGAGGGATCACGCGGATGCCGTTCTGCATCACGGAGCGGGAGCCGACGACCTCCTCGGCCTTCTTCCAGTTCACCATGTGCAGGTAGTCGAAGTCCGCCTTGGAGGCGCCCACCTCGATCGGCGGGTTGCCCTCCAGGTTGCCGCCGTACGCCATCTCCGTGTTGTAGGAGCCGATGAACACCCAGCCGTTGCTCAGCAACTTGCCGGCGTCCGCCAGGTCCTGCGTGTACGGCGGGAGCTCCACCTGGAACGAGCGGTCGATGTCGAAGCGGCCCGTCTGCGGGTTGAGCGCGAGGAACGTGGAGTAGCCACGGAACGAGTCCGCGAAGTTCTCCAGCGCCGTGGTCGGGTCCACGCCCGGCCGGAGCGTCGGGGTCTTCGTGGAGATGTGCACGTACTCGCTGTTCGGCGTGACGAAACAGCCGCCGTGCGAGGACTGCAGGTTCGGAACGTCGTAGATCTGCTTCGTCTTGAAGTCGCGCAGGTCCACCATGGCGATGCGGCCGTTCGCGCGGTCCTGGATGTACACCCAGCGGCCGTCGTACTCACCGTTCGTCTCGCTCAGGGCCGGGTGGTGCGTGTCCGCCCACGTCAGCGTGGGGCGCGAGGGCGACACGGCGCCGCCGTTGGTCGTGGTACCGCCCTTGAAGATCGCGTCCGACTCGGAGCCGTAGCCCCAGCCCTGCCAGGACTCCGGCGTGAAGACGCCGATGATCTTGAGGATGCGCATGGACGGGACGCCCATGACCATCAGTTGGCCGGAGTGGCCGCCGGACGAGAACACGTAGAACTCGTCCAGGTTCGGCTTGCCGCCCGGCACGAAGGTCTTCACGGCCTTCGCGATGTCCCCGGGCTCCAGCCCTCGCGCCTCCGCGATCGCGGTGATGTCGGACGAGACGTTCGTCACCGTCCCGCCGGTGGTCGCGGCGGAATCCTCACCGCCACCGCCCACCACCTTGCCGACCACGCCTCCGACGACGAGACCGGCCGCACCCGCGGCTGTACCGCTGATGAACTCACGCCTGGTCAATGCCATGTACGTCTCCAAGCCTCTCTCGCTGCCCCGTGGCGTCTCTGCTGTGACGCAGGGCAGGCAATCCCGCGGCCCTGTTCGTTGGTGTGATGAGGTGTGTGGGGACTAGGGCTGGTCCGTCTTCAGGAACTCGACCAGCGTGGCGATCTCCTCGTCTGACATGCCGAGGATGGTGCCCATCATGGTCATGCCCGTGCCGGCCCGGCCGTTCTTGATGGTGTCCGCGTAGAACTCATCCGTGTTGGTGAGCGACTGCGGCGTCAGCGGCAGGCCCACGCCGCCTTCGCGGTTCTGCCCATGGCAGGTCGCGCAGTTCGCGACGAAGAAGTCCTTCGGCGACAGGCCCTTGATCAGGTCGTCGTCCGACTCCTCGTCGTCGTGCTCCTCGGCAGTGGCGGTCGCTGCCGCCTCGGTCGCCGCTGCCGTCGCCGCCGCGTCGCCACCGTCGTCGCCGCCGCCGCACGCAACGGCGGTCAGCCCGCCGAGGGCGACCGCCGCGACCAGCACGCCGCGCATCACGAGCCGCTTCACGTCCATCCGTCTGTCCTCCCCCTGCCGCCGCCTTGCCGGGCAGCGCGTTGCCGAAATATGAGCGTGACCCCAACGATTAGTTTGTTGCTACATGTTGTGTGAGAGTTCACCACGGGCCCCATGGGGGAGGGAGGGCCCTTCGTCCCGTTACAGCCGGGACTGACCTGGTGCGGCAAGGAGAATGGAGGCGCGCCGAGGGCGAACGACTTATCGGCAGGCGGCACGGGTTCCACAGCGGGACATCCCTGACGACCCCTTCAGAAACACATCAGGTCGGCCGATAACTGGAGAGAACCGGCAACGTGGGAGGGGAATCCACATGCCACGCTTTGGGAAGCCCGTGTCCTCGTTCGGCGGCATGAGTCTCACGTCGGCACTCATCGCATTCAGCAAGGCGACGAACGGGAAGGGTGGGAACGTCATCCCACCCCGTACCTCGGGGTCCGTGCGGTATCTCACGCTGTCCAGGCCCGTCGTACAGCTGTCGGTCGCCGCATGGAAGGCGAAGGCCAACGCCGCCAATCGCCCGCCGGCCGCCACACCAACCCCTGCACCGAGCACCTCCGGTTCATCCAACGGAACGTCCAGCAACTCCGACGAGGCTGCCGCACATCCTGGAGCGACCGACCCGACCAACGGGAACTCCGGCAATGCAGCGCAGGGCAACGGGAACGCCAGCAACGCAGGCCAGGGCAACGGGAACGCCGGCAACGCAGGCCAGGGCAACGGGAACGCCGGCAATGCAGCGCAGGGCAACGGGAACGCCGGCAATGCAGCGCAGGGCAACGGGAACGCCGGCAATGCAGCGCAGGGCAACGGCAACGCCACCAACGGCAACGCCACCAACGGCAACGCTAGCAACGGCAACACCGCCAACGGCAACGCCAGCAACGCAGGCCAGGGCAACGGGAACGCCAGCAACGCAGGCCAGGGCAACGGGAACGCCGGCAACGCAGGCCAGGGCAACGGGAACGCCGGCAACGCAGGTCAGGGCAGCGGCAACGCAAGCACGCCTCCGCGGGCCCTGCCGCCGGGTTGGAGCATCGTGACCTGGGAGCCGCCAGGACTCACCCGCAAGGAGGATGGAGGGCTTCCGCCCGGCCTCGCGGACCGGCTGACGGACGACCTCGGCCTGCCGCCGGGCCTGAGTGCTGCGTCGGAGCGTGGGCCGGTCAGGATCAGCGCTGAGCAGAGCACGGGCGCCCCGCTCGCCAACCCTCGCACGGCGCTCCGCCTGCAGATGCAGCGCGCCGCCACGAGGTACGCGACCATGAGCGCACTGACGCAGATCGCCGCCGCCCAGAACGAGCGCGCGATCACCGCGTCGATGGGCCGCCCGGCTCCGCTGGATGTCTTCTTCGGATGGCTGCGGATCAGGTAATGCGCGGCCGCCCTCGACGTCAGCCGGCGCGCGCCACCACGAACAGCAAGAGGTACTTGCACGGATCGTCCAGGTCGCCCTCCACGAGGTTCGAGGCGGAGGCCGTCAGGGACGCGCGGTCGAAGATCCACGGGCGGCCCTCGCCACTCTCGCGCACGCTGGTCTGGAGGATCACGGAAGGCGCCGCAGCCGCCTCCCCCGTCACCAGCGCGAGCCCGGAGTCGCGGTCCGCGAGGTACACGCCGTCCACCACGTAGCGCCGCTCGATGACTGCCTCGCCGGTCTCCCGATCCACCCCGTCGACCAGCAGTTCATCCCCCGCACGGACATCTGCCAGCGCGAAGAGCAGCCCTGGCTCTCCCTGCCAGCGGCTGTGTCCGAAGATCCAGGCACGGCCTTCCAGCCCCTCGAACGAATCGACCGGGGTGACGATCCCCTGCGGTGGCACCGTTAGCGTGGTTTGCCCCGGCGGCGCGGGCTCGCACCCCGGCGGCGGCGGTGCATCGTTCGGGACGACCTGGCTCTCCCCAACCGGTGCATCGATCCCGACCGAGGGGATGCGAAGCCGCGTCGCGCGGATGTCCGGCACGGGTGCGACCTCGGTCGCCTCCGCGGTCGGGTCAGGCGATGCGCTCGCGGTCGCCACCGGCGTGGGGGCGGGTGTCTCCGTCGCGGGCGCGCCGTCCGAGGCGCCACATGCCGCGGTCAGCCACACCACGCTGCCCAGGAGCCACG
>WBZO01003874.1_pt1 | contig 16845 bp, 13 predicted proteins | sample 5204261 | NCBI WGS metagenome assembly WBZO01 (sample SAMN12412400, study PRJNA552823) | activated sludge metagenome | isolation source: activated sludge from anammox sidestream of wastewater treatment plant... | place: USA: North Carolina | collected 2017-09 | reverse complement strand
CCGGTGCCGGCGACCGGCTTCTCCATCGGCGTGTCGCGGCTGCAAAGCGCGCTCACCGCGCTCGGCAAGCTCGGCGCCGAGAAGGAAACCGGCCCGGTCGTCGTCACCGTGTTCGACCGCGACCGCATCGCCGATTACCAGCGCATGACGAGCGCGCTGCGCGCCGCCGGCATCCGCGCCGAACTCTATCTCGGCAATCCGAAGAATTTCGGCAACCAGCTCAAATATGCAGACCGCCGCAACAGCCCCTGCGTCGTCATCCAGGGCGGCGACGAGAAGGACAAGGGCGAGGTGCTGATCAAGGACCTGATCGTCGGCGCGGAGATCGCCCACCTGGCGAAGGAGCGCGACGACTACTTGCAGGCGCAGGCGCAGGCGCAGTTCGCGGTGCCGCAGGCGCGGCTGGTGGAGGCGGTGCGCGAAGTCCTGGCGCGGCATGCCGCAGCGCCGCGCCGACGCACGGCCGGGTCATGACGTTCCGGCCGTCCGCGGCCCGGCGCTATAGCGCCGTCAGATCCTCCGGCACGTCGCCAAATGCCACAAGCCGCACCGGCGGCCCATAGGCTCCCGACAGTTCGATCGGCCGGCGGAAGACGACGACGCCGGGCCGCAGCCGGGCGAGCAGCCGTGCCCGCCGCACCGCCTCGACCGCATTGGCCGCGCTTTCGACATGGCCGGCGGCGAGCTCGCCGATATCGTTGCGGACGAAATATTGCAGGCGATAGACGTTCTTGCCCATCGGACGCCTCCTTGGGCGGTCCGTTCCGCGCAACGCGTGTCGGGCGCCCGAATCTCTGATCTGACTGCGCTTCCTATTCGCTTTTTCTGGGCGGGCCGGTGCCTGCCTCACCGCGAAACACGCGCCCCGCCGCGCCTTGCTGAACGGTCAACGCCGCGGCCGCACCACCGTTCCGCCCTCTTGAGGATTCCCGCGGGGGCCGTTCCCTCGATGGCGGAACCTCGCCGGCATTGCCGGATTGGTGGTCGAAGGGGCCACAGCGTCAGAGGAGGTTCGCCATGCCGCGCGGAGACAAGTCGAAATATACCGAAAAGCAGGAGCGCAAGGCCGATCACATCGCCGAAGGCTACGAGAAGCGCGGCATCCCGGAGAAGGAGGCGGAGCGCCGTGCCTGGGCGACGGTGAACAAGGACGACGGCGGCGGCAAGCGGCCGGGAGGCTCCGGCGTCGGCCAGCACACCGGACATCCGGCCTCACACAAGGGCGGGCACGCCGGCGGCATCGCGGCGTCGCACCGCTCGGCCGAGGAGCGCTCGCGGTCGGCGAAAAAGGCGGCCGAGACGCGCAAGCGGCACGAGCAGCAGCATGCGCATCGCTAGAGCGTTTTGCGGCGAAGCGGAAACCGGTTCGCCAACCGGCCGCGCCGCTGCGGAACGCCGAGGCATGGCGCATCGCGGCGCCGATGCCGTTGCGAGCGGCGCGCGCTCCGCTGTCGCAGGCAATCCGTGTTGCAGGGAACCCGGCGGCGGGTGCACCGTTGCCGTCGGTTGCGCGTCCATGCCGCCGCCGGAAAACAGACCGTGCCGAGACAGACCGTGCCGAGCAAGAAACTCGCCCGCTACCGCGCCAAGCGCGACTTCGCCAAGACCGGCGAGCCGAGCGGCGCCCAGGCCGCCGCACGCTCGCAGCGGCTGCGCTTCGTCGTGCAGAAGCACGCGGCGACGCGGCTGCACTACGATCTGCGGCTCGAGCTCGGCGGCGTTTTCAAGTCCTGGGCGGTGACGCGCGGCCCCTCGCCCGATCCCGCCGACAAGCGGCTCGCCGTCGAGGTCGAGGACCATCCGCTCGACTACGGCGACTTCGAGGGCACGATCCCGAAGGGACAGTACGGCGGCGGCACGGTGCAGCTCTGGGACCGCGGCTACTGGGAGCCCGAGGGCGACACGTCGCCCGAGCGCGCACTCGCCGACGGCGATCTCAAGTTCACTCTGTTCGGCCGCCGGCTACGCGGAAGCTGGGTGCTGGTGCGCATGAAGCGCGACCGCACCGGCGGCAAGCGCACCAACTGGCTGCTGATCAAGCACCGCGACGCCTATGCGGTCGAGGGCGGCGCCGAGGACCTGCTCGCCGAAGACAGGTCCGTCGCCTCGGGGCGCAGTATGGCCGACATCGCCGCCGGCCGCGGGCGCGCACCGAAGCCATTCATGTCGGCCGTCGGCGCCGTCGACAACGATGCGGTGTGGGATTCGACGCGCGGTCTCGCGGCGCGCCAGCGGGACGCGCGAAAGCGCGGCACGGCGCCGCGCGCCGGCACGGTGGCGCGCCAGAGCGGGACGCGCCCGCCCGACTTCATCCCGCCGCAGCTTTGCCAGCCGGTCGAGCGGCCGCCGCGCGGCGCCGGCTGGGGACACGAGATCAAGTTCGACGGCTACCGCCTGCAACTGCGCATCGCCGGCGGGCACGCCACGCTCAAGACGCGCAAGGGGCTCGACTGGACAGCGCGGTTCGGCGCCATCGCCAAGGCGGCGGCATCGCTCCCCGACGCCATCATCGACGGCGAGGTGGTGGCGCTCGACGCCAAGGGCGCGCCGGATTTCGCGGCGTTGCAGGTGGCGCTCTCGGAACGCGAGGACGGCGCCCTCGTCTACTGCGCCTTCGACCTGCTGTTCGACGGCGGGGAGGACCTGCGCGAGGCACCGCTCGCCGACCGCAAAGCGCGGCTGCGGACGCTTCTCGCCGCGTCCGGCGCGAACGGGGCAGCGCCCATCCGCTACGTCGAGCATTTCGCGACGGACGGCGACGCCATGTGGCGGTCGGCCTGCGCCCTCGACCTCGAAGGCGTCATCTCGAAGCGGCTCGACGCGCCCTATCGCTCCGGCCGTGGCGACACCTGGACCAAGGCCAAGTGCCGCAACGGGCACGAGGTCGTGATCGGCGGCTGGACGACGACGCAGGGCAAGTTCCGCTCGCTGCTCGTCGGCGTGCGGCGTGGCGACCACCTCGCCTATATCGGGAGGGTCGGCACCGGCTTCGGCGCCGAAAAGGTCCGGCGTCTGCTCCCGCGCCTGCGCGCCGCGGCGGCGAAAGTTTCGCCCTTCGCCGGGGCCGGCGCGCCGAGGAAGAATGCCAATGTCACCTGGACCCGGCCGGAACTGGTGGCAGAGATCGCGTTCGCCGGCTGGACCCGGTCCGGCATGGTCCGGCAGGCGGCGTTCAAAGGGCTGCGCGAGGACAAGCCGGCGCAGGAGGTGGAGGCCGAGATGCCCGCAAACCCGGCAAGAACCGCTGTCCGCACCCCGGCGAGGACCGTCGCGGCGGCGGCGCGGCGCCGCGGCGGCGGCACGGCGAACGGCGCCGTCGTCATGGGCGTGACCCTCTCGCATCCCGACAAGGCGCTGTGGCCGGACGCCGGCGACGGCAGGCCCGTCACCAAGCACGACCTCGCCCGCTATTACGAGGCCGTCGGCCCGTGGATGGTGGCGCATCTCAAAGGCCGGCCATGCTCGATCGTGCGGGCGCCCGACGGCATCGGTGGCGAGACGTTCTTCCAGAGGCACGCGGCGCGCGGCACGTCCGGCCTGCTCGAACGCGTGACCGTCGCCGGCGAACGCCGGCCGTACCTGCAGATCGACCGCGTCGAGGGGCTGGCGGCGGCGGCGCAGATCGCCGCGCTCGAGCTGCATCCGTGGAACTGCCGGCCGTTCGAGCCGGAGGTTCCCGGTCGCCTCGTCTTCGATCTCGACCCCGGTCCCGGCGTCCCCTTCGCCCGCGTCGTGGAGGCGGCGAAGCAGATGCGGGCGCGGCTCGAAGCGCTCGGCCTCGTCGCGTTCTGCAAGACCACGGGCGGCAAGGGGCTGCATGTGGTGAGCCCGCTCGCGCCGGAAAAGCGCCGCGGCCTCGACTGGGAGACGGCGAAAAGCTTCGCCCGCTCGCTCTGCGAGCAGATGGCCGCCGACGCGCCGGACCGCTACGTCGTCAACATGGCGAAGGCGCAGCGCGAAGGCCGCATCTTCCTCGACTATCTGCGCAACGACCGCACGGCGACGGCGGTGGCGCCGCTCTCGCCGCGGGCGCGGCCGGGGGCGACCGTCGCCATGCCGCTGACCTGGGCGCAGGTGCGCGCCGACCTCGATCCGCGCCGCTACACGCTGCGCAGCGTCCCGGCGCTGCTCGCCCGCGCCAAGGCATGGGCCGCATATGGCGACAGCGAGCGCTCGCTCGTCGCCGCCAGCGGGCGCCTCGGCATCCGCCGCAAGGCGGCGTAACCCCGGCGACGCGGGAACCGCCATAAACTCGGGTGCGCGTCCGGCCTCCCGGGAGCCGCGTCCCGGCGCACGGACAATCCGCATGGCGGCGACGGCATTTGACCGGCCGCAGCCTGCGGGCTACCAACGCCGCGCTGCGAGCGCATTCCATGTCTTTCAACACCTTCGGGCATCTGTTCCGCTTCACGACCTTCGGCGAGAGCCATGGTCCGGCCCTCGGCTGCGTCGTCGACGGCTGCCCGCCGCGCATCCCGCTGGAGGCGGCGGAGATCCAGGCGCATCTCGACCGGCGCCGCCCCGGCCAGTCGCGCTTCACCACGCAGCGGCGGGAGCCGGACGCCGTGCGGATCCTCTCCGGCGTGCTGCATGACGAGGCGAGCGGACGGCAGGTCACCACCGGCACGCCGATCGCGCTGCTGATCGAGAACGTCGACCAGCGCTCCAAGGACTACGGCGAGATCAGGGACGTCTACCGTCCCGGCCACGCCGACTTCACCTACGACGCCAAATACGGGCTGCGCGACTACCGCGGCGGCGGGCGCTCCTCGGCGCGCGAGACGGCGGCGCGCGTCGCCGCCGGCGCCGTCGCGCGCAAGGTCGTCCCCGGCCTCGTGGTGCGCGCGGCGCTGGTGCAGATCGGCCCGCACCGGATCGACCGCAGCCGCTGGGACTGGAAGCACGTCGGAGAGAGCCCGTTCTTCTCACCCGACCCGGCGATGGACGCGGTGTGGGCCGACTTCCTCGACGGCGCGCGCAAGCGCGGCTCCTCCGCCGGCGCCGTGGTCGAGGTGGTGGCGGAGAACGTGCCGGCGGGCCTCGGCGCGCCGGTCTACGGCAAGCTCGACGCCGACATCGCCGGCGCGCTGATGGGCATCAACGCCGTCAAGGGCGTCGAGATCGGCGCCGGTTTCGAAGCCGCCGCCTATGCCGGCGCAGACAACGCCGACGAGATGCGCATGGGCAACGACGGCCGCCCGCGGTTCCTCTCCAACCATGCCGGCGGCGTCCTCGGCGGCATCTCCACCGGCCAGCCGGTCGTCGCCCGCTTCGCGGTGAAGCCGACGTCCTCGATCCTCACGCCGCGGCGCACCGTCAACCGCTACGGCGAGGAAACCGAGATCGTCACCAAGGGGCGCCACGATCCCTGCGTCGGCATCCGCGCCGTGCCGATCGGCGAGGCCATGGTCGCATGCGTGCTCGCCGACCACTATCTGCGTCATCGTGGGCAGGTGGGCGAGCCGCCCGCCTGGCCGTTCCGCCGCTGAGCCGCGCGGCAACAGATCCGAACTGGAGCATCCCGTGCGTCTTCCGCAATCGAATGTCGAGCAGGTCGTGGCCGCCTTCAAGGCCGGCGAGCTCGTCGTCGTGGTCGACGACGACGACCGCGAGAACGAGGGCGACCTCTTCATCGCGGCGTCGCTGTGCACGCCGGAGAAGATGGCGTTCATCATCCGCCACACCTCGGGCATCGTCTGCGCGCCGCTCTCGCTCGACGAGGCGAAGCGGCTGCGCCTCGATCCGATGGTGGCGCTCAACGACGCGCCGCTCGGCACCGCCTTCACCGTCTCCGTCGACTTCAAGCACGGCACCACCACCGGCATCTCCGCCGACGACCGCACGGCGACGGTGCGCGGCCTCGCCAACCCGAATGCCGGGCCGGGCGACTTCGTGCGGCCGGGCCATGTCTTCCCCCTTGTCGGCAAGGAGGGCGGCGTGCTGATGCGCTCCGGCCATACGGAAGCCTGCATCGACCTCTGCAAGCTCGCCGGGCTTCCCGCCGTCGGCGTGCTCGCCGAGCTGATGAACGACAACGGCTCGGTGATGCGCGGCCGCGAGGTCGAGACCTTTGCCGCGCAGCACGGCCTCAAGCGCATCTCCATCGCCGAGCTGATCGCCTACCGGCAGGCGCGCGAGAAGCTGGTCGAGCGGGTCGGCGAGTTCGGCGTGGCGAGCGAGATCGGCCCGCTGCACGGCTATGCCTATGTCACGCCGTTCGACCAGACGCACCATATGGCGTTCGTCTATGGCGACATCGGCGACGGCGAGAACATCCCCGCCCGGCTGCATCGCGCCGACGTGATCGGTGACGTGTTCGGCGGGGCGCAGACGATCCGCGCCGCGCTCGCCCGCTTCAAGGAGGAAGGCCGCGGCGTGATCGTCTATCTGCGCGACGGCACCGCCGGCGTCCCGATCGTCGCCGTGCCGCAGCGCGACGCCACCGGAACGGAAGAGGCGCGCACGCAGCAGTGGCGCGAGATCGGGCTCGGCGCGCAGATCCTGCGCGACCTCGGCATCTCCTCGATCCGCCTGCTCTCCTCGACGCAGCGCACCTATGTCGGCGTCGCCGGCTTCGGCATCGAGATCGCCGCGACCGAATCGCTCGACCGATAGAACACGATCCGCCCGGAGCAGGGCGGCGGCGGAGCGCGCTGCGAAGCCGCCCGCCCTACTCGATTTCCGCCACCTCGTCGACGGGGAACGCCCAGCACAGCGACGGCGGCAGCACGATGTCGAGCTCGTCGCCGTTGGCGTAGCGGGCGCTGGTGCCGAGCTCCAGCGCCTCGAGCTTGCCGCCGAGCGCGGCGAGCTCATACACCGTCTGCACGCCCTGATAATGCTGCGCGGCGACCCTGACGGTGAAGCGGTTGGCCTCGGCCGGACCCTCGGGGCCGAGCTTCACATTCTCCGGGCGCACCGCGATCTTCACCGCCTCGCCCGTCTTGACGCCGGCCGGCATCCAGGCGGTGACCGTCTGGCCGGACGGCGCCTGCACCTTGCCGAACTCGCCGCTGCGCTCGATCACCTTGCCGCCGAGCGTGTTCGATGCGCCGGTGAAGTTGGCGACGAAGAGGTCCGCCGGCCGGTTGTAGAGATCGACCGACGAGGCCATCTGCAGCAGCTTGCCGTTGCGCATCACGCCGATGCGGTCGCCGAGCACCACCGCCTCCGCCTGGTCGTGCGTGACGTAGAGGGCGGTGACGCCGGTCTGCTTGATGATGTGGCGCAGATCGTCGCGCAGGCGCAGGCGCAGCTTGGCGTCGAGGTTGGAAAGCGGCTCGTCGAGCAGCAGGAGCTGCGGCTCGTAGACGAGGCTGCGCGCCAGCGCCACGCGCTGCATCTGCCCGCCCGAGAGCGACACGACCGGCCGCTTCGCATATTCGCCGAGGCCGACGATCTCGAGGACCTCGCCGACCTTGCGGTCGATGTCGGCGCGCGAGACCTTCCGCTGCTTCAGCGGATAGGCGACGTTCTGCGCCACCGTCATATGCGGCCACACGGCATAGGATTGGAACACCATGCCGACATTGCGCAGCCGCGGCGGCACCAGCAGCTTGCGCGCCGGGTCCGACACCACCGTCGAGCCGATCGAGATCGTGCCGCCGGTCGGATGCTCGAGGCCGGCGACGCAGCGCAAGGTCGTCGTCTTGCCGCAGCCGGAGGGGCCGAGCAGCACGACGATCTCGCCGGCCGCGATGGAGAAGCTGACGTCGTCGACGGCAGGGCGCCCCACCGAGAACTGCTTGCGCAGATGTTCGATCTTCAGTTCGGCCGACATGCATGCTCCCTTTTGTCGATGCTTACCCGCAGCGAGGGCCGGCCGCCGCCGTCCGGTCCCGCGCGCCGGCCGCGGCGGCTACTGCCGGTAGCCGTAGATCCTGTTCCAGTCGTCGATCCACGCCTTGTGCAGGCTGACGAACTGATCGAAGTTCGGGAACCAGGGCTTGACGATGTTCGGATCGAAGCCTTCCGGATAGAATGGCGCCTTCTTCAGCGACGTGAGGTTTCCGAGCTCCTTGATCATGAACGCTTGGCCTTCGTCCGACAGGCACCAGTTCAGATACACCTTCGCCGCGTTGGGGTGCGCCGCGGTCTTGGGGATTCCCGCCGAGAACGGCGTCACCGGCGCCCCTTCCGGGCCGAACAGGATTTCGATCGGCGCGCCGTCGCGCTTCTTCGGCAGCGCGGCGTTGTAGAGGATCGGCGCGATCTGCACCTCGCCGCGCACCAGCGCGTCGGACGCCGGCGCGTTGGAGGGGAAGAGTACCGGCTCGGTCGCCGCCTGCTGCTTCCAGTAATCCTCGCCGAGCATCTGGCGCTCGAACATCGAGCGCGTCCAGGTGGTGCCGCCGGAGGGCCCGATCACCTGCCCGATCTTCTTCGGCCCGTATTCCGGCTTGGTCAGGTCCTTCCAGGATTTCGGCGGCGTCTTCACCAGCTCGGTATTGTAGGCGATGGACCAGACGAGGGTCGCGCGCGGCCACAGCTTCTTCGACGGCGACGCATCCGGGTTGTAGGCATCGGCATTGGGCGGCGCATAGTCCTGGAACAGGTCCTCGATGCCCTGCATCAGCGCGCGGTCGGAATGGTCGACGACATCGGCGCGCAGCTTGCCGGCGGCGGCTTCGGTCTTCACGCGCGTGATGAGCTGGCCGCCGGGGGCGCGCAGCAGCTCGACCTTGATGTCGGGGAAGCGCTTGTTGAACGCCTTGATCACTTCCTGCTCGGTCTCCGCGATGTTCGCCGTATAGAGGACGAGCGTTCCCTCCTTCCTCGCCGCCGCGATCAAGTCGGCCGAGCCGAATTGCTCCAGCGCCTTGTCCTGGGCGGCGGCGGGACCGGCGGCGAGCGCCATGGCGCCGATTGCCGCCAGCAACGAACGACGAACATTCATCACGCACCTCCCTCGGTGATTTTTTCTTCGGATTTTTCATTGGCGGGCCCACCCGACGCGGCAGGACGAGGGATCGTCCTGGCATGGCGGGAGGCGACCGCGGTCCCCCGGCCCGCAGGCCGGGGGCGCCAAGCGTGCCCGTCAGCCGTCGCTACTGGCGATAGCCGTAAGTCTTGTTCCACTCCTCGATCCAGCTCGCGCGCAGCTTCACGTACTGTTCGAAGTTCGGCGCCCAGGGCTTCACCACAGCCGGATCGTAGCCCGGCGGGTTGAACGGCGGCTTCTTCAGCGCCGTGAGGTAGCCGAGCTCCTTGATGTGGAAGGTCTGCCCTTCTTCGGACATGCACCAGTTGAGATAGAGCCTCGCCGCGTTCGGGTTCGCCGACGCCTTGGTGATGCCTGCGGCGTAGAAATTGAGGGGCACGCCCTCGGTCGGGAAGTTGATCTCGACCGGCGCCCCGTCGCGCTTCTTGATGTAGGCGATATTGTAGAGCAGCACGGCGATCGAGCATTCGCCGCGCACCAGCGCGTCGGAGGTCGGCGCGCCGGACGGGTAGAGGATCGGCTGCGTCGCCGCCTGCTTCGCCCAGTAGTCGTCGCCGAGGACCTGTCGCTCGAACATGATCCGCGTCCACGTCGTGCCGCCGGAGGGCCCGATCACCTGCCCGATCTTCTTCGGACCGTATTCCGGCTTGCACAGATCCATCCAGGTCTTCGGCGGGTTCTTCACCAGCTCGGTGTTGTAGGCGATCGACCAGCCGAGCGCGGTCTTCGGCCACAGCTTCTTCGATACCTGAACGTCCTCGCGGTAGTCGGCGGCGTTCGGCGGCTCGTAGTCCTGGAACAGATCCTCGATCGCCTGCATCAGGCCGCGGTCGGAATGGTTGACGACGTCGGCGGAGAGCTTGTCGGCCGCCGCCTCGGTCTTGATGCGGGTGATGAGCTGGCCGCCGGGCGCGCGCACCATCTCCACCTTCACGAACGGGAAGCGCTTGTTGAACGCCTTGATGATCTCCTGCTCCGGCTCGGTGAAGTCGGCCGTGTAGAGCACGCAGCGCCCCTCCTTCTTCGCCGCTTCGATCAGCTCCTTCGAGCCGAAGGCCTCGTCGGCCGAGGACGGTCGGATGTGCAGCGCCGCGGCGGCGATGCCGGACACGGCGGCGACGCCGAACTGGCGGCGTGACAGTCTGATCTTATGCATTGCGTATTCCTCCATTGCTGTATCATCTTCGTCACCCCGCCTTGCCGACGCCGGTGCCGGACGAGGCCCATGATGCCAGGTTCGCGACGCCGATGAGCACGCCCAGCAACAGCATCTGCACCAGGCTAAAAGCGGCGGTGATGCTCACATTGCCGCCTTCGTAGTAGTCGAGCAGCAGCACCGCCATCACCATGGTGTCGCTGGTGTAAAGGAACAGCGACGAGCCGAGCTCGCGGATGGCGAGGATGAACAGCAGCGTCATCGCCGAGATCACGCCGGGGCGCGCCAGCGGCAGCACGATGGTGCGGATGGTGCCGAGCAGGCTCTTGCCGCAGATCCACGCCGCCTCCTCCAGCTCGCGGTGAATCTGCAACAGCGAGGTCGACAGCGCCTTGATCGTGTCCGGCATGAAGCGGGCGATGAAGGCGAGCGCCAAGATCCAGATGGTGCCGTAGAGGCCGCCCGGCAGCCCGATCCACGCCCAGAGGTAGGCGACGCCGACCACCAGCCCGGGGATCGCCACCGGAATCGTCGAGATGATGTCGATCGCCTTGCGGCCCCCGAGATTGGTGCGGTTCACCGTATAGCCGATCGCGAAGGCGAGAACGCCGCCGACCAGCGCGGTGATGACGCCCGCCTCCATCGTGTTCCAGATCGAGCGGATCGCCAGCGGATTGTCGAACAGCCGCTCGAAGTGCATCAGCGAATACTGCTTGACGTCGAGCAGGCTGGTGAGGTCGCGGATGAACAGGAACCGGCGGAACGCCGCGACGATGAGCGCCAGCGTCGGCAGGATCACCACGACCAGGAGATACAGGACGGCGAGGCCAAGCGTGAGATAGCGCCACGGCCCGAGCCGCGTCACCCCGGGGCGGAACGCCTTGCCGGCCACCGTGATGTAGCTCCTGGCGCTCACCACGCGCTGCTGCAGCCAGACGAGGATTCCCGTCACCACCATCAGGATGATGGCGACGGACGCCGCCGTCGAATAAAGCGGCGGCGACCAGTTGGTGAGCTTGAAGATGTAGGTGGTCAGCACCGGCACGTCGCCCGGCGTGCCGAGCACCGCCGGGATGCCGTAGATGCCGAGCATCACGACGAAGGAGAGCAGCGTGCCCGAAATGATCGCCGGCGCGATCAGCGGAAACGTGATGGTGAACAGCGTCTTCGCCGGGCCGGCGCCGGAGATCTCCGCCGCTTCCTCGAGCGAGGGGTCCATGTTCCTCAGCGCCGACGCCGTGAACATGTAGACGTAGGGCGCATAGTAGATGCCGAAGATGACGATCAGGCCGCCCATCGTGTAGGCGTCGAAGCGCCATTCGATGTCCATCCATTTCAGCAGCGTGTTGAGCAGCCCGCTCTTCGGCGACGCGAGGATCGACCAGGCGACGGCAGCGACCAGCGGCGGCACGAACAGCGGGATCATGCTGACGGCCGAGATGAAGCCCTTGAACGGCGTGTCCGTGCGCACGACGATCCAGGAGAAGGCGAGGCCGATGATGACGGCGAGCGCCGTCCCGCCGCCGCAGGCGATCATCGAATTGGTGAGCGCGAGAAGGACGTTCGGATTGGTCAGAACCGTCGTGAAATTCTTCAGCGACAGATCGAAGACGCCGAAGCCGTCGACCACCGGATTGGTATTGGTCAGCGCGCCGAGCAGCAGCATCGCGACCGGATAGACGACGAGGAACGTCAGGATCAGCAGCAGCGAGCCGGACCATGCCGCGCGCCCGAGGGCCCGCCAGCGTTCGCGCCGCACGCCCTCGTCTTCCGCACGGAACACCGATACCTTGCCGGCAAGCGCGGTCGTTTCTGCCGCCACCCTGTTCCCTCCCCCGGGACCGCGCTTTTTTTACGCGCGGACGCTCTTGCGCATTTTATGCGCGCCTAGCATAGCCGCTTCGGCACGGTATTCCTATTCTTGCAGATATGGTCGAGGGCCCGCAACCGGTCTGCGGCCCGGACGGCGGATCGCGGCGCGGGCGGCCTCGACATGCGCCGCGCCTGTATCAATGCATCGCGGCAAGCGGCAGGTCGCGCAAGGTCGGCGTGCCGTCGAGATGCATCAGGCTCTCGAACAGGCTGGTCGCGCGATTGCTGCCGAGCGAGCGCTCCGTGCAGTCCATGAACTTGACCCTGAACTCTTCCGCCGACATCGGATTCTGCCAGCTTCCGCGCGCGTGGCTCACCGGCGCGTGATCGACGCGGCGCCCGGAGGCGAGGACGACCGAGACCGTGTCGCTCTCGGCGAACGGAGAGCCCGGCGTCGGAACGGTGGCGACGGCGACCTTGGCGAAAGCGCCGGACACGTCCGGGCGCTGCACGAAGCCGTCGGTCAATTGGGCGAGGCCGACCTGCCGCGCCACCAGCGCCGAGGCCATGGCGAACTCGATGGAGAACTTCGCCTCGAGGCCGTTGCGCGGATGGCGGTTGCGCAGCATCAGGCGCTGCGTTTCCCCAAGCGTGACGTCGATCGCGCGCACGTCGTCGGGCTTGAGGTCGTTGTCCGTCGCCAGCGCGATCATCGCGTCGATGGCGCGGTGCGTAGCATAGCAGATCGGATACCGCTTGACGTTGACGCCGGTCTTCTCCAGCCGCCACTCCCGCCCGAGCCGCATGTCGCCCTGCAGATCCGGCTTGCCGGACGGCGAATGCGCCGCGAGAAAGCCGGTGCGATGCTCGAGAATGTCGGTCGCGCCGGTATAGCCCTGCTTCGCGAGCCGCGCCGCCAGCACGCCGGACTGCGCCGTGCGGCCGGCATGCAGCGACTTCGTCATGGTGCCGAAATTCGCCACCAGGCCGGCGGCGAGCGAGGCGGCGATGCCGAGCGCATGCGCCGTGCGCTCCTCGTCGAGGCGGTGCAGGCGGGCGCAGGCGGCGGCGGCGGCGAGCGTCCCCCACATCGCCGTCGGGTGGAAGCCACGGTCGTGCAGGGCGCCGGGCTCGCGCTCGAGCAGCGCCGCCCACAGCTCGTAGCCGGCGACATAGGCGGCGAGGACATCCTCGCCGCTGGCGTCGAGCGCCCAGCCTTCCGCGAGGATGGCCGGCGTGAGCGCTACGCTGGTGTGCCCGTCCATCGCCACGTCGTCGTAATCGAGGACGTGGCCGGCGACGCCGTTGACCAGCGCGGCGTCGAGCGGGGAGAGGCCGCGCCCGGACGGCACCTCGGGCGCCGCGTCGGCGCCGGCGGCGGCCGTCACGAGACCGCGCACGATCGCCACCGGCGGCTCGCCGGCGCCCGCGACCATGGTGGCGACGCAATCGGCGATGCCGGTCCGCGCCGCCTCGTAGCAGCGCGGCGGAACGGCCTTCGGGTCGAGCGCGGCGACGAACCGCGCCGCCTGCCGCGTCAATCCGACGATGTCCAATCCGGCATTGTCCTGGTCCATCATGCTTCCTCCCGGCCGCGCTGGCGCGGTCCTGCTCAGGCGGCGATGGTCGCGCCGCGATAGGTCTTGGGGAGCCCGGCGCGCGCCACCATGCCGAAGAAGCGCTCGCCCGGCAGCCAGCCTTCGACCTCCTGCCGCACCGCGATCAGCTTCTCGATGTCGATGCCGGTATCGAAGCCGAGCGACTCGAGCAGGAACGCCGTGTCCTCGGTGTCGATATTGCCGGTGGCGCCGGGCGCGAAGGGACAGCCGCCGAGACCGGCGAGCGAGGCGTCGAAGCGGCGGATGCCGACGTCGACGGCGGCCGCCACATTGGCGATGCCGAGGCCGCGCGTGTCGTGGAAGTGCGCCGCCAGCGGAACGTCGCCGACGACCTTGGAGACCGCCGTGAAGATGCGCCGCACCTGCGCCGGATTGCCGTAGCCGACGGTGTCGGCGAGGCTCACCTCCTGCGCTCCGGCGGCGGCGAGCAGCGCCGCGATCTCGACCACACGCGGCTCCGCCACGGCGCCCTGGATGGTGCAGCCGAACGAGGTGGCGATGCCGCAGCCGACCACCACCCTGTCCTTGAGGCCGCGCGCGTCGCGCTCGGCGATGATGCGGCGAAAGTCCTCGATCGACTCGTCCGTGGAGCGACGCACATTCGACTGGTTATGCGCCTCGCTGGCGGAGAGGACGTAGTTGACCTTGGCGACGCCGACGTCGAAGGCGCGCTGCGCGCCCTTGAGGTTCGGCACCAGCACCGCCGCCTCGATGCCCGGGATCGCGAGCGTGCCCTGCGCCACCTCGGCGGCGTCATGGAACTGCGGCACCACCTTCGCCGGCACGAACGAGGTCGCCTCGAAATGCGTGACGCCGGCGGCCGCCTCGCGGCGGATCCAGCGCAGCTTCTGCTCGGCCGTCAGGATGGTCTTGACCATCTGGATGCCGTCGCGGGGGCCGACCTCGCGGACGAATGCCTTCTCGCGCATGATGAGCCTCCTTCAGCGCCCTTTGAACTGCGGCTTCCGCTTCTCGTTGAACGAGCGGATGCCCTCGTGCCGGTCTTCGGTCGGCACCATGCGGTTATACGCCTCGATCTCGAAGGCAAGGCCGTCCCAGACCGACATGTTGCGGCCGCGGCTGATCGACTGCTTCGCCTGCCGCACCGAGATCGGCGCGTTGCCGGCGATGCGCGCCGCCGTCGCCAGCGCTTCCGCGAGAAGCTGCGGGCCGGGATGGATGGCGTTCACCAGGCCCCACTGCGCCGCCTCGGCGGCGGCGAACGGCTTGCCGGTGAGGATGATCTCCTTGGCGCGGCGGTCGCCCACGGCGCGCGGCAGGTTCTGCGTTGCGCCGGCGCCGGGCATGATGCCGAGCGTCACCTCGGTGAGCGCGAAGCGGGCATGCTCGGCGGCGTAGATGAAGTCGCAGCACAGCGCGATCTCGCAGCCGCCGGCATAGGCGGCGCCGTTGACCGCCGCGATCACCGGCGTCGGGCAGGCCATGATGGCGCGCACCATGCGCTCGAAGATGACGTGCTGGCGCGTCCACTGCGCGTCGGTCATGCCGTTGCGCTCCTTGAGGTCGCCGCCGGCGCAGAACGCCTTCTCGCCGGCGCCGGTGAGCACGATGCAGCGCACGTCACCGGCGTCGAGCGCGATGTCCTCGAAGCAGCGCATGAGATCGAGGCCCATCTGCGTGTTCATCGCGTTGGCGACGTCGGGCCGGTTCATCGTTACCTGCAGAACATGCGCCTGCGGCGTCGCGAGGGCGAGAGTGGCGAAGTCGCTGCGCATCACCTTGACATTCCTTCCTGCTGCCGGTCGCGGCGGGCGGGCGTGGCAGCGCGTCGGGCCATCCCGCGCCGCGACCACGACGAGACCTGATGTGAAAGCCTCCCCCGCGGCGGCCGCGCCCGGACGCCCGCGTCGGTCTCATCATCGCCGGCCAGACTAGGAGCCCGCAGGTTGTCTGACAATGCCCCGCGGCGCGGGGGTGCGATGACTCGACGGCGCCCCTATCTTACGGCAAGACGTGGCGCGACCGGGCGCGCCGCATGGTCCAGCGTGACGAACGGCCCGCAAGGATTCGACGATGCCCTCGCTGAGCGACTGGACGATCCCCTCAAGGGTGCAGCCCAAGCCGGAGGACTATGCCTACGATCTCGACGCCGCCCTCGCGGCGGTCGTGGGCATCCACACCGCCGTCCCCGAGACTGCGTTCACCGCCGAAACGCTGGGGACGGAGCGCGCCGGCAACGGCGTCCTCATCCGCAAGGACGGGCTGATCCTCACCATCGGCTATCTGGTGACCGAGGCCGACCAGATCTGGATCACGCTCGGCGACGGCCGCATCGTGCCCGGGCACGTCCTGGCCTACGACCAGGTGACCGGCTTCGGCCTGGTGCAGGCGCTGGCGCGTCTCGACCTTCCCGTGCTTCCGCTCGGCCGCTCGGGCGACGCGCAGGTCGGCGACCCGGTGGTGATCGCAGGCCACGGCGGGCGCCAGCGCTCGATCGCCGGGCAGATCGTCAGCAAGCAGGAGTTCGCCGGGTACTGGGAGTACCTCCTCGACGAGGCGATCTTCACGGCGCCGGCGCATCCGCACTGGGGCGGCACCGCGGTGATCGGCGCTTCCGGCGAGCTGCTCGGCATCGGCTCGCTGCAATTGCAGCAGGCGGACGAGAAGGGCCACCTCAACATGATCGTGCCGATCGACCTGCTGAAGCCGATCCTCGACGACCTCGTCCTGCTCGGCCGCCGGCAGGGCGCGCCGCGGCCGTGGCTCGGCCTCTATGCGACGGAGCTCGATGACAACGTCGTGATCGCAGGCGTCGCCTCCGGCAGCCCGGCCGAGCAGGCGGACCTACAGACCGGCGACATCGTGGTCTCGGTGAGCGGCAAGGAGGTCGACGACCTCGCCGCGTTCTTCCGCCGCATCTGGAGCCTCGGCGACGCCGGCGTCGTCGTGCCGCTGCGGATCCACCGTGCGGGCCGCACATTCGACGTCTCGATCCGGTCGGCGGACCGCAACGCGCTGCTGAAGCGGCCGAGCATGCATTAGAGTTCTCCGGCGAAGGGGGGAACCGGTTCGCCGCAGAAGCGGTGCAATCAGCGATCCTGGCGCATGATCCGACGGAGCCGGCGGAGCCCGGTCCGAACGGGCGCTGCGCCTGTCCGACGGGCACGATTCCGCCGCGAACCCGTTGCATTTCCCGAAATCGCGCCGCCATCGGCGGCGCGCGCCGAGGCTGCGGCGCAGCGGCGACAGGCGAGGCGGCATGACGGCACCGGCATCGTTCAGGGCTGTGGCAGCGGCGGCGGCGCTCGCAGTGGCCGCAATCGCGCTTGCCGGCGGCGGCGCGGCGGCGCCGCCGC
>WBZO01003872.1_pt1 | contig 16846 bp, 9 predicted proteins | sample 5204261 | NCBI WGS metagenome assembly WBZO01 (sample SAMN12412400, study PRJNA552823) | activated sludge metagenome | isolation source: activated sludge from anammox sidestream of wastewater treatment plant... | place: USA: North Carolina | collected 2017-09 | reverse complement strand
TCAAGTTCGAGGATTATGGATTGGTCGGATTCGGACGCTTCAGGAATTTCTGGGCATGGATGAAGACGCGCATGGTGATTTGGATGTCCTTTCCGAGGCCGATCTTGAGAGACTCCACGACGAGCTGCGCGTCGAATACAAGCGCCGGTTCAAGAAAGGATGAAGGAAGAAGGGTGAAGTAGGAAGTGGGGGCGACGGCGTCGCCCGCAAGCCGCGGCAAACGGGCGGCGACGCGGCTGCGATCCCTGCGGGATCAGACTTTTTTTGTTTTGCGTCTTTATCCGGGGGTGTCGCTACGCTCAACCCCCGGCTGCTTATGCTTTGATGGCTTCGCCATGTTCGCGCCTCCGGCGCGAAATCCCTCCGCTCTCCGATTTCTGCATTTCCTTCCGCCCCTCGCATCCCGCATTTCCTTCGATCCTCTTCTCTCTGCGCCTCTGCGCCTCTGCGCGAGTTTCTCCCCTCACGGCTTGGCGCCATGGACGGGGAGGGACTTCCAAGGGTATTCTTTGAACCAATCGGAAAATAGGGGGGTGGGTTGGCCCTCGTGCCACAATTCGTACACTTGATGGGGTTGGGCCTCGAAGACCACCCGGCAATGGTCCATGGAATTGCTCCAGAATTCATTGCGCGCCCGCAGGGGGACCTCGGTATGCGTCAGAACGTTGCGGCAATGCCAGTTCACTGCGTTGGTGCGCAGGAGGCCGGTGTGCAGCGAGATGTTCACTTCCTCCTCCGGCGCCACCAGAAAACGGGTACGGTCATTCACGGTGATGCCGGCTTTGAGCATTTCGGGAACCGGGAAGGTCTGGCGTCCGGCATGGAGCGCCTTGTAGCGGGTGTCCCTGGGACCATAAAGATTGGTGAGAGCCCGGATCTGCGCCGCGTTGGCATAGTCAAAGGGCTGAAAACTGTGCTCCAGTTTGAGGCCAAAATTGATGCTCATGGCAATCCATTCCAGGAAACCGGCGCGCCATTCGATTGACGACGAGGGGAACTGGGTTCCCTCACCCCAGACCATTTCCAGCCAGGAGACAATTTCATGGTCTCCTGCGTAGGTCTTGAGTTCGCGGGCAATCCTGCCAATGACCTCCATATTGCGCTCCCGTCCGATAAGGTCGCCACAGATGGTGTCATTGATGAATGGTTGGCAACCCGCGATGTGACGGGCGCATTCCACCCGCGTCCGGGGATTCACCGCGTCCAGACTCTCCCGGATGAGCTGATAAAAATCCTGCACCATGACGCGCTGATCGGACTCGGGCAGGTCGTAGTTGCAATGCTCCCGGTAGTATTCATCCCCAGGGTGGTAAAAGGGCGGGAAATCCACCTTGAAACCGTCCACGCTATAGTCGCGCGTCAGGCGCTGCATTGTCTCGCGGATGTGGCGGCGGGCGTCATCCTGGCGGATATCGAGGCGGAAGGACCGCAACCCGCAATTCAGGGCCGGCTCACCGTCCTGATTTCGCAGGACCGCCCGTGGGTAAAGCGCCGCTGCGGCGCGCGTGCCGGGATGGATCTGGCACGGCGCCACCCAGAGGCGAAGCGCATAGCCCTTGCCATGAATCCAGGCGGCCAGATCGGCCAGGTCGGGGAAGCGCCGCGGGCAGGGTTCCCAATCGCCCAGCAGCGTATCCACGGTCCAGCCATCGTCAATGCAGACCGCGCCGAACCGATACCCCTGCGCCTCCCAATCCTCGACCATGCGCATGACGCGCTCCTGCGTCACGCCCTTGGCATACAGGCGCCAGGTGTTGATTTCGGGCAGTTGGAATCGAATGTCTGTCATAAGGCTTTCGTGGCGTCGCGCGGATGGGTTTCTTCCTGGGCGGCCCCGCTTGCGGGGGAGACCCACAGGTTGTCCAGGAAGATGACGGGATCCTTCACGGGGACCTCTTCATCCAAATAAAGGATGCTGGGGCGCATGGCGATGATGAGTTTGGTGAGGGTGAGCGGATAATCCACCGGCACGGCGCCCGTGTAGGAAATGGTCTTGGGCTTTGGCTCCCTTGGTGCCTTGGGCGGCTTGGGGAGGCGCGAGGGATCCTTTTCGTATTCCGCGCGCGCGGTTTCGTAGGCGGCAAAATCCGCCCGGTATTTTTCCATGGCTGCGGTGTGGGCTGCGTCCGCCACTTTCTGCTGCTCCGGCACGAGCGCGATTTCCGGCGCGGGCCAGGCCCACCAATTGTAATTTTTCGGGCGAAAAATTTCCTGATCCTTTCCGGGGTACATGCCGACGATGGGGAAGCGCATGGTGTGCCAACCCTCGAAATTCACGAAGGATTCCCCATGAGGATCGGCGGCATTGCTGGCGCCGGCGTATTGGTTGCCGAGACTCGTCCAGACCCGCCCCTTCGCGTCCTTCAATTCGAACAGGACACGCACCCACCCGGAATTTCCCTTCACCCGAAAAACAAATTCCTCCGGACGGCCTTTCAGCGTGATGGGTTGTTCCAGAGCCAGCTCGACATAGCGCGGGATCAACTTCCGCGGGTCTTCGTCCGGCTTCAATTGTACCCGAAGGGCGGAGACGCCGTCCATTTCAACAGCGCGGATTTCGAAATTCCCCCTGAGATTCGGGGTTTCCCAACTGTTTTCCAGGATCGGGTTCGCGTCGGTGAGCGCACGGAGTTGTCCAGGCTGGTCAAAATCCAACAGCTTGACGCCGGTGGGAGTGTCCGTGATTTCCAATGGCTCGGCGCTGGCCACGCCGCGCAGGCCCGCGCCCGTGATGTAGAGCGGCGAAGGGCTGGCCTCGATGGAGGCTTCGGCGCTGATGGCCATCGGGTTCCCATACAAATCAAAGGCGTGGAGGCCGGCATCCGGCTCCACATCGAGCGTGACCTTTTGTACGCCGCGCGCCGTCCATGCGACATAAATGGGCGAGCCACCCGGCTTGAGAAACCGGACGAAGTGCAGGGAGTGGTTGGGCGTTTTCAGTTTTCCGTCGGGTTTGGCCTGATCGAGGACCTGCGTGAGCCATGCGTAGGCGGCGTAGGCGGGTTTGGGATTGAATTCCGGATCGCGAAAGCACAACCCTGTGCTACCCCAATTTGTCCAGTGGTAGTCATCCGAGGGGTCGCTGATTGTACCCGCGGCTGCCATGCGCTCCACGCCGAGTTGCAGGGCCATCACCGCCTCGCGCACGGAAATCACGGCCTGCTCATGCAGGGAAAGGGCGCCGGCTTCGGTCGGATGGTACAGCGCCTCTGTCGTCCAAATCGGCTTGTCGTAGCCATGCTTTTGCATGGACATCCTGGTTTCGCGCAGAAGCCCCAGCAGGCTGAGCCAGTCCGGCTGACGCTCCGGCGCGCGCAGGAACATGGCGCCCTCCAGGCCGATGACATCAAAATTCTCCGCGGGGAATCCCCGCAGCAAATATTGATCCACAAAGGCGGGGTAGTCATTGATGAGGACGACCTTTGCGCGCGGGTCGGCCGCCTTCAGCGCGCCGGTGTATTTTTTCACGTTGGCAAATTGCTCCTCGAGGACCGCCTTTTCCGCGGCGGGCATGTCATAAGGCGTCCCGCCAAAATAGGGGCTGAATCTCCGGATCAGGCTCGATGAGGAGCGCGACTCGTGCAGTACCTTGAAATAACCATCCGAGCGCCGGAAGGCCGTTTCCATCGCGGGCGCGACCACTTCGGCAAATTCCTTTTCGTCCCACCAGCCACGATCGCGTTGATAGCATTGGGGGAGATTGCGGATGGTGAAATTGAGTTTGTATTTTTCCCACAGGTGGGCATGGACGGCATCCATCTCCGGCTTTTCCGGTCCCCGGTCGAGGCTGGGCGAGCCGCCGTAGGTGTGCCGCCAGCCACCCTTGCGCATTATGCTCGCCAGCCGCTCGATTTGGTCCGGGGTGGGGAGGGTGAAGTGCGCTGACCAGAATTGCCAGATGCCGAAGGGGGAATCCTTGAGAGCCTTGCGGGTGTCCGGCGCGAGCACGGCAAATGTCGTGTCCCGTTGCTGTACCCGCTGACCGTCAACATCCACCCCCAGCAGGCTGGAGAACCAGCCGCGCCGTCCCGGCGACACATCCAGGACGACTTCCTTCGTTTCCCCCGGCGCCAGGTTGACGGTTTTTTCCACGGTGAATTTTTTGCGTTCCACTCCGTGTTCCTCTCCGGTGCCCGGCCCTGCCACTTCCGCGAACGCGCGGGCTGTTTGGGGTTGCCCGGAGCGGTTCGTGAGGGAGAGCCGGAATTCCGCCTTCTGGGTCTCATGAAAAATATTTCCGGCCTCGGCGGTGGAAGGAATCATGGTGATGGGGGAGGGTTCCAGCGTGGCGGCCAGTACCACGGCGTCGCTCGGCATTCCCACGGCAATTTTTCCAAATTCGTTGGGATCGGGCGGCAGGACGTGGGTATTCATGTCGCGGGTGAATTCGAGGTCAAATTCATCAAATCCGCGTACGTTCCCGGTTTTTGTCATGGGGATGCGCAGGTGATGGATTGTGCCGCGCCCGCCATTTTCCAGTGTCACGGGAATCCCGGAGATCACTTCCGCTCCCTTGGCGGCCTCGAGTCCGGGCACGGTCGCCACGACATCCTCGAGAATGCCCGCGGATTTTCCGTAAAAGCCGACGCGCACAGTCATTCGCTGCGCGTGGTCCGGGCGTCCCGCGGAAAAGGCCAGCACGTGCAGCGCGCTATATTGGTCGCCGGGGACTCGGAATCCCACGCGCCCGAGGGTATTGAGCGCGCCTTCATCGAAATAACCCTTTTTGTTGCGGAGCGGCTCCCTTGCCCCGCGCATTGAGGCCGCCACGTCCACGGCCCTCCCGTCGGGGATGAGGAATGGCACGCCGTCGCGCTCGGAGAATCCGGCGGGAAGGGGTTTGATTCCGAAGTCCGCGAGGGAGGCGTTGGTCTTCTCCGGCAGGGCCAGCAGCGGAAAATACCTCCCCGGCGCAACGGGCTGCAGCTCCAGATCGGAAAGCCGCGTCCCTTCGGCGCGCAGGGTCAGCCGGAGATTCAGGGGTTCCGATCCCAGGCGGCGCGACGCGCGCAGCCCCCCAAGCGTCACTTCGACGAAGTCCCCGACCACACGAATCCTCAGAGGAAGGTCCTCGTCCAGCGCCGCGCCCGCGTCACGCTCCCTTCCCATGCGCAGGCCGGTTCCCTGGGCATTCCGCGAGATGGCGATGGGGGCATCCTCCCCCTTTTGCAGACCAATGCTCAATGCGCCATTGTTGGGCAGCCGGACATTCCCGGAGAGAATGAATCCGGCAGGGAGGGATTGGGCCGGGGTGATTTCAAAATCCCCGGAACCGCCGCGCGGTTTTTTGTTCGCGGTGTAAATGCCTTCCCCGGCGATGCCATTGCCGGAGGCATTCCATGAGAAGGCATCGCTCCGCGCCGGTTCACCCAGCGCCCACGAGAATGCGCATACCCCGACAAAACACCACAGGAGACTCCTCTTCATGGGATTATTGCAACAAGAGGACATCACCCTCCTGGAGTTCGGGAAGTGTCACAATGGAGACATCGCCTTCCGTCTCCACCGGCAGCGTTCGGTCCAGGGCAACCGAATGGACCTCGCGCGTAGGCCCGGCGCCGCGAATCGCGACCCTCAAGTCCTTTTGCGGCACGAGTTCCGCTCTGCCGCCCACGACGCGCTGGTTGCCCTTTGCGTCCTCGCGCACTTTCTGGACGGCGATCCGATGGCCCCAATTCATGAGTGTCACCGCCCGCGCCTGCGTCTCCGGATTCTTCAGCAAGAGGCCCTCCACCAACGGCGAGGCGGCATCCACGACCGGCAGAATGCCCGCGTCGCGGACCGGGAGTGTGACAAAATCCCGCGCCAACGGCGGAAAATCCCGCGTCATGTCATAGCCATGATGCCGCAGCGGCGCGCTGTATTCGAGGGCGGGGAAAAAGCCGGCCACATAAACCCGCCCTTTGCCGTAAGGGAAGCGGGTCATTGCCACGCCGCCGTCGGAGAAACGCGCGAGTGTCTCCGCGGCGGGCAGCGGATTCAGGACCTCGCGCCCGACGGCCAGAGGCAATGATCCCTCCCCACTTTTGACCGTCACATCCTCTGGAGCGGAGACTCCGGACACTGGCTTGAAGGGTTCCATCAATCCCGATGCATAGAGCGGCGTCTCCACCCACAAGTCCGTGGTCCGCTGACCGGACAAACCGAGAGCGGGGGCCAGGGATTCGAGCGGTCGCCCCGCCTCGTCACGGGCGAGCCCCCCCGCGTTCGTGTAAAGGAATCCGCCCGCCCTGACCCATTCAGCCAATTTTTCCGCCGCAGCCCGCGTCAATACCGGGCTCGGCACGTAGATCACGCGGTATTGCGAAAGATCCGCGCTTTCCAGCAGTCCCTCATCCAGCGGATCAACAGGGAAATGCCCATGCGTGAGGGCGGAATGCGTCCATTTTGTGTCCTCCCACGCGGCCGCCAGAAGAGGGTCCATTCCGGCGGCGCGATTGCGCAATGCGCCCTGAATCAATCCCTGCAGGGAGCCCGGCTTGACGATGGCAATCCGCGCGGGATGCATCCACTCCGCTCCATAGAGCGCATCCTCGGACTTCGCGATCAGATGCGCCGCCCGACTCGTGGCCTCGAGCGCTTCCGGTCTGTGCGAGAATGTGTCTCCCTTGGCGTAATCCGGCCCGTAAGTGTACCAATAGAGCATTCGGAATCCCCGGCTGATTGCCGTGAGGGCGCGTTGGATGACGGCTCCTCGGGCGGGCTTGATATAGACGCCCAGCTCATGCCCCTCGGTCCGGCGCACCACGCGCCCGACATCGCAGAGGTAGGAATCCCATCCCCACGCGCGCGCGTCGCGGTTGGACATTTCATAGACAAACGCATTGTCCGCATCCCGGTAGAAATCAAAAAAGTCGAGACTGTGCCCGCGCATGAGGAATGTGTTGCCCCGCAGCGCGAAGGTGTACACCCAGGGTTGCTTCGCCTCCAGGCTGTCGGTGTCCCCCGCCGCGAGCGCCGCCTTCTTCCTCTTGTTGGCCTCGGCGAAGAAATCCCGCAATGGCGTGAACAGGCGGGCTGTCGCGTGATTATTGAAGAGCCGGGTGTAGTAGGCATTCAGGGCCTCGCCCGGATCCGTCAGCCACGGCTGGGGCTGGTCCGGGTCCTTGGACCAGAGGGGGGGCGGACGCACCTCGGACCAGTCCGCCTTCCCGAAATCCGCGGGCGCGCGTCCCTTTTCCTGGAGGAATGCGCGGTACGCCGCGATGCAGCGCTCGCATTGCGCCATGTGCTCCTTTTTTTCGGGCGCGCCATCAAAGACCGTGCCAATTTCATCCACGGTCAGAGCCCACACTTCCCCCAGAGGCTGCGACAGCAAAGCCCCTTTGGCTTTCTCGATCATTTCCTGCGTCAGCGCCTCCACCTGGGGCGCGGAGGGGCAGCCAGCGCCCTCCTCGACGGCGCGGCCCTTGCGATACGGCGCCACGGGAAATCCTCCCGCTGGCGCAATCATCGCGCGACCAAAATTCCTGGCGTATCCCTGACCCAGCGCCGCCCTTTCGAGCAGGAATTCCGGCACGTCGCGCAGTCCATTCACGCCCAACTGACGCAGGGATCGCGCCTCGGCCTCGAGTACCGCCGGGTCGCTGTGCCGAATCCCGTAGCCATAGGTTCCGTATCCGCGAAGATCCGTCATGATCGCAAAGCGCTTCGGCAGGGGCCCATTGGCCCAAGGCAACTTTTCGAGAGCCTCGGCGCGCCGCCGGGCATGCCCGAGCGCGTCATCGAGTTCCTCCACAAATTGGGGATTGTCCAACGGCGCATTGCCCTCGAGGCGGTACGTAGGAATGACGAGGGTAAATGTCCCGCCATCCGGTGCCTTGGACGCGATGCTCTTGATCACCTTGTCGCCATCCAAAAATTCAAATTCCATTTCCACGCCCGTGGAATAACCCTCCAACCTGCGCGTGATCCGATCCGCAATTTTTCCGCGGTCCCCGGCAAAAATGGTCAGATAGATTCGGCGACCGCTGGCGGCTTTCCCCAGCAATTCCGCGAGCGATACCGGCTCGGTCCACTGACCCAACACCATGCCCTCCCCGAGCGCTCCGGTTTGAGTCTCCCCGGCAGTCACCCCCTCACCGCCCTGCTTCCAGTGAATCGTGGTGGGCATATGCTCCGGAGGGGTGATGGCCGTGACGCGCGCCCGGAACATCAAATGCGGCGGCAGCGTCACTTTCTCGCCCACCACCTCCCGGTCAATATGATCCTCCTCCTGCGCGCACAACGGCAAAAGACCACACGTAGTGAGCAGGGCGTAAACAATCAGAGATTTCATCACGTGTTGGTTTGTTGGCTCTTAATAATGATTCAAAAATTTCGCAATCCTCCGGGGGTCTTACGTTTGGGAGAAGGCCATCTCGGGGAGCGCTCCACAGGAGCGGCGGACCACCAGTTCGTAGGGAAAGAGGTATTGTTCCGTGGTCAGGGGGCGTTGGTGGATGAGATCCACCAGCATTTCCACCGCCTTTTCCACTTGGCTGGAAATAGGGGAGGACACCGTGGTGAATTCGAAGGGGGGGTACGCGCCGAAGGTTTCGTTGTCGAACCCGGTGATTGCGAGATCCTCGGGGATGCGCAGGCCGGCTTTGTGGGCGGCGGCATAGACGCCCCTGGCCCAGTGGTCATTGTGGCAGAGAATGGCATCGGGCAGGGGGGCGCCGCTGGCGATGAGAGCCTTCATGGAGTGCCAGGCCGGCTCAGCCATGTCGAGCCCCCCCCGGTCAGCGTGCAGCCTTTCGACGCGACCGGTCAGCTCTCCGGAATTTTCTCCGGGCATTTTTCCGTTTTGCGTCACGCCATCCAGGAATCCCTGAATGCGGCACAGGGTCGAGCGGGCTTCATAGCGATTGGTCAGGAGCAGCAGATCCCGGTGTCCCAACTCGGCGAGGTGGCGGACCATCCTGCGCATGGCGCCGCGGATGTCCTGATAAACGGTCGGGACCCCCCATTCCTCGCGACCGCAGAGCGCGACAATGGGCGTGCCGGTGGATTTGAGGATGGCGATGTTTTCGATGCCGAAGGATTCGACGCTATTGGCGATGAGGACGCCCTCGGCGCGCGCTTCCAGCAATTGCTCGACCGCACGATGCTCCTGCCCGGGCGTAAAGCGCGCTTCCACCAGCGAAACATCATACCCCTTCGCGCTGACTTCCTGGACGAGGTCGCTGCGCATCTGCCGCGAGACCTCGTAGGAACCGCCAAAATGGATGATGCCAATGAGATTGCTGCGGCCCCGCCGGACGGCCTGCGCGGAGCGGTGCGGACGGTAGTTGTGCCGCTTGGCCGCCTCGAGCACCCTGCGGCGCGTTTCCTCGCTGTAGCGATGCGCCCATCCGCCCAGAATTTGGGCCACAGTCGTCCGCGAGACATTGAGTTCGCGGGCGAGCGTTTTTTGCGTCGCGTATTCCGCCGCGGGCTTTTTCGGTTTCAAGGAATGGTGACCCTCCTCCGGCGCGGGCTCAACAGGGCCATCCCAACTCCGACCACCCACAGCAAACCGACCGTCCCCGGCTCGGGAATGACCGTGTAGGTCAGATCAATCGTGCTGCCATTGTAAGTCAGGAATGGAGTTCCCGTGATGCCAGGGCCGAGGACACCAATGTCCAGTCCACTCGTGATCCCGCCTGTAACCGGCGTGGTTCCGCTATCGCTAAAGAAGCGGAACAGAGTGACCGTGTACGTACCCGCCGTCAGCGAACCGCTCAGGGTCAGGTTGATGTCGTTGCTGTTGAGGAGAAAATCGCCACTGGCATAATTCCAAAAGTGCAGCTCGTCAGCAGTACCTCCACCGCCGCTCAGATCAAAGGCGAAGTTGGCTCCCGTGTCCATATTGAGTACCCGTGCGCCTGACCCGGAAATGTGGGCGCCATCCAATATAAGGGTCCCAATTCCTCCCGAGCCCGGAGCGAGAGTGCCTCCGCTCTCCACCAGCATGAGGTTGGAATTGATTTGGGTGTTGTTTCCAGCAATGTAGCCCGTCCCGCCCAGGGTCGCGCCGGACGCGACTTGATAGTGGCCCGTCGCCGTATTCCCATAACCCTGACTGGATATGGCTGCTGCTTGGATATGCGTTCCATTGATGAGTAATGTCCCCGCATTGACTTTCGTCTGGCCGGAGTATGTGTTACTTCCGCTTAATTTCAATGTACCAGTGCCGTTCTTGGACAGGCCAAGGATACCGCCAGAAGCATTTTCAATAATTCCACTGAAATGATCCGTCGCGGAGGTGGTATTGACTGTAAACATTGAGGTGCCAGTACCACTTGCATTGGTAATCTTACCAGACCCATTGAGCGAGCGGACCTCCACCGATTTTTGTGCTGTATCCAAGGTTCCGCTGCCATTGATCACAATGGTGCCCGTTCCAAAAACAGTGCCGGAGGTGCCTCCCGTCCCAGCCTTCAATGTTCCCTCATTCACAGTGACTCCCCCACTGAAGGTGTTATTGACGCCATGAATTTCCAAGGTGCCGACATCCTCTTTGACGATGCCGCCACTGCCGGTCAGATTGACGCTGTCCGTTCCAAGCTGAAGAACGTTGCTGGTACTGTTGTTGGTTACCACGTGAGCGCCGGCGCTGAGCTCCAAGGCAATCTTGAGATGTAAATACCTGTTGCTAATGGTATTGGTAATATCTCCAGTAACCATAATGCCATTTCCAGTGGCGATCATGTTGCGGCTGCCACTGAGAGTGATATTTCCAACGCCCAGGCTGTCGAGGTCATTGTATGAGTTTTGGGCTGCGCTTCCGCCATTCGAAAAAATGAGATCGTCACCATTGACGGGAGTCCCGCCGATCCAAGTGGCTGCGGACCAATTCACGAGATTTGTCGTGTCATTGAATGTCTTCGTTGCAGCGGTTGCTGGCAACGTGGTCGCAAACAGTACGATGGCAATGAAGCAGAGGATTGAGGTGGGACGGGGAGTTTTCATGAGGTTATGGGTTGGGGTGACAGGGATGCCAGAAGGCAGATCCCTGCGATGAGCGGACCACGACGGGGAAGCGCAGCGGAACAGGAAGCGTGTTTCGCCCGGAGAGATTGAGAAAATTTTTCACCACGTGATTTCAACACGTGACGAGACTTCCAAGATTACGGTATGCTGTCAATGGAAAAAAATTAAAATTTTGCTCCATCCCTCGATCCGATGGACCAGAGGCATTGTCTGGATGGCCATATTCCAGTTGATTCTCTAAAAAAGCGCGCAAAAATCCCTTGTCAACACGTGAACATTGTGCGAAGACTGGACGTGAAGTTGCTTTGCTTCATCTCGTTTATGATGACATCCCTCGATTCCCAATCCCTGGCGAGTGACTCCTTGCTTGCGGCTTGGGGGCGGGCGCGGGTGGCGGTGGTGAGTCCTGACGAGGAGGCGCATTCGATTCATTCGTATTTCAATGTCTGTCCGGAGAGCCCGGATGGTCGGTGGGTGCTTTTTTATCGGTCTGTGACTCCTGAGGCGCATGAAGGGGAGATCGTGATTCGCGAGCGGGCCACTGGGGAGGAAAAGGTCCTTGCCAGGCCAGTGGTGGTCGAGGATGCGCACCGCGTGGCCTGTCAACAATGGATTTGCAATGGGCGCGAGGTGGTTTTTCACAATTGTCGCGAGGGGCAGTGGACGGTGGAAGCGGTCAATATCGAGACCCTGCGGCGCAGGATCCTGGCCCGGGGGCGTCAGGTGGGCTGGGGACAGCCCACGGGTGAGATCGTGCCACTTTATGGTCCCCATTTTGCTCCCGGTGACCATCGCGGTCTGGAAATCCTCAATGTGACCACCGGCGGGATCGAGGCCATTTTTTCCGCGGAGGATGTCCGGAGCGCCTATCCGGACATGGTGGAGCGGCATTTTGGCTCGAAGCCCGTCTCAGTTTTCTTTCCGATTTTGAGTCCTGACCTGCAGCGGGTTATTTTCAAGATGGCCACGCCTGGTGGCGGGGATTTCCGGAGCAAAAAGGCCAGTATCCGTCATTTGCTCCTGGCCTACCATTTGGGGGACAGGCGTTTCCTGTTTGCGCATGAGGTCTGGGGGCATCCCGCGTGGCATCCGGACGCGCGCGCGCTGATCAATGTGCGCAGTGTCCTGATTGACACCGACGACGGCTCTGTGAGGGAACTTCCCGGTCTGCCGTATTTTCCTGGCACGCATCCCACCGTGAGTCCGGATGGCCGTCTATTCCTTACGGACACGCGCGCGGAGCCCTTTGGCGGAGCGGAGGGGGAGTGGGGCATTGCGCTGGGGCCGATCGAGGGGGGCCGGTTCGAGGTCATCCACCGCTTCGACCATTCCCGCGGGGCGGCTTCATGGCGGCTGTCACATCCGCACCCGGCATTCAACCACGACGGGCGGCGCATCTATTTCAATGTCAGCTCCGGCGGCTGGACGCGTCTTTTTGTGGCGGAGCGGGGGGACCCGGTCGGGCACGACCCGGTTCCGGATTAGAATCCCACCTTGTTCCGCAAAATGATGGCCATGCGCTCCCCATCCCACCGGCAGACGCCCGCCGCGGCGGGTTTTAGCCTGGTGGAAGTGACCCTCGCGCTGGGATTGGTCGCGTTTGCGGTCCTGGCCATCATGGCGACCATCCCCCTCGGACTTGCCACGCTGGGCGACGCGAAAGACCAAACAGTCGAGACGCACATCCTTTCCGGGCTGACCGCCCAGATTGGCGCCCTCCCTTTTTCCGGGCTTTCGGCACTGGACGCCGAAAGCGCGTTTGACGGAGAGGGTCAGCCGACCACCAACAGGGACAGGGCCGTTTACAGCGCGCGGATTTTCGCCGTGAGTCCCGTGTACGCGGGCAGCCCCTCCAATCCAGGGCGCGCGCTCCAGACCGTCCGTATTGTCGTGACCAATCTCCACCGTTCGGCGGTTCTCCCACATTCCTACACGGTCCATGTCGCGAAATCCCAATAGCGGGTTCCCGCGTCGGGCTGCGTTTTCGCTGCTCGAGGCGCTGGTCGCGACGGCGGTGCTCATTCTGCTGGTCACGGTTCTCTTTTCCACACTGGACAATTCCTCGCGCGCGCTGCGCCGCGCCAACGCGCAGATGGAGGCCTTCCAGGAGGCCCGGACGGCCTTTGACACGCTGGTCCGGTCACTGCGCTCCGCGACACTCAACACCTACTGGGAATACGACAACCCCACCCAGCCCAAACGCTACATCCGCCAGTCGGAACTCCACTTCGTTGCGCGGCCAGGGAGCGCGGCGGGACCGGGTCAGGATGGCATCTTTTTTCAGTCAGCGCGCTCATACAACACCGACCAGGACGGAGGGCGGGCCCTGACCGGCGTCCTGAACACTTGTGGATTCTATGTGGAATTCGGGCCGGACTCCCCGCCAGCAGGCATCCCCGTCCGCCATCGCCATCGCCTCCGGCAATTGCTGCTGCCGGGGGAGCAAATGACAGCTTACCGATCCGGAGCGGCGAATGATTTTCGCTGGTTCAGCGATTACTGGAACGAATCGGCAACGCTCGCGGACAATGTCATCCTCCTGCTCGCCTGGCCCAAATTGAAATCCCCGCTGGATCCGAATGACCCGGATTCGGACAGTCTGACATCCGACTACAGCTACAATTCGCGGACGGGCGCGCGCGACGATCCCCAGCCGCCCACCGCCAATCAAATGCCGCCCCTGATTGAACTCACCATGGTTGTCATTGATGAGGCCAGCGCGGCGCGGATGGAGGCGGGCAATGCCGCTCCCGCGCAAATTACGGCGGCCCTGGCCGGCCTCTTCGAGAAATCCACCCGCGCCGACTACGAGAAGGACATGGCCGAATTGGAGAAGCGGTTGCAAGCGTCCGTCCCGCCCATTGCCTACCGGATTTTTCACACGACCCTGCCCATTGAGGAATCACAATGGAGCCTCTGAAAAAGAACCCCAAGAACCGGCGTCCGGCCTTCTCGCTCATCGAGCTGCTGGTTGTGATCGCGATTGCCGGGGTCCTGGTGGCTCTCAGTACGGCGGCCTTTTCATCCATCGCGCGCGGCTCGAAGCTGACTGCGTCCGGGCGTCAGCTCCAGAGCGAAATTTCGCTGGCGCGCCAGCAGGCGGTGACCTTTCATCGCGAAGTCGAAGTCCGGATTTTTCCCACCGCGCGGCACGGCGCTTCCGAGTGGAATGGACTCCAAATTTTCGCCTGCGAGGGGACGAATGACTGGGTCCCCCTGCGCAGGCCCACTGTGCTGCCCGAGGGCGTGACAATGGACACGAATGCCTCAACGCTTTTGAAGACGCCACCCGTCATGGGCAGCGCCTCCTTTGGATCCTACGGCGTCCAGAATTACAAGGCCTTTCGCTTCCGCGCCGGCGGCAATACACAACCCGACCTCACCGCGACCAACAACAGCCTCAAACTCCAAAATTCCAAACAGGTCTCCCCCGATAATTTTTTCGTCATCCGCATCACCCCGGTCAATGGCCGGGTCACCGCCCATCAGCCATGAAAAGAATTCACGCGACAGGACAAATCCCAGGGGCTCCTCTCCGAGAGCCGGACGTGGGCAGCGCCCTGGTCATTGTCCTTTGCCTGCTGGTGTTGCTGATTGTGCTGACGATTGGATTTCTGGCGCGGGTGTCAACCGAGCGGGGCGCGGCGGCCTCCTACGCGAACGCGGCTGCGGCGCGGCGGCTCGCGGACACCTGCGTGGAACTCGTCAAGGCGCAAATCGAACACGCAAGCACACAGAATGCCACCGCGTGGATTTCCCAACCGGGCATGACCAGAACCCTGGGGGCGAATGGCTCCCTCGAGACCGCTTACAAACTCTATTCCGCGGCGGCCATGACCTCCAACACTACGGACACTCTGCTCACGGAGGACATGCCCCCCTCCGGATGGGCCGGTCTGCCGACGGGATGGACCGATTTGAACGCGCCCGTCCTTTCCGGCAATGGCACATTTTTCCCAATCCTCAATCCGCACGCCATGACGCGCATTCCGGGATTTGCTGTCAGCGATCCGCCGGACTGGCTATCCTCCGGAACGCTCCCCCTGCCCGTGCGCTGGCTCTATGTCCTGGCCGGGGGAGAAATTATTGCCCCTGCCTCGACGAGCGCGACAACGGCGGTCTTCAGCGGTCCCTCCGCGCCCACAGAGGCCAATCCCATCGTGGGCCGGATCGCATTCTGGACCGACGACGAGAGCTGCAAGGTGAATGTCAATACAGCCGGCGCGCCGACATTTTTCGATCTTCCGTGGTACAATTCCAATCAGGAGCGGGCGCTGGCCGACACCCAGCCAGTCCGCAACGAATTCCAGCGCTATCCCGGCCACCCGGCCACCGTGGATCTCGCCTCGATCATCGCGCCATTGCTCCCCGGTCTGACCCCGCGGGAAGTCCGGGCCGAAGTCCTGGATTTGGCGCCCCGCCTCCAGGAAGGCGGCTCGCTGTATGGAACCACCAGCACGCGCAGCAATAATTCCACCAGCGCAATCACGCTCGACACCGACCGCCTCTACGCCTCGAGCGACGAACTCTGGTACTCCGCGGAGACGCCTCCCGATGATTTCCGCATCCGCCGAACCCGGCTCGGCGCGCCCGAATTGGATCTGCTCAAATTTTTCCTCACCGCCCACAGCCGCGCCCCCGAATTGAATCCCTTCGGTCTGCCCAAGGTGGCCATGTGGCCGCTCCATGTCGCGGGCGCGAGTGATCCCAGCTACCGCACGCCTTACGAGCAACTCATCGCTCGCGCCGCGTCCATCAATGACAAACCCTACTATTTCCAGCGCGCCGATTCGCGGGATCCTGACTCCGATTGGGACGACATTGAGCGCAACAAGCAGCTCTTCGCCTACCTGGACAGCCTGTTCTCCACACCCCTGCCGGGCGTGGGCTCTTCATTGGGATCCAAATTCGGAACCGATCAAAAGCAAATCCTCACCGAGATTCTCGACTACATCCGCTGCACGAATCTCCACGACGAGTACCTGCCCACCGTGGCCAACCGCTTCACCCGGCCCAAGGATTCGAAGGGCGCTCCGGAGATCGGTCACGGTTTTGTGGCGCCGCTCAGGGTGAAATCCGGCAGTGACGAATATCTGGGCTTCGGGAGATTTTACACCCTCTCGGAGCTGGCATTCCATTTCATCTGCAATGCGGATGGCTATGACGTGAACAATGACGGAGTGGACAGTGACGGAGATGGGGAGGACAAAGATGTCGCCGACCCGGACCCGTATCCCTGGGCCGGCGGAACACTGAGTACGCCCGCTGTTCGGCTCCCCTACGAAAACTACGAGCGCAGGCGGAGCCGCTATGGTCCCGGCTATGCGGGAGTCCGCGATCCGGCCACCGCGCCGGACAATGCCGCCGTGCCACCCGGCGCGATGCTTGGACCAAACGAGCGTCGAGTCCAAATGATCATCCTCCCGGAGCTTTTCTCCGCCATGTATGGCTACGGCATTCTCCGTCCGGACATGAGCGTCAAAATCAACGGTCTCAATTCGATCACCCTGAATGGAACCCCGATCTTTCCCAGGGACTCCGAGACGGTCGAGATCACCTCGAGCTACAGGGATTTGAAAAATTCATGGCCAATGGGAGGCTCCAACGGGTTCCGACAGGCTCTTGTCTCCAAGGGAATCCCCGCGCGCGGCGTCATCCCCGCGGACCCGGAATCCGCCGACGTGAGCCACTCCTATCCGCTGGTCAGCATCCCCGTGACAATCACCGGACCGCCAGGCAGCGCAACGATGGAATTCTCAACAGGACAGCTCACCGTGGAACTCTATTACGGGACCGGCGGGGACGCAAAACTCGCGCAGACGATTGAAATTGGCGGACACAGCGCCACCATGCCCGCGCCCAATCTTGTGGCCTTTCCCGACTACTATGG
>WBZO01003870.1_pt1 | contig 16848 bp, 14 predicted proteins | sample 5204261 | NCBI WGS metagenome assembly WBZO01 (sample SAMN12412400, study PRJNA552823) | activated sludge metagenome | isolation source: activated sludge from anammox sidestream of wastewater treatment plant... | place: USA: North Carolina | collected 2017-09 | reverse complement strand
CGTGCGCGTCGCGGCGGTGCGGCGGGCCGGCGGCACGGGCGCATGGCAGGATTGCGCGAGGCCTGCGTGGCGGTCCCGCCATAGGCTGGCACGCCGGCAATCGGCGGAGTGGCTGCCGACGTTGCCCTGCGCGTAGGGAGCGAAGTTCGTACAACAAATCCACAACACCGCTCCAATGTCCTATCATGCGAACCACTGCGAGCCGGAGGCGTCGTTCCGCCGACTCAGCACATCGCAAAGGAACCCCTCTTGGAACTGCAAAACGCTGTCATCGTCGATGGTGTCCGTTCGGCCTTCGGGCGCGGCGGGCGCGGCAAGCTCGTGGCCACCCGCCTGGATGAGGCGGGCGCCCAAATCGTCCGCGCGCTCATGGAGCGCAACCCGAAGGTCTCGCCCTGGCTGGTGGAGGACATCGGCATGGGGAACGTCGGCGGCGCCGGCGAACTGGCCGGCATCGGGGCCGATACGATCGCCCGGCTCGCGGGCCTCCCGGCCGAAATCTCGGCATTCGATAGCAACCGCCAGTGCGGTTCGAGCATGGAAACGCTCCACCGCATCGCCCAGTCGGTCCAGGTCGGCGCGACCGAGTGCGGCATCGCGATTGGCGTTGAGCGCATGGGCCGCCAGCTCGGCGGCGGCGGTGGCGCGCGCGCCACGACCCGCATCACGGAATTCAACAAGCGCCGGCTGGAGCAGACCGCCGAGCAGCGCAACCTGGCCCCGAACCACTTCGACGACTTCGGTGTCGCATTCCAGGACGAGATCCTGGACTACTCGCCGGTCCTTTCGATGACGCAGACGGCCCAGAACGTGGCCGAGGTGTACGGCCTCAGCCGCGAAGAGATGGACCAGTTCTCGGTCGATAGCCACCGCAAGGCCGTGGCCGCCTATGAGAAGGGCATCTACAAGGACGAGATCGTCCCGCTCGAAGTGGAAGAGCCCGTCTTCGACGCCGAAGGCAACTGGGTGGAGGGCGAGCGCGGCAAGACGATCGTGTTCGACCGCGACGAGTGCATTCGCCCGGGCACGAACATGGAGACGCTGGGAGCGCTGCCGGCGGTGAAGGGCATCGTGAGCCCGACCGGTTCCGAGCTCCGGATCACGGCCGGCAACGCCTGCCCGACGAACGACGGCATCAGCGCGGCGCTGATCATGAGCGAGAAGAAGGCGCGGGAACTCGGTCTGGAGCCGTTGGCCCGCATCGTGGGCTATGGCATCGCGGGCGTGAAGCCGCAGGTGATGGGCCTCGGCCCGATCCCTTCGACCCGCAAGGCGCTGCGTCACGCCGGCATCACCGCCGACCAGATCGACCGCGTCGAGTTCAACGAGGCCTTCGCGGCCCAGGTGATCCCGTCGTGCAAAGAGCTGGGCATCCCGCTGGACCGCGTGAACGTGAACGGCGGGTCGATCGCGATCGGGCACCCGCTCGGCGCGACCGGCGCCCGCCTGGTGCTCGCAGTTGCGCACGAGCTGCGCCGCAGCGGTGGCCGCTACGGCCTGGCCACGCAGTGCATCGGCGCCGGCATGGGCATCAGCACCATCGTCGAGCGGATGTAATCCGCCTCCGGGCAATTTCACGAAGAGGGGGCCGAACGGCCCCCTCTTCGGATTCCCGGAGTGCCGGGGCCAGCACGAAACGCGGCATGGCCGAAAGGCGGCGGCATTCGGGCGACGTGCATCCCAGCGCGCCATGACCGGCGCGCCTCGGATCGGGGCGGGATGGCTCGCGGGTGCTGACGGCCCGGCGCACGACCCGTACACTCGCGCCAATACCTGCCAGAGGAGCCGTCTATGCCCGCACTCGATGGCGTCAAAGTACTCGACCTCACGCAGTACGAGGCCGGCACCACCTGCACCCAGTACCTCGCGTGGTTCGGCGCCGATGTCGTGAAGATCGAGCGCCCCGGCGTGGGCGACCCGGGACGGAACGTGGCCGGGGGCGGCAAGGACTCGCTCTACTTCCTTTCGTTCAATAACAACAAGCAGAGCGTGGCGATCGCGCTCGACACGGCCGAGGGGCGGGACCTGTTCCTGAAGATGGTGCCGAAGTTCGACGTGGTGGTGGAGAACTTCACGCTGGGGACGATGGAGAAGCTGGGCATCGGCTACGACGTGCTGAGCGCGCTCAACCCGGCGATCATCTACGCGACGATCAAGGGCTTCGGGACGACCGGCCGGCGGAGCGAGTACAAATGCTTCGACATGATCGCCCAGGCGGCTGGTGGGGCCTTCAGTGTGACCGGCGAGCCAGACGGCCCGCCAACCCGGCCCGGGGCGACCTTCGGCGACACCGGCTCGGGCGTGCATGCGGCCCTGGGCATTTTGGGCGCGTACATCCAGCGGTTGCGGACGGGGCGGGGGCAGGTGGTGGAGATCGCCATGCAGGAGATCATTGCGAACTTCATGCGCGAGCCGATGTCGCAGCGGGAGTGGCGTGGCAGCCCTATCGCGCGACGCGGCAACCGGACGGTGGTGCCGACGGACCTGTATCCGTGCGCGCCGGGCGGCCCGAACGACTACCTCTACATCATGGTGGTGACCTCGCGGATGTGGGACTCGCTGGTGGCGGCGATCGACCTGCCGGAGCTGGGCATGGACCCCCGGTTCGCGACGGTGCGCGACCGCCACCAGCACGGCGATGAGCTGTGGGAGCAGATCGCGAACTGGACGCGCCAGCGGACGAAGTGGGAAGCGATGGACCACCTGGCTGCCGCCGGCGTGCCCTGCAGCGCGGTGTTCGATACCGACGACATCTTCAGCGACCCGCACCTGAACGAGCGCGACATGATCCGCACGCTCGCGCACCCGGTGGTCGGCGATTTCCAGCTGCTGGCGCCGCCTATCCACCTGAGCGAGCCGCAGGCGGAGCTTCGGCGCGCGCCGCTGCTGGGCGAGCACACCGGCGCCGTGCTGGCGCGCGAACTCGGGCTGACCGACGACGAGATCCGGGCGCTGGCCGACCGGGGCGTGCTCGGGATCGAGCCGCCGGTGCCGGCGCGGGCCTGAAGAGGCGTACGCATCAACGACCTCCGGGCGACTGGCATCGCAGCGCGCCATCCCTGGCGCGCCTCGGATTGCGGCTCCCCACCTCCGTCTGCTTTCCAGCCCCGGCTACAGCCGGCCCGCGGCCTTCTGCCAGGTGACCTGGTCGCGGAGGGTCTCCTCCAGCGGGCGGAAGGTCACACCGAGCTCCTGCTCCGCGCGCGAGTTGTCGGCTCTGGCATTGCACCGCACGACCCAGGTGCTGCTGGGATCGATCGGCAAACGGAATGGCACGACGCGCTGGAGGGGAGCGGTGAGGCGGCCGCCGATGTAGGCCGCGGCGCGCGGGATGGGGATGCGCGGGCGGCGCACACCCGCCTCGCTGCAGACGCCCTTTACCAGCCGGCTCAGCTGCACCGCCTCGCCCCCGAGCACGTACCGGCGCGGGCCCTTGCCCGGCTCGAGAATGCGGGCATGGGCATCGGCCACGTCCCGGACATCGACCACGGGCAAGCGCCCGGAGGGGACGAACGGCACCATGCCCCGCTTGAAGTTCCGCGCGACCATGGTGCTCTCCCCGTCGTACGGGTCGAAGGGGCCCCAGACACTCCCCGGGTAGGTGATCACGACGGGTGCGCCGGCGTCCTGGAGCTGGCGGGCGCACCGTTCCTGTTCCTGCTTGGAGGTGGCGTAGGGCGGCGCGGCACGCCCCACCGGCCCATCTTCCCGGATGACACCGTCCGGCGCGGGCAGGAGGGCGACGATGCTCGAGACGTGGACGATGGGGTCGAGGCCGCGCTCGGCGGCCTGGCCAAGCACGGTCCGGGCGCCGGCGAGGTTCGTAGCCGCGATCTCCCTCGTGCGGCGCGGGTCGTTCGAGTAGACGCTGGCGCAGTGGATGACGGCGTCGCAGCCTTCGAGCCCGCGTGCCACAGCATCGGCATCGGTGACGTCGCCGGTCACGAAATCAAGACCTGAGACACCCAGCGGACCAAGCGCGGGTCCGATGCGCGCCGGGTCGCGGACGAGCAGCTTCACCGAGTGGCCGGCGGCGACGAGCGCCTGCACAGTGTGGGCACCGACGAACCCGGTGCCGCCTGTAACGAGCACACGCATTGCAATCTCCTCCATTTCCGAGGAGGCGGAGTATACGGCCGGTGGTCAAGCTAGATGGTCAACTACGTCACACTTCGAGACGCACGGCGCGGGCGGTAGCCCCTGGCGGGAGTTCTGCCATGATCAACGCATGGCCGAATCACTCGCGGGCAAGCTCCTGGTTGCGAGCCTGTCGCTGACGGACCCGAACTTCTTCCGGACGGTTGTGCTGATGTGCATGCACGACGAGGACGGCGCGCTCGGGGTTGTGTTGAACCGCCCACTCGATCAGGAGCCGATCGAAGGACACCTGCCGCAGTTCGCGCCGCTCGCCGCGCCGCCGGGGGTGGTGTTCCAGGGTGGGCCGGTCCAGACGGGCTCGGCGCTGGTACTGGGCCGCCACCACGATTGGGTGATGACGCCCACCACCAACGCCGTGGTGGGGCGGACGGCGTTGCTCGACCTGGCCCGGCCGTTCGATGAGCTGCAACCCACCCTGGCCGAGGTGCGGGTGTTCGCGGGCTACGCCGGGTGGACCGCCGGCCAGCTCGAAAGCGAGCTCGAACAGGAGGCGTGGTTCGTGGTCGACGCCTCGGAGAGGGACCTGTTTTCCGGCGAGCCGGAGTCGCTCTGGCGCGAGGTGCTGCGGCGGCAACCAGGCAAGCTGGCGATGTTCGCCTTCGCCCCGGCCGACCCGAACGTCAACTGATTGACCGCCACGGCGGGAGGCGAGACCCTGCGCGCATGACCGACCGCATTTCCTGGTTCCCCATTGCCGACCGCGAGACGCTCTCAGAAGAGACAAAGGCGCTGTTCGCCCAGATCGAGGAGAAGCTGGGCTTTGTGCCGAATGTGTTCCGGGCGTTCGCCTGGCGCGAAGGGCGGATGAGCAAGTGGTGGGCGCACTTCGACGACCTGATGCAGGCGAGCCCGGGGCTTGGCAAGGCCGAGCGCGAGATGATCTCGGTAGTGGTTTCGATGCAGAACCAGTGCCTGTATTGCCTCACGAGCCACGGGTTCGCGGTGCGGGCGCTGTTGAAGGACCCGGTGAAGGGCGACCGGATCACGCTCGACTACCGGCGGGCGGGGCTTTCGGAAAAGCAGATGGCGATGCTGGACTTCGCGGTAAAGCTGACGCTTGACCCGGTGACCGTGAGCGAAGAGGACATCGACGAGCTGCGCGCGGTCGGGTTCAGCGATGAGGACGCCTGGGACATCATCGAGGTGACGGCGATGTTCAACTTCACCAACCGGCTGATGAGCGGCGCCGGCGTGATGCCGAACCCGGAGTACCACGGGATGGCACGGTAGCGGGTAGCGAGTTGCGAGCGAGGTTGGGCGAGCCCCGACCGTGAGGGAGGGTGCGATGTATCTCGCGCCCCTGGCGTCGACGGACTGTTCCAACCGCTGCGTTCCGCGTTTTTCAGCCTTGCATTGCGGCCGGCCGAAGCCGACAGCCTAGATCCGACCGTGAGGGAGGGTGCGATGTATCTCGCGCCCCTGGCGTCGACGGTCTGTTCCAACCGCGGCATTGGACGTTCTCCAGCCTTGCGGCCGGCCGAAGGTGCACCTCCCTGACGGTCGGATCTATGTGCCTGACCGGCCAACAGCCTAGATCCGAACGTGAGGGAGGGGTCGATGTACCGCACACTCGCCGGGGCATCGCCTCGTTCGTGGGGCAGCATCGGCGTGCGATTGACTTGCGAATGTGAGCCGGAGTGCGTGTGCCCTCCCTCACGGTCGGGGCTCGCTCAACTCGCTGGCACACTCGCAACTTCGTAGGGGCGCCATCCGCGGCCGATGCTGGCCAGACGGGGCTGGCTCGCCCGGCGCACTTCGCACATGGTCCTTCTAACTTCGCTGCGTTCAGGTTACGTAAACTTGGGGTAAATTTCACACTGTTGTTACATTCCCTTGGCATTTCGTTGCACTTCCGGGGGCACACTCGTATCAGAGTTAGCCAGCGGGCCACCTGGCCCGGCTATGCCGGCGTGTGCCGGAGAAATGGAGCGTGAACCATGAACCATCGCTATCCGCTTTCCATGGGCGTACCCGCCCGCCTGGCCGTCATCGCCCTGTTAGCAGCACTGCTCGTCACGGGGGCCGTCCGGGCCACGCCCGCGTTCGCGGCAGCGCCAACCGTGACTGGGCTCTCGCCCAACAGCGGGTCGACCGCCGGCGGATACTCAGTCGTCGTCACCGGGACCAACTTCACAGCTTCCCCGCTCCCCACCGTTACCGTTGGAGGGACAGCGGTGAACGTGACCTACATCGACTCGGAGCATCTCACCATCGTCTCAATGCCCCCGAAACCCGCCGGCGCCGTAGACGTTCTGGTCACGACCACTGACGGCACAAGCGCGAACACCGCGGCGGATGACTTCACCTACATCGCTCCCCCGGCCGTTTCCGGGTTGAGCCCGACCTTCGGGCCGATCGCGGGTGGAAACACCGTCACGATCACGGGCACCGGCTTTACCGGGGCGAACCTGGTCAACTTCGGCGGCTCGAACCTGGTGCCCACCGTGGTCAACGATTCGACCATCACCGTCGCCGCCCCCGCCCACGCCGCGGGTTCAGTCGATGTGCTGGTTATCCACCCCGCCAACGGCACCAGCGCCAACACGGTCGCCGACAACTACACCTACCTGGGTGTGCCGGCGGTCACCGGGCTAACACCCTCGACAGGGCCGATCGCCGGCGGGAACACCGTGACGATCACGGGCACGAGCCTGACCGGCGCGACCCTGGTGACCTTCGGCGGGACGTCGGTCGCGTTCGTGGTGGTGAACGACACGACGATCACGGCGACCGCCCCGGCCCATGCGGCAGGCTCGGTCGATGTCCTGGTGACGACCGGACAGGGGACGAGCGCGAACACCGCGGCGGACAACTACCTGTATGGGGACCTGCCCACGGTCACCTCGCTCAGCCCGACGACGGGGCCGATCGCGGGCGGCACCGTGGTCACGATCACGGGCACGGGCTTCACGGGCGCAACCTCGGTGACGTTCGGCGGGACGTCGGCCGTGTTCTCGGTAACGAACGCGACCACGATCTCGGCGACCGCCCCGGCGCACGCGGCCGGGACCGTGGATGTGCTGGTGACGACGCCTTCGGGCACGAGCGCGAACACGGTGGCGGACAACTTCACCTATACGAGCGGCCCGACGGTCACCTCGATCAGCCCCAAGGGCGGGCCGGTTGAGGGTGGGACGCTGGTGACGATCACGGGCTCGGGGTTCACCGGGGCAACTTCCGTGACGTTCGGCGCTGCCTCCCTGACGCCAACGGTGGTGAACGACACGACGATCACGGTGACGGCGCCGGCGCGGAGCGCGGGGACCGTGGACGTGCGGGTGGTGACCCCGATCGGGACGAGCGCGAACACGGCAGCCGATGACTACGTGTACGGCGGCGGGCCGATCGTCACGTCGATCAGCCCCTCCACCGGGGCGCAGGCGGGCGGGAACACGGTGACCATCACGGGGACGGGCTTCACGGGCGCTACTTCGGTGACGTTCGGTTCGAGCTCCCTGACACCGACGGTCTCGAGCGACACGTCGATCAGCGTGGTCGCGCCGGCGGGCAGCGGGACGGTGGACATCCGGGTAGTGACGCCGGTGGGGACGAGCCCGAACACGGCGGCGGACGATTACACGTATGGCAGCAGCACGACGACGTTCACGCTCTACTTCCGGTGGACGCTGATCGTTTGGAACGGTGTGAACGGGGCGAGCATCTCGGCGGCGCTTTCGGGGCAGGAGACGCCTCCGAACCCGGCGACGAATGATGTCTCCGGGATCGTAACGGCCATCTTCAAGTACAATAACGCGCAGCAGCGGTTCGAAGGCTACTTCCCCGGAAGCGCCAACGTGCCCGGTGCGAACGACTTCAGCACGTTCACCAAAGGCGAGGCCTACTGGTTCGCCATCAATAGTTCCAGCGGAAGCAGCTGGACCGTCCTCGCCAATTAGTCTCCCCTCGCGGGAAAGGAACACAAGCGTATGAAGAGCGTTACACAGCACATCGCCAGGCCGGGGATCGCGCTCGCCGCGGCCCTGCTCCTCGCCCTCGCCAGCTTCTCGGTGTCGCTGGCCCAATCGCCGCCCAACCCGCCATCGCGGTTTGTCGGCAGCGTGACGGTAGATGGCGCACCCGCGCCGGCCGGCACGCTGATTGAGGTCCGCATCGGTGCGGCCACCTGCGGGGTGACGACCGTGTTCATGGCATCGGGCGAGGCGCGCTATGTGGTCGACTCGCCGGCGCTGGACCCGGCCACGGCACCCAATTGCGGCACGGAAGCCTCGACGGTGTCGTTCTACGTGGGAGGACGGCTGGCGGCCCAGACCGCGACGTGGCGGAACTGGGAGTTGAACCAGGTGAACCTGAGCGTGACCGCATCCACGCCGACGGTGGCCCCGACGCCGACACCGAAGGTGCCGAGCGCCGGTAACTCGGTGGGGACGGATTACGGGTTCAGCCCGCTGTGGATCGCGAGCATGGCGGGCCTCGCCATCGTCGGGTTCACGGGGATGGGCTGGGCCGCGGCGCGGCGCAGCTAACGCATCCGGGGAGCGAAGCGTGTGAAGGCCCCGCCAGTGGCGGGGCCTTCGCCATCTCCCCCGTGGAGGCGGGTGGCGCCGGGCGGCGGCCGGGCCCACAGTAGACGGCGAGACTCCCGCGCGACACCGAGTCTGGACGGCGAGGCCATGGACAGGGGAAACAGGCACACATTGCGGACGGGGTGGCTTGCCGCCCTTGCCCTGCTGGCGCTATTGGCCGGGGCCGCCGCGGCGTGCAGCCCGCGCGATCCGGAGGGCGATCGCAGGGTCGTCGATGCGCCGATCGAGGCGATCGACATCCTGGTGCGGGAGAGCGCCCCGCCGGGCTACACGGCGAAGATCACCTCGGGGCTGCCATCGGGTTGCGCCAGGTTCCACCAAGCACGCATCACCGGCCGCAGCGGGACGACCATCACGATCTCCGTCACGAACAGCATGCCGGCGGACCCGGAGACCATCTGCACGGACATCTATGGCTACCACGAGACGAACCTCGACCTCGCGCAGGACTTCGTTTCCGGCCGGACGTATACCGTGCGCGTGAACGACAAGGTGCGGACGTTCCGGGCACAGTAGCCCGAGCGTCCCGCGGGCGGGCTGGAGCGGATTTTGGGGCAGCGGGCGACCCTTGACGCCGGTGCTAGACTTGGGCCGCGGCGCAGGCCGAAAAGGGTTCGAGGCCGCGTGCCCCCGGTCTCGAATCTTCAGCCAGACCTGCGGCGGGTGGCCACATGGTGCGTCTTCCCCCGGGGCGAACTGGGCTGATCGGCGGTATCACGCTGGCCCTCGCGATCGTGGTGGTGTTGGCCGGGACCCTCCTGCTGCGGGGGGGCGAGGATGACCAAACACACGGTGGGACGCCCGGGGCCGTTTCGGCTGACCAGACTCCCGTGCCCCTGGGCGCATCAGCGCTGCCGGGCGAGGGCTGGGTTGCATCCGAGACCGAACTCGTGTCGTTGTTCGATTCACCGGGCGCGGTGTTCCCCGCGACTCCAGACCTTGCCGCGTGCGCGCCGGTGCGGGCGTTCGAAGATGTCCTCTTCGAAAACGAGCCCGCCTTTTCGAGGGGAGAGAGCCAGTTATTCGAGCGCCCCCTGGCCGATGGCGGGACGGTGCGCGTCTCGCTGCTGACGGTGACGTTCTCCGACGCTTCGGCCGTGGAAGCCATCTTGGCGTCGGCGCGGAGCGCGCTCGGGGGGCCGGGCTTCGCGGCCTGCATGATCGCGGCGGCCGCGCGCGACGGTATCGAAGCGACCGCCGCGGAGGGCGCCGCGCTGCCGGTGCCCGCGGGCGGAGTCTCGCGGGTGCTGCGCTACACGGCCGTGGCGGCCTCTGGGGGCGGGACGGTCACGCAGGCGGTCGGGTGGTGGGGAGCGGGCGAGCGGCTGGTGGCCCTGACGGTCTCCGCGGCGGGCGAGGGTCCGGATGACGCCGAGCTGGCACGCATCGCACAGGCTGCGGTGGAGGGCGGCCGATGAAGCGGTTGCCAGCGGTGGTCAGCGTGCTGATCGTGGCGGCGCTCCTTGCGGTATCGATCCCGCCGAACCAGGCGAGGCCGGGGCCAGTACCGCGCGCCCGCGCCCAGGAGGCCACGCTGGTGCTCAGCCCGGGGTCGGGCCCGGCGCCGTCGGTGAGCGGGGCGCTGTCGGGGAGCGGGTGGTGCGATGCGAGAAGCATCACCGTGACCTCGCAGCCGGCCAACCGGGTCACCGGGTCGGGTTCGACCGAGAGCGGCGATTTGTTGGGGACGTTCACGGTCACAGGCTCGCCGGGCGAGATGGTGACCATCGAGGTCAGCATCGACACCAGCTGCCGAGACGGCGGCACCAACGCCCGCGCGAATTTCCAGTTCCTGGCGGCAACACCTGAGCCGCGGCCCACACCGACCTTCACCCCGACCGACACGGCCACGCCGACCAACATCGCGACGGCCACGCCGACATGGACACCGACTCCAACACCAACATCGACGAGGACCGCGACGCCGACACCGGCGAACACCGCGACACCAACCTCGACGGTCACGCCGACGGCGACGGCCACTCGTCCCGCGGCCGCGACCGCCACGCCGACTCCGGCGGGACCGGGCAGGGGCGCGTCTCCGACGCCCTCGCCAACACCGACGCCGGCGGCCCAGCCCGGGAGGGGGACGGTGCGGGTGATGGGCTGCACGCCGGCGGCGAGCGCGGTGAGCGTGCGGATGACGTACGCGGGAGGCGCGGCGCCACCACCCGCGTTCATGGACCTCAACCTGCCCGCGGTGCAGATGCCAGAGCCGCAGATGTTCACGTTCGTCCTGCCGCCAGACGCGCCCGGCGGGACGTTGTTCGACCTGGTGCCGCAGGTGAACGACCCAACCTGTCCGCCTTCGACTGCCGAGCCCGTGCTGTGGGACCCGGGGGCGGCCAATGGTGCGTCGCTCTTCCTGCCGGTGGGCGAGAGCACCCTCCAGGCATCGAGCCACGGGGGGATCGTGCCCGATGGCAACATCGTCACGTGGGTCATGCTGCGCGAGTTCAAGGCGGATATCTGGAGCCTCAAGCAGATCTTCCGGCTGAACTCCACGGCATCGTTCGATGGCGTGCGGTGGCTGGTCTCGCTGCAGCCGTTCTCCGGCGAGTTCGACCCGCTGGACCCGAACCCGGCGGGGCTGCTCGCGTGGGGCGATGCGAAGTGCGGCGGGCCCGGGTGCACGTTCACGGTGGACTTCAGCACCTTCATGCCCGCTCCGCCGAAGCCGGAGCCGAACAAGAAGGCGCCCAAGAAGACGGCCTGGTCGGCGCAGGCGATGGGGACGCTGTTCGAAGCCGTGCCGCTGTTCCAGGTGGCGCAGGGCGGGGCGCAGCAGAAGACGGGCTCGCCCGCGCCTGCCTCTTCCAAGGTTAGCCCGGTCCTGGGAGCGGATGCGGTGGTGTCCGGGTCGGCGGTGGGCGGCGCGCTCCTGGCGGCCCCGAAGGAGTTCTACTTCCGGGCGGTGCCGATGAGCGGGGACTCGCTGCTCGGCCCGGTTTCGAACACGGTGGTCCTGCGCTGGATGGGCCCCTACGACGGACCAGACCTGACCAAGATCAAGTTCGTTGATTGTTCGAAGACGCCGGAGGACCCCTACTGCAAGGCCAAACTGCCGAAGCCGCCGAACTACACGGTCGAGATCCTGAGCTACCACGGGTGGATCGCCCCGAAGGACGGCCATGAAGGGTGCTTTGTGGTCACGAAGACCACGAAGGCGGCGCTTGGCTTTGGGATGCCAGAAACCACCTACCACGAGGGCCAGGTGCTGTGCCCGCCGAAACCGAAGGAACCGAGCTTCCTCGAAGCGGTCGTCAACTTCGTGGTCGATGCGGTGAACTGGGTGGCAAACACCTACCAGAAGCTCAAGGACGAGGTGATCGACCTGGTTTCGCAGTTCGTGCCGGCGGCACTGTGCGACAAGAGCTGCCTCGGTACGTTGCTCGACGCCGGGCTGATGGCCCTGGGCATCCCGCCAAGCCTGCCGAACTTCGACCAGCTGATGGACCAGGGCCTCGATTACCTGGCCTCGGCCGCGGTCGAACAGATCGGCGTGCCCAAGGCGCTGCAGGACATGGCGGCGGGACCGGCGAAAGACCTCGCGATCGAACAGTTCAAAAAGACGGCTGAAGATCAGATCAAGGCCGGGATCAAGGCGGGCATCGAGGAAATGCAGAAGAGCCTCTCATCGCAAGTGGCCTGGATCGCCGACGGTGTGCCGATCAAGCCAGACCCCCTGGGGGATTACCAGCCACCGGCCATGACCTTCCGGGTGACCCGCAAGCCGGGGGCGGATACGTGCCCGAGTGGCAGTGTGACGGTCGGTGGGACGGTCTCGAACACAACGCCGAACGGGGTGAAAGAGCTCAACGGGGAACTTTCGGCGCCACTCTACGAGGGCAAAGCGGTCCCGTTGCCTTTGCTCGAGGCGGGCGAGTCGGTGACCATCCCGGTGACGCTCAAGCCGCGCCTGAGCTACGGGTACCCGGGCGCGAAGTACTACACCTACAGCCACGCTGTCGACGGGTGGTCGCACCTCTACTACGGGGGCATCGCCGAACTCCGCGCGATCGGCGGAGCATGCGTGGGCGGCGCCACGCTGACCGTGCCCGCCGAGGCGACGCTCGTCGGCATGACGGTGGGGCCCTGAGGGCGCCATTGATCGTGGCAAGGCACTCTGCGAGCATCCCGCGGGATTGGAGGGATGCTGCGATGACCGATACACCGCCACTTCCGGCGAGCCCGGAGGGACTGACACCGGCGTGGATCACGTGGGCCCTGCGGCGTGGAGGCGCACTCCGCGAAGGGACCGTGACGTCCGTCGAAGCGGAGGTCATCGGCGCGGGGGTCGGGTTCATCGGCACAGTCGCGCGGCTCAGGCTGGGCTACGCCGGCGACGCGCCGGGTGCCCCGGCGACGGTCATCGCGAAGCTGCCCTCGGAAGACCCGGGGTCGCGGATGGTCGGCGTGGCGTTCGGACTCTACGAACGTGAGGTGCGGTTCTACGCGGACCTGGCGGACGAGTGCGGGCTGCCGGCGCCGAAGGCGTACTTCGCCGAGTACGACGCGGCCGCCGGACAGGCAGCCATCCTGCTGGAGGACCTTTCCACGGGGGCTTTCGGCGACCAGGTAGCCGGGGCCACGCTCGCCGAGGCGGAGATGGCGATCGACGCGCTCGGGCCGTTCCACGCGAAGTGGTGGCAGAGCCCGGAGTTCGCGAAGTACCCGTGGATCACGTCGGGTATCGAGACGATCCGCCAGCCGATCCAGATGATGTACGCGGCGGTCTGGCCCGTGGCCCTGGAGCGGTTCGGGCACCTCCTGCCGGAAAACCTCCGGCCGCTGATCCCCGATTTCGGGCGAAGGACGATGGCCGCCCTCGATCAGATGGCGCTCGGTCCGGAGACCCTCTGCCACGGCGACTACCGGACGGACAACATGTTTTTCGGCGCGCAGGGCTCGGACCGGCCGCTGGTGGTGTGCGACTGGCAGGGCCCGGGGAGGGCCACCGGCGTGGTCGATGCCGCGTATTTCATCACCGGGAGTATGGAACCGGCAGCGCGCCGCAAGCACGAGGACGAGCTGTTGCGGCGCTACCACCACCACCTCCGCGAAGGCGGCGTGAAGGGCTATTCGTTCGAGCAACTGAAGACGGACTACCGGGGCTACTTCGCGGGAGTGATCGCGGGGAGCGTGGTGTTGCTGGGGACGCTGCCGGAGGGGAACGACCGGGGCAGGCGCCTGATCGAGACATCGATCGAGCGGTTCATCACGGCGATGGAGGACCACGATTCGCTGGCGCTGTTGCCGGACTGAGCGCGCGCGGACGATCCCTTGCGGAGTAGACTCCGCGGCATGGCGGGTCAGGTTGAGTTCGGGCTGGGCAAAGGGAAAGTGTTCCCACACGAAAAGGCGGGTTCGCTGCTGAACCCGGTGCGGCGGTTGATCCAGTCGCCGGCGGCGGTGGTGCGCTGGATCGGCCTCCGGGGCGACGAGACGGTCCTCGAACTTGGGTGCGGCCCGGGGTACTTCAGCATCGCCCTGCGCGACGCGACGCCGCGGGGGCGGCTCGTCCTGTTCGACCTCCAACCCGAAATGCTGCGCATGGCGCGGGAGCGGGTGGGGCCGACCGGCACCGTCACGACCGTCGCGGGGAATGCGACGTCGCTGCCGTTTGCGGCGGGGGCGTTCGATGCGGTGTTCATCTCGGCGGTGCTGGGCGAGGTGCCCGACCGCAAGGCGTGCCTGTCGGAGGTGCGGCGGGTGCTCCGGCCCGGCGGGAGGCTGGTGGTCAATGAAGTGCGGGGCGACCCGGACTACATCCGGGCCGGGGACCTGGACAGGGTGTGCGCCGAAGCGGGACTGGTATTGCGGCGGAGGCGGAGGGGGAGGGTGCGGTGGACGTGTCTTTCGGAGTATGTGCCGGGGTAGGTGGGGGGGATGGTGTGGGTGGTGGTGGGGGGTGGTGGGGGGGATGGTGTGGGTGGTGGTGGGGGACGGTGTGGGTGGTGGTGGGGGACGGTGTGGGTGGTGGCGCGTGGCGGGGTTCGGGCGGCCGGCATCCCAGCGCGCCATGACCGGCGCGCCTCGGATCGACGTGGCGGGGTTGGCCCGAGTGGTAGGGGCGTATGGTAATCCGCCCCTGCGACGTTTGCGGGCGAGGGGGGCGGCCACGCGGGGGGGTGTGGGTTGGTGGGGGCGTATGGCAATACGCCCCTGCGACGTTGGCGGGTGAGGGGGGTGGCCACGCGGGGCGGCGGGGTTCGGGCGGCGGGCGCGGCAGCGCGCCATGACCGGCGCGCCTCGGAGGGCGGGCGCGAAGTGCGGGGTGGTGGTCAGCGGCCGAGGATGAGCGCCTGTACGCCGGCCAATTGCCGGAAGGCGGAGTCCGTGGTGACCAGCCTGTAGCCACCGGCAAGGGCGAAGGCCGCAAGATACGCATCCATCCAGAGCTTTGGCGAGGCGGTGGGCCGGTCGGTGAACTGTCTCCAGTACCGTTCCAGTCCGGGCGGTTCGGTGCCCAGGTAGACCACACGCTCGTCGGCGAGCAGGGTCTCATACACCTGCCACGCCTGCTGATTGTCGAGTGGTGAACTTCCATAGGCGGCGAACACCGCGGATGTCGTGAGCAACCTGAGGAGCGACTGCTGCGTGGCGCGGCAGAGCAACAGGCTTCCCGGCTCGTCAACCGTGTCGAACCAGCTCCTCGCCGGGCTTGCCATGGCGTGGTTATCGATGAGCAGCGCAAGCCAGACGTTGACGTCGCACAGGTGGCGAGTCAACGGGTGAGCGCCTCGACTTCCTGGTCGAGAAGAATTTCGGCAACCCTTCCTGGCGTGAGTTCCTCTTCCGGCGAGGCCCGGTGAGCCGTGCGGATCAACGGAAACTGGATGCGGCGGCCGGCGTTCCGGGGCCCGCCCTCGGTCTGGAGGCCTCTTCTCAACAGTTCGGGGATGAGGTCCTTCAGTTTGCGGCCCTCACTCACGGCCCGGATTTTGATCTCCGTGATGAGGTCGTCAGGCAGTTCGACCGTCGTCTTCATGCACCCAGTTTACCAGAAACCCAGAAAGCTGGGTGACCACACTCAGCCAGAGATGTGGTTAGCGGTGAGGTGTGGGTGGTGGCGCGTGACGGTGTTCGGGCGGGCGGCATCCCAGCGCGCCGTGACCGGCGCGCCTCGGAGGGCGGGCGGGGGTGTGGGTTGGTGGGGGCGTATGGCAATACGCCCCTGCGACGTTGGCGGGTGAGGGGGGTGGCCACGCGGGGTGGCGGTGTTCGGGCGGGCGGCATCCCAGCGCGCCATCCCTGGCGCGCCTCGGAGGGCGGGCGGGGTTGGCGGGGTGGGTAGGGCGTATGGCGATACGCCCCTGCAACGTTTGCGGCGAGGAGAGGTCTAACAGGGGGCGGCGTTCGGGCGGCCGGCATCGCAGCGCGCCATGACCGGCGCGCCTCGGATCAGGTGTGGCGGTGGTAGGGGCGTATTGCAATACGCCCCTGCGACGTTGGGGGCGCCTACACCTCGCGGAATTCGCCTTCGACGGTGCCTTCTTCGGCGGCGCCACCTGGTTCGCCGCCGGAGAAGCCATCGGGGCCGGCCGGGCCGCCTTCAGCGCCCGCGGCGCCATAGACGGCCTCGCCGATCTTCTGGAGCGATGCGCTCAGGGCCTCGGTGGTGCTTTGCATGCGGGCCGCGTCGTCGGCTTCGATGGCGGCGCGGACATCCTTCACCTTGGCCTCGACGTCTTCTTTGAGTTCGGCCGGGATCTTGTCGGCGTTGTCGCGGAGGGTCTTCTCTGCCTGGTAGGCCATCGAGTCGGCGGTGTTCTTGAGTTCGATGGCGTCGCGCTTCTTACGGTCTTCGTCGGCGAAGAGCTCGGCCTCGCGCTGCATCTTCTCGATTTCGTCCTTGGAGAGGCCGCTCGAGGACTGGATGGTGATCTTCTGCTCGCGGCCGCTGCCCTTGTCCTTCGCGGAGACGTTCACGATGCCGTTGGCGTCGATATCGAAGGTGACCTCGATCTGGGGGATGCCGCGGGGGGCGGGGAGAATGCCATCGAGGATGAACCGCCCGAGCGACTTGTTATCGCCGGACATGGGCCGTTCGCCCTGGAGGACGTGGATCTCGACGCTGGGCTGGTTATCGGCGGCGGTGCTGAAGGTCTGGCTCTTGGCGGTCGGGATGGTGGTGTTCCGCTGG
>WBZO01003869.1_pt1 | contig 16849 bp, 14 predicted proteins | sample 5204261 | NCBI WGS metagenome assembly WBZO01 (sample SAMN12412400, study PRJNA552823) | activated sludge metagenome | isolation source: activated sludge from anammox sidestream of wastewater treatment plant... | place: USA: North Carolina | collected 2017-09 | reverse complement strand
CCGGGTGGTTCACGTTGGCCGGAATGATCGCGCGGCCGCGCGCGACTTCGCTGCGTACGAACTCGGGAGTGATCTCCGCCGGGATCGCCGCGCCGAACGACTCGCCGCGATGCTGGCGGGGTATGACCCGGCGACGGCGTTCGGCCACATGCCGCCGCTGTTCGGCGTGCTGACGGCCGAGGCGATCGCGTGGTGCTGCGTCGTCGCGGGCTGCCGCCCTGCGGAATTTCCGCTGGTGGTGGAAGCCGCTGTGGCCACGCTGGCGCCCGAGTTCAACCTGCTGGGCATCCAGACCACGACCGGGACGCCGACCGCCGCCGCTCTGGTGCATGGGCCGGCAGTGACCGCGCTGGGGATGAACGCCGGCACCAACTGCCTGGGCCCGGGCAATCGCGCCAATGCCTGCATCGGCCGAGCGCTGCGCCTCACACTCACGCTGATCGGTGGCGCTCGGCCGCTGGTGGGCGATATGGCGACGATGGGACAGCCGGCGAAATACGGCATGGCGTTCGGCGAAGGCGCGCATCCGCTGGTCCCTGCCCTGCATGTCCGACGCGGGCTCGACCCGCTCGACAGCGCGGTGACGGTGATCGGCCTGTCCGGCACGATCGAGGTGCTGCCCGAGGCCGGTGCCTCGACCCCCGAGGCGGTGCTGCGGCCGGCTGTCGCCGCCATGCTGGGCGCACGGGCCGCGGCGTCGGGCGGACGGCATCGAGAGCCGGGGGAGCAGTTCCTGCTGCTACCGCCCGAGATGGCCGACGTGATCGCAAGCGGCGGCTGGAACCTAACGGACGCGCAGACCTTCCTGTGGCGACAGGCCGGTGCCGACTGGCCGATCGCGCGGGCGCCGGAGGACATTCACCTCATCATCACGGGCGGCGCCGGCGTGAAGATGACCTGCCTGGTGCCATGGGGCGGCGGCACGCTGTGCGTGACGCGGCGCCTGCCCGGGCGGTATGGCACCGGCTCGCCGGGGTAACCCGTGCTGCCGGCCGAACTCAAACCGAGATCCGGTCCGTCCGGGCCGCGTGTCTGTGAGCCGTTCCGCCCGCCGGCCTGCGGCTGACGAGCCCCAGGCCGACCATGCCCACGCCCAGTAGCGTCAGCGCGCCTGGTTCGGGGACCTCCACCGTCATCTGATAGGCGCCCAGGCTGGCGGCATAGGTCTGGTAGGTGCCGTCCTTTGCGTCGAAGGCGAAGGAGTTCTGCCCGGCGGTGCCGATGCCGGTTGCATCGGCGTTATACCACCACAGGCTGTAGGCGCCGAAATCGCTGATCATGCCGATCCAATATTCGCCCGGGGCGACCGGGACCGCGAGATTGTCGAGCGTGACGACGTGCGGCCCCTTGGCATCGACGGTCAGGGCGGCATCCGAGAGCGTGCCGATCAGGATACCCGCCGACAGGTCGGACACGGCGCCGTTCGGCGCCGGATACGACGTTGGGATCGGGCCCGATGACTGGGTTGCGGAACCGCCGGCGTCCTTCAGCAGGTAGATCCGAAAGGTCTCGGTCGATCCCGGGGCCCAGGCGCTGAGCCCGAATGAGAGGCTGGTGATCTGGGTGGCGGTGGGCACATGGAAGGATTGCGCGACCGCCCCTGCCCCGCCGTGGTTCCAGGGGTTGCCGGGATTGGCCGGGTCCTCGGCCCAGGTTCCGCCGGCGACGGTGACGCAGGGGTTTCCCGAGGTGCAGTCGATCAGTTGCGGCGTGCCGACGAAATTCGCGTCGACCGCCGGCTGGCCCAGCGTGTCGAAGATGATGGTGCCCGCGAAAGCCGGTGCCGCGGCGACGGAGGTCAGCAGAAGCGGTAACGCAAGACGGAATGGCGACATTTCGGCCCCTTGGAATGTATCAAAACTTCCCAATGTGCCGATTTTTTTAACGATCCTGGTATGACGGCGGCAGAATCGGAAAATACCTATGCTTTGAGATCGAGGCGGGGGGTCGACTTTGCTGGAGGGATATCGGGGGCGGTGCGTACCGCTGGCCGGTCCGCGGTCGTAGTTGGCCTCTTCCCGTGCGGTGGGTCGATGCCCCTGTGCGGTGGGTCGCCCCCACGTGTCGTGGTCGGCGAAGGCCGACCGCCTACGGCTTTCCTGTTACCAGCATCGTAAGTCATGGGTGGTCGGCCTTCGCCGACCACGACACGTGGGGCACAACCACGACACGTGGGGGCACGATCACAACACGGGGAGCACGACCGCGACACGGGGAGCACGACCGCGACACGGGGAGCACGACCGCGACACGCGGAGGTCGACAAGACCCCGGTCAGGTGCGCGCGGCGGCTTCGAACAGGCGCAGCCGTTCGGCGAACTTGCCGGACAGCGAGGAACGGGCCGGTATTCCCCCCGCCTTGGCCTCGATCGTCTCGAAAAAATGGCAGGCCACACGCTGGCCGTTGCCGGCGTCGCGCAGATGCGGCTCCTGCTGCCGACAGCGATCCGCTGCGTAGGGACAGCGCGTGTTGAACCGGCATCCTGGCGGCGGGTTGATCGGGCTGGGCACATCGCCCGTCAGGATGATGCGGCTGCGGTCCAGGGTCGGATCGGGTTTCGGGATCGCCGACAGCAAGGCCTGTGTGTAAGGGTGCAACGGGCGTGCATACAGCGTCCTCTTGTCGGCGATTTCGACCAGCTTGCCGAGATACATGACGGCGACACGGTTGCTGATGTGCTTCACCACCGCCAGGTCATGGGCAATGAACAGGTAGGACAGGCCGAACCGTTCCTGCAGATTCTGCAACAGATTGACCACCTGCGCCTGAATCGAGACATCGAGCGCCGAGACCGGTTCATCACAAACGATCACATCGGGATTGACCGCCAGGGCGCGCGCGATGCCGATCCGCTGCCGCTGGCCGCCGGAAAACTGGTGCGGATAGCGGCGCGCATGCTCGGGCAGCAGGCCGACGGTCTGCAGCAGCTCCGCGACGCGGGCGGTCTCGTCGGCGCCCCGGGCGATGCCGTGCAGGCGCAACGGCTCCGACAGGATGTCCCCCACGGTCATGCGGGGGTTCAGCGACGCGTAGGGGTCCTGGAAAATGAGCTGAATGTGGCGCCGGATGCGTCGCAGGTCGCGTTTGGGCAGCCTGGCGATATCGTGCCCCTGGAACGTGATCGACCCCGAGGTCGGTTCGATCAGGCGCAGGATCAGGCGCCCGGTGGTCGACTTGCCGCACCCCGATTCGCCGACCAGCGCCAGCGTCTCGCCACGAGCGATCTCGAAGCTGACATCATCGACCGCGCGGACATGGCCGACCGGCCGGCTGGCGACGAAGCCGCGCCGGATCGGGAAATGCTTGACCAGACCGTCAACCTTCAGAACCGGGGCGCCGATCATGCCGCCACCTCGACATGCTGCTCCACCGGCGCCTTCCAGCAGGCGGCGTGATGAGCGGGGCCGAGCTCGACCAGCGGCGGCTGTTCTTCACGGCAGCGCTGGTCGGCGAACGGGCAGCGCGGCGAGAAGCGGCATCCCAGCGGCTGGTTGGCCGGGCTGGGCACCGTGCCTTCGATCGTCGACAGGCGCGGCCGGTCGACATCGAGGCGCGGGATCGAGCCAAGCAGCCCGATCGTATAGGGATGTTGCGGATCGCCGAACAGCGCGCGCACCGGCGCGGTTTCGACGATCCTGCCGGCATACATCACCACGACCTCGTCGGCGATCTCCGCGATCACGCCCAGATCATGCGTGATGATCAGGATGGCCATGCCAAGGCGGGCCTGCAGGTCGCGCAGCAGATCGAGGATCTGCGCCTGGATCGTCACGTCCAGCGCGGTGGTGGGTTCGTCGGCGATCAGCAGCCGGGGATCGCACGACAGCGCCATGGCGATCATGACGCGTTGCCGCATCCCACCCGACAGTTGGTGCGGATAATCGTCGATACGGGACGCTGCCGACGGGATGCGCACCAGGTCGAGCATCTCGATCGCGCGCTGCCTTGCCTGGTGGTAAGAGATGGGCGTGTGGGCACGCACGCATTCGATGATCTGATGACCAACGGTATGAACCGGGTTCAGACTGGTCATCGGCTCCTGGAAGATCATCGACATCCTGCTGCCGCGCAGGCGCCGGCGGGCATCGCGGGAGAGTTTGAGAACATCCTGTCCCTCGAACAGGATTTCCCCGCCATCGATCCGGCCCGGTGGCATGGGGATCAGGCCCATGACCGACAGCGACGTGACGGATTTGCCGCAGCCCGACTCGCCGACCAGACCGACGGTCCGGCCCGCGCCCACATCGAAGCTGATCCCATCGACTGCCTTGAACAGGCCGCGATCGGTGTCGAAATACGTTCTCAGGTCCCGCACGCGGAGGATCGGTTCAGGCATGGGTCGAATGGGCCTTTCCGCAGATCAACAGAAGGGGTCCGGTGATGTCCGCCGCCGCGCCGAGCGGTTCGGCGGCAGGCCGGCAGCCCTCGACGGTCCGGATCATCGCGCGGTCGTCTGTCAGAACGACAGGTCGAGTCCCTTGTAGAACGTGTTCTGATACAGCATGTGCGGGCGCGCTCCTTTCAGGCGCTTGCTGGTCACCATGTACATGTTGATGTTGAGCACCGGCATCCACAGATGCTCGTTCGTCACCAGTTCCTGCACTGCCTGGAACGCCTTGGCCCGATCATCCGGCGTCAGCGCCGCCTTGCCCGCCGCCAGAAGCTGATCGGTACGCGGATCCTTCCAGTTCATCCGGTTCGGTGTCGGGATATTGTGCGAGTCGAAATACAGGCTCATGAGATCGCCCGCCGACATGTAGGGGACCGTCACCGTCCATATCTCGTAATCCTGTTCGCCCATCTTGATCGGCGCGATGGTCGAGTCCCACGGGTTCAGCCGCCAATCCACGCCGATCTTCCGCATATAGCCCTGGATCGCCTCGGATACGCGCGGTGAGTTGCCGGCTGCTGTGTAGTACACTTTCGGCGCCAGCTTCATGCCGTCCTTTTCCCGGATCCCGTCGGCGCCAACGCTCCAGCCGGCTTCGTCGAGCAGACGTTTGGCGCGTTCGACGTCCTCCTTGATCACGCCGCTGGTCGCCGGCGCAAAGTCCTGCGCGTCGGGATCGACGAACGTATAGGCGGGTTCGGCATTGCCCAGCATGACACCCTTGGCGATTTCGACGCGGTTGATCGCGATGTTCATCGCCTCCCGCACCCGCTTGTCGGCAACCATCGGGCGGGTGATCTTGTAGCCGTAGTACAGAAGCTGGAAGTTCGGCTTGGCCTGCTGCACCGTGATCGTCGGCGCGGCTTTGGCCTGGCTGATGAATTGCAGGGGAAACTGGTTGGTGAAATCGAACTGGCCGGACAGCATGGCGGCCACGCGGCTGGAATCCTCGGGCACGAACTTGATGACCAGGCGTTCGAATTTCACCGGCCCGGGGTTCTTGTACATCGACGGTCCCCAGCGATAGGCGTCATGACGCTTCAGCACCAGCTCGGTCCGCGGCTGCCACGAGACGAAGCACCAGGGCCCGGTGCCGTCGACGCCCTTCAATCCGTAATCCTTGCCCAGCGCCTCGACGCTGTCCTTGTTGTGGATGGCATTGGTGAACATCGTGAGCTGCAGCAGCAGCTCCGCGAACGGCTGGTTCAGCTCATATTCGACAGTGTAGGGATCCTTGGCCCGAAGCTCCTTGATATCACCGGCGCGCCAGGCATAGGGGCCCTTGGTCGCCGGGTCCTTCAGCCGCTTGAACGTATAGACGACATCGTCGGCAGTGAACTTCTTGCCGCTGCAGAATGTCACGTCATCACGAAGATGGAACGTATAGGTCTTGCCGTCCGGGCTGATGTCCCATGATTTCGCCAGATAGGGAATTGGTGTCCGGCCATCCCAGTCCAGCGCAACCAGCGTGTCCTGGATCATGTTGACGATGTCGGAGGTGGGCGACCAGGTCGTCCGCTGCCCGTCATAGTGCGGCGCGTCGATCGCCTTGACGATGTTCAGGGTCTGTGCGCCTGCCCCCGACGAAGCCGCCAGGCCGGCAGCGAGTCCGATGGCTGCGATCCAGGTCTTCATGAATACTCTCCCTGTCCCATTCCGGTTTGTGCTTGTTATGGCGTTGCGTCCAACAGCTTGTAGACCATCGACGTATAGACATGGTGTGCCCGCACGTTCCTGACGCGCTTGTTGACCACCAGCGCGAGCCCTTCATGCACCAGCGGCACCCACAGGGCCTGTCCCTGCACGATCTTCTGCACCTGCGACAGCGCGTCGAACCGCTGCCGGGGATCGAGCGCCGTGATGCCCAGATCCAGCAGCCGGTCGGTTTCCGGATCCTTCCAGTTCATGCGGTTGGGGCTGGGCACGTTGGACGAATGGAAATACAGCCGCAACGCGTCGGCCGCACTGGAATAGGGGAAGGCGATCGACCAGATGTCGTAGTCCTGCTGCGCTAGCTTGGAAAAGACGATGGTGCCGTCCCACATCTGGATCTGCAGATCGACGCCGATCTTGCGCCAGAAACCCTGCGTCGCCTCGGCCACCTTGGGCGACCGTCCGCCGGCAAAGCCATAGAGCTGCAGCGTCAGCTTCCTGCCGTCCTTGTAGCGGAAACCGTCCGAGCCCAACGCCCACCCAGCCGCATCGAGCAGCTTCCCCGCCCGGTCGGGATCATAGCGGGTGAAATCAGGTTCCGCCGCAGGATCGAAATCCGGCGTCTTCGGATGGATATAGGTGCTCGCCGGCTCGCCGTTGCCGAAATAGATCGAATCCACCATCTGCTGACGGTTCACAGCCATGCTGAGCGCCTGCCGCACCCGGACGTCGGCCAGATTCTCCCGCGTGATCTTGAAGCCCAGATAGAACAGCCGCAGATTGGCCTCGGGCCGCAGAACCTGCAGATTGGGCATCCTGGCAAGCTGGGGCAGGTACTGGTCGGGCATGCTGTAGGTCATGTCGACCTGACCGCTGGCCATCGCCGCCAGACGCGACGCCTCCTCGGGCACGATCTTCCACACCAGGCGCTCATAGTTCGCGGGCCCGCGATTCCGGTACAGTGGCGGACCCCATCTGTAGGCCGCATGCCGGGTCGCGATGATCTGACTCCGCGGCTCCCACGACTGGAAGCAGAACGGGCCGGTGCCGTCGATGCCCTTGACACCGAAATCCTTGCCCAGCGCCTCGACATTCTCCTGGTTGACGATGGTGGCCTGGAAGTTCGTCAACTGCAGCAACAGCTCATTGTACGGCGCCGTCAGCTCGTATTCGACGGTATACGGGTCGGTTGCACGGATTTCCTTGACGGGTCCCATCCGCCAGCGGAACGGCGCCTTGTTGGCCGGATCCGCCACCCGCATGAAGGAATAGACGACGTCCGCCGCTGTCATCTTCCGGCCGGAGCAGAAGGTCACGTCCTGGCGCAGCCTGAACGTATACAGCCTGCCGTCCGGGCTGACCGTCCAGGACTCCGCCAGCAGCGGCGTGATCGTCTTCAGGTCGTAATCCAGTCCGACCAGCGTATCGCCGATCAGGAAGCTGATTTCCGTCGTGGCGCCGGCGGTCGTCCGCGCCGGGTCGTAATGCGGCGCGTCGATATTGCGCAGCAGGGTCAGGGTCTGCGCCGAAGCGGGCAGCGCGACGGCCAGGGCCGTCAGCAGACTGATCAGGCGTTTCATTGTTGCAGCCTTGGATCGAGAACGTCACGCAGGGCGTCGCCCAGCAGGTTGGCGGCCAGCACGACGACGAAGATCGCCAGGCTGGGTATCGTCGCGATATGCGGTGCGATGAACAGGAAATCCCGCCCCTGCGCCGCCATCATCCCAAGCTCCGCAGTCGGCGGCTGCGCCCCCATGCCCAGGAAACTCAGGGCGGAGCCGACCAGGATCACCTGGCCGAAGCGCAGGGTCAGGAACACGAAGATGGTGGAAATGCAGTTCAGCAGCAGGTAACGCCAGATCAGCGTGAAGTCGGACACGCCGACGACGCGGCCGGCTTCGATGAACTCCTGCTCCATGACACTGACGGCCGATCCGCGCGCCACGCGGGCGACCAGCGGGACGGTTGCCACCACCAGCGCGACCAGCACGGCACCGATGCCGGCACCGAAGATCGCCGCGACCGCAAGGCCGATCAGGATGGCGGGAAACGCCAGCAGAACATCCACCAACCGCATGATATACCCGTCCGCTCGGCGGTAGAACGCGGCCAGCAGCCCCATCAGCCCGCCGATGAAGCCACCCAGCACGACGCCGGCCAGACCCATCAGCAGCGTATTGCGCGTGCCGTAGATGATCCGGCTCAGGATGTCGCGGCCGGTGCTGTCGGTGCCCAGCCAGTATTCCTCATTGGGCGGCAGCATGACTTTTGTCAGATCGGTGTAGTACGGATCATAGGGCGCGACCCAGGGCGCCAGCGCGGCGAGCACGCAGATCGTGCCGAACACGATCCCGGCGAACAGGGCCACCTTGTCGCGCGCGAGACGGCGCAGCACGCCCGCGCGCGCCGGCAGGATCACGACCGTTTCGGCGATGGTCGTGCTCATGCCCGCTGCACCCTGGGATCGAGCCACGCGTAGGCGACGTCAACGATCAGGTTGATCACCAGGAAGGCAAGCGAAAGGATCATGATCGCCCCCTGCGCCACCGGAAAGTCGCTGGAGATGATGGCGCCGACCGCCAGACGCCCGACGCCGGGCCAGGCGAACATCGTCTCGGTCACCACCGCGCCGCCCAGCAGGAACGCCGCCTGCAGCCCGATCAGCGTCACCACCGGGATCAGCGCGTTGCGCAAGGCGTGAAACAGGATCACGCGGATTTCCGTCAGCCCCTTGGCCCGCGCGGTGCGCACGAAGTCTGCGCCCAGTACTTCCAGCACCGCGGTGCGCGTCAGGCGCGCGATGGGGCCGATCAGCGTGCCGCCCAGCGTCACGGCAGGCAGGATGAGGTTGGGCAGGCCGCCGGCCCACACCGGACCTTCCCGCCCGGTGAACGGCAGCAGCCCCCACTTGAACCCGACATACTGGATCAGGATCAGGCCGATGAAGAAGACAGGCATCGATACACCCGCCACCGACAGCGCCATCACCAGCCGATCGATCAGATGGCCGCGCCAGACCGCGCCCAGCGTACCCAGGGTGATGCCGGTCGGCACGCCCACCAGCATCGCGCCCAGCATCAGCTCGGTCGTCGGGCCGATCGTGCTGAGCAGCTCCTCGCTGACCATGCGGTTGGAGATGATGGATCGGCCAAGATCGCCCTGCGCCACACGCAGCAGGTAATCGAAGAACTGCACGATGACGGGCCGGTCCAGGCCCAGCTCCGCGCGGATGGCGGCGACGGTCTCGGGCCTGGCGTCAGGGCCTGCGATGATCTGCGCCGGATCGGACGGTACCACCTGCAACAGGCAAAAACACAGGAACAGCACGCCGACCAGCGCCGGCAGCAGGATCAGTATTCGATGGACGATGTGCCGTCCCATACGCACCTCCTGGACAGAAGGCGTCAGGATCGGTCTGACCGGCACGTGGCTTGTCAATGGCTGCGTATGACGCGACCACGCTTCCCCCGCGGCTCGGCCCCGGTCCGGACTACCCAGTCCGTTATCTGATCAGACGCCGAGGGTCATCGCCCTCCTGCTCTTCCGTCTGACAGGCGAAACCGTCCCAACTTTCTCGCCGCAGGTCAACAGCAACGTTTCTGTGATCGGCGCGAGAAAATGTAGGAAGCGCCGCTACCGCTCCACCCGGAACGCGTCGGCGATGCGGCGCACGCGTCCCACCGCATCCACCACCATCACGTCGAACCGCACGCCTGCGCGGCCCCACTCCGGATGTTCGGCCAGCACGATCTCGGCGGCCGCCAGCAGCCGTTCGCGCTGGCGGGGCTGCAAGGCCTGCGCGGCGGCGGCCAGTGTCGGACGCGCCTTCACCTCCACCACCGCCAGCAGGCCATGCCGTTGCGCCAGAATATCGATCTCACCGGCCGGGGTGCGGCGGCGACGGGCCAGAATGGCCCATCCATCGCGCTCCAGCGCGGCGCAGGCCGCGGCCTCCGCCCGGATGCCCCGGACATGCCTGCTTGGTTCCGTCATGGTGCAAGACTGCGCGGAAATCGCTAACATCCGATGAACGACACGCATCCAGGAAGGCAGTCCGCTCATGCCCCGCTTCAAGGCCTATGTCCCGCATGGCGTCATTCCGGCCACTTTGCTGGCATTGCATGACGACTACAGCATCGATGAAGCCGGCACCCGCCGCCATCTGCGCGACGTCGCGCGCACGCAAGGGCTGTCGGCGATCACGGTGAACGGCCATGCCTCCGAGGTGCATGCCTGCACCTTCGACGAACAGCAGCGCATCCTGGACCTGACACTGCAGGAGGTCGGCGACCGGCTGCCGGTGATCAGCGGCGTCTGGGCCGACGGCTCGCACCAGGCGGCGCGCATCGCCCGCATGGCGCAGGACCGTGGCGCCTCCGCCATCCTGGTGTTCCCGTCACAGGTGTTCTCGATGGGTGGGCAGTTGCGGCCCGAGATGGCGGTCGCCCATTTCGCGACGATCGCCGATGCCACCGACCTGCCGATCATCGTCTTCGCCTATGCCGAGCGCAGCACGCTGAGCTATCCGCTGGAGACGCTGGTGACGATGGCCGAGGCGATCCCGACCATCCGCGCGATCAAGGACTGGTCGAACGACCCGATGCTGCATGAGCGGCAGATCCGCACGCTGCAATCCCTGCCGCGCCCGGTGAATGTGCTGACCACGCATTCCGCCTGGCTGATGCACTCCCTGACCATGGGGGCGAACGGGCTGCTGTCGGGATCGGGCAGCATCATCCCCGACCTGCAGGCGGCCCTGTTCCAGGCGATCCAGGGGAATGACCTGCAACTCGCGCGGGCGATCAACGACCGCATCTATCCGCTGGCGCAGGCGTTCTACGCCGCGCCTGCGCTGGACATGCACAACCGGATGAAGGAGTGCCTGGTCATGCTGGGCCGGATGGAGCGGGCGGTGGTCCGCCCGCCGCTGGTGCGCATCACCGACGCCGAACGGCAGCGCCTGCGCGCGGCCCTGCATCAGGCGGGGATCGGGCCGAACGGGGCGATGGGGCTGGCGGCCTGAGACGGGTGGCGGAACGGGACCGGCCTACCCCAGCGCCGCCTCTGCCTCCCGCACCACCTCGGCCAGCGCGCCCGGCGCGAAAGGCGAGACAAGGCCGGCGGACCTCACCAGCTCCTGAAACGGCGCCTCGCCACCGCGTCCACACAGGCGCACATACGTCTCCAGCGCCGCGGCGTAGTCCTGCCGCGACCTGACCCAGAACTGCATGGCGCAGCACTGCGCCAGCGTGTAGTCGATGTAGTAGAATGGCGACGAATAGATATGGTGCTTGGCCTGCCAGCGCCCGCCCCCGGCGGGCCAGGCGAGATCCCCGTAATCGACCCAGGGCATGTACAACCGTTCCAGCCGCTGCCACATCGCGTGGCGGTCGGCCGGCGTGGCACCCGGGTTCGCATAGACCTCGTGCTGGAAATGATCGACGCAGACGCCATAAGGCAGGAATGACAGCGCGCCGATCAGGTGCATGCGCCGGAACCGGTCGGCCGCGGCGTCGCCGACCATCAGCGCCATGTGCGGGTAGGACAGGAACTCCAGCGACATGGAATGGATTTCCGCCGATTCCATGGTCGGCCACAGATAGTCGAGACAGGGCTGCGTGCGGCTCTCCCAGTTCTGGAATGCGTGCCCCATCTCGTGCGTGAACACGCCGATGTCGTGATGCGTGCCGTTGAAATTGGCGAAAATGAACGGCACGCCGACGGTCGGAAACGACGTGCAGAAACCGCCGCCCGCCTTGGTGGGCCGGTTCTTCAGGTCGAGAAACCCGCCCTGCTCCATCACGCGGAAGAACGCACCCATCCGCGGGTGCATCCGGTCGAACATCGTCCGCGCCTGCGCCACCAGGAAATCGTGATCGCCCGCGGGTCCGGGATTGCCGGCCGGATCGATCAGCGCCTCATCCCAGAAATACAGGCGATCCCAGCCATTGTCCGCCCGCCGGCGTTCCAGCAGCCGGGAAACCAGGGGCACCACGGTCGCGGCGACCTGCTGGCGATAGGCGGCGACCTGTTCGGCGCCGTAGTCGGTGCGGCGCAGCCGCCGATAGCCCAGCGGCGTGTAGCTCGGATAGCCCAGCTTCACGGCCATCCCATGACGCAGCCGCACCAGCTCGTCATAGAGCCGGTCCAGCTTCGCACCGTTTGCGGCGAAGAACGCCCAGCGTGCGGTCTCGGCGCGATGGCGCGTGTCGCGGTCGGGGTCCTGCGCATAGGCATCCAGACCCGCAAGATTGACCGTGCCGCCCGCGAACGAAATCTTCGCCGAGGCCAGCAGCGCCGTATAGGCGGCGGACAGCCGGGATTCTTCTTCCAGGTCGGACTTGATCACCGGATCGAAGGTGGCGGCATCGGCTTCCCACAGGCGCAGCGCATGCGCACCCACCAGGCGCTCGACCGCGGCCCGGTCCGGATCAGCGAGCAGGCGCCGCTTGATCGCGATCTCGTGCTCGGTCGCCTCGGGCGACAGCGTGTCGGCATAGTCGCGCGCTGCCTTGGCTTCCGGATCGGCCGTGTCCTGGGCGAAGCGCAGATGCACCAGCGCGCTCCACGTATCATAGGCGCGGCGGTCCCGGTCCCAGGCGGCGATGGCGGCGTCACGCTCCCTGCGATCCAGCAGCGCGTCGATCGCAGCGCGGGCAGCAGCCAGGCTCTCGCGCGTCGGCGTTGGGGCGGTGATGTCGGCAAACCGAAGCGGCATGGCACAATCTCCTTCCGACAACGTTACGCGACCGGCGTCGGGGCGGGCACGAGCCGTCCCGGCTGGCCGGATGGCCGTTGCAGCACCAGCCGCTCATCGTGGAAAGCGGCAACCGACGGGCGGTGCGCGATCGACACCAGCGTCGCCTGCGGCAGCCGTTCCTTCAGCACACGATACAGTGATGCTTCGCCCTCGGGATCGAGGCTCGCCGTTGCCTCATCCAGGAAGATCCAGTCGGGCCTGGCCAGCAGGGCGCGGGCCAGGGCGATGCGTTGCTGCTCGCCGCCCGACAGGCGCTGCGGCCAGTTCTCGTCGCGATCGAGCAGGTCGACGAACTGCGGCAGGCCGGCATCGCGCAGCGCCTGCACGATGGCGGCCTGATCGTGCGAATCGGGCGGGTCGGGATAGCAGACGACCCGCTTCAGCGAGCCCAGCGGGATATAGGGACGCTGCGGCAGGAAGAAACTGTTCGGCGGCACCTCGACGCGCCCGCTGCCATGCGGCCAGATGCCGGCCATGACGCGGAACAGGGTGGACTTGCCGCTGCCCGACGGCCCGCTGATGACCACCGAATGTCCCGGCGGCAGGTCGAGATCGGCGTTCTCCAGTAGCACGATGTCGTTCGGCAGCCGCACGTCGACGCCGCGCAGATGCACCGCGCCATCGGCTGCCGGCCCCTTCTGGAAGCCGCGCTGCGAGTCCGCCCGCGCGTCCGCCACCGCGCGCTCGAACGTGCTGAGACGCTCGACCACCGCGCGCCAGGTGGCCAGCGACTGGTAGGCATCGATCACCCAGGACAGCGCCGAGGCAACGCGCGAGAAGGCGTCGACCGTCTGGAACATCTGGCCCATCGTCACCTGGCCGGCGAAATAGCGCGGCGCGATGATGATGATCGGAAAGATCGCCGCTGCCTGGTCATAGCCGACCGTAACCATGTTCAGCAGCTTGGTGCGCGTCATGATCGCCCACCAGTTGCCGATCAGCGCGCTGAAGCGATGGCTCAGCGTCGCCCGCTCCACCGCCTCCCCGCGCAGCAGGGCGATCCCCTCGGCATTCTCGCGCAGGCGCACCAGGGCATAGCGGAAATCCGCCTCGACCTTCTGTTGGCGGAAATTCAGGGCGGCCAGCGGCCGGCCGACCAGATGGGTGCAGACCGTGCCGGCAATGGCGTAGATCAGCGCGACCCAGAACAGATAGCCCGGGATGGTGAGGCCGAACAGCGACGCCGCGCCGGACAGGCCCCACAGGATGGTCAGGAAGCTGACCAGCGAGACGATGCGCGACAGCAGGCCCAGCGTCAGCGTCAGCGTGGCATCACAGAAATCGCGGATATCCTCGGCGATGCGCTGGTCGGGGTTGTCGGTGCCGAGGGCGACGCGATCCTGGGCCAGGCCGATGCGGTAATAGGCGCGGTCGGACAGCCACTCGGCCAGGAATTGCTCGGTCATCCAGCGGCGCCAGCGGATCTGCAGCCACTGGTTCAGATAGACCTGATAGATCGCGATGGTGATATAAAGGAACGCCAGCGGCGTGAAGCCGAAGGTCAGGCCCGACTCCGTCCGCTTGTAGAACAGCAGCAGCGCGAGGAACGTGTCCCAGTCCTTGTTCTGCAGCGCATTGTAGAAATCGGCGCGCCAGAAGTTGAACAGCACCGTCAGCGCGACCGAGATCAGGCTCAGCGCGATCACCGACACCAGCAGGATGCGCGCCGACCACCGTTCCTCGGAGGTATGGAAATAGGGTTTCGACAGACGCCAGGCGTCTTTCAGGAACGTGCCGAGGCCTTCCATGGCGACTTATCTTTCGCGGTCTTGGTGAAGGGTTGCCTGCAGCGCCCGCAGCCAGGTCGCGATGCGGGACCGGTTCACGCCCAGGTCGGAATAGCCGTAGACGCTGCGCGAATAGATCGCGACCGTGCCGGCGCTCTCGCCGGCCGCGGCAACCTGGATGGTGACGAGGTCGGGGAAGTTGAACACCGCGCTGCGGGCCACATAGTGGCTCTGCATCCGGTCCGGGTACTCGGCCGCAACGAACACGCGCGGCTGGGCCTGCGCCACGGCGCGAACGGCATCATACAGAAGCCGTGGCGGAACGTGATACGGCTGTGTGACAATGTCCGGCGCCGGCTGCGTGCCCGCCGGTGCCGCCAGCGCGGTATTGGGGCTCGCGGGCCGCTCGATATGCGCCATGTCCATCGGCCCGGGCGCGGGCAGACCGGCGGCGCCGACGGCCCCGCAGGCCGGCAGCACCAGGCCGGCAAGCCAGGCGATGGGGTTCATCCCGCGCTCCGATCGGATCGGCTCATGCGCCGCTCATGGCCCGGACCGGACGGCAATTGCAAGTTACGGCACCGTCACCGTCTGGTCAGTTTCGACACCGCCCGGTCGAATTGCGCGAGATAGATGTTCTCATCGGCATCGATCCAGATGCCGTGCACGTTGAACGCGCCCTTGTGCGGCTCATCCGGCGTGAAATGCGCGAGCTTGCGGCGATCGCGCGACCAGATCGACACGCCGTCGGCGCCCGCCACATAGATCGCCTCCCGCCCGAACGCCAGGTCGCTGGGCCGCGTGAAGCCGGTCCATTCCGACAGGAACTCCCCGGTCGGGGCAAAGACCTGAATCCGGTCGTTCTCACGGTCGCAGACATACAGGCTGTCGTCGGCATCGACGCCGATGAAATGGACCAGGGCGAACTGGCCCTGGCCGGTGCCGGGCTCACCCCATGACTGCAACAGCTCTCCACCGGACGAGAACCGGTGCACCCGGCGGTTGCCGTAGCCGTCCGAAACATAGACGTCGCCATTCGCGGTGAATGCCGTCCCTGTCGGCATGTTGAACGGCTTGCCATAGAAGGTGGGTTCGGCTGCGCCCAAGGTGCCCAGGGTAAGCAGCGGCGTGCCGTCGGGCTCGTGCCGCGTGACCGTGTGCAGGCCGCTGTCGGCAATCCACACCTTGCCGGCGGCATCGATGCCGAGGCCGTGCACGAAATGCGAGAACACCCCCTCGCCCCAGGAGGTGACGAAGCGCCCCTCGGCGTCGAAGACCAGCACCGGATGGGTGCCGCGGCACAGCACATAGACGTCGCCATTGGCGGCGACCGCGCCGGAAACCGAGGTGCGTGGCGGTCCTTTGACCCCGGCCTCGCCGAACGTCCACCATCGTGGCAGGCGCGCCCAGTCGCGCTGGAAGTCATAGCGGTATGGTCCAGTGCCGAGGATCGTCATGCGGGAGCCCTCCGTTTTCCCCCAGCCTATACCCCAACCGCCGCCTGCGTCATGCGCTGCAGCAAAAGGGCCGGGACGCGGCGCTCAGAACCCGGCGCCGGCCTGCGCCAGATAGGCCTCCTCCTCGGCGGTGTTCGCCCGCCCGAGCGCTGCGTTGCGATGGGGGAAGCGGCCGAAACGGCGGATCACCGTGCGATGGCGATAGGCGTAGTCGATGCTGCGGTCGCTGACCGCCGAACCGCGCAGGGACTCGAACAACCGCACCGACAGGTCCTGATCCGCGGCATCCTCGGCATGCTCGAACGGCAGATACAGAAACACGCGCTCGACCGGACCCAGGCACCGGTCATGGCCGGCGTCGATGGCGGCGCCGGCCATGGCGCGGGCCTTGGCGTCGGCCGCGAACGCCTCGGGCGAGCCGCGATACAGGTTGCGCGAAAGCTGGTCCAGCAGGATCAGCAATGCGAGCGTGCCGCGCGGCGTCGCCGTCCAGTGATCGAGGGCACCGTCCCGCGCCTGATCGCGCGCCTGCCGCAAAGCCTGGCAAGCGACGTCGAACGCCTCGCTCCGCGCGAACCAGACCGGCCGCGGCGCGCCAGGGTTGCCGGCGAACCAGAAATCCAGCACGTCGTCGGGTGAGATCATCCGCCCTCCCCTTGGGCCAGCGCCTTCTCCAGCAGCCGCACGGAATGCACTGCCTCGCGCCCGGACAATTCCCGGATCTGGTGCCGGCAGGACGTGCCGTCCGCCACCACACCGTCCACCGGAACCCTGGCCCCCGGACGAATGAGCAGCAGGTCTCCCACCACGACCTCGCTGGTCGGAACCTCCACCGGATCGCCGCCCCGCAGGACCAGCGCT
>WBZO01003866.1_pt1 | contig 16852 bp, 13 predicted proteins | sample 5204261 | NCBI WGS metagenome assembly WBZO01 (sample SAMN12412400, study PRJNA552823) | activated sludge metagenome | isolation source: activated sludge from anammox sidestream of wastewater treatment plant... | place: USA: North Carolina | collected 2017-09 | reverse complement strand
GACCTACAGCAGCAAAGGTGAGGTCAGGAGAGCGATGCAGTCAGCAGGATTTTCTATTGAAAAAATACCAGGGCCCAAAGGGAAAAGAGAAATAGTAAGAGCGGTGAAGTGAATTACAAAAAAAGTTATTCAATGGTCCAGCTCATTCCTCCATCTTTTTCATCTTTCAGGGAAATGCCTAACTCCTTCAATTGATTTCTTATTTTATCGGAAGTGGCGAAATCTTTTCTGCTGCGTGCTTCTTTACGGATCTCCACCAGTAATTCCATCACTCCCTTGAATTGCTCATTATCCGAATCAGTAACGTTTTTCAATCCTAAAATATCTTCTACAAAAACTTTCATCTGATCTTTCAGCAGTTCAAATGTTTCCTTTGACAAAGCGGCTACAGGAATAGCCTTATCTTTCATGGAGTTGATCACCGGCACCAGTTCAAACATATTGGCCAGCACTTTGGCTGTATTGAAATCATCGCTTATAAACTCATCGAATTCTCTTACAAGCTTTAGGATCCGGGATTCAAGATCTTTATCCAGTTTCTCGTATGCTTCCCACAACCTTTTCAATCCTTTCTCTGCAGCCTGCAATGCATCATTGCTGAAATCTAAAGTGCTTCGGTAATGCGTCTGCAGGATGAAAAAGCGGATCACCATAGGGTGATAAGCCTTAGCAAGCAAAGGATGATCTCCGCTGAACAGTTCGGTGAGCTTGATCACATTGTTATAACTCTTGCCCATTTTCTTTCCGTCAATGGTGATCATGTTATTGTGTATCCAGTAACGCACCGGTGCAATATGATTGCAGATGGTACTCTGAGCGATCTCACTTTCATGATGAGGAAACTGAAGGTCCATTCCTCCGCCGTGAATATCGAATTGTTTTCCCAGGTACTTTGTTGCCATGGCAGAACATTCAATATGCCATCCCGGAAAACCGATGCCCCATGGACTTTTCCAACGCATGATATGTTCCGGCGCTGCCGCTTTCCACAAAGCAAAGTCAGCACGGTCTCTTTTCTCTTCCTGGCCTTCCAGTTCTCTTGTTGTTTCCAACAGGTCATTCAGCACTCTTCCACTCAACTTTCCGTAATCATGTGAAGCTGCATATTTTTTCACATCAAAATAAACCGAGCCGTTCACTTCATAAGCATATCCTGCTTTCAGGATCTCTTCTATCATCCCTATCTGCTCAATGATATGCCCTGTTGCCGTCGGTTCAATAGACGGAGGCAGTGTGTTGAACTGTGCCATTGCCCAATGAAAAAGATTGGTGTATTTCTGCACCAGTTCCATGGGCTCCAGTTTTTCCAATATTGCTTTCTTTGAGATTTTATCTTCCGCTTCTCTCCCTTCTTCTTCAAAATGCCCTGCATCAGTGATGTTGCGGACATAACGCACTTTATATCCGAGGTGCATCAGATACCGGTAGATCACGTCAAACGTAACGTAAGGTCGGGCATGGCCCAGATGGCTTTCCCCGCTTACCGTTGGGCCGCATACATACATCCCGACATGGCCGGGAGTCAGCGGAGTAAATACTTCTTTTTGCCTGGAATAGGAATTATAAACTTTTAGTTCACTCATATATGCAAATGTAAGCTTCAAGCTATAAGCTATAAGCTAATGGCTGTGCTATTTATCAAGCTTTTTCATAAATGAGACAATCATTTTCTGTTCTTCTGTTACATTTTGAAGCATTAGTTGTCTCAAGGAAGCTTTGCCATATTTTATGGCTTCAGCTATCAACAACTGGTTTTCCAATTCAAACAAAGATCCCAATGAATGTTGTAAAAAACGGTTATAATCTTTTTCACTCGTACGGCTGCTTCCTTCAGCAATATTCGAAGGAATAGAAACGGCAGCTCTTGTAATCTGGCTCGAAAGACCATATTTTTTTCTTTGGGAAACGTTTCTGTAAGCCTGAAAAATTGTGTCGCAATTTCTAATCCTTTTCGCCAGATTATTAATTGTTTAAAATTTTTCATTTTTTTTAATAAAGGTAATTGAAACTTTATTTTGCTTGAAGCTAACTGCTTGGGACTCGTGGCTGTTTTTCCAGCATCACATCCGCCACCAGCATATAATGATCCGACAAGTTTCTTACCAGCCGGTCAGACTGTTTGATCCGGAAATTATTATCTGCAAAAATATAATCAATTCTCAGTGTTGGAGAAAGTGATGAGAAAGTTCTGCCAACACCCCAATCTTTTTTCAGGAATGCATCCTGCAAATCAGTACGCACCGCTGAATAAGTGTAAGAATTCGGAACATCATTCAGATCGGCACAAAACAAAACGGGCAAGGTCCTTTTACTCAGTTCCTCTTTTATGATCCTTGCCTGGATACTCCGGTTCACCACTCCTCTTTTGAGTTTTGAAAAAATGGTCCGTGAACTGGACAGGAGGCTGTCCTGTCGCACCCTCTCAATATTGCTGATCTTATCATAATCGCTTTTTTTGAATTGCAAAGACTGAAGGTGGGTGCTGTACACTCTGATGGTATCTTCATTCACTTTGATATCGGCATGCAGCAGCACTTCCGGAAGAGTGGGATAAGGAAAGCGGATCAGGCCCGAATCAACGATAGGGAAGCGGGAGAAAATAATGGAACTGTAATATTGTAACGCCCCATCTTCATCATAGGAAAAATAGAAATAAGGATAATGAAGATGCTTTTGAATATACCCGATATTATCATAAAAATCCGCTCTCGCTGAGGTTTGGAATTCCTGCAGGCAAAGAATGTCGGCATTATATTCTTCCAGCTGGTCCATCATCTTTAATCTTGTCTGACTGCCGGGATTATTATTCTTTCTCAATTCAATGAAACGGGCCACATTCCAGGAAACAATACGAATAGAATTCGGATCTTTTTCATGATGAAAGGAACTGAATAAATGAAAGGCAAAGAATACGCTGATACTTTTGTATCCGATCAAAAGAAGAATTGCTGTAAAAATAGCTCTCCCGGGTTTTATAAAAAGCCAACCCACTAGGAAAAGTATCATAAAGAAAAGGAGAAAGGGGAATGCAAGCGCCAGCAGGGATATGAACCACCACCGTGCAGGATCCAGGTTCGGTGTGGCAAAACAAACTAACAGAAACAAAGCGCCCACGATAATATTCGCATAAATAAGAAGCCTTCTTGTCCAAACCCTGACCTTACCTGCCATAATACACGAATTTCTTAAATAGAAACGATTAATTCAGGGATAAATGATGAAAATAAAAGTAAAAAAACAGAAGCAGCGCCTTATGACATATCTTCCTTGCTGGCCCTTTTCAGCAATTCTTTTTCTTCTTCAGTAAGAAAACTGTATCCTTTCTGATTTATTTTGTCCAGTATCTCGTCAATGCGTTGCTGGGTTACATGAGGTGTTTTCTTAAACGGAGCTGTTCCCGGTTTGTAAAACAGTTCATCTTTTCTTGTTTTTCCTTTTTTAGGTTTATCGGGATTAAACAGATCATTGACCCAGTCGAAAAAATTATTCATCCATTCACTCCAGTCATAACCTTTGCGAAGCAAAACGATGAAGAAGAAACCCATCAGCCCACCGGCGATATGTGCAACATAAAGCCCGGTATCGCCAACTGGTATCATGGCAAGGTCAATCAATACATAAACGCAGGTTAAAATCCACAACAGGATCCCGCCATTCAGCATCGGAAATATCCTGTAGTCTGAAGCTACCATTGTTGTGGCAACGGCCACGCCCATTATACCGGCAGAAGCCCCGAATAAATAATCTCCATTCCTCAGAGAAGGAATGAAATAATCAAGCAGAATAAAAGCAAGCGCTCCGGCTAATGCGCTGTAAATAAAAATAGGCGCTACTTTTCTGTTGCCGGTGAGTTCCTGCATTACAAATCCAAATGCCCAGAGCCAAAGCATGTTGGCAAAAACACCCCATACACTATCCTGTAAAAACATGTGAGTAAGTATGGTCCATGGATGATTCAGAACGTTCTTAAAATCTGTAGATAAAGCCACCCAGGGAAAAATATTCTGGTGATACAGGTTGAGTCCGTCGGGGTTTCCATGGTTGAAATAGTACAATGCTTTTATAAAAGCAAAAGCGACAAAAACCACAAGGCTGATTGCAATCAGGATAACGAGACTGTTCCCGCTTTGGCCCAAAGTAACCCGCTGCCTGTATTTTCTTTCGGAATAGTTCATGACTCACAGCTCTGTTGCAAAATTCAGGAAATTTTAAGTGAGCTTACAATTTAGTATAACGATTTACGGTTCGTTTTGTTCCAGATATATACAATAATAAATCCTGTTAGCGCTCCGCCAAGGTGTGCAAAATGGGCAATATTATCACCTGAGGCGCTTAAGCCCCCAAAAAGATCGATCGCCACAAATCCCAACACCGCCCATTTAGCCTTGACCGGTATCGGAATGAACATGATATAAAGCTCAGTATTGGGAAAAGTATAGGCAAAAGCAGCCATCACACCCATGACGGCACCGGAAGCACCCAGCGCTCCTGCCAATGCTCCTCTGTATTTCATTATGCCTGCCATATCATTTGCCTGTATGGCATGGAGCAGGTCCTGGCAGCGGAGATATTGTATAAAAAGATGCAGCGCAGCAGCTCCGACACCGCTGGCAAGATAAAAGACCAAAAACCGTTTTCCTCCCCATACATTTTCCAGAACCCTGCCAAACATCCAAAGGGTGAACATATTGAATAAAATATGAAATATATTGGGCAGGGGTGCATGAGCAAACATATGGGTAAAGATCTGGTACGGCTTAAAAGAGGGAAAGGTTTCCGTAGGGCTAAAATGGTGCAGAGCATTTTTTAATTCGTCCGAAAGGATAGGATAGAGTATAAGCTTACCGGTAATATCATATTGTTTGTCCAGGATGGACTGTGCCAGAAATACCAGCACATTGATGATAATAATATTCTTTATAATAGGCGGGAAAGCATCAGGCCTGGTATAGCGGAATGTACTCATTCGGTAAAATTAAAGGTTATCATCAGAGATAATGAAGGAAAACAATTGTTTTACAAATTTTTCAATTTTAACTGCACCACATTCTCAATATGCTGAGTATGGGGAAACATATCCAATGGTCTTATCTTTTTTACTTCATACTTTTCGCCCAGCCAATTCAGATCGCGGCCCTGAGTGGCAGGATTGCAGCTTACATACACCACCACCGGCGCTGCTATTTCAAGAATTTTCTTTACCAGCTTTTCATGCATACCTGCCCGCGGCGGATCGGTGATGATGACATCAGGTGCTCCGTGAATCTTAAAGAATTCATCATTGCAGACATCAATTACATCACCGGCAAAGAATTCCGTATTGTGCAGGTCATTTAATTGTGCATTTTGCCCGGCATCTTCAATGGCGGCACCGATGATGTCCACGCCAACGATCTTTTTAGCGCCGGGGCTCAGGAATATTCCGATACTACCGGTGCCGCAATACAGATCATAGAGTGTTTCATTACCGGTCAGTTCCGCAAAATCTCTTGCCACTCCGTATAATTTTTCTGCCTGGTGTGTATTGGTCTGGAAAAATGACTTTGGCCCTATTCTGAAATAAAAATTTTCAAGCCTCTCCGTTACATATCCGTTTCCATAATAAGCCACAGGCTCAAGATCGTTGAGACTGTCATTCATCTTGGAATTGATGGTGTACAGCAATGTGGTGATGGAAGGAACCTGCTGCAGTAAATAGTCCATCAGTTTTTTCTGCTTCTCTTCATCTTTTCTTCCAAAAACTATATTCACCATCACTTCGCCGGTAGTACAGATACGCACCTGCATGGTCCTTAAAAAACCATGATGGCCGCGGATATCATAAAATTCAAAACCATTCTCTTTAGCAAAATTGCTGACAAGCGTCCTGATCAGGTTGGAAGGCTCCGCCTGCAAATAACATTTGTCAATATGCACCACTTTATCAAAAATTCCCGGGGCATGAAAGCCGGCAACATTTTCTTCAGAAGAAATTTCAGGATTATTCACTTCATCCGGCAACAAAAATCTTCGATTGCCGAAAGTGTATTCAAGTTTGTTCCGGTAATACCTTGTTTCTTCCGCACCAATGATGGGCAATGGCTGAGGTAAAGGAATCTTTCCGATCCTTTGCAGGTTATCCATCACCTGCTTTTGTTTATACTCCAGTTGCTTTTCGTAAGGAAGCATCTGCCACTGGCATCCGCCGCAGATCCCAAAATGAGAACAGAAAGGTTCCACCCTGTCTTTGGAAAAAGAATAAAACCCGAGAGGCCATCCTTCTGCCCAGTCCTTTTTGCTCTTATAGATCTTTACATCCACCACATCACCGGGCACCACCCTCTCGATGAAGATCACTTTCCCATCCACCCTTGCCAGGCATCGCCCCTCTGCAGCATAATCTTCCACCAATACTTTTTCTAATACGATATTCCTGTTTTTCCTTCGCACGGCGCAAAATTATAGGTTTAAGAATTGATACAGCAGTTCTTTTGCAGGCAGGAAAATACAGGCTTTGGCCCGCAACCGATATGCTGCACATAGCCGTCTATTAACAAGTATTAAACCTTATAGCACTACCATTTTTAATCCTTAATAAATATCTTTGTTCATTCTGCCACAGGCAGATTCTTATTCAGAACTCCATGAAACTGTTTTCATTAATTATCCTGTTGTTTTGCGGCTTTTCTGTATTTGCACAAACTGACGGTTATGAGATACACGTCCAGGTCAAACCGTTCAAAGATCAATACGTTTACCTCGGATATTATTCCGGCAAACAGCTCCCGGTGATCGATTCCGTAAAACTGGATGATAACTGTGAAGGAGTTTTCAAAGGCTCACCCAAACTCGGTGGCGGCATCTATCTTATCGGTTATCCGGGAAAGAATGGTTTTTTTGAAATGCTTATTGACAAACAGCAGAACTTTTCGCTGATCGTAGATACTTCCACACTGATGAAAGACGGTGTCCGGTTCATCAACTCGCCGGACAATGAGGCTTTTGCCCAATATCAACAGACCATGTCAACCGAAGGAAGAGCCATGGAAGCTGCCAAAGCAGAATTATCCAATGCAAAAAATGCCAAAGATTCCGCACACTGGAATTCAGAAATAAAAAAGATAGACAGTGGCATACAATCATACCGTGAGAAACTGATCAGAGAAGACAGCGGATCCATCCTGAGTGTCCTGCTCATCACCATGCGGGAACCTGTATTGCCTCCCGGATTAAAAAATCCGAAGAACAAAGAAGATTCTATAAAATCCTATCACTACTTTAAAGACCACTATTGGGATGGTGTCAACTTCTGGGATGAACGCCTTGCCAGAACTCCTTCCGCTTTGTTTGACGCAAAGCTGGATAAATATTTCGACCAGCTGGTAGTGCAGCAGCCCGATTCGGTGATCAAAGAAATAGACTGGATGCTGGGTTATGCAAGCATCAGCGATGAAATGACCAAATTTCTTCTTTTGAAATTCGTGAACCGCTACCTCGTGCAAAAGTATATGTGGGAAGATGCGGTATTCGTTCACCTGTTTGAAAAATATTTTTCCAACAAGACCTATCCCTGGCTGACAGAGGAAGGCCGTAAGACCATCACCGACCGGGCCTATAACCTGATGGCAAACATCACCGGTACCGCAGCCGCCGACATTGAATTACCTGACACTTCAGGCACTAAGAGATCACTTTATTCGTTAAAAGCTCCATACACCATTGTGTGCTTCTGGGATCCCAATTGTGGCCATTGCAGGGAAATTGTGCCTAAGCTGGATTCCATTTATAAAACAAAATGGAAAGCGCAGGGCATCAGGGTCTTTGCAGTGGGAAAAGAAACGGACAGTAAAAGAACAGACTGGATCAAATTCATACACGAACATTCATTGCAGGATTGGATCAATGTGTATTATTCCAAAGCAGATGAAAAGGCGAGAGTGGAGAGCGGGGTTCCGGGTTATTCACAGTTGTATGATGTGCAGTCTTTCCCGACATTGTATTTGCTGGACAAAGACAAACGGATCATCGCAAAAAAGCTGGCTTTTGATCAGATTGATGAGATCCTTCAATTGAAGGCAAAAGGCCGGTGATACAATAAAATTAAAATTCAGGTCTATGAAGAAAAGATGGTTGGTAATGATCATTACCTGCTGCCTGGCAACCAATTCTTATCCGCAAACACTTTTCACTTACGGAAAACATGTTGTTGGCGCCCAGGAATTTCTAAGAGCTTATAACAAAAACAATACACAACCTGACGCCGACAAAGCAAAGGCCATTAAAGAATACCTTGATCTCTACATCAATTCCAAACTGAAAATTCAGGAAGCATACGACCGCCATTACGATACATTGCCACAGATCAGAAGTGAAGTGGAAAACCTCCGTTCACAGATCGTGGAAAATTACATGGCCGATCCTGCCACTGCCGACAGGCTGGTACATGAAGCTTTTCAGCGCAGCCTGAAAGATGTTCATATTGCCCATATATTCATCTCATTCAAAGATGCCAAAGGAAACACCGACACCATCGCAGCACAGAAGAAGCTGCAGGAGGTGATGAATAAATTAAAAAGCGGAGAAAATTTTTCTTCAGTGGCCGAACAATTTTCCGATGATCCTTCGGCAAAGCAGAACAAAGGAGATATCGGGTACATCACCGTTTTCACCTTACCTTATGATCTGGAGACTTTAGCATACACCACGCCTGTGGGTAAATATTCAGAGCCTTACCGCTCCAAAGCAGGTTATCATATTTTCAAAAACCTGGGAGAACAAAAAAACCCGGGAAAGATGAGAGCGCAGCAGATCCTTCTGGCATTCCCTCCGCAGGCTGATGAGGCAACCAAAAAACAAATTGCTCATCTCGCCGATTCATTGTATCAAAGGGTATTGGCGGGTGATGATTTTTCTCAACTGGCAAAAGCGTTCAGCAATGATTACACCACAGCAGTGAACGGCGGCACTATTCCTGATTTCCCTGTTGGCAGATATGAACCGGCATTCGAGAACAAGGTATGGGCCTTGCAAAAAGACGGGGATGTAAGTAAGCCATTCGTCACTTCGCATGGCTATCATATTGTAAAACGCCTTTCTGTGGTCCCTGCCATTACGGATCCCAACGATAAAAACAATATGGAAGAGATCCGGGAGACAGCCATGAACGACAGCCGCTGGCAGATCCCGAAAGAAGTGGTCTATGATCACGTGATCAAAGCTGCCGGATTCAAACAATTCCCGGTTGACAATGCAGCATTGTGGGCATACACCGACAGTATGCTGGACCGCAGGCCATTGGGCATTGGGAAGAAGATTGATAAAAATGAAGCTCTGTTCCAAATCGGCGACAGCGTATTCATCATGCCTCATTGGCTCGGCTATGTTCAGACGTTTCGTTTTAAACCCGATGGCAGCGGCATGAAAACCCATGAGCAGATCATGAGCGACTGCATCCACGCTGTGGCAATGGATTATTACCGCAAACACCTGGAACGATATAATGAAGATTTCCGTAACCAGATGGATGAATTCCGTGACGGTAATTTATTTTTTGAGATCATGCAGCGTGAAGTATGGAATAAATCCCAGTCTGATTCGATGGCATTGGTGGCTCTTTATAAAAAGAATCCCGGTAAATACATGTGGAAGCCGAGCGCCGAAACCATTGTTTTCTTCTGCTCCGATCAGGGCATTTTGAATTCAGCTTATGAAGCCATAAAAAAAGATCCGGGCAACTGGCAAAAGATCATTGAACCCTTTGCCGAAAAAGTGGTGGCAGATTCGGGAAGGTATGAATGGGCACAAATACCCACTGAAGGCCCCGCCTCTTTCACTCCCGGAATGATCACCAAGCCGCTGATCAATAAAACGGATAACACTGCATCATTTGCTTATATACTTAAAGTGTATTCTCAGCCGGAGCAAAGAAATTTCAACGATGCCAAAGGCCTTCTGATCACCGACTACCAGGCCCAATTGGAGAATAAATGGATCGCTTCGCTGAAAAAGAAATATCCGGTGGTCATCAATCAGAAAGTGCTCAAAGAGATCTCAAAATGAAGATCCGGTCCGAACAGATCATAACTCTTTAACCACATTGATCACCACATGAGGTTTGCCCAGCGTATAAAAATGTAAAACAGGCACGCCTGAACTTATCAATTCTTTCGACTGAGCGATCAGCCATTCCGTACCTATTTTTTCCACGTCAGCATCTGTGGGAGCCTTCAGGATCTCATCGGCAAGCCCGGCAGGAAGGTCCACATGAAAAGTGCGGGGTATGGTTGTCAGTTGTTTTTTAGAAGTGATGGGTTTCAGGCCGGGTATGATCGGCACATTGATGCCAAGATCACGGCAATGTCTTACAAATTCAAAGAATTTTTTATTGTCAAAAAACATTTGGGTGACAATATACTCTGCTCCTGCATCCACTTTAGCTTTCAGGTAATGCATGTCTGTATCCAGGTTCGGAGCTTCAAAATGTTTTTCGGGATAGCCTGCAACGCCGGTGCAAAACCGGGTTCCGTCAGTTCCTTTCAGTTCTTCTTCAAGATAAATTCCGTGATTCAGGTTCACTACCTGTTTCAGCAGATCAATAGCATGCTTGTGCCCGTCCGGTTCAGGTTCAAAAACAGATTCGTTTTTGGCAGCATCACCCCGCAATACCAGGACATTATCTATTCCAAGATAACTCAGCGTCAGTAAAGCGTCTTCCGTTTCCTGAACACTGAATCCTCCGCAAATGAGGTGCGGGACTGTGTCCACATTATACCGGTTCATGATGGAAGCACAGATGGCTTCGGTGCCCGGCCGTTTGCGGATGACCACTTTTTCAAAATTCCCGTCGGCCCTTTTCCGGAAAATATGTTCACTGCGGTGATAAGTGACATTGATGTAGGCAGGCTTGAACTCCATCAACGGATCCAGGTGGTTATAAATGGCTTTGATACCTTTCCCCTTTAAAGGCGGCAATATTTCAAAAGAGATAAGGGTACTTTTCGCCTGCTGTATATGCTCAATTACGGTCATTTATTAAACCCGATTTTATCGGGATTTGCAAAGCTAATAATGTAAATATGGAATAACAAACATCAGGTCACTCTCCTTTTAAAGGAATCCGGCTTTCACTTTTACTAAATTTATTTCCCGCCTTATCATGGGTCGCTATTTTCCCGTTTGCTTCACTCTCGATATTTTCAACTCGATCCGGTAGGTATCCTTTTTATTCTGCAGCATTGAATATCCCAAACTGATTGAAGCTACCTTATCGTCATATTTTGCAAAACGTGCCGGTTTGAATTCAATAAAATTATCATCGTTATAAATTTGATATACAAAATCTGCAGGCATGGCCGCTTTTAATTTTTGCAGGAATGAATCAATAACAGGTTCGAACTTTTCCCAGGTTAATGCGGTATAGTCCCTGACAGTGGTGACAAGTATGCCCGTTCCTTTTTTCCCTTTTACTTCTGTGATCGTTGTTGAAAATCCACTCAGATTTATTTTACTGTCATATATACTATTTTTTTGCAGGTCTGTTCTTTTATTTATTTTATATTGGGCCAACAGGGTATCTGTGTTAAAAGCCAGTTTATTGATAAAAGCGGAAACCGGCTCATCAGTAATTTTTGGTCCTGCTGATGTGAAATAACACATCTCACCGCCCGGATGGATCAGCAGGAGCACTTCAAATTCCTGATTCTTTGCAGGAGTGTCCTTAATTTTATCCTCTTCCCCATCTTCATCATTATCATCTTTTTTATTACTCCCGTTTCCGGAAATACTAACCGCCATCAGGTTCTCCGTATAGCCGCCAGCATCACGGAAATAAAATCCGAGGTTAGTTGGGTCACCATTCAGGGGTTCAAACACCGCTTTGGCTTTATAGGCGCCTGCAGTGTAACCAAGTAAATCCTGTAGTTCTTTAAAAAAGGAAACAGCTTTCACACTATCCGGAAAAGTATAAAGACCCCCAAACACGGCATTCATGCTGACATAACACTCATTTGCCTGAGGCAATATTTTCGATGGATTTTTCAATGTATCTTCCTCTCCCTGCACTTTACTTAAAGAATCAAATCCATTACCCCGCTCATTGAATATTTTAATAAATGCATTTGCGAAAGCATTCTTGTCTTTTATATATTGCCCATGGGTTTGCAACATAAATACACTGGCTATAACTAAAATCAATATTCGTTTCATTTTAAAGATTTTGGGTACAACTTTTAAATTTTATCAGAAAGGAAAAAATTGAAGGGTTCAATACTTTATGCAAACCGGGTATCAGCAATGCAACAGAAATATGTATGGTTACATGCATCAGTCTTTACATTCTCAATATTCCCGGGTGATTAGAAATAGAGACAAACAAATCTAATATTTCGGTCACATTATTCAAAACACCGTTAAATATTTATTTTCCTGAGATCATTTATACCCCATAGCTTATTTTTGTCTCTTATGTCGCTCAGCATTCATACCAAAGACCTGGTGAAGACCTACGGCGGTAGAACTGTGGTTGATCATGTAAGCATTGAGGTGAACCAGGGAGAGATCGTTGGGTTGCTTGGGCCAAACGGAGCAGGCAAGACCACCACTTTTTACCAGGTAGTAGGTTTGATAAAGCCGGATGAAGGCGAGGTTTTTCTGGGTGAAGAGAACATCACCAAACTTCCCATGTACAGAAGAGCAAGGCTGGGTATCGGTTATCTTCCCCAGGAAGCATCGGTATTCCGCAAGCTGAGCGTGGAAGATAACATCGCAGCGGTGCTGGAGATGACCGGGCTTTCCAAATCAGAACAAAAAGAAAAGCTCGAATCACTGATCGAAGAATTTCATCTTGAAAAAGTCAGAAAGAATAATGGTGATGTAGTAAGCGGCGGTGAAAGAAGAAGAACTGAAATTGCACGTGCATTGGCTGTGGATCCCAAATTCATTTTACTGGATGAACCCTTTGCCGGTATTGATCCCATCGCTGTGGAAGATATACAATCCATCGTGGCACGGTTGAAATATAAAAACATCGGCATCCTCATCACCGATCATAATGTGACGGAAACGCTCTCTATCTGCGACAGGGCATACCTGCTTATTGAAGGAAAAATTTACAAACACGGTACCGCCGAAGAACTGGCCGTTGATGAAGAAGTCAGAAGGTTATACCTCGGAAGAAACTTTGAGTTGAAGAGAAAAGATTACCTGCATGAAGAGGCCATCAGGGAGGCCGATGAAGAACAAAACCTTTGATCAGGAAGTTTCATTTAATTTTTTTACTTTGAGGATAACACATGAAGCTGTTATCCCCCGCCATATCATCGCTTGCCCGGATGAGGCTTTGGCGCATTGAAGCCTGGATCAATAACCCGGTCAATGCCCAGCGGAATGTATTGCAGGATATTGTGACGGCTGCTCAGTACACCGAATTCGGCCGTAAATATGATTTCCCCAACCTGTTTACCATCAGGGCGTTTAAAAATACGGTTCCTGTTCACGATTATAACGACATGAAACCTTATATCGAAAGGATCATGAACGGTGAACAGAACATATTATGGAATACTCCCATCTACTGGTTTGCTAAAAGCAGTGGTACCACAAGCGATAAAAGTAAATTCATCCCCGTAAGCGAAGAGAGTCTCAACGATTGCCATTATAAGGCAGCCAAGGATGTACTGACACTTTATTACAATTTTAATCCAAACTCAGAATTGCTGACAGGAAAAGGGCTTGTGATCGGCGGCAGCCACAGCATCAACCCGATGAACAGGGAAGCACAGTTCGGGGACCTGAGCGCTGTGCTGTTACAAAATTCTCCTTTCTGGGGCCATTGGATACGCACTCCGGATCTCAGCATCGCCCTGATGAATGAATGGGAAAGTAAAATAGAAAAGCTGGCGCAAAGCACCATCAAAGAAAATGTGACCTCCGTTTCCGGAGTCCCCACTTGGACTTTGGTCTTATTCAAGCGAATTCTGGAACTGACCGGGAAAAAGAACATAGCAGAAGTGTGGCCTTCTTTTGAACTATTCATGCATGGCGGAGTTTCTTTTGTGCCTTATAAAGAACAATTTCAAAAACTGATTGGTAAAGACATTCACTATCTTGAATTATACAATGCGAGTGAAGGTTTCTTTTCTGCCCAGGATATTCCGGGAACAGAGGGAATGCTCCTGTTCCTGGATCATGGGATCTTTATGGAATTCATGCCGGTAAGTGAATATGGGAAAAAATTTCCTGAAACGATAGGTCTTACCGATGTGAAGATCGGAGAAAACTATGCTCTGGTCATAAGCACCAACGGTGGGCTATGGCGCTATTTGTTAGGAGATACCATTCAATTCACTTCACTAAAGCCTTTCCGCATAAAAGTTTCAGGAAGACTGAAACATTATATCAACGCATTTGGTGAAGAAGTGATCGTGGATAACACCGATAAAGCGATCGCCATTGCCTGCGAAAAGACCGGGGCAGTAGTGAATGACTATACGGCTGCGCCGGTATATTTTTCCGATAATTCCAACGGCGCTCACGAATGGCTGATCGAATTTGAAAAAGATCCGGATGATCTTGACCTTTTTACAAAAGCATTGGATTCTGCCCTTAAAAGTATCAACAGCGACTATGAAGCCAAGCGTCATAAAGATATTGCATTGAGAATGCCCGTCATTCATTCATTGCAAAAAGGAGTCTTTACGGAATGGCTCCGCAATAATGGTAAATTGGGTGGACAACATAAGATCCCGAGGCTTAGCAATGAAAGAAAATTACTGGAAGAAATTCTAATGTTGAATAACAATAAATTTGCAGCAAAATAAAATACCGATGAAATTACTGGAGAATAAAGTTGCGGTGGTCACAGGAGCCGCAAGAGGAATAGGCGAGGCTATTGCATTAAAGTTTGCCGAACACGGCGCCCAAATCGCATTCACTTATGTAAGCGACAGCAGCGCTGAAAAAGCAGCGGCTCTGGAAAAAAAGCTGGCAGGCTTAGGAGTTAAAGCCAAAGCATATAAAAGCAATGCAGGTGATTATGCTCAATGCGAAACACTGGTGAATGATGTTTTAAAAGAATTCGGAAATGTTGATATCTGTGTGAATAATGCAGGTATCTCTAAAGACAATCTTCTGCTGCGGCTGACACCCGAGCAATGGGATGATGTGATCAGGGTAAACCTGAACGGAGTTTTTTACATGACCAAGCAGGTCATCAAACCAATGATGAAATTAAAAAACGGTACCATTATCAATATGAGTTCTGTGATTGGCGAGATGGGAAATGCGGGACAGTCCAGTTATGCCGCCAGCAAAGCAGGCATTATCGGTTTCACAAAGAGCGTGGCTAAAGAATTAGGAAGCCGTAATGTGCGTTGCAATGCCATAGCACCCGGTTTTGTGGAAACAGATATGACCAGTTATTTAAAAGAAGGGGAAACGGCTGATAAATATAAGGCTGGAATTCCATTGGGGCGTTTTGCTTCTGCCGAAGAGATCGCCAACACGGCATTATTTCTCGCATCTGATTGGGGCAAATACATCACGGGCCAGGTGATCAGCGTATGCGGCGGATTGAATATGTAGGGTTGGCCGGTACTGTTATGTATTTTAGAATCCGGATATACGATTGTAAAAAATCAAAAATTAATTACAGCCCGTTGTTTATTGTGTATTCAAAGTAGCTGAAGGGTTTACTGATTTCATTTTGTAGATTTAATAAACCTCTTGTCAGACTTAATTTCAGGTGGCTGATAATTTTTTCAATCCGTCTTATCATCTGAACTTCTGGATAAATGCAGCTAAAGAATAACCCATTGCTGGATAGTTCGGATACGGATGAGAATTTCCGGTTTGCACGGCAATCCGTTCTTTTCCTTCATAGGCCGCATAGGGCTTGGTGTAAGCGGAATCTGCCGTGAAATTAAATCCGTAATAGTTGTCAATTGCTATAGCTGCATCCACTAAAAATATTTTTTCGCTTTCTTTATTGTCAAAGGTTTCAATAATATTTTTCCGGAGCTCCCAGATGCAGGCATTTTCTTTTGTAGTGAACTCCCCCGGCTGGTTGTCCAGGATTCCGCTGGTACTGGGAGGAATCATGATTACAAATTTTCCGTTAGGAACTGCTTTGAAATAAGAGGCTGCCACTTCTTTGATCTGTGCATTCCATTTTGAAAAATCAATTCTGCCGGGATAAGGAGCATTGCTGAAATCATTGGAGCCTAAAAATTCAGCAAATACCGCAGGCGCCTTTAATTTCCACATAGAAAGATATTTTCCGTAATTAAAATGCCAGGTAAAATTATTGTAAGCCGTATTTTTCCATTTTGACCCGTCAAACTGAACATAATTTTTCTTTGTATTATCATACATAACGTCATTGACTTCCGGCTTTAATTTGTATCCTGTTGCTGTATCAAATAAAAGGGAGCAGGTGCTGAATCGTCCGGCCCAATACCGCTCATCAAAAGTCCATTTGTTTTGAGGATGTAACCGCACTTCATTGGCAAGTTTCCAGAAATGAGTAGAGCCCCAATACCGGTAATTGCCATCCGGCTGCCAGAATCCATTGTAAGATTGAGTCCGTTCTGTTGAAACGGAAAAATAGTCGTCGAGAGTCCAGCCGCCCCGCCCTTCATCAAATTGGCCCGGGCAATCCAGGGCATTACGAAGCCCGATTAACTGTAATTTCGGGACATTACCGGATGTAATCAATGCATCTTTAAAAAATGCCCCGTTTGTAAAACTGTCTCCCAGGATAGAAACAGTTATGGTATCAGATCCGGTTCCTTTTTCCCCCACGACAATGGTGGAAGTAATTGTTTTGATTGTATCAAAATTATCCTGATTTATCAAACTGAGGGTAATGGTTGTATTG
>WBZO01003865.1_pt1 | contig 16852 bp, 12 predicted proteins | sample 5204261 | NCBI WGS metagenome assembly WBZO01 (sample SAMN12412400, study PRJNA552823) | activated sludge metagenome | isolation source: activated sludge from anammox sidestream of wastewater treatment plant... | place: USA: North Carolina | collected 2017-09 | reverse complement strand
TGATTCCGCACCGTGTGAGGGCTCAGCGCGAGCGTGCGCGCAATGGTGACGACACGCGCGCCCTCGGCCAGCAGGTCGACCACCTCGCGTTCACGCACCGAGAGCAGGGCGGCGCCCTCGGGTTCCGCCGCGTCGGCGCTGTCGGCCAGCAACGCCGCAATCGCCCGGAGCTTCTGCTCCGGTGTGCGGGCAGGTGCCACGGCCGACGCCCCCCTCCCTCGCCTGGCGAGGCCTGAGCCAGGCCGCCCCTGGTCGCCAAGCAGGAGTGCCGTGGCCTCGAGCTGGGCGTCGACCACGGGCCGCACCACCACCGCGGCCGCATGCCGGAGCGCCATCCGCTCGATGGCCACGCGATCCGGAGACTCCGCCACATAGATCACCGGCACGGCGTGGTCACTCACTCGATCCCAGAAGGCCGTCGCCCCGGCCGTCTCGACCAGGCCGGCATCGAGCACGATCAGGGTCGGAGCCCCGTCCGCCCACGCGTCGAGCGCATTCGCCAGGGCAGGGAACGGCCGGCCGACGCGGAACCCGACTCGCGACAGGCACTGCTGGCACTGGCGGGCAGTCTGTCGGTCGGGGGCGATGACCAGGGCGGATGGACGCGTGGGCTGACTCACGTGATTTGGGGCGAAGTCGCGGCGAATATTGTATCCAATCAGCTCATTGTTGGTCATCAAATAGCCATCAATTGGCTATCATCCCCAAGGCTGAGGCTCCCGATATGTGGACTGGAAGGCATCAGCGTGCAGCGCTGGCCCTTCGGAGTCAACCGTGGACCATGATGTGACAACAGCGTGTGCCCAGCCGGCCCCTCCCGCGGTGCTGGCCGGGCAGCCGTCGGCGGACGCCATCGCCGTCCTGGGCGACGCGCTGGCGGCATTCTCGTCGCGCGTGGCACGCCGCGAGCTCGAACTCAGCCGCCTGTTCGACGAGATTGCCCGCGAACGGAGTTCGCTGCTCGACACGGTGCTCAACCGCCTCTTCGAGGGGTTCTCCGGTGTGATTCCCTTCGAGACGCTCGAATGCGCGTTCCTCTCCGACTGCGGCCGCCGCCTCGTTGGCGCCTGGCGGCGCGGACACGCCGCGACGCTCCAGCCGAACTGGTCGATCTCGATCGAGGGCCCGCTCCACGACTGCCTGCGGCGCGGGGAACCAGCCATCATCAGCGATCTCCACGCCGAGCGGGCCTCGGATGCCCGGTCCGCCATCGAGCGCCACCTGCTCCTGGCCGGGGTCCGCGCCGCGCTCGCCTGTCCTCTGGTCGCCGACGGCGTGCCGCTCGGCCTGCTGTTCTTCACGAGTGGCCAGCCCGACGTATTCCGTCCCGCCCACGAGACGGCGTTCCTGCGGGCGGCCGCGCAGGTGTCCGCGGTGGTCTACCGAACGCGCGCCTACGGCGAGTTCCTCGGCGGTCACCGCGCCCTCGAGAGCGAAGCGCGACGGCTCCGCCGGGTGGCCACCACTGATGCCCTGACGGGTGTGCTGAACCGGCGCGCGCTCGACAGCCGGCTCGAGCGGGCCTGGGCCCGGTTCGAGCAGGACGGCACCGGCTTCGGCCTCATCTTCTGCGACCTCGACCACTTCAAGCAGGTGAACGACACCCACGGCCACGCGGCAGGCGACCGGGTGCTCGCGCAGGCGGCCAGGAGCCTCGCACGCGGGCTCCGCGGGGCCGACGCCGTCGGCCGCTACGGCGGCGAGGAGTTCCTCGCCATCGTCGACACCGGCGTGGAGGATACGCTCGGTCGCGTGGCCCAGCGGCTTCGTCGCCTGCTGGCGGAGGCCACCGCCGGAGCCGTGCCGGTCACGGCCAGCTTCGGCGTCGCCTCCTCACACCGGTTCCCGACGCTCGAGCTGCTGGTGACGTCGGCGGACCGTGCCCTGTACGATGCGAAGCGCCGGGGTCGCGACTGCTGCGTGCTCGGCGTCTCGTCGGCGGATCTCGTCTTGCTCCAGAATGGTGATTGATGAGCGAGCCCACCCCCGTCCCGCAGCCCCTCGAACTGGGGGCGATGCTCGAGGCATCGCCTGACGCGATCGTCCTCGTCGACGCGGATGGCCGGGTCGTCGCCTGGAATGCCGCCATGGCCAGGGCCACGGGCCTTGCCGCCGACCAGCTGCGGACGGCCACGCTGGCGAGCATCGACACGCGGCTCACCCGGATCGACGCCGACGATGTGCTCGCCGAGGAGCCTTCTCCCCAGAGCGAGCTGCTGCGCAACGTCGTGACTGCCCGCGACGGCCGGCTGTTCGAGCGCGTGGAGCAGCCGATGGACCTGACCCCCACGCGCGGTGGACGGCTCGTCTGGTTCCGGCCGGTCGACATCGCCTCGCAGTCGTCGGACGCCGAACGCCTGCAGCTGCGCACCTGCTCCGAGCAGCGGCGGCACGCCCTGCGCATGGAGGCGGTGGGGCGCCTCGCCGGGGGCATCGCCCACGACTTCAACAACATGCTGATGGTGATGATCGGCTTCGCCGAGCAGCTGCAGGCCGAGATCGGGCGGCATGAGTCGCTGGCGCAGATCATCCGGGCAGCGCAGCGGGCCGGCGACCTCACCCGCCAGCTGCTCGCGTTCTCCCGCCAGCAGGTGCTCCGTCCCCGCGTGGTCGACGTCGGCGTCGTCGTCCAGTCGATGAGTACGATGGTGGACCGCCTGATGGGCGACGATGTGCAACTGCAGATCGAGGCGCCGGAAGGGCTGCCGAACGTCTGTGCCGACCCCGCCCAACTGGAACAGATCGTCCTGAACCTGTCCATCAACGCCAGGGACGCCATGCCGCGTGGAGGTCGACTGTCGATTGCCATCCGGCCCTCGGTGCTCGAGGCACCGCGGCCGGGCCGGGCGGTGCAGCCCGCCGGCGAATACGTCCAGCTGACGGTCACCGACACCGGCAACGGCATCGCGCCGGATCTCCTGAACAAGATCTTCGAGCCGTTCTTCACCACCAAAGGCGCGCAGGGGACCGGGCTCGGGCTCTCGACCGTGTACGGGATCGTGAAGCAGAGCGGCGGGTTCATCTGGGTCGACTCGGAGGTGGGCAGCGGCACCACGTTCACGATCGACCTGCCGGTGACCTCGCTGCCGAAGGATGCCGTGTCTGCGCCGGAGGCTTACGCGCCCCCGGCCCCACGGCCTGCGGGTGGGCTGATTCTGGTCGTGGAAGACCTGGAGCCGGTGCGCCTGGTCACGAAGGAGATGCTCGAAAGCGACGGCTTCGAGGTGGTGGCGGCGGCATCACCCTCCGAGGCGCTGGCCCTCATGGAGACGGTCGGCGATCGGGTGGATCTGGTGCTGAGCGACGTGATGATGCCGGAGATGACCGGGAGCGAACTGGCCAACGCCATCCGCGTGCGGCGCCCCGGCCTGCCGGTGCTCTTCATGTCCGGCCTGCCGAAGGGGCTCGAGTGGAGCGAGCCCGGTGCGTTCCTGGCCAAGCCGTTCACCCGGGCCATGCTGCTCTCGCACGTGCGCGCGCGCCTGGCGTCATCGGCCAGCAGCGCAGCCTGAGGACTCCGGGAACCAGCCGCCACCGCATCATCCTGATGGAATCCCGACCGTTCGGACGGACATCCCTGCACCTGCCTGTCGTCGGGATGGGCACCTGGAACACCTTCGACGTGACGGGCCGCGAGGCGGAGGCCAACACGCGCGCGGTCCTCGACGCGGCCTTCGAAGGGGGCGCACGCGTGTTCGACAGCTCACCGATGTACGGGGAAGCCGAGCGTGTCCTCGGTCGAGGGCTCGCCGGCCGGCGCGACGGGGCGATCGTCGCCACCAAGGTGTGGACCCGATCGACCGTCGACGGCATCCGCCAGATCGCGCGGGCGATGGGCTACTTCGGCGGTCGGGTCGAGCTGTACCAGGTGCACAACCTGGTGAACTGGCAGGGGCACCTCGACACGCTGGAGGCCGAGCGCGAAGCCGGTCGGGTCAGGGAGATCGGCGCCACGCACTACAGCCCGGCAGCGTTCACCGAACTGGCGACCGTGATGCGCTCGGGCCGCATCTCCTTCATCCAGGTTCCCTACAATCCGTTCGAACGGGAAGTCGAGCGAACCATCCTGCCGATGGCAGCAGACCTCGGGCTGGGCGTGATCGTGATGCGTCCGTTCGCCGAGGGCCGTCTCTTCACGCACGTGCCGTCGCCGGATGCCCTCGCACCGCTGGCCCCCTTCAATGTGAAGACATGGGCGCAGGCCATGCTCAAGTGGGTGCTGAGCGACCCCAGGTGCCACGTGGCGATTCCGGCCACCGCGAAGCCGTCCCGGATGGCGGAGAACGCGCGGGCGGGTGCGCCCCCGTGGTTCGGTGTGGAGGAGCGGGCGTACGTGGCAGGACTGGCGCAACGGTGACCGCTGCGCCAGCCCTGCGGGCGAGTGTGGGCGCTACTGCTGCCCGGTGGTCTGGGGCGGCGCGCCGGTGAACCGGAACCACGTGCCGCCATCGGCCGTGGTCGTACCGCCCGGATTCACGGCACGCACCTGCCAGTAGAACGTCCGGCTCCCGATGTCCTGGATCGTGCGGCTGAGGGCCGTGCCCATGTTGCGCCAGGTCCCGCCGCAGACGTTGTCGTTCACCTGGTCGATACAGAATTCGTAGGTCACGGCGCCGATGCTCGGGTTCCAGCTCATGGTGAGCGGGGCCGTGGCCGAGACGGTGGCCCCGTTGGCCGGGCCGATCTTGGTGAAGTTGCCCGGTGCGCCCTGCACTGTCGAGAACGACCACCATGTGCCGTTGTCGGCGTTCGTGGTACCGCCACCGCTGGTCGCCCGCACCTGCCAGTAGTACGTCGTGCCGGCGGTGAGCCCGCTGAGCGCGGCGCTCGTGCCGCCTGCCGCGACCCACGTGGTGCCGCACGCGCTGTCGTTGGTGGTGTCCACGCAGTACTGATACGACGCGGCGCCCGCGCTCGTCGTCCAGCCGAGGTTCAGGCTCGTGCCGAGACCGCTGGCGCCGTTGGTGGGGGTCGATTTCGTGAATGGCCCGGGTGCGCTCGTCCCGGTGGCGAACATCCACCAGGCGCCGCCGTCGGCGATGGTGGTACCGTTCGTATTGGTCGCGCGGACCTGCCAGTAGTACGTCAGGCCCGCGGTCAGCCCGGCGATCCCCGCGCTCGTACCGCCCGCGCCGATCCACGTCGTGCCGCAGGCGTTGTCGTTGGTGGTGTCGACGCAGTACTCGTAGCCAGAGGCGCCGGTGCTTGCCCCCCACGTCAGCGTCAGGCTCGTCGGCACGCCTGTGGTGCCGTTCGCCGGCAGCAACTTGGCGAACGCGCCGGGTGCGGCGGAACCGCCGGTGAACGACCACCATGTCCCGCTGTCCGCCACGATCGTGCCGGCGCCGTTCACGGCCCTCACCTGCCAGTAGAAGGTGCGGTTGCCCACGTCCTGGATGGTGCGGCTCAGCGCGGTGCCCATGTTGCGCCAGGTTCCGCCACAGGCGTTGTCATTCACCATGTCGATGCAGAACTCGTAGCTCGTGGCGCCGCTGCTGGCATTCCAGCTCAGTGTGAGCTGCGCCGTGGCCGAGACTGTCCCGCCGTTGGCCGGTGCCACCTTGCCGAATGCCGCCGGCGCGGACAGCGCCGTGAAGGACCACCAGGTGCCGGTGTTCGCGTCCACCGTGCCGCCGACGTTCGTGGCCCGCACCTGCCAGTAATAGGTCGAGCCGGCGGTGAGGCCGGTGAAGTTCGCTGATGTCGCGGCGCCGACGCCAACCCACTGCGTCCCGCAGGCGTTGTCATTCGTCGTGTCGACGCAGTACGTGTAGCTCGTCGCGTTGGTGCTCGCTCCCCACGTCAGCGCCACCGTGCCCGAGAGCCCGGACGCGGCATTGGCCGGCGAGGTCTTGTTGAAGGGCCCGGGCTGTGTCACGGCCGTGGTGAAGGACCACCACGTACCGCTGTCGGCGACCGTGGTGCCGGCGCCATTGGTGGCACGGGCCTGCCAGTAGTACGTCGTGCCCGCGACCAGTCCGCTCACCGTGGCGGCGGTCGCTCCGCCGGTCCCGACCCACGACGTGCCACACGCACTGTCGCCGGTCGTGTCGATGCAGTACTCGTAGCTGCTGGCACCCGCGCTCGTGGCCCAGGCCAGCGTCAGGCTGGTGGGGTGGCCGGTCGACGCGTCGGGAGGCGACGCCTTGGCAAACGCTCCAGGCAGCGTGCCGGCTCCCTGCACCGTCACGGCCACGGATGGCGACGGGATGCCGCTGGCCACCACGCTGAGCGTGCTCGGCCCGGTCTCGACGCCCGCCGGCACGTCGAACGTCGTGTTGACGAGCAGGCTGCCGGTCTGCACGCCCATCGAGGAGTGGCCGTAGGTCTTCGCGTAGAAGACATGGCCCGTCGCGTTGTTGCGGATCCGGACGAGCGGATAGTTCGTCGCACTCTGCCAGTCGTCGCCGTAGTAGCCCCCCTGCGTCACGCCGTTGAACTGCGTGCCGCTGATGCCATACCCGGTTCCGCCGGGGGCGATCGTCCCGGGGAACGTCGAGATGGCCGGTGCCCAGGCGGGATCGTAGGTGCCTGTCGGCGTGTAGAGCCGGATGTCGTTCGAGAACTCGGTCTGCAGCACCTGCCCTGTCGGGAGCACCAGCATCTGTCCCTCATAGCTCGAGGGCGAGAAGGAGTAGTTGGGCGAGGTGACGCGGGTGAAGGTGTTCGTGCCGTCGTACTCGTACCAGGAACTTGGCGTGTTGAAGACGCCGGGGCTTGCCTGCGTCAGGATGTTGCCGTTCGGCAGGACCGCAGCCGGGGAGTCCGACGCGGTGTCGAAGTTGGGGAAGTCGGCACCAGCGACCCAGGCGTTCGCGATGTTCGCGGTGCGATAGTCGTACACCGCGGTGTGGCCAGGACCGGGGTCTGCCCCCCCGAAGAAGACCACCGTACCGTCGGGCCGGAGCACGCCCGGCCCCTGCTCCTTCGAGCCCGGGTCGGTCAGCACCACCTTGGTGTTGCCGGCGGGCGCCCACTGCAGCGTCAGCGGGTCGAAGGTTTCGGAATAGGTCTGCGTCGAGTGCCACGCGTCGACCGCGAGCAGGCGGCCGTTCGGGAGCAGCACCCAGTTCTCCTCGTTGTTGTAGTTGTCGGCCTGCTGGACCGACGGCGTGATGGCGCTCCAGGTGAGCGTGGCCGGGTTGAAGTAGGCCATCTTGGCGCTGCAGCAGTCGGCCAGGTGGAAGCGGCCGTCGAACATCACGTTGCCCTGGGCATCACCGATCGTCGTCCACCCGGTCGGCGGCGGCACGTTCACCCACGTCCTGGTCGCCGGGTTGTAGAACGCCGCCTTGGCCTGCCAGTTCGAGATGCAGCCCGGGTTGCAGTTGTACTCGCCGCCGGCCACGATCACCCGCCCATCGGCCAGCACTGCCGACGCGAAATAGAGCGGTGCGTATCCGGTCGGCATGCTCGAGTCGAACGACCAGGTGCCTGCCTGGTAGCTGCCCGTGTTCGAGGGCTTCAGGCGGTGCCAGCGCGTCGACCGGTGCTCGTGGCAGAACACGTCGCCGTCGGTCAGCACGAGGCAGTTGTCCATCGGCACCGACGGAAGATTGGTCAGCTGCGTCCACGTGCCGCCCGCGGGCGGGTTCGTGACCGTATCGGGTGATGCACCCGGGACGACGATGTGGTCCGCCGAGAAGGGCGGCAGCTTCTCTTCTGCCCTCTCTCGCTCGGTCGCGCGGAGACCGCCCGCGCCTGTGACGATCAGCGTGCCTGCGCACGCCAGTGTGAGAAGGCTGAATTTGATGAGTCTGGAGGCGTGGCGGGTTCGATCGCCTGCCCCAACGGCTGGATGCATCGTCCGGGTCCTTTCTCGGGTGCGCCAGCACGGCTGGGCTGGGCATCAGGACTCTACCGCACGGTCGTAAGGAGTCTGCAAAACCGTGCAGTGAGTGGCAGCGCCGTCCGTAACGGCCACGACCGTGGAGGATGTGCGGTCCGAGGGGCGGCCGTTCAGCCGAGCGAGATGATGCGACGGAGCAACTGGGTCACCTCGTCCGGCGGAGGGGCGACGAACTTGATGCCCGCGTTCCAGTCGCCGTCGGCGGCCGTTCCGGCGGTCGACGCAAGGTGACAGCGGACGACGCGGGCGTCGATCTGGATGGTGGTGTGCTTGTAGCCAATCACCAGCCGTCCCTCGCTGCCGAGCGGGGCGGGCGCATGCACGCGGAGCAGCGCTCCGGTCCGGCTGATGTTGACCAGCGTGACCTGGCGCCTGTTGAACGCGACAGTGGCGTCGTAGATGGGAATGCGGACTGCGCGTGGTTGCATGGGGCGGCTCGGGCGGTCGTCCGGGTGCAGCATGGGCACCTCAGGAATCGGCCCGACCGCGTCCGAAGTTCAGGAGCGGGTGTCGAGCTCCACCGGTTCGCCCTGTTCCGGCAGGTGCGCCTTGCCGAGCGCATCGAGCATGTGCCCCGACCGGTCGCGCTTGGTCTCCAGGTAGAAGCGGTTGAACTCGTTCGGCGGAATCGCGTGCGGCAGCCGTCCCGCCACCGTCACCCCGTGCTGCGTCAGCTCCTGGACCTTGCGCGGGTTGTTCGTCATCAGCTGCACCGACCTGACCCGCAGGCTGTGCAGCATGTGCGCCGCCACCGAGTACTCACGCTCGTCGTCGCGGAAGCCGAGCGCCAGGTTCGCCTCCACCGTGTCCATGCCGCGGTCCTGCAGGCCGTACGCACGGAGCTTGTTCAGCAGGCCGATCCCGCGACCTTCCTGCCGCAGGTAGAGCACGATGCCGCACTCGTGGGAGGCGATGGCGCGCAGCGCCACTTCCAGCTGATCGCGGCAGTCGCATCGCAGCGACCCCAGGGCATCGCCGGTCAGGCACTCACTGTGCAGCCGCGTCGGGACCTGCTCGCGCCCGATCGGGTTGCCGTGCACGATCGCCACGTGATCCCGGTTGTCGCGATTGTTCCAGAAGCCGATCACCTGGAAGCGCCCGAACCGGCTCGGCAGGTCGGCAATGGCCGCGATGCGCACGCACACCTTGTTCTCGCCGTACCCGGCGCATTCGTGGTCGGCCTCGGCGGCGAGGATGCGGTCGATGTCGTCTGGGGCAATCGGCACGGGAGGCTCCTGATCTCGGTGGTCAATGTCTGTCGTGCAGGCGATCGAGGCGTGCGGCGAGCATGAGGCCCGAGAGGTATGCCCCCTCGACACCCCCCGCCGGGTGAAAGCCGTCGCCCACGCACCCGAACCGGGTGCCCGTCGCGCTCTCGACGAGCAGTGGCTGTGTCAGTTCGCAGCCGGGGGCCACACGCGCATGCCGCCAGGCATGTCCCTGAAAGGACGCCGGCGTCCCGATCCACGTTCCATACCGCGCGGCCGCCTCGTCGAGCAGGGACGGGGCCCACGACTCCGGCGCCGTGGCCACCCTCGCGCGCGACCATGGGGCGCGGGCCTGGATGACGAGCGTGTGCCCGGGCTGCGGGCGGTGCTTGGACGACTCCACGCTGACCGAGTGGACAGCCGCGCTCTCGCGTGGAAAGGCCATGTGCCACGGTGGTGCGGGCGTTCCCTCGCGGTAGCGTGCGATGACGGCCAGGCAGGCAATCATCGGCACCAGGGCCAGCACCGGAAGCAGGCCCGTCACGTCGGCCGGCAGGTTGGATGCGGTCGAGAGCAGCGTTCGCGCAGACGGCGGTGGAACGGCCGTCACCAGCGTGCGGGCCCGCACCTCCCGGCCATCGGCCAGCGTCAGCGCCCACACACCTGCCACGCCTGCCGGCCCCTCAATCGACACGACCCGAGCCTCGGTCCACACATCGGACCCGATTGCGAGCTGTTTCGCGAAACGGTTCACGCCTTCCACGACCGCACGTCGATGCGCGTGCGCGCGGAACGCCTCGGGACGGCAGGGTGTGCCATCACCCTCAATCCTGAAGGGCCAGCCGTCGAGCGGCTCGCCAGGGATGTTCGCCAGTTCCGCGATGAAGGCGTCCGTATGGCCGTGCAGGAAGGGGACACCGTGGTCGACCGGCACGCCGTCGACCCGCCGTGTGGCACACCGGCCGCCCACGCCGCGTGACCGTTCGAGGACCACGGGTGCATGCCCACGGCGTCGCAGTTCCCGGGCGAGCGTCAGGCCCGCCACGCCGGCGCCGATGATGACGATGTCGTGCAGGGGAGGGGCCACGCTGTCGATCGTATCGGCAATCCGGTCGTGGTGCGATCGAAGAACAGGCCGGCCATCGTGACCGTCCGCCCGTGCCGGTCGCATCGTGGCCTGCCGGATGAGTATGCTCAGGGAGCATGCTCGTGTCGCTGACCCGTTCCCTGTTCTGCGCGGTTCTCCTTCTGCTGCTGGCCCCGCCCCTCGACGCCCAGACTCCCCAGCCGTCAGGCGACCGCGCGGTCGAGGGGACCGTGCGCGATAGCCAGACGCGTGAGCCGCTGCCCGGCGTCACGATCACGGCCGGTGATCGCGTGGCGGTCACCGGCCAGGACGGACGGTTCACGCTGCGCGTGCCGGCAGGCTCGGTGCGGATCGAACTCGAACTGGGCGGCTTCTATCCCCTGGCGACGGTGCTGGACGCTGCGGTGGGCGAGGCTGACGCCGAGTTCCTGCTCGTGCCCCGCGAAGCCTTCTCCTCGTCGGTCGACGTCGTCGCCGTACCGCCGCCGGCCGCCGCCCCGTCCGCCGTGGCTGTCGCGCCCACCGAGGTGCTGCGCACGCCAGGGGCGCTCGACAATGTGTTCCGCACCCTGCAGACGCTGCCCGGCGTGTCGGCCGCCGACGAGTTCGGCAGCCGCATCGCGGTGCGCGGCGGTGCGCCCGACCAGAACCTCACGATGATGGACGGGGTCGAGATCCACGACCCCTACCGGCTGTTCGGGCTGACCAGTGCCTTCAACCCCGAGACAATCTCACGATTCGAACTGGCGACCGGCGGCTTCAGCGTCAAGTACGGCGACCGCCTCTCGTCCCTGCTCCTCGTGGAGAACCGCGAGGGGACGAGGCGGGAGCGGTTCGACGGCTCGGCATCGCTGAGCATCACCGATGCGAACGTCGTGTTCGAGGGACGGCTGCCGAAGCAGGCGAGCGGCTCGTGGCTGGTGAGTGCCCGCCGGACGTACTACGACCTCGTGGCCTCGCGCATCACCGACCAGGACTTCCCGCGCTTCGCCGATGTCCAGGCCAAGGGGGTCTGGGATCTCGCCCCCGGCCGCCGGTTCTCGGTGTTCGCCCTCCGGAGCCGCCAGGCCGCCGCCCTGGACATCGACGAAACCGACGCCCGCGGCAAGTTCAACGACGACACGAACAACGACCTGCTGTCGCTGCGGTTCGACACCTCGGTGGGCACCCTCGGTCAGTCGCACACCATCGTCTCGTACTCGAACAGCGCCTCGCGCTTCGGCGTCGATGCCGCCTTCGAGAACAGGAGCCAGCGGTCCAACGCACCCGACGACGAAGGGTTCGATGTCGCGGACGTGAAGTTCGATCGGACGCTGAACCTGCGCGACGTGTCGCTCCGCCAGGAACTCACGTGGGCGGCTGCCGGCCACGTGGTCGAGACGGGGGCGGAACTGCACGGGCTCGCGACCGACCTCGCGTACGAGATCAGGGGCGACCGGAACCCGTCGGCTGCCAACGGCTCCTCGCAACAGGGCGGTGCGGGCCTGCCCGATTCACTGATCTCGTCGCGCGACCTGACCCGCGCCGGTGCATGGCTCCTCGACCGGTGGCAGGTGCGCCGCGCCCTGTCGGTGGAGGGTGGCCTGCGGCTGGACCGGAGCGGTGCGGGCGGAGAACTGCTGCTGTCGCCGCGTGCGAACGCCACGGTCGACCTGTCGCCGCGCACGCGACTGCGGGCGGCAGTGGGGCGATACACGCAAAGTCCCGGCTACGAAAAGCTGGTGCAGGGCGACTACGTGCTGGACCTGACGGGACCTGCGGGGGCCCGCGTTCGCAGTGAACGGGCCGTCCAGTCGTCGGTCGGGTTCGAGCACGAGCGGGGTGGTGCCACGTTCCGGGTCGAGGGCTACTACAAGCGGTCCACCAACCTCCTCATCGGCCAGCTCGAAACCGCGGCCGAGCGCCAGGCACGACTGGCTCGCTACGACTTCCCGGTCGCACTGACGTCGAGCATCCCGGTCGAGGCCCTCATCACGACGGCGCCCGTCAACGACGGGCGCGGGCGTGCGTACGGGTTCGATCTCTTCATCTCGCGGACCTCGGCGCCTGCTTCCGCTCGCGTCCGCGGCTGGGCGAGCTACACCTGGGGACGGGCCGAGCGCGAGGCCTACGGTCGCACCTACGCGTTCGAGTACGACCGGCGCCACGCGTTCTCGGCGGTCGCCTCACTGCGCCTGACCGACCGGTGGGAGGTGGCCTCGACCACGAGGGTGGCGTCGGGCTTCCCGCGCACGGCGCCGCTCGGTCTGCGCGTGGCCGGAGTCGAGGATGAAGGCGACCGCGATGGGGATGGCAACACGCGGGAGCTGCTGCCGGGCCTGGATGCGGCGGGTCGGCTGATCTACGGCGTCGACTTCGGGGGCGTGGCCAACCTGAACAACGCGCGGCTGCCGGTCTTCGCGCGCGTCGACCTGCGGACCACCTGGCGGCCCCGCGGCGCACAGGGGCGGTGGGAGCTGTACTTCGAGGTGGTGAACCTGCTGAACCGGCAGAATGCCGGCGCGCTGTCGGCCGAACTCGAGTACAACCCCGGTTGCGACCGTCCGCGCCTGGTCGAGGTGCGCGACCAGAGCATCCCGCGCTTCCCGACGCTGGGCCTCCGGTTCCGCTTCTGACCGCTGCTAGACTCCCGGGAGGACGCCGAACTGCTTCAGGAAGCTGGTCTCCTGGACTGGCGGCGCCACCGGGGCGAACACGTGCACCCGCGCGCGTCCTGCCGCCTTCGCGTCGGACAGCGCCTTGTGCGCCGCCCGCAGCAGTTCGCGCGGCATGGTGCCCGAGACCTTCGTGTCGGCAACCCCGGCGGAGAAGGTGTGCCCGCCGCTGCCGGCCGGTGTCTCGTACAGCCACTTGGCGTGTGCTTCCTCCAGCTTTGTCTTCGCCGCCCCGGCATCGGTCGCCGGCATGACGATGACGAACTCGTCCCCGCCAAGCCGCAGCAGCGCATCGTCGGTGTCGAACTGGTTGCGGAGGTAGTGGGCGAAACCGGTCAGGAAATGGTCGCCCGCATCGTGGCCGGCCGACAGGTTGACCATGGTGAAGTGGTCGAGATCGATCACGGCCACTGTGAGGTCTGCACCCCAGTTGCCGGCTTCGGCGACCTTCTGCGCGATCGTGGCGTCCATCTGCGTGCGGTTCGGCACGCCGGTGAGCGGATCGAGGCGGGCGTGGTCGCGTAGCCGCTCGCGCATCTGCATCACGGTGAGTGGCAGGACGAGGCGGTCGGCCACCTCGACGAGCCGGCGCCGGGCCGGCTCCGGCAGCGGCGGGTTGGGCGTGCCGTCCTGCGCGTCTGCCGACGCGTAGAGTACGCCGAGCAACTCGCCCTCCGCCATCAGCGGTGCGCAGACGCCCTGGTCGTCATGCTGCGGCGGAGGGACGATCGTGGTCAGCAGGCTGTCCAGCGAGGCGGTGTCATCGAGGTGCTGCGCGACACACGCCGGCATCGCGCGGTCGTCGGTCTCGGCCACGGCTCCCCACTGGGCGATGGCCGACAGCTGGCCCCGGTTCGCGGGGTCTACGAGGTAGAGCGCGCCACTGGTCTGCGGGAAGAGCCGCTCGAGGTGCAGCGCCAGGACGAAGCGCAGTTCCTGGCGCGAGCGCAGTCCCTGCAGCAGCACGGTCAGCGCCTGGTACTGCCGGAGTTCCTGGAGTTCCGCTTCCGCCCGAGACTCCTCGTGCCGTGCGTGTGGTGCCGGATCGACGTGGGCCGCGATGGGTTCGTGCAGCTGGCTGTCCATGGTCTCTCCTGTGCGATCACTTCCCCTGGCCGATGCCCTGCAGCGCGCGCGCCCACCGGAGGGCATCGCCGTATGCTCGGCCGAGCGTGCTGAGCGAGATGTTGGCCTTGCGGGCGAGCAGCGTCGTGTTGTTCCAGTCGCCGCGGGCGTAGGCATCCACGGCGTCGAGCACGAGCCGGGGCTGGTTGGGGGTCCCGAGCAGCGCGTCACGGATCGCGCGTGGCAGCGGCACGCCCTCGACGATGTCCTGCATGGGGCGCCGGAGGACGACGTCGAGCAGCGAGCAGAGGCCGAGGAGGAAGTACTCGCCCGAGGCGGACGTGCCGGCGGCCTGGCTGCCCACCTCCTCGCAGCAGCGCGCGCGGATGAGCGCCATGGTCAGGAGCTGTTCGTCGATGTTGCTCTCGAGGCCCGCGAGCGTCCAGACCGACGCCCACTGCCGCACGCGCTCACGCCCGAGCAGCACCAGCGCCTGACGCAGGGAGGTGACCTCGCGGCACAGGCCGAGCGCGGGTGAGTTCACGGCGCGGAGCACGCGGAAGGCCAGCGACACGTCGCTCTTCACCAGGTCTTCGAGCTCGGCGACGGTGAGATCCTCCCGCGACAGGGCCCCGAGCAGGCGCAGGTAGGTGTGCTGCTGCGGCGACACCGCCTTGGCACTGACGCCGGACGGCCTGCAGAAGTAGAAGCCCTGGAACAGCTGGTAGCCGAGTGACCGGGCGAGCTGTTGCATCTCCCGGGTTTCCACCTTCTCGGCGATCAGGCGGAGGCCGCGGGCGCGGAAACGCCGGGCCACCTCGGCGAGCACGTCCGGCGGGGTCTGCAGCACGTCCATCTTGACGAAGCCCGCATAGGGCAGGAGACGCTCGGCCGGCGAGCCGGGAACGAAGTCGTCGAGTCCGATGACGTAGCCCCGCTCGTGCAGGCGCCGGCAGGCGTCCACCACGTCGTCATCCACCTCCACGGTCTCGATCACCTCGAGCGCGAGCTGCGACGGCGGCACCTGCATGGCGACATCGGACAGCAACGTGGCGCGCGTGAAGTTGATGAAGGCCGGGCGGCCGTCGGTGAGGGTGTCGAACCCGAGCGTCAGCATCGCGTCGATCAGCACGCGTGCCGTGGCCTGGTCGTCGGGGCTGGCACACGCGTCGGCATCGGCCGCGCCGCGGTACAGGAGCTCGAACCCGAACACCGAGCCCCTCGCGTCGAGAATCGGCTGGCGTGCCAGGTAGACGGCGTCCTCGACAGGGCTGGCGGACGCGGCGGCTGTCACGGATGCGGTGTGCACTCGGGCCTCACAGGCTTGGACCGACGGTGCAGAGGTGCGCAGCAGGCGCACGGAGACCGTCTCGGCCGTAATCGGCAGCGTGCGTGCGGGCTTCAGCCTGCCGGGGCAGCCTGAACATGCGAGGGGGCCGTACGTGGAAGATCGACGACCACTGTCGTGCCCACGCCGGGCTCGCTGCGGACAGCGATCTGCCCGCCGAGGAGGTGCACGAGTTCCCGGCTCAGGTGCAGCCCGAGGCCGGATCCGCCATAGAGGCGCGTGGTGGAGACGTCGGCCTGGTGGAAGCGCACGAAGAGGTGCTTCAACTGGTCGGCGGACATGCCGATCCCGGTGTCGCGCACGGTGAACGCCACGTCGGAGTCGGCGGCGTCCACGTGCAGGGTGACGCTACCCTCGCTGGTGAACTTGCAGGCGTTCCCGAGCAGGTTGGTCAGCACCTGGCGGACGCGGGTGTAGTCGCTGACAAGCGTGCCCGTTTCGCCGGAGACGGCGACGGAGAACTGGAGGCCGCGCGTCTGGGCGAGCATGCCGAAATCGTGGCTCAGGGTCTGGATCAGTTCGGCCACCGCAAACGGAGCCACCTCGAGGTCGACCCGTCCAGCCTCGATCTTCGAGATGTCCAGCACGTTGTTGACGAGCGCCAGCAGGTGCCTGCCCGAGTCGCGGATGCGGCCGAGGTCGTGTGCCACCCACTCGAGCCCTTCGTCATGGGCCTGTTCGAGGGCGAGTTCCGCGTAGCCGATCACGGCGTTCAGGGGCGTGCGCAGTTCGTGGCTCATATTCGCCACGAACGCGCTCTTCGCGCGGCTGGCCGACTCGGCCTCGTGCGCAGCGAGGCGGAGTTCCTCCCTGGTGTTCTCGAGTTCCGAGACGATGATCGCGGAGTTCACGAGGGCTTCCGCCTGGGCCGCGGCGAGCTGCGCCGCCTCCTGCCTGCTGTGCGCCGCATGAAGCCGGAGGTTCGCCACGATGTCGGCCAGTGCCGGGCGCAGTTCGACCGGCAGCTGGGTGCCGAGCCGCTCCAGGGCGGCCAGGGCGTCGGTGAAGGCGGTCAGGGTCGGCACACCGTCCCCCGGACGGTTGGCGCCTCGGCATCGGCGAGGGTGAGCTGGAGCCCCAGTCGGCGGGCCCACGCCTCCACGTCGAGCCGGAAGGCCGGGTCGTCGGCGACGAATGCGAGCGCCGCACCCGGAGCCAGCTTCTTGAGTTCGTTGTTCAGGCGGACGATCGGCAGCGGACAGCGCACGCCGCGGAGGTCGATCGTCGAGGGAGTTGTCGTCATGTCGTCGCTCGCATTCAGATGAAGATGACGTGTCCACCCGAGGACTGGTCCCAGATGTGTGCCACCCCGCACATTTCGTACTCGACCCCCGGCATCAGTTCCGAACGGTCGATTCCCATCATGGTCATCGTGCTTTCGCACACCCCGAAGCGGATGCCGCTCTCGCGGGCGACTGCCAGCAGTTCGGGCAGTGACGGGATGCCCTTGCTGCGCATCTGGCGCTGCATCAGGGCGCGTCCGACGCCGGCCAAGTCCAGGCGTGAGAGCCGCGCGCCTTCGGGCCCCCTGGGCATCAGCCAGCCGAACAGGCGGTCGAGCAGCGGCTTGCGCGCCGGGCCGTGGCCGGTGCGCAACAGTGCGGTTCCCCAGAAGGTGAAGAACATCATCACGTCGATGCC
>WBZO01003864.1_pt1 | contig 16857 bp, 14 predicted proteins | sample 5204261 | NCBI WGS metagenome assembly WBZO01 (sample SAMN12412400, study PRJNA552823) | activated sludge metagenome | isolation source: activated sludge from anammox sidestream of wastewater treatment plant... | place: USA: North Carolina | collected 2017-09 | reverse complement strand
TTCATATTCCACTAATTTTTTTTTTGAAGATTTGATATGATCAAAAATACATAGGGTCTCGCTTCGCATAACGAGCCCGTCTTTTTCACCAAACTCAAGCAACACCGGGCAAGCTACTTTTTCTACATAGCGGCAGGCTGATAACTTAAAACCGTTAAATCCTCTTTCGATACCGGACCAGAAAGTGGTCAGTGTGGCAAAAGGCTCAGTCGGAAAGCCAAGTACTCTTGCCCTGGCCCGAAAATGATCTCTCAGCGTAGCGAAGGATGCATCCATGATCAGGCCCGATGGTTTTAACTCATAATCATGGATCGTTTTGGCGGCAAGTACTGCTCCCATTGAAAAGCCATAAAAGAAAATATTTTTCTCTCCCTGAGAAGAGACATAATCATATGCCAGCTTTACTTCTTCTGTTTCCCTTATTCCGTATGTAAACACCTGGCCTCCGCTCATGCCATGCGCCCGGTAATCTATCATCATTACATTATAGTGCATTCCATGAAAACTGTAAGCCACTTTCAATATCGTTTCCATGTTCCCTCCCAACCCGTGAAGAAGGATAACACTTCCTTTCGATGAATCTGCAGGGATATACCATCCGGTAATTGCTATGCTGTCTTTTGTGTAAAATGTCTGTTGACGGTAAGAATAGTCAGGTGTTGACTTTTCTACAGACCGGTAGCTCCGTGGTCCACGGAATAAGTGCCAGGTCTTTACAAATATATTTTTTGACCCGGAAGAAGGAGGTGGTGGGCTATCATGGATAAAAGTGAATTTATAAGCATACAAAGCTGCGCTCATATTGATTAGGATAAATTGCACTAATAAGATCCAGCCTATCCATCGTAATACTACTCTTATTTTATTTTTCAGGAGACTATCTGCCATCAATATTTTGTCAGTTGGGTGTCAAAAATAATTTCCACAATGCAGATCTTCTAATAAATGAAATTATTTTTTGGAGTGGGTATGATTTTTGCAGACTTGTTCCGGCAAAAAAATTATTCTTTCATATAATTTGGAAAAACCTTTTAAAGCAGCCCCATCCGTGGCTGTTTTATTTTTTAGTACTGCTCTTAAAAATATTATTAATACCGGATCAACAGACCTCTTACAGCCTTCCGTTTTTAATTTCTTCAACAACCGATGGATCCAAGAGAGCAGTTATGTCACCCAGGTTTGAAGTATCACCTTCTGCAATCTTTCTCAGGATCCTGCGCATGATTTTCCCGCTTCTTGTTTTGGGGAGGCCGCGGACAAACTGGATCTTATCCGGCTTGGCAATGGGACCAATGATTCTTGACACTGTTTCCGTAATATCTTTTTTTGTTCTTTCGTCATCATGGCTCTTTCCAGTAAAGATTACATAGGCATAAATTCCCAGGCCTTTGATGTCATGCGGGAAACCGACAACAGCGCTTTCCACCACACCCGAGTGCATGTTGATTGCATTCTCAACTTCTGCAGTACCGATTCGGTGGCCGCTTACATTCAGTACATCATCCACACGGCCGGTGATACGATAGTTCCCTTTGGAATCTTTTAAGGCTCCGTCACCACTGAAATATAGGTTGTCATAAGTAGCGAAATAATTCAGGCGGCAACGTTCATGATCGCCATAAGTAGTGCGTATCATGCCGGGCCATGGGGCTTTCATGCATAAATTCCCTGATGCTATCTCACCTTCTTTCGGATCAGGAACCGGTTTGCCTTCTTCATCCACCAATAACGGTTGCACTCCCGGCAAAGGAAGAGATGCCCATGCCGGTATTGCCGGTGTAATTCCTGCCATAGTTGAGATCATGATACCTCCCGTCTCTGTCTGCCACCACGTATCCACGATCGGGCATTTCTTTTTCCCGATATTATCATTATACCAATGCCAGGCTTCTTCATTAATGGGTTCACCCACAGATCCCAACACTTTCAGTGAGGAAAGATCTTTCCCTTTCAATGGCTCCATTCCAAACCCCATCAGACTTCTGATTGCAGTAGGAGCTGTATAAAGAATATTCACTTTGTATTTGTCAACTATATCCCAGAATCTTCCTGCATCCGGCCAGGTGGGAATGCCTTCAAACATAACAGACGTGGCTCCTACGCTGAGCGGCCCGTATAAAATATAACTGTGGCCTGTCACCCATCCGATATCTGCCGTACAGAAATAAATATCGCCGGGTTTATATTGAAATACGTTAACAAAAGTGTAGGCATTCCAGATCATATAACCCGCAACAGTGTGAACTACGCCTTTGGGCTTTCCCGTACTTCCGGAAGTGTATAAAATATAAAGCGGATCTTCTGCATCCATAACCTCTGCCTGAAATTCAACCTTCCCGTTTTTTTCCACCTGTGTCTCGGCATATTCCATTTCATCTTCCCACCATACATCCCTCCCTTTGATCATGGAGACCGGGGTCCTTGTCCGGGTATAAACAATTACTCTTCTCACTGTCTTATTCCCCACCAAAGCATCATCAATCACACTCTTCAATGGAATATCCTTTGCACCACGGTAAGCTCCGTCACAGGTGATGATCACTTCTGCCTGTGCATCTTCCAGGCGGTTGGCAATACTCTGTGCAGAGAACCCCCCGAATATGACACTGTGAATGGCGCCGATCCTGGCACATCCTAACACGGCATAAGCCAACTCGGGAACCATGCCCATGTAAATGCAGACCCTGTCTCCTTTTTTCACTCCATTGTTTACAAGCATCTGTGCCACCTGGCAAACTCTTTTGTGCAGCCTGCTATATGTAACTACTCTTGTTCTGTCTTCCGGATTGTTGGGTTCCCAGATAATGGCAGGACGGTCTCCCAATTCTTCCAGATGACGGTCAATACAATTTTCAGTGATGTTCAGCTTCCCGCCCCGGAACCATTTTACATTCGGCTCTTTGAAATTCCACTCCAGTACCTTGTCCCATTTTTTTCTCCAGTAAAAATGTTCGGCAATGGAAGCCCAGAAACTTTCAGGCTCGTTCACGCTGACGCGGTACGCTACCTGGTATTCATCAAAACTGCGGATCTGGTAAGGATATGACATGATCTTAATAATTTTTATTGAGGTCTTAAAGGTACGAAAGCTCCAAAATTATAAATGACAATATTGAAACGATATACTAATAATTGCGGAAGTTTATAAATGAGAGAATGAGTGTTACTAACGACCGTTCAATTTAAATAAAGACAATAAAGAAAAAATTCTGTTCATCTGTTTTCATTTTATTTATAGCTTTAATGATTTATGTAATTTAACCGCATGAACCAAACCAACGAAGCTTTCAGCATTCGTAAGGTGATCGCTGCATCCTCTGTCGGCACCCTTATCGAATGGTACGATTTTTACATTTTCGGAAGCCTGGCAACCGTCATTGCCAGCCAGTTTTTTCCAAAAGAAAATCCCACTGCTGCATTACTGTCCACACTGGCAACATTTGCTGCCGGCTTTGTAGTCCGCCCGTTCGGTGCACTGGTATTCGGAAGATTGGGAGACCTGATCGGGCGCAAGTACACATTTCTGCTCACGCTGATCATCATGGGTGGATCCACATTTGCCATAGGACTGGTGCCGGGCTATGCACAAATCGGTTTTTTTGCTCCTGTCATCATTCTGATCCTGCGCTTGCTGCAGGGCCTTGCTTTAGGGGGGGAATATGGTGGGGCTGCCACTTATGTTGCGGAGCATTCACCTGCGGAGAAAAGAGGTTATCTCACATCCTGGATACAAACCACAGCCACTCTCGGGTTATTCCTTTCCCTCGGAATAATCCTGATAACACGTCATGGTCTGGATGAAGACCTTACCCGCTCCATCAGCAAGTTCAATGACTGGGGATGGAGAATTCCTTTTCTGTTTTCCGTCATCCTTGTCGCCATATCTGTTTACATCCGGCTGAAGATGAAAGAATCTCCCTTGTTCGCACGAATAAAGTCAGAGGGGAAAATTTCAAAGAACCCATTAAAAGAAAGCTTCAGTCACAGATCAAATCTGAAAATGGTATTGCTGGCTTTATTCGGCGCAACTATGGGGCAGGGAGTCGTTTGGTACACCAGCCAGTTTTATGTGATGACCTTTATGGAAAGCACCTGCAAGCTGGATTTCGATCAGACCCGCACCATTATCATCTGGGCCATACTTTTTGCCACACCCTTCTTTGTATTGTTCGGAAAATGGAGTGACCGGGTTGGAAGAAAATGGATCATGATGGCAGGCATGTTGCTGGCAATTGTTAGCTACAGGCCTCTCTTCGGGAAACTCATATCCATAACCGATACACAAGCTAAAACCGAGATCGCAGAAAAGAAACAGATCAAAAACAGTTTTCAGATTCTTGATAACAGCAACGATACATTGCATACCAAAACCACAACTCAATTCTTTACTGACGGGACCAGCCTGACGGAAACCAAAACGGATACACTCTATTCCACTCCGGGAAAAGTGACGCTGAAGCCTGAGATAAAAACATCAAAGGTCCTGGATACCGGAAATTATTGGAAAATCATCGGCATCGTTTTCATCATGATCTTTTATGTGACCATGGTTTATGGCCCGATAGCGGCTTTCCTGGTGGAGTTATTCCCCACCAAGATCCGTTACACTTCCATGAGCCTGCCCTATCACATAGGCAATGGCATCTTCGGCGGACTTACGCCTTTTATCGCTACATTGCTGAGTACAATTTATACCGGCGATAAACTGGTGGGCTTGTATTATACCATAATCGTTGCCGGCATCTGTTTTCTGATCGGCACTTTATACATCACCAATAAAATTGACAAAGACGTAAGCGATTGATTTTTTGATCAAAGAAATAAAAGACCATGGACAGCATAAAAAAAGCAGCAGGCATTATCTGGATCTTACTCGGGCCTCTCAGTATTTACTATCTTGTAAAAACTGCCGCCGGTGAGATCGCAAAAAAGCCTGTTATAGACACCAGGATACAATGGATTGTATTCGTGGTCATCTTTATACCGATAGCAATCGGCATCATGATCTTCGGATACTACGCTTTGAAGGGGGAATACAAACATCTTCCGAAAAGCTCTGCTGAGATCGAAGACTGATCTGATCTCTTAATCAAAAAAATTCCGGACAATGAAGAAGCATCAAAAATTACTGCAGGAAAATAAACTCTGGGCTGCAAGCCAGATAGAAAAAGATCCGGAATATTTCAGGCGGCTTGTCAAAGTCCAGTCTCCCGAATTTTTATGGATCGGATGCAGCGACAGCCGAGTGCCGGCCAACCAGATCACCAATACGGAACCCGGCGAGATCTTTGTACACCGCAATGTTGCCAATCTCGTTATCAACAACGATGTGAACCTTCTCAGTGTTCTTGATTTTGCGGTCACCATTCTGAAAGTGAAACACATCATTGTCTGCGGGCATTACGGATGCGGAGGCATCAAAGCGGCCCTCACCAATCATGATCACAAGGCAATACTGAACATGTGGCTGCGCAGCATTAAAGATGTGTACCGCATTCACCGTTCCGAACTGGATAATATCAAAGACCCGCATGAAAAAGAGAATCGTCTTGTGGAATTGAATGTGCAGGAACAGGTATTCAACCTTGCCAAAACTTCCATAGTTCAAAAAGCCTGGAAAGAAGAACAGAGGCCTCATTTGCATGGCTGGGTGTACGGGCTGGCTAACGGATTACTGAACCCCGTTTATGAAATAAGGCCCGGCACTCACATCGAACCCCTGTATGAGTTTGATGATCTTTGATAACGCTACTTTCATCATTAACAAAAATGTGTTGAGTATAAGCCTTAATTTTGGCGCATGTCCATAGAGGTAAAAAATCTTCTTAAGATATACGGAGAACAAAAAGCGGTTGACGATATTTCTTTTGGTCTGAAGAGCGGTGAGATCGTTGGTTTTCTTGGCCCCAATGGCGCCGGCAAATCCACCACCATGAAGATCATAACAGGCTATCTGAAACAGGACGGAGGAGATGCTTTTGTATGCGGAATCAATGTTTCCAAAGATCCGTTGTCGGCAAAAGAAAAGATCGGCTATCTCCCTGAAGGCAATTCACTGTATTTTGACATGTATGTAAAAGAATACCTGGGATTCATTGCAGAGGTGCACCGCATCAAAGACCGGAAGACAGCAATTGCCAATGCGATCGAAATGGTAGGGCTTACCCCTGAGGCCAGGAAAAAGATCGGTCAGCTCTCCAAGGGATATAAACAAAGAGTGGGCCTGGCAGCGGCTTTGATCCATGATCCCGAAGTGCTGATACTGGATGAGCCAACCAGCGGACTGGATCCCAACCAGATTATTGAGATCAGGGATGTGATCAGGCAGCAGGGAAAAAACAAAACGGTCTTGTTTTCTTCTCATATACTTCAGGAAGTGGAAGCAATCTGCGACCGTGTCATCATCATCAACAAAGGAAAGCTGGTGGCAGATGATACATTGAGTAACCTACAGTCGAAAAATAAAAGCAGGCATTCCATATCCGTTCAGTTTAAAGAACCTTTTTCAAAGATTGTATTGGAAAAAATTCCGTTTACTGAAGGAGTGGAAGAATTAGCAACCGGGCATTTCAGAATTGCAACATCTGATCCGGAATCGGTAAGGAAGCAACTTCTTGAAATAGCTTTGCAGAATAACCTCAACATCGTTTCTTTGCAAAGCGAAAATCAAAGCCTGGAAGAGATCTTCCGGTCTTTGACCCGCCAAAAAAAACCGGCCTCAGAAAACTGATCATCAAAATATTCTTTTCTATTTATGAGTTCCATTTCAAAGATCACAGCAAGACAAGTGCTTGACAGCCGTGGCAATCCCACCGTAGAAGCCGACGTAAGCACAAGCAAGGGAGTAACGGGCAGGGCCATCGTACCAAGCGGGGCAAGCACAGGTGTGCATGAAGCCGTTGAACTCCGTGACGGCGATAAAACAAAATATGGCGGCAAAGGAGTGCTGAAAGCCGTTCAAAATATTACCGCCATCATTGCTCCTGCATTACAAGGGCATGATGTCTCGGATCAGAAAGGCATTGATCAGATTATGATCGGCCTGGACGGAACTCCCAATAAAGGGAAACTCGGAGCCAATGCAATTCTTGCAGTAAGCATGGCTGCTGCCAAAGCTGCCGCTGCCGAATCCGGCCTGCCATTGTACCGTTCCATCGGAGGGAAAGAGGCAGTGACGCTTCCCGTGCCGATGATGAACATCCTCAACGGCGGCGCCCATGCCGATAATAAAATAGACTTCCAGGAATTCATGGTAATGCCGGTTGGCGCTTCTTCTTTTCATGAAGGGCTGCGCTGGGGTGTGGAAATTTTTCATGCCCTAAAATCTGTTTTAAAGAAGAAAGGCTACAGCACCAATGTGGGTGACGAAGGAGGTTTTGCCCCCAATATTCAAAGCAATGAAGAAGCGATTGAAACCGTTTTGACCGCCATTGAAACTGCCGGGTATAAAACAGGATCCCAAATAGCCATTGCCATGGACCCTGCGGTAAGTGAGATGTATGACAAAACAGAAAAAGTATATCATTTTCACAAATCAGACGGCAAGAAACTGAGCTCCGAAAAAATGGTGGACTATTGGGCTGGCTGGGTAAGACAGTACCCGATCATTTCTATTGAAGACGGTATGGCGGAAGACGACTGGGATGGGTGGAAGCTTATGACCACCGCATTAGGAAATAAAATACAATTGGTAGGCGATGATCTGTTTGTAACCAATGTAACCCGCCTGCAACAGGGTATTGACAAGGGAGTTGCCAACGCCTTGCTGGTAAAGGTGAACCAGATCGGAACCATTACGGAAACAATAAATGCGGTCCGCCTGGCACAGAAAAATAATTATAACACCATCATGAGCCACCGCAGCGGTGAAACAGAAGACACCACTATTGCTGACCTGGCGGTAGCATTGAACTGCGGGCAGATCAAGACAGGCTCGGGTTCACGCACCGACCGGATGGCGAAATACAACCAGTTGCTGCGCATTGAAGAATTGTTGGGTGATTCGGCAATTTTTCCGGGCAGAACAACTAAATTTGGAAAATAAATGAACTGATTAAGAGTTTCTTCCTAAAACCCATTCCGATATCATGAAACTGCCGGTCCGCATTCCATCCTGGTTAAAAAACAAATACCTGATCTCATTCATTGCATTTGCCACCATTTTGTTTTTTTTCGACAAAAACGATCTTTTTACTCAATGGGCCAGGCAGAATGAATTGAAGGAACTGCAGCAGAGCAAGGAATATTACATCAGACAGATTGCCATCGAACGCAAAGAATTAGAAGAACTTAAAACCAATCCCGCCACACTGGAAAAATACGCAAGAGAAAAATACCTGATGAAAAGGGATAATGAAGACCTTTTTTTAATACCGGAAGCCCCTCAAAAAGACAAATAATTAGTACATTAGTACAATAAGAGGCACAAAACAGCGTTTCAATTACGGACGTTTCACATTTTCTGACATTCACTTTTTTAAGGACATTAATGGATTTACCTATGACAAGTTTCACAACTGAGGACCTTTTATTGTATTTGTACAATGAGACCACTCCTGAGCAAACCAAAAACATTCAGGACGCTTTGCTGAAAGACTGGACGCTCCGTGAAAAACTTGCCGTTCTCAGGGTTTCAAAAGAACGGCTCGACCGCATTATTGAAATGCCACGCACAGAATCTGTGCTGAATGTATTGAACTATGCACGGGAAAAATCAGCAGAGAAAGTATAGCCCTGATAGCTGAAGATCCCGCAAAGTATGTAGCATCTGCCTTTTCAGACAGATGCTTTTTTTATTCTTGTTAAACACAATGGATAGCTGAATAAGGAACGGACTGAAACAAAATAGTTAAAAGTTACGCCGTTGTTGGTGTTCAAATTTAAAGTTTTTTCTTCCATAGTTCTTTCACACCAACAACAAGAACTTCTTCCCGGCTGTCGTCTCACCGCCCGGGTATTGTGGGTGGCGTGGGCCCGGCATCAATTGGAACAAATATGCTGATTCACGACGGGTTCGTCAGTTAGATTTACTTAGCCCGGAAATCCATTCTGCCTGAACACCGCCTGTAAAAAAAATCGCTTTTAAAACTTCTTCTGCCCTGCCTTCTGCGAACTGCTGGACCAGTTTAGGATTGTAATTATCCCTGAAGTTGCATTTGCGTTTGAGATCACTGCTGATAGAGCACTTATCAATTGAACTTAGGGTTTATAAAAATTACATCTCAATTTCATATTTATTTTTACATTACTTTAATCAGGCATTTCTTAACTTGGTTTTTCAAAAGCCAACCAAAACCTGAACGATTATGAAAAAACCCAAAAGCAGCTTGTTGAGAAAATTAATGTTTTCACTCAATAAAGAAATTCATCAAATTGAAGATTCCTCAGAAAAATCCAATACAAAGAAATATGGACGTAAAGAATTTTTAGAAAAAACGGTAATTTCAGCATTAGGCGCTTCTCTGGCATTAAGCTTTCCTTCTTTGCTTTCTTCCTGCAATGACAGCAAGACAGGTAAAACAAAAACCAACGCTGTTCTCGATATTGCAATTCTTGGCGGCGGGATAGCAGGCCTGAATTGTGCCAATCATTTACTGGATTCCGATCTTTCTTTTAAAATATTTGAAGCACAAAATCGTGCAGGTGGCAGAATTCTTACTCATTATAATGATCCGCTGGGATTAAAAATCTATCCTGAATTCGGAGGCGACTTTATAGACACCGGCCATGAAGATATGCTGGCGCTTGCAAAAGAATTTAACCTGGATCTGATAGACCTTGAAGAAGAACAAAAGACCGGTAATCTGATAAAAGACATTTACTATTTTGATAACAGAATCATCAGTGAAAAAGAAATAATAAATGAGTTTAAAAAAATTGCAGGGAAAATTGCAGCTGATAAAGATTCTTTGGGAGAAAACTATGACACAGAAGACGCAGTCAAACTGGATAATATGCCTTTATCCGGATACATCAAATCTTTAAAGTGCAAACAATGGCTGAAAGACCTGTTTATCGCGGCCTTCATAGCAGAGTTTGGACTGGATTGTTCTGAACAATCAACGCTCAATATGCTGGACATGGTGGATACTGATACAGGCAAAGGCTTCAGGGTATTTGGCGACAGTGATGAAAGATTCAGGATCAAAGGCGGCAATTCTAAAATCATTGAAGGATTAACAAAAAAGATCGGAGCAGACAAAATTGAAAAAGGATATGAAGTATCAGAGATCAATGAAATGGATAATGGCACTTACAAAATATCTTTCAAAAACAACAAACATATATTGGCAAAATATATAGTGTGCACGATCCCGTTTACCATTTTAAGAAAGCTGAAACTAAATCTGAAAAATATTTCTCCTGAAAAGCAAAAATGTATCAACGAGTTGGGATATGGAATGAATACAAAACTGATCCTAAACTACGATGGCGAGCCCTGGAAAAGCAAAGAGAACAATGCAATGGGTTATCTGTTTCATAAAGAAATAGTAAACGGATGGGATGGCGGCCATAATAAACCTGAAGGCTCTGCCAACAGTGCCTACGTTTGTTATTTCGGAGGCGCCTTTTCACAAAAACTTCATGACGAAGCGACAAAAAATCAATATTCTCCTGCAAATCATACATGGGGAACTGAGCTCTCAAAAGAAAAGATTGATGGCTTTGTATCAGAGTTGAATAAAATCTTTAAACATTCAAAAGAGAAATTTCTCAATAAGCACATTTTTGTCAACTGGATAGGCTTTCCGTACATACAAGGCAGTTACACATGTTTTAAGCCGGGACAATGGACAGCTTTTTCAGGCCTGGTGATGGAACCTGTTGGCAATTTTTATTTTGCGGGTGAACATTGCAGTGAAATGTTTCAGGGATTTATGAACGGTGGCGCTGAAACCGGAAGAAGAGTTGCCGAAACATTGAAACAGGTTAAAACTGAAAAAGCATAAATATCCACTGCCCTGGATCGTGGGGCACGAAGGCAAAGGAGCATCAAAATATTTTTTAAATTCACAATACGTTTTTTCGTATCTCGTTATTTATATATACGGGAGAAAATTTTTATCAAAAAAACCAAGAGATTAACTCCATCATATTCGAAGTAAAAAATTAAAGACCAAGAACAGAAGAAACTTTATCCGAAAATCCGGAGCGCTTTCAATAGCTATTGCCGGATTACCTCTTGCCAGAAAAATATCTAATCAAAACTTCCCGGTTGCTTATGAAAGTAAGAAAAATTCTGACCTGCCCGATCAATATGAATATAATATTGAAATATTTCATGAAGCAATAAAGGATTTTCCTAATGCGAATCCTGCGGATAAACAATTAAAACTCTATTGTTTTTATTATAAAGAACCCAAACAGGATGTCGCGACGGATTATTTGCATTACGAATTTACCATAGCATCTGTAACCAAAGCACCGAAAGAAGATGCGGTTTATATCATAAAAACAACAAAGAGTACCAAAAAATCAGGTGAACTGGCCTGGCCCCAGGAATTACCTGCCAACCCGGTATTTAAAGTGTCAATGAATGAATATGCAAAACTGCTCAATAAAAAAGGGGAAGTTTTTATTGAAATGAAATATAAGACAAACATTGATGATGATATGGACTGCTTTATCACCACAGCTTGTGTTACCGAAAGAGGACTGGCTGATGATTGTGAAGAACTGACTACGCTCCGATATCTGAGAGCAAATTATATGAGCAAAACAGGGCAGGGCAAAAAACTGTTAGATGAATATCAAACGCTGGGACCTGCTGTAGTTACTGCTATTGCCGGTTGTGAGAACAGAGATGAAATTTATGATTACCTGTATCGGCACATGATCACACCTGCCGTTAAAATGATTAAGAATAAAGAATACCAAAAAGCAGTAAATTGGTATCAGGGTTTTGCAGAACAGTTGAAGAAGAATTATTGCTGATCTTTTCCCCCGCTATCCGGAACGTTCAACTATTTAATGAAACTACTAAAGCTGTCCTGAGTTGGCAACTTATTTACCACATAACAGCCATCTGAATGCTGCCATAACATTGCGGACGTCTTTACTTCAGCGACTGTTTGCTTTCATACACTGCATTGTATCCTATGGTAAATTTATTGCCGGCTACATGAAGCCTGCTTTCATCTGAAAAAAATATGGATTCAGTTTTCCCAGCAGAGGAGAAGGATCATGTTTAAACATATTGCCCTGAACGGTAACATCATAAGCTTTCAGGTAAAACGCAGGATATAAATAAAAGAAAGATTCACGATCATTTTTTGAATTGCCTGTATGATTGCTCCAAAACACGGTGGCCGAATTTTTATTCATACGTCCAAAGATAAAAGCAGCACCGGCCATGGCATTGACAAGCATGTTGCCAACAGATCCTCCAAGCACAGGCTTGAAGTCAAATTCATTTGAAGGATCAAACTTACCAACCTGTGGCGACCATGTCATCGAGAATGTTCCGCCCCAGGCAGGTTGTAACTGATATTTCCATTCAGGTGCCCGGTACGAATTCCAGAATTGATGAATAGCTGTCTGAACCTCTTCTCCCATTGCAGGTTTACCAATTACACCGGCTGATAAACTCCATTTAAAAAGATTTTGTTTCGAGGTATAAACTTTTTGCTGAAATCCGCAGTATAAATAACCTGTAACCGGTCGGTCAATCTTTTCAAAATCATAACTTCCATCTTCAGCATTGTAGATCATCTGGCCCCATTCAAAAGAATTATATTTAGTTTTAAGTTCATCTTTTTTTCCGGGCATCCATTGCAAAGAAAGTATTAAGCCATTGGTATAATAACCGTCACTACTGAGTGATATATAACAGTCATTCTCGGTAGTAATCTGGAATTGGTGATTATGCCGCCAGGTTTGAGCAGCAACAATTGAAGTGCTAAACAATTACAATATTATGATCCGATAATGCAATGTCATTATTGAATATTACCAAGCTGCCAATCTTTAATTTTCTATTTTCAATAACCTACTATCCTGAATGTTCAAATACTTAATGAAACTACAAAAGCTGTCCTGAGTTTGCAACTCAGGACTTAAAATTTTTCTCCAACCCTGTTACCTTTTTATAAACATATTGACGAAGACATGGCCAGGGAAAAACCAATAAAGGAAAACAAGTCATGGATTTGACATATCTGCTCTTTCAAAGCTGAAAATATCTTACTTTCATCTCTCATTCATCACCATCAACCCATACGAACGCTTATGAAACGCTTAATGACTTCAATCTTTACTGTTTTCCTGGCAAGTTCAATGATCATGAATGTAAAAGGTCAGAAAATTGATTCTTTGTTCCCCGTTCGGGGTCTTTGTATTGAAGCTCCCGTACCCGCCAAAGTGGATTCATTCATCACATTCATTAATCAAGAACTTGTTCCCCGTAAAATCAACACGCTGATCCTGCGGGTAGACTACAACTATCAATTTACATCCCATCCTGAACTGAGGGATACCATGCCGCTTTCAAAATCAGATGTAAAAAAGCTTGTATCCGTTTGCAGGAAAAACAAAATAAGGCTTATCCCGCAGATTAATTTGCTGGGACATCAATCATGGGCAAGTCATCTCGGAAAACTCCTGGCAGCTTACCCCGGATTCGACGAGACACCTCATGTAGTCATTCCTGAAAAATATGTATGGCCCAACAGTGATGGCCTGTATTGCAAGAGTTATTGCCCTCTCCATCCTGATGTTCATAAAGTGGTGTTTGCTGTAGTTGATGAAGTATGTGATGCCTTTGAAACAGATGCCTTCCATGCAGGCATGGATGAAGTGTTTTATTTGGGTGATGATAAATGCCCGAGATGCCAGGGAAGAGATAAAGCAGAACTCTTTGCCGGCGAAGTAAGGACCATCCGTGATCACCTGGCAGGCAAGGGTCGTGAGCTGTGGATCTGGGGCGACCGCCTGCTGGAAGGAAAAACAACCGGCCTCGGAATGTGGGAAGCAAGCTATAACAATACACACAGGGCCATTGATATGATCCCCAAAGATGTTTTTATCTGCGACTGGCATTATGAACGTCCGGATAAGACTGCTGTTATCTTTGCCAATAAAGGCCTGCGTGTTGCCACATCTCCCTGGAGGATCCCGGGAGTTACCTCGCAGCAGGTTCAGGACATCGCCGATTTCAGAAGAGATGCTACTCCGCAGGTAAAGAATAATTATGCCGGAGTAGTTCAAACGGTATGGTCAGCGGCAATTGATTTTGTAAGAGAATCCTACCAGAATAATTTGAAAGGCGGGCAATGGGCTTCATTTGTAGCCATGACGGATAAGATGAATGAACTCAGTAAATAGAAATGATCTTACAGGCCTGAATCGTTTTTAAAAAAAATCAACCGGTTTTTGATACGGATCTTTTTTTGTCCGGTAAATAATTGATATCAATTTATTTTATTGATCTTTTTCTCATCCGGTTTGCCGTCATTGGGAACAAAAAGCATGCAAACCAGCGTGAGCAGGGAAAACAACACCAGGCTGTAATAAATATGATGAGTAGCTGTATTGATCGCTTTTTCCAGAAAGATCTTTGAGCCGGCACTGATGGACGGGCTTTCCAGTGATCTTAATATCTGTGATGTATCCACCGAAAGATCTTTGGGAGCAGAAGCCATCTGTGCAGAAAGGGAGTTGTTGAATATAGCCCCGAAAATGGCAGCGCCCAGGCTACTCCCCAGGTTCCTTGTAAAAACTACCGAACCGGTGGCCACACCTCTTTTTTCCCATTCCACCATTGACTGCACGCCTACAAGTGTGGGAGTGGATAAAAGCCCGAAGCCTGCACCCAGTATCACCTGGTCGGCCACCACCATCCATACAGGCTGAGGCCAGGGTATCAGCAAAAATGCAATGCAGGAAAACGTGAGGACTATGGTTCCGATAAGAGCCGTGTTCCTGAATCCAATTCTCAGGTAAATGATTCCCGACAGGCTGGATGCGGCAGGCCAGCCGATGCTCATACTTGCCAGAACAAAACCCGAAGCGATGATACCTAAACCAAGGGATGCCTGGGTAAAGGTTGGTAAAAAAGTATCGGGGCCCATGTTCACAATACCCATTCCCACCATGGCCAACCCGATGTAGGCAAATGTCTTATTCTTCCATAACCATGAAGGAAAGATGGGATCCGGCGCTTTCTTCTCAATGCGGTACGTGTTGATCGCCAGAAATACGATCACTGCCAGCATGCCGAAGCTTGCCGGGGAAAGCCATGGCCAGCTGACCCCGGATTCCAATAAATAAACAATCAGTAAACCAAGAGTGAGCATGATGTGGACGGCTCCGTTGTAATCAATCTTAGGTTTTTTAGGAATAATGATCTCGTTAAAGAAAACAGCAAGAAAGATGATGGATATGATGCCGATCGGGATATTGATAATAAAGATCCATCTCCAGCTTACATATTCTGCCAAAGCGCCTCCCAATGCAGGCCCGACAATGGCGCTGATGCCCCATATACTGGAAAGCAATCCCTGTATTTTAGCTCTTTCTTTTACCGTGTAAATATCGCCGGCAATGGTATTGACGGTTGCCATGATGGAGCCAGCGCCAAACCCCTGTATGCCACGGAAGATAATCAGGCTGAGAATATTCCAGGAAATAGCCGAAGCTGCCGATCCTGCAAGAAAAATTATGATGCCTAAGATCAATATGACCTTGCGGCCAAAAATATCGGCCAGTTTTCCGTAGATGGGAATACTTGCTGTTTGTGTAAGCAGGTAAATGGAAAATACCCAGGAGAATTTGGAAAAGCCTCCGAGGTCGGAAACGATCTGCGGAATGGCAGTGGATACGATCGTGGTGTCCATTGCAGCAAGAGCCATCGTCAGCATTAATGCGGCAAGGATCCAATTTCGTTTCAACGGCATACAGCGAAGTTAAAGCCCATTTTCTTTTCATTACTGCTGAAGGCGGAGAAACAAAAAACAGTTTATAAATTTTCTTTAACGAAAGAATCTATTTCATGATGTAACTTTTTTTGAATGATCACAAAAAACGTTTCCTCTTAACTTGCAGCATGACACGTAAAGAAAAATATGAGTTTGTGACCAATTATTTTCAGAAGAATTCTCCCGATGCCGGCACAGAACTCATCTATGACAATCCTTATGAATTACTGGTGGCCGTTATTCTTTCGGCACAATGCACCGACAAAAGGGTGAACATGACCACTCCCGCTATTTTTGAAAAATATCCGGATATAAGATCGCTCAGTAAAGCAAAATATGATGACCTGTTTTCATTGATAAAAAGCATTTCCTACCCCAACAATAAAACAAGGCATCTTACCGGCATGGCGAAAAAAGTCATGGAAGATTTCAACGGAAAAATTCCAATGACCGTGGAAGAGCTCATGAAGCTTCCGGGAGTGGGAAGAAAAACTGCCAATGTCATCACGTCCATGGTTGACAAGCAACCGAACATGGCGGTGGACACACATGTGTTCCGGGTAAGCAGAAGGATAGGGCTGGTTCCTTTGTCTGCATCCACGCCTCTTGCCGTGGAGAAAGAACTGGTGAAATATTTTCCCAAAGAGGTCATTCACAAAGCGCATCACTGGCTAATACTTCACGGGCGTTACATCTGTGTGGCAAGAAAACCTCATTGCGACCGCTGCGGCCTGAGGCCTGTCTGCAATTATTATAAGAAATATGTTGCCAAAGATTCTATCCTCAAGGATAAATGATAACAAACCTGGGCAGCGTGAAGTGTGGGTCTTTGCGAGGTAATAAAAGAAAGAAGATCGTTTCGTTCCTCGAGATGACCTAAGATGCAAAAATTACCGAAGCAAACTGCACTCAGGGCGGATCGCTGCGTTCCTCGCGATGACCC
>WBZO01003862.1_pt1 | contig 16861 bp, 16 predicted proteins | sample 5204261 | NCBI WGS metagenome assembly WBZO01 (sample SAMN12412400, study PRJNA552823) | activated sludge metagenome | isolation source: activated sludge from anammox sidestream of wastewater treatment plant... | place: USA: North Carolina | collected 2017-09 | reverse complement strand
TCGAGTGCGTGCTGCACCTCGGTTGACCGCGGCCGAGCAGCGCCCGGTCACCGCGCTGCGTGGGGTCGGGCCGGCGCTCGGCGAGCGCCTGCGCCACCTCGGCGTCGCGCAGGTGCAGGACCTGCTCTTCGTGCTGCCCCGCACGTACGAGGACCGCACGCGCACGGTACCGATCGGCGCGCTCGCGCCCGGCATGCGCGCGGTGATCGAGGGCGAGGTGCAGCTGACCGAGGTGACCTTCCGCCGCCGCCGACAGCTGCTCTCGCGGCTCGCAGACGGCTCGGGCCACGTGACGCTGCGCTTCTTCCACTTCTCGGCGAGCCAGCAGGCGGGCCTTGCGCGGGGCAGCCGCCTGCGCTGTTACGGCGAGGTGCGTCGCGGGCCACTCGGCCTCGAGATCGTGCACCCGGAGTATCGCCACATCGCCGCCGAAGGCGCGCCGCTCGAGGAAACGCTGACGCCGATCTACCCGACGACCGAGGGCGTCGCGCAGGCGCGCCTGCGCGCGCTCATCGGCCAGGCGCTCGGCGAGCTGCACGCGGCCAGCGTGCGCGACTGGCTGCCGGCCGGCGTGCTCGCCGCGCTGAAGTTGCCGGCGCTCGCGCGCTCGCTCGAGTACGTACACCGCCCGCCGCGCGATGCGCGCCTCGACGTGCTCGCTGCGGGCCGCCACCCGGCGCAGCGGCGGCTCGCGTTCGAGGAACTGCTCGCGCACCACCTCGCGCTCACGCTGGTGAAGCGCAGCGTGCAGGCCGCGCCGGCCGTCGCACTCGCGGATGCGGCGGGCCTCGAAGCGAAACTGATCGGCGCGCTGCCGTTTGCGCTCACCGGCGCGCAGCGCCGCGCACTCGCCGCGGTCGACGCCGATCTCGCCGCGCGGCGCCCCATGGTGCGCCTCGTGCAGGGCGACGTCGGCTGCGGCAAGACGGTCGTCGCCGCGGCCGCCGCCGCGCGCGCCGTCGGCAGCGGGATGCAGGCGGCCCTGATGGCGCCCACCGAACTCCTCGCCGAGCAGCACTGGCGCAACTTCGACGCCTGGTTTCGCCCGCTCGGCCTGCCCGTCGCGCTCGTGAGTGGCTCGCTCGGTGCGCGGGCGCGCCGCAATGCGCTCGAGGCGATCGCGGCCGGCGACGTCGCGCTGATCGTCGGAACGCACGCACTCTTCCAGGAGGGCATCGCGTTTTCGCGACTCGCGCTCGTGATCGTCGACGAACAGCATCGCTTCGGCGTGCAGCAGCGACTCGCACTCGCGGAGAAGGGCGATCGCGCCAGCGAGACGCCGCACCAGCTGATCATGACCGCGACACCGATCCCGCGCACGCTCGCGATGACGGCGTTCGCCGACCTCGACGTCTCGGTCATCGACGAACTGCCGCCCGGCCGCACACCAGTGCACACGGTGGCGCTCGCCGAGGAGCGGCGCGCCGACGTGGTCGCGCGCATCGAGGCCGCCTGCCGCGAGGGGCGGCAGGTGTACTGGGTCTGCCCCCTGATCGAGGAATCGGACGAGCTGCGCTGGCAGGCCGCCGAGGAGACGGCGGCGCAGCTCGCGGACGCGCTGCCCGGCGTGCGCATCGGCCTCGTGCATGGCCGCATGCCGCCCGTGAAAAAGGAGCAGGCGATGGCCGCGTTCAAGGCGGGCCGCATCCAGCTGCTCGTCGCGACCACCGTGATCGAGGTGGGCGTGGACGTGCCGAACGCGACGCTGATGGTGATCGAGAATGCCGAGCGCATGGGCCTCGCGCAGCTGCACCAGCTGCGCGGCCGCGTCGGGCGGGGCGCCGCGGCCAGCACTTGCGTGCTGTTGTACCGGCGGCCGCTGTCGGCCATCGCCCGCGAGCGATTGCAGGCGATCCGCGACTCGAACGACGGCTTTGCGATCGCGCAGCGCGACCTCGAGCTGCGGGGCCCCGGCGAGCTCCTCGGGACGCGCCAGACCGGGCTCGCGCAGCTGCGCGTCGCCGACCTCGCGCGCGATTCCGACCTCCTGCCGCGCGTGCAGGCCGCCGCCGAAGTGATCCTCGCCGATCACCCCGATATCATTGCGCCGCTCACCGCGCGCTGGATCGGCGCCGGCGAACGCTATGGGCGGGTGGGATGACGGACAGCGAGAGGGCGCGTGACGGACAGTAGTGCGACATCGACAGCGACGGCCATGTGGCTGCCTGCCTCGGCACTCGGCTGCTACGAGGGCGACGCGGTCCTGCGCTCGTGGCTCGCCACACCGGGACTGCTGACCGAACGGGTGCGCGAGGCCACCGGCGCCGCGTTTCACCTCGAGGTGCTCGCGGAGGACGCGCGCCACGGCGAGCACCGTCGCGCGATCGTGCTCGGGACGCGCACCGCGCCCTGGATCTACGCGGAAACGACGATCCCGGACGCGACCCTCGCGCAACATGCCTGGCTCGCGCGCATGGGCGAGGTTTCGCTCGGCGAAACGCTCGCCGCGCATGGCGGCGTGACGCGCTCGGGCTTTGCGTTCGCGCGCCTCACGGCCGATGAGCCGCTCGTGGCCCGCGCGCTCGCGCATTGTGGCGGCGGGACGGCCGCGCTCTGGGTGCGCCGGTCGGAGTTTTCCCTGCAGGGCGCGCTGCTCACGGTGCAGGAGGCATTCCTGCCGGGCATCGGCCGTGCAGGCCTCGCCGACGCGGCCGGCCCGGCGCGCAGCGTGCGGCGCGGCCCGTGACCACTTCGAGCCTCGCGCGCCGGATCGAGGCGTACGCGCAGCTGATGCGCCTCGACCGCCCGATCGGCACGTGGCTGCTCTTGTGGCCGGTGCTGTGGGCGCTGTGGATCGCCGGCGCCGGCCGCCCGCCCGAGCGGGTGCTCGTCATTTTCGTGCTCGGGGTCGTCGTGATGCGCGCCGCCGGTTGCGTGATCAACGACTTCGCCGACCGCGACATCGACCCGCAGGTCAAGCGCACGCGCGACCGGCCGCTCGCCGCGCGTCGCGTGTCGCCGCAGGAAGCCATCGGGCTGTTCCTCGTGCTGATCGCGATCGCGCTCTGGCTCGTCACGCGCCTCGATCCGCTCACGATCAAGCTGTCGGTCGTGGGTGCGCTGCTGACGGTCAGCTATCCCCTGATGAAGCGCTGGTTCCCGCTGCCGCAGTTCTACCTCGGGTTGTCGTTCGGCGGCTGGGGCATCCCGATGGCGTTTGCCGCGACGCTCGGCACGATCCCGCGGGTCGGCTGGGTACTGTTCCTCGCCGCGGTGCTGTGGGCGATGGTGTACGACACGATCTACGCGATGATCGATCGCGACGACGATCTGAAGCTCGGCGTGAAATCGAGCGCGATCCTCTTCGCCGACATGGACCGGCTCATCATCGGTGCGATGCAGGCGATGATGCTGTTCGCGCTCCATCTCGCGGGCAAGAGCATGGAGTTCGGCCCCTGGTATCGCGGGGGGCTCGCCGTCGCGGCACTATTTTTCGCCTGGCAGCAGTGGGAGATTCGCAGGCGGGAGCCCGCGGCGTGCCTGCGCGCGTTCCAGAACAACAACTACGTCGGCATGTCGATCTTCATCGGCATCCTGCTCGATCAGGTCTACCGCGCCTGAATCGCGGGGCGGCGCGGCACGCGCCGGCACCCACAGTTCCACCGCGGCGGCTCCCGCGGCACACAGGACTCGCGTCGCCTCGCGCGCGGTGCTGCCGGTCGTGAGCACATCGTCGACGAGCGCCACGTGCAGCCCCCCGAGCGCCTGTCCCGGCCGCGCGCGAAACGCGCCGACGACATTGCCGGCACGCGCCGCGCCGCGCAGGTGGCTCTGCTCGGCCGTGGCGCGGCAGCGCTCGAGCGCGCGTGGAGCACAGGGCCGCGCGAGTGCGCGGGCGGCGTGCTGCGCCATGACGGCCGCCTGGTTGAACCCGCGTTCGGCGAGGCGCGCGCGATGCAGCGGCACCGGCAGCACGAGATCGGGCAGCGGGCCGGGTTGCGCACGCCTCGCGGCCGCGAGCAGCAGCCCGAGCAGCCGCCCCGCCGCGAGCTCGTGCTCGAACTTGAGCGCGCACACCCAGGCGTCGACCGGAAACGCGTAGCGAAAGGGCGCGACGACCCGCGACCACGGGCCCACCCGCAGGTCGACGGGTGCTGCCTGCGGCAGGTCGCGCTCGCAACGTTCGCAGAGGTCGAGCGCCGTGCGGCCGTCGGCCGCGGGACCCGCAGGCACGACCCGGCCGGCGCCACCGCATGCGAGGCACGTGGGCGGAAGAAGGAATCGGCCGGCCGCGCCCAGGGAGCGCGTGATCGTCGACTTCAAGTCGACCCTGCGGTTGACAGAAAGGAAGGTGCGCCCGAACATGCCGCGAGTCTCGTTTCGCGGGACTGATCCGTCACGCCGCAAATGTGCGCTATTTGCCTGGAAATGCGATGAACTGGACGACATTCGACGTCGAACGCCTCTTTTCCGTACCGCTGCTCGACCTGCTGTTCCGGGCCCAGCAGGTGCACCGCGAACACCACGATCCGCGTGCCGTCCAGCTCTCGACGCTGCTGTCGATCAAGACGGGCGGCTGCCCCGAGGACTGCGCCTACTGTCCGCAGAGCATCCGCCACGACACCGGTGTCGAGCGCGAGGCGCTGCTGCCGCTCGAAGACGTGCTCGCGCGGGCGCGCGCTGCGCGCGAAGCGGGGGCCACGCGGTTCTGCATGGGCGCCGCCTATCGCTCACCGAAGGCGAAGGATCTCGCGCGGATCGTGACGATGGTGCGCGAGGTGCGCGCACTCGGCCTCGAGACCTGCGCGACGCTCGGCATGCTGACGCCCGCGCAGGCCCGTGAGCTGAAGGACGCGGGCCTCGATTACTACAACCACAACCTCGACACCTCCGCGGAGTTCTACGGCGAGATCGTGACGACGCGGCGCTACGAGGACCGCCTCGAGACGCTCGCGGCGGTGCGCGACGCGGGCATCCGCGTGTGCTGCGGCGGCATCATCGGCATGGGCGAATCGGTGCACGATCGCGCGGCGCTGCTCGCGACACTCGCGAACCTGCCCGCGCCGCCCGACAGCGTGCCGATCAACCAGCTGGTCGCGGTACCCGGCACGCCGCTCGCGGACGCAGCACCCATCGACCCGTTCGACGTCGTGCGCACGATCGCCGTTGCGCGCATCGTGCTGCCGCGCGCGACGCTGCGCCTGTCGGCGGGCCGCGAAGCGATGAGTGACGAGCTGCAGGCGCTGTGCTTCCTCGCGGGCGCCGGCTCGATTTTCTACGGCGAGAGACTCCTGACCACGGGCAATCCCGGTGTCGATCACGATCGCGCGCTGCTCGCGCGGCTCGGGCTCGACACCGCGCGCGCGGGTACACTGCCGCGCGATGCCGCTGCCTGACACAACCGCCGCCGCACCCGCCGCCACGCTCGACCGACGCGCCATCGTGCGCCACTTCGCGCGCGCGGCCGCGCGCTACGACGCGCACGCCGATGCCCTGGGCGAAGTGCGCACGGAGCTGCTGTCGCGCGTCGAGTACTTCGGCCTCGAACCCCGTGTCGTGCTCGACATCGGAGCCGGCACCGGACAATGCGCGCACGCACTGCGCCGGCGCTTTCGCAACGCGCGCGTGCTCGCGATCGACCTGGTCCCCGCGATGCTCGACGCCGGCGCCCGTCGCGCCCGCTGGCCACGCCGCTACACGCGCATCGCGGGCGATGCCTGCGCCTTGCCGCTGCGCGATTCGAGCTGCGAACTCATCGTCGCGAACCTGTCGCTCGAGTGGTGCGGGGACCTCGACCTCGCACTCGCCGAGCTGCGACGCGTGCTGGCGCCGCCCGGCGTGTTCCTCTTCAGCACGCTCGGGGCGGGCACGCTGCGCGAACTGCGCGAGAGCTGGCTGACCGCAGATCGGTCAGCGCACGTGCACGACTTCGTCGACATGCACGACCTCGGCAGCGCGCTCGCGCGCGCGGGTTTTGCCGAACCGGTGCTCGATGTCGAGGACTACACGCACGGATTCGAGTCGCTGAAAGCGCTCGGGGCGACGCTGCGTGCACTCGGCGCGGGCAATGCGCACGGCGCGCGCGCGCGCGGACTCACGAGCCCCCGCCGACTCGCTGCGGCGTCGGCCGCGTACGAGGCACGGCGCCGCGGCACGACGCTGCCGGCGACTTTCACGGTCGTCTACGGCGCCGCCTTTGCGGGCATCACGCGGGGCCAAGGTGGGCGCAGGAGCGCTAAGCCGTTGACTTGACTAAAGAAGATCTGGGGCTAGACTCGGTCTCTCCCCGGTCGCAAGCCTCGAGATGACTGAACCCGCCGTCCGCATCGCCCTCGTCCCGCACTGCTCGCTCACGCCCGCCGGTGCGTGGACCTTCTTTCTCGCGACCTGCGGCGTGTCGTTCGGTGTCGCGGCCCTCCTGACGCTGCGCGGCTTCTGGCCGGTGCTCGTGTTCGCAGCCCTCGAGATGCTGCTGCTCGGCTGGGCCCTCTACGCGAGCATGCAGCGGCGGCACCGCGTAGAGACGATCGAGATCACCGAAAACTCGGTCGCCATCGACACCTGCGTGCACGGCGCCGTGGTGCACACCGAGTTCCCGCGCCATTGGGCACAGGTTAGACTGCGCGGCGATGTCTCGCCGCTCCTGCCCGCGAGGCTTTTGATCGAATCGGGGGGCAGGCGATGCGAGATCGGCAGTTTTCTGACAGAACAGGAACGGCAGCGGCTCGCTGCGCGCCTCGCGCCGCTGATCGGCGCGATGGCCGCGTCGCCGCCGCTCGACACCGTCCACAATCGAGGCTGATGAGCACATGATTCGCACCATCCAGAGATCCGGCACCGCGTTCGCAGCGGTCGTGTTGGCGCTCCTCGCGGCACCCGCCCATGCCGAATCCGGCTGGCACCTGCTCAACATGCCGGTCGGCGTCACCGAGCTGTCGAAGAAGATCTACGGCCTGCACATGATGATCTTCTGGTGGTGTGTCGCCATCGGCATCGTCGTGTTCGGCTGGATGATCTGGGCGATCGTCGCGTTTCGCAAATCGAAGGGCGCCGTCGCCAACACCGCGATGGTCCACAGCACGAAGGCCGAGATCATCTGGACCCTGATCCCGGTCGCCATCCTCGTGGCGATGGCGGTGCCGTCGGCGCGGGTGTTGATCGACATCGAGGACGCCCGCAACACCGAGCTGACGATCAAGGTCACGGCCTACCAGTGGAAGTGGCAGTACCAGTACCTCGGGACCGACGTCGCCTACTTCTCGACGCTCGCCCACGAGAGCAACAGCGCGCGCGAGCTGCAATCGGGCATCGATCCCGCGACCGTGCCGAACTACCTGCTCGACGTCGACAACCCGCTCGTCGTGCCGGCCGGCGTCAAGGTGCGCCTGCTGGTCACGGCGCAGGACGTGATCCACTCGTGGTGGGTGCCCGACTTCGGCATGAAGAAGGACGCGATCCCGGGGCTCGTCAATGAAATGTGGTTCAAGGTCGACGCCGACAAGACCGGCCGCTACCGCGGCCAGTGCGCCGAGCTCTGCGGACGCGACCACGGCTTCATGCCGATCGTCGTCGACGTGATGAGCCGCGAGGATTTCGACGCCTGGCTCACCGCCCGCAAGGCCGCGGTCAAGCAGGCCGCCGCCGCACCGTCCACGTCCGCCACCATTTCCTGAGCTCCCGGGTAACGCCATGGCCACGCACGCACACACCGACGCCGTCCACGACGATCACGATCACAAGCCGCACGGCTGGCGCCGGTGGGTTTTCTCGACGAACCACAAGGACATCGGCACGATGTACCTCGTGTTCGCGTGCACGATGTTCTTCGTCGGCGGCACGATGGCGCTCATCATCCGCGCCGAACTGTTCGAGCCCGGACTGCAGTTCGTCGATCCGCAGTTCTTCAATTCAATGACCGCGATGCACGCGCTCGTGATGATCTTCGGCGCGATCATGCCGGCCTGGGTCGGGCTCGCGAACTGGCTGATCCCGATGCAGATCGGGGCGCCCGACATGGCGCTGCCGCGGCTCAACAACCTGTCGTTCTGGATCCTGCCGTTCGCGTTCATGCTGCTGCTCGGCACGCTGTTCGTCCCGGGCGGCGCGCCGGCCGGCGGCTGGACGATGTACCCGCCGCTCGCGCTGCAGGCGGGCGACAGCTTCCCGATGATGATCTTCGCGATCCACCTGATGGGCGCCTCGTCGATCCTCGGCGCGATCAACGTGGTCGTCACGGTGATGAACATGCGCGCGCCGGGGATGAACCTCCTCAAGATGCCGCTGTTCGTCTGGACCTGGCTGATCACCGCGTACCTCCTCGTCGCGGTGATGCCGGTGCTCGCGGGCGCGGTCACGATGCTGCTGACCGACCACTACTTCGGCACGAGCTTCTTCGCGGCCTCCGGCGGCGGCGACCCGGTGATGTTCCAGCACATCTTCTGGTTCTTCGGGCACCCCGAGGTCTACATCATGATCCTGCCGGCGTTCGGCGTCGTGTCGGAGATCATCCCGACCTTCTCGCGCAAGCCGCTGTTCGGCTACGAATCCATGGTGTACGCGACCGCGGCGATCGGCTTCCTGTCGTTCATCGTCTGGGCGCACCACATGTTCACGGTGGGCATGCCGCTCGCGGGGCAGCTGTTCTTCATGCTCGCGACGATGCTGATCTCGGTGCCGACCGGCGTGAAGATCTTCAACTGGTGCGCGACGATGACCCGCGGCTCGCTCACCTTCGAGCCGCCGATGCTGTTCGCGCTCGCGTTCCTGTTCCTGTTCACGATCGGCGGCTTCTCGGGCCTGATGCTCGCGATCGTGCCGGCCGACTTCCAGTACCAGGACAGCTACTTCGTCGTCGCGCACTTCCATTATGTGCTGGTGCCCGGGTCGCTGTTCGCGATCGTCGGCGCCGTGTACTACTGGCTGCCGAAGTGGGTCGGGCGCATGTACGACCAGAAGCTCGCGAAGGTGCATTTCTGGCTGTCGGCGATCTTCGTCAACGTGCTGTTCTTCCCGCAGCACTTCCTCGGGCTCGCGGGCATGCCGCGCCGCATCCCCGACTATGCGACGCAGTTCGCCGACTGGAACATGGTCTCCTCGATCGGTGCGTTCGGCTTCGGCTTCTCGCAGCTGCTGCTGCCCTACATCATCATCAAGTGCGTGAAGTCTGGCGCACCTGCGCCCGCGCGCGCCTGGGATAGCGCACACGGCCTCGAGTGGGAGCTGCCCTCGCCGGCACCCTTCCACAGCTGGGAGACGCCGCCGTCGGCCGCCGTGATCGCGCGTGGAGCGGAGCATTGACCGACCGCCTGCCCGATGAGGTGCGACGGCGCGTGCGGCGCGGCGCATTGCTGCTCGGCCTCGTGGCCTTCGCGCTCTACATCGGCTTCATCGCGATGTCCGTGTCGCGGGGCTCGCCGTGAGCGAGCCGCGCGAAGAGCTGCGACGCGCCAACGCGCGCCTCGGCGCGCGGCTCGGGTTGATGACCCTCGGGAGTTTTGCGTTCGGTTTCGCGCTCGTGCCGCTCTACGACGTGTTCTGCACGGTCACCGGCTTCGGCAACCAGAAGGCGCTTGCACAGGCTTCGGCCGTCGTACCCGAGGTGGAGGACGACAGCCGCACCGTGACGGTCGAGTTCGTCGCGGAACTGCCGACGGTGGGCAACTGGGTATTCCGGCCCGTGCAGGGCTCGATGCAGGTGCACCCGGGCAAGCTCTACCAGGCCGATTTCATCGCGAAGAACCTGACCGGCCACGACACGGTGGCGCAGGCGGTGCCGAGCATCGCGCCGGGCAATGTCGCCGGATATTTCCACAAGACCGAATGCTTCTGCTTCACGCCACAGAAGTTTTCGAAGGATGAGGAGCGGGTGATGCCCGTGCGCTTCATCGTCGATCGGGCGCTGCCGAAGCACCTCGATCGGATCACGCTCGCGTATACCTTCTACGACCAATCGATTGGAACGGGGTCCTGACCATCATGGCAACCGCACACGCGCCCGCCGCCGACAAGTATTACGTCCCCCATGGCAGCCACTGGCCGATCGTGGGATCGGTGTCACTGTTCCTGGTGATGGCCGGGGCCGTCGCATTCCTGAACGACTGGGCCGGCGGCTGGGCGTTCATCCCGGGTGCGCTGCTGCTCGCGACGATGTTCTTCGGCTGGTTCCACGACGTGATCGGCGAGAGCCGCAGCGGCGCGTACAACCACCAGGTCGACCGCTCGTTCCGGATGGGAATGATGTGGTTCATCTTCTCCGAGGTGATGTTCTTCGCCGCGTTCTTCGGCGCACTGTTCTATGCCCGCTCGCTCGCGGTGCCCTGGATCGGCGGCGAGGGCGTCAAGGTGTTCAACAAGCTGCTCCTGTGGCCGAACTACGACCCGGCGTGGCCGACCAACGGCCCGGCGCGCATCGGTGGCCACGAGGACGGCACGTTCCAGATCATTCCCGCCTTCGGCCTGCCGGCGCTCAACACCGCGATCCTGCTGACCTCGGGCGTGACGATCACGATCGCGCACCATGCGCTGCAGGCGGGCAAGCGCACGCAGCTCAAGATCTTCCTCGCCGCGACCTTCGTGCTCGGCTTCCTGTTCGTCGGACTGCAGGCGGAAGAGTACGCCCATGCGTACAAGGAACTCGGCCTCAGGCTCTCGACCGGCATCTACGGCTCGACCTTCTTCATGCTGACCGGTTTCCACGGCCTGCACGTGACGATCGGCGCGATCATGCTGGTGATCATCTGGCTGCGCACGTTGAAGGGCCACTTCACGCCGAACAATCACTTCGCATTCGAAGGTGTCGCGTGGTACTGGCACTTCGTCGACGTGGTCTGGCTCGGCCTGTTCATCTTCGTCTACTGGATCTGAACCAGCCTGGTGCCGGGTTTTCGGCTATTCGGTTATTTCGGCGCTACGCGCGAAATAACCGAATAGCCGAAAACCCGGCACCACGTTCTTACTGGAGGCCGTGGGGCGAGATCAGGCCGAAGTACCACGCGAGCATCAGCAGCAGGAAGAGGGCGACGGACAGCGAGATGCGCCAGGTGAGCGCGCGCACCATCTTCTTCGGATCACGGCCCGGCGCCGAGAGATGGAACAGCGCGCTGCCGAGGCTCACCACGATGCCGACGAGCACGACGATGACGAATATCTGGATGAGTTCCACGGGGCGGGAATTATAGGCACCGGGCGGCAGGCGCGCTGTACTTCCCCGCAACGAGCCCGCACAATTCACGGCCCCTGCGACCCGGCTCGACATCTTGCCCCTCGCCATCCCCATCGGTTCCCGGCGGGTGTTCACTCCCTCGCCCTGGATGACAGCATTGAGCGCGCTCGCGATCGTCGCGTTCATCGGTTTCGGCCGCTGGCAGTGGCATCGCGGCCTCGAGAAGGAGGCGGCCTGGCGCGAATTCGCGGCCGCCGAAGGTCCCGCCATGTCGCCGGGCGCCGCGCCGCTCGATGCGCTGCCGCGCTTCGCGCGCGTGCGCCTCGCGGGGCGCTATGACGCCGCACACCAGTTCCTGCTCGACAACCGCACACACGATGGTGCGGCGGGCTACGAAGTGCTGACGCCGTTCGAGCTCGACGACGGGCGAGTCGTGCTGGTCAACCGTGGCTGGGTGCGCTTTTCGGGCTATCGCGACCGCTTGCCCGACATTGCGCTCCCGGGTGCCGGCGCGCCGGTGACCGTCACGGGGCGGCTCGAGGAGCTGCCGCACGAGGGCATGGCTGCGGGCCGCGCGCCGCCCGCGGCGGGCGACGCCTGGCCCAAGGTCACGTCCTTTCCGCATATCGGCGAGATCGAGGCCGCACTCGGGCGGGCAGTCGAAGTGCGGCAGTTACTACTCGATCCGTCGCAGCCGGCAGGCTATGTTCGCGAGTGGCGGCCGCCCGGCATTCCGCCCGAGCGGCACCTGTCATACGCGGTCCAATGGTGGTTGTTCGCGGCGACGGTCGCGGTGCTGTACGGAGTACTCAATCTGCACAAGGTGAATCGATGACCACGGCCCGCGCGCGCGGCCTGCACACGCTGCTCGGGCTCGCGGCACTGTTCTTCGCTCCGCTGTTCGCCGCATTCGCGCTGTACTACGGCGGCGGCTGGCGGCCCGCACAGAGCACGAACCATGGCGTGTTGCTGCGACACCCGGTGAAGATCGCGGCCCCGTGGCCGGCCGACAAGTGGACGCTGGTGCAGGTCGGCACCGCGCATTGCACCGACGCCTGCCGCGAGTCGCTCTATGTGACCCGCCAGACCTGGCTCGGGCTCGCGAAGGAACTCGATCGCGTGCAGCGCGTCTTCGTCGCGCCCGCGGACTGTTGCGAAACGGGATTTCTCGCGCAACAGCACCCGCGACTCATCCACCTCGATGCGGCGAGCGATCCGGGCAGGTCACTGCTCGCGGCGCTGCCGCCGGGCACGCCTGATCGCACGATCTATCTCGTCGACCCGCTCGGCAACCTGATCATGACGTTCGATGCGCGCGACAATCCGAAAGGCCTCCTGACGGACCTGCGCAAACTCCTGAAGCTCTCGCATATTGGATGACCGCAACGATGCATACACCCCGGGTCGCCACCATCGCCCGTCGCCTCGCGCTCGCCGCCCTGCTGCTCTGTTTCGGCGTCGTCGTGCTCGGCGCCTATGTCCGCCTGTCCGATGCGGGTCTCGGGTGCCCCGACTGGCCGGGCTGCTATGGCCACGTAACCCCCACGGCGGCGCTCGCCAACGAGGCGGCGGTACAGGCGCAGTTCCCCGGCGCGCAGGTCCATGCGGGCAAGGCATGGCGCGAGATGATCCACCGTTACGCCGCGAGCACGCTCGGGTTCCTGATCGTCGTCATCGCCGCGATCGCGGTGGCCACCCGCCGGGAGCGCGTCGTGCCGCTGCCGCTCGCGGTTGCGTTGCTCGTCGTCGTCGTGTTTCAGGGCATCCTCGGCATGCTCACGGTCACGTGGCTCCTGAAGCCGCTGATCGTGACCGCGCATCTCGTGTTCGGGCTCACCACACTCGCGCTGCTGTCGTGGCTGTGGCTCACGCTGCGCCCGCGCGGCGCCGGCATCGAGGCGCCGCGCCTCGTGCGGCGCTGGGCGCTCGTCGCGATCTGCGCGCTCGCACTGCAGATCGCCCTCGGCGGCTGGACGAGCAGCAACTACGCCGCGATGGCCTGCCCCGATTTCCCGAAGTGCCAGGGTGCCTGGTGGCCGATGACGGATTTCCACGATGCGTTCGTGCTGTGGCGCGGCCTCGGCATCAACTATGAAGGCGGCGTGCTCGATCACCCGGCGCGCGTCGCGATCCACTTCGCGCACCGGCTCGGCGCCGTCGTCGCGACGCTCGCGCTCGTGATCGCCGCCGGCATCACGTTGCGGCGCGTGCGCACGCCCGGCGCCGTGCGGGCCGCCGTGCTCGTGGTCCTGGCCCTCGCGCTGCAGCTCACGATCGGCATTTTCATGATCTGGCGCGGCTTTCCGCTCTGGCTCGCGACCCTGCACAATGCCGGCGCCGCACTGCTGCTGCTCGCCGCGGTGCTGCTGAACCGGCGGGTCCGCGCATGAGCGCGACCTGGCGTGACTACTTCGAGCTGACGAAGCCGAGGATCGTCTATCTCATCGTGTTCACGTCGATCGTCGGCACGCTGCTCGCGAGCCCCGGCTGGCCACCGCTCGGCCCGCTCGTGCTCGGCAATCTCGGCATCGCGCTCGCGGCGGCCTGCGCGGCGGCGATCAACCACGTGCTCGACCAGCGGATCGACGAGCAGATGGCGCGCACCCGCAACCGCCCGTTGCCGAAGGGCAAGATCACGACCGCGCGGGCGCTCACTTTCGCGGTGACGCTCGGCATCGTCGCGATGCTGATCCTGTGGCTGCTCGTCAATCCGCTGACGGCCGTGCTCACGTTCTTCTCGCTGATCGGCTACGGGGTGATCTACACGGCGTGGCTCAAGCGCGCGACCTCGCAGAACATCGTGATCGGCGGCGCGGCCGGCGCGGCACCACCCATCCTCGGCTGGGCGGCCGTCACCAATTCGATCGACCCGAACGCGTTGCTCTTGTTCCTGATCATCTTCGTGTGGACGCCGCCGCATTTCTGGGCGCTCGCGATCGCGCGCAAGGACGAGTACGCGCGCGCCGGCATCCCGATGCTGCCCGTGACACACGGCGTCGCCTACACACGCCTGCAGGTGCTGCTGTACACGGTGCTGCTCGTGCTCGTGACACTGATGCCGTTCGTGACCGGCATGAGCGGGCTCATCTACCTCGCGGTGGCGCTGGTCGTGAACGGCGTATTCCTCTACTACGCGTTCGCGATGAAGTTCACGGATCGCAGCGAATTGCCGATGCGCGTGTTCCGCTTCTCGGTGAGCTGGCTCCTGTGGATCTTCGGCGCCCTGCTCGTCGATCATTACCTGCCCACGACCCAGGTGCTCGCCGCGGGTTGACGAACGGGCGCCGTCATCGCATCGTGATGCAAGTGGCCGCGCAGCCCGAGAGCTTCCTGGTACGGCACCCCGTGGCGGTAGCGGCCGCCTATTTGCCGCTTCACCTCGTCGCGACCCTGGCCGGCAACACACTGCTCGTGCAGGGCCCGAGTGCGGCGGCCTTCTGGCCGGCGAGCGGCACCGAAATTGCGGCGCTGCTGCTCGTCGGCCGGCGCTCCTGGCCGTGGCTGCTCGCGGCCGCGTTCGCCGCCGAGTTGCTGGCCTATGGCCCGCTCCAGCAGGTCTATCCGACGCAGACCGGTGTGCTGGCCGGCCTCGTCAACGCCGGCCAATGCGCTCTCGCCGCATTCCTCGTGCGCCGCTACATCGGCCGGCGCGTCGATTTCCAGCGTGTTGCGCCGACGGCGCGGTTCTGTGCCGTGCTGTTCCTCGCCTTCTTTGCGGGTGCGCTCGCCGGAGCGGCGAGCCTCACGGGCGTCGGCGATGCGACTGCATACTGGCGCAACCAGCAGGTGTGGTGGCTCGCCGGCTTCCTCGGCGCGATCGTGTTCGTGCCGCTCATCCTGTCGTGGGCCGAGCCGGACCTGCGCAGCGCCAGCCATCGGCCTGCGCCCCGGCCGTGGTTCGTCCTGCTGCAGTTCGCGGTGCTGGCGCTCGTGTTGTGGCATGTGTTCTCCGGCAGCTACCGGATGGAACTGATCGCGTTCGATTCACCGTTCCTCGTCTATACGGCGATGGTGTGGATCGCGTCGACCGGTGGCGCGCGACGGGTCACCTGTGCGCTGCTGCTCGTCAGCTTCGTCGCGGCGCTCTATACGCTCGCGGGCGCGGGGCCCTACCGCGCCGTTCCGGGCGCGACCTTCGACGCCGTGCTCAACCTGCAGGCGTTCCTGGTGCTGGTGGTCGTGCCGCTGCTCGTCGTGCAGGCCTCGATCGCGGAGAAGCGCCGTGCGCTGGCGCAGGTGGAGATGAGCGACGCGCGCTACCGGGCCTTCGTCGAGCACAGCTCGGAGGCGATCTTCCGCTACGAGCTGTCGCAGCCGATGCCGCTGCTGCTCTCCGCACGGGAGCAGCGCGCCTGGCTCGAGACGCACGGGCACATCGCGGAAGCCAACGACGCCTTCCGCGAGGCGGCCGGCGGCGATGCGACCGAAAGTCTCGTGGCGCGCTGGCCACCGTGGCTCGGGCGTTGCCTCGCCACGGTGCCCGATACGATTGCCGCCGGCGGGCGTGTCGACAACGTCGAGTGCGTGCTGCCCGGACCCTATGGACTCGACCGCATTCTCCTCGTGTCGCTCACGACGGAAGTGAGCCACGGGGCCTTGCAGCGGATCTGGGGCGCCGCGCGCGATGTCACGCATTACCGCGCAGCGCAACGCCGGCTCGAAGAGCAGCAGCGGGAGTTGCGCGCACTCGCGACCGAACTGACGCTCACCGAAGACCGCGCGCGGCGCAAGATCGCCGCCGACCTGCACGACGGCCTCGCCCAGAGCCTCGTCGGGCTGCAGATGCACATCGCCGCGATCCGTTCCGCGGCAGAGCAGGGTCGGCCACTGCCGGACATCTCCGCCCTCGAGCTGACGATCAGCGAATCGACCGCGCAGGTGCGCGCCCTGATGACGGACCTCACGCCCCCCGGTCTCCACGACCAGGGCATCGTCGCGGGTCTTCGCTGGCTCGCGGACGAGTTTGCGAGCCGGCAGCGCATCCGGGTCGACTTCGCAGACGACGGCGCGCCGAAGCCGCTCGCCGAATCGACGGCGGTGCTCGTCTTCCAGGCAGCACGCCAGTTGCTGCAGAACGTGGCGCGCCACGCGCAGGCGACCGTCGTCACGATCCGCACACTGGTCGCCGATGGCCGCCTCGAACTGGTGGTCACCGACGCCGGGGTCGGCTTCAATGTGTCCGACCTCACCTTCCTGCCGTCGCAGCGGGGCGGCTTCGGGCTGTACAGCATCCGCGAGCGCCTGACGATCATCGGCGGGACACTCGAAATCGAATCGTCGCCGGGGCGTGGGACGCGCGTACGCATCACCGCGCCGTTGGCGGATCACGCTGCTGCCGGGCCCGCAGCCCTGGGCTCCGGGGAGCGGCCGGTGCGCAGGCCCGGAGGACTCGCATGCTGATCGAACGTATCTGGGCGGCGAACGATTACCGCAACTTCCATTACCTCGTGGCCTGCGCAGAAACGGGTGAAGCGCTCGCAATCGATCCGCTCGACTGGCGCAAGTGCCTCGCCGCAGCGAAGTCCCGCGGCTACGAGATCACGCAGATCGTCAACACGCACGAGCACCGCGACCACACGGGCGGCAACGAGCCGCTGCGGGCCGAGACCGGCGCACGGGTACTGGCGCACGCCGGGGCGGCCGCGCACATCGGACATGTCGACGTCGGGCTGACGCGCGGCGACGTGGTCCGCGTGGGCCGCACGGTCGAACTCGAATGCCTCGATACACCGGGCCATACGCTCGCGCACGTGTGCCTGT
>WBZO01003861.1_pt1 | contig 16861 bp, 13 predicted proteins | sample 5204261 | NCBI WGS metagenome assembly WBZO01 (sample SAMN12412400, study PRJNA552823) | activated sludge metagenome | isolation source: activated sludge from anammox sidestream of wastewater treatment plant... | place: USA: North Carolina | collected 2017-09 | reverse complement strand
CCTGCAGCATGGCCGGGGAGACCTCGCCCGTGTACGCTCCGCTGACCTCGTAATACATATTCTGCGCGCCGACGCCGACCTTCGTCCCGGCCAGCGCCTGGGCGACGCCGGGGATGGCGACGAAAGGCGGGCAGACGGCGATGTCGATGCCGTCGATACCGTTCAGGCCGGGCGCGATCTCGCGCACGAAAGCCACGGCCGCGTCGGCCGTCTTGTTCATTTTCCAGTTTCCAGCAACAAATGGGGTACGCATGACTCCTCCAGCAGTTCTCAGAAGGGTTTATCGTGGCGGAATGACGGGAGTCAGGCGGCGGGACGGTTCCGGCCGCTCAGCAAATACGTCACCCGCTCAACTCACGCTACCGATTATAAGGGAGGGAGCGCGAGGCCGCAATGTAGCGGACGGGGACAACCGCGCGCGCCGGCCGTGTCAAGTCCGCTGGAAGTACTCTTCCGGCTTGATCGAGATCACCTGGCTGGAGCTATCCGGCTGCATGCTGACGCCGTAGAGCGTCTCGGCCGCCTGCACCGTGCCGCGATTGTGGGTGATCAGGATGAACTGCGTCTGCCGGCCGAGTTCGCGTATGACGTCGCGGAAGCGGTTGACGTTGGCCTCGTCGAGGGCCGCGTCCACCTCGTCCAGCACGCAGAAGGGCGGCGGGGCGACCTTCAGCAGCGAGAAGATGAGCGCCGCGGCCGTCAGCGACCGCTCGCCGCCGGACAACAACGCCAGCCCCTGCTCGCGCCGGTTGGGCAGCCGGGCGATGATCTCCACGCCGCTGCTCGTCGGGTCGTCGGGGTCGGTCATCGCCAGCCGGCCCGACCCGCCGCCGAACAACTGCTGGAAGGTGGCGTCGAAGATGCCGTTCACCTGCTCGACCGTCCGGGAGAACGCCTTGGAGGTCAGTTCGTCCAGCTCGGCGATGACGCCGCGCAACTGCTCGTCGGTCTCGGTCAAATCGCCGACCTGCCGGGTCAGGAACTCAAAGCGCTCCTCGGTGGCGGCCAGCTCGGCCGGGGCGTCGGGGTTGATCGGCCCCATGCGCTGCATCTGCCCCCTGTATAACTGGATGGTCTCTTCGATATCGGGCGGCAACTCCGTCACCGCGGGCAGGCTCTCGACCACCTCGTGGATAGGCAAAGGAGGGGCTCCGGTTTGTCCCACGTCATAACTCAGCGATACCAGCCCCAGATCGGCGCGGATGCGTTCCTGCAAGCCCTCGATCTGATTCTCGAACTGAGTCTGGCGGATACGTGTCTGGGTCAGTTGTGTTTCCAGTTCGTGGGCGTGTCGCTGAAGACCGGCCGAATCCTGCTGGAGCCGGGCGAGAAGCGAGCGGTCGGCATCCATAGCCGCCATCAGCGGGGTGAGGGCTGATTCAACTTGCGCAAGCTCGGCCTCCACAACGGCCGCCTCGCTCTCGTCCTCTTGCTGCCCAAGGCTGTCAACCTGAGAGCGCAGGGAAGTCAGGCGCTGGCGCACGCGGTTGAGTTGGCCTTCGCTCTGATTGAGCGTCGAACGACGGCTATCGACCACGGCTTGCCGCCCGGCCAGGATCGTCTGGGCCGCGGCCAGCGATTGGCGCAAGCTCTGTTGCTGCTGTTCCATCTCGCCCACAGGCAGCGCGCCCAGTTGCTCTTGTGCCGTGGCCAGTTCACCCTCATGCCTGGCCAGGGACTCGGTTAGCCGCGTAATAGTGGCCTCGGTCTGCGTAACACGCTCCCCGGTCTGCGACGACGCCGCAGCGCGTTCCTCACGGCGGCGAGCGATGAAGTCCCGCTGCTGACGCGTTCGTTCCAGCCGGCCGCGGGCGTCGTTCAGCCCCTGGCCGGCCTCAGCCTCTAAACGGAGCAGGCGTCGCTCTTCATTGGCCCGCTCGTCCACTTTCTCCTGCAGGGCGTCGATCTCAGCCTGACGGTTGGACGCCTCGACTTCATGCTTCTCCAGCGCGACACGCATCTCCGCCAGTTTAGCCGCTTCATCGCGACGACGGGTCTCATGCGCCAGGAAGCCACCGCCGGCCGCGCCGCCCATCTCGACCAGCCCGCCCCCATAAACAACGAATCCATCGGGCGCGACAGCCGCGTAACCGGAACGCCAGCCGGCCGCCAGACGGTAGGCCGTCGCCGCGTCCTCAACCAGCAGGACATGGCTCAGCAGCCGGTTGACCAATGGCGCAGCCGGCCCGGGGTTGACAACGCCGGCCGCCCAGCCGATAACACCCGCTTCGCCGGTTATATCGGGCCTATCTTCAATGATTGCCTCCGGCAAATCAAGCGCCGCCAACAAGAGGCGCGCCTCGTCGCCATCACGGTTCCCCTTGGCCTTGGCCACAGCTCGCCACAAGCTATCGGCATCGCTCACCAGCCAGGCAGCCAATCGCTCGCCCAGCGCGGCCACAATGGCAACCTTGTGTTCGGCGGGGATATCTATGAGCGACGCCAGACGGCCGACGACGCGCTCGCGTTCGAGCGGTATCTCCCGCTGCCCCTGCCGCTCCAGCATGGCGACGCGCTCCTCCTGCCGGGCCAGATCGTTGCGCATTCGATTGAGCCGCTGTTCGGTTTCGCGCGCCGCGCGGCGCATCTCCTTCAGCCGGCCGACATCGGCGCTCCGGGCGCGGTTCTCGTCGTTGCGCGCCGCCTGCAGGCGAATCAGTTCGTCGCGCGCCACGGTGGCGGTCGATTCCAGGATTGCCAAATCTTCATCTGATGGAGCATCGCCGGCGGGTTCCGGTTCGGCCGTCAGTTCTTCCAGCCGCAAACGCAATTGGGCCAGCTGGCCCTCGGCCTGCGCCAGTGCGGTCCGGTTCCGTTGTCGCTCTCCTTCAAGTCGGGCGACCTCCGCCTGCCGCGCCGCTATCTCGGTTCGGCGACCTTCAAAGGTGACGCGAAACTCCTGCAGATGAGATTGATGGGATTGGAGCTCGAGTTGGGCAGCGATCAGATCCGTCGTAGCGGCTTCTACTTCTGCGCGAGCCGCCGTTGTCGCTTCCTCCAGCAACGGTAATTCACCCAGGGCCTCTTCGATCTGGCGTTCGAATGCGCCGCGCCGCTCGCGGTACACAGCTTGCCGGCGTCGCAGCGCTTCCAGGTCCTGACGCAATTGATCGCGCGTGGCCTGGTAGTCGACCGCCTGTTGCTGCGCCTCCCCCAAACGGTTCTGAATCGTCTCAATACGTCCGTGGTGAGCCAACAAGTCGTCACGCGAAGCAGCCCAGGCCGCCTCGGCTACCGACGCTACATGCCGCGCCTCTCGCAAGTCGCGCTTGGCTTGTTCCCACTTGTAGCCATACCAGACGCGCAATAGTTCCCGCAAATCGGTCGAGATCTGCTCGTAGTTGCGGGTGCGCGTGGCCTGGCGCCTAAGCGATACAACGCGCGGCCTCAGCTCCTCCAGAATATCATGGACGCGCTGGAGGTTGCGCTGGGTCTCATCCAGCCGGCGCAGCGTCTCGGCACGACGCGCTTTGTAATGCGTGATCCCCGCCGCTTCCTCGAACAGGGCGCGGCGCTCATCCGAACGCAGCGAGAGCGCCTGATCGACAAGCCCCTGGCCGATAATCGTATAGGTTCGCTCGCCCAATCCACTGGTCGCCAGCAGCTCGGCCACATCTTTCAACCGCACCTGCTGGCCGTTGATCAGATATTCGTTTTCACCGGAACGAAAGGAGCGGCGAGCGATCTCGACCTCGGTGTAATCGATCGGCAACCAGCCGTCGCTGTTATCCAGCGTGATCGTCGCCTGAGCCATGCCGGCGCGCGCGCGCTGTTGGCTGCCGGCAAAAATCATATCGGCCGAGCGACGGGCGCGCAGCGTGCCATAGCTCTGCTCGCCCAGGACCCAGCGCAGGGCGTCGGCAATGTTACTCTTGCCGCTGCCGTTCGGCCCGACGATCGCCGTGATACCGCTATCGAAGACAAATTCCGTCTTCGATGCAAAAGTCTTGTATCCTTGCAGAGTGAGCTTGCGTAATTTCATAACACGTATCAATCCCCCGTGTTATGGGCGGATGAGGCGAATTATCCCCGGCTTATCGATTGCCGGCCACACTTAAAAAATAAATGCCGGGTATACAAGGTACCCGGCATTCAAATAGATGTGATAACGGTCGATCTAGAGCTTGGGTATCTTCAGAACCTGGCCAGGCTTGATAAGGTTCATGTTGTCGCCAATGACGTCCTTATTCGCCTCATAGAGGATGCGGAAATTGGCCTGGGTGCCGTAGTACTTCTCCGAGATGAAGCTCAGGTTATCGCCGGCCTTGACGGTATGCTCCGCGATGAACTGCGTGTATTTGGGAGCAGCGGCGGCGGCGGCAGCGGCGGCGGCAGCAGCGGCAGCCTCTTCGCGAGCCTTCGCCTCGGCCTCAGCCTTGGCCGCGGCCGCTTCTTCACGGGCCTTGGCAGCAGCCTCGGCGCGGGCCTTGGCCTCTTGCTGGCGGGCCTCAGCCTCATGGCGGGCCTTCTCCAGACGGGCTTCGGCTTCCTTCTTGGCCTTGGCTTCGGCTTCGGCCTTAGCCTTCGCATCGTCATCCCGCTTAACCGGGATACTGGGCGCGGCGGGGGCGGGGGCGGGCTTGCCCATGGTAACGCTCGGCTTGGCGATGCCGGGGGCAGGAGCCGCGGCGACGCTCACCTTCATGGCGCGCTCGATATTCGACAAGGCGGCCTTTTCCTTGTCCGAGATAGCATCACCCGTGCCATGCTCCCGAGCCGCAGACGCCACGCTATTACCGACGCTCAACGCAAAGTCTTTGAGGGCGGCCAGATCTTCGGCGCCCAGCTTCTCGGCAACGATGGTGGCAATGCGATTCAGCGCCTTCTCAGCGTCGGCCTGGGACGCCTTCTCGAGTTCCTTGGAGGCGTCGCCGCCGTCGCTCACGATATCTTTGATCAAAGCGTTATTGCTCTTGTATTCCTTAACAGCTTTCTCAAACGCCTTGTTTTCGCGCATCTTGAGAATGAACGAGACCCGGCCATCGGCCGCGGCCAGAACCTGGTTGACCCAATAGGGGGTGTTCCTGACCAGCTCCCAATCGCTGGCGGTTAACTTATCTTTAGACATATTTATCTCCTTTAAGGTGGGCTTCCCACTGCAAGAGCCGGGATGCATTATCTTATCACAAAGGCGGACAGAGCGCATATCAGCGCGTCACACGGATATCGGGTTGTTATAAGGAACCGTGGTGATTTTACCGCACCGCACAATCATTCATTAAGTATTATTACACAATACGCGTTTATGACAAGCGATGAACAAGAAACCGCCCCCTTCCGGGGGCGGCTCTATTCCAATTCAAACCAGTTAGCTCAAAGGCTGCAAATCGCTGCGGATCTCAACGACCGCTGTAACTTGCCGCCTCATGGGCGAAGGGCGTAGCCCCTACTTTCCAATAGCCACCGGGGCAACGGCCTCGTCCAGTTCAGGCTCGGCCAGAACGTAGCGGCCCAGAATGATCCCGCCGCCCAACGTCAGCGCCCAACCGATGATCGCCAGCGGCAAATGCCACACATCAGCATAGTTGATGCCGTCGAGCATATGGGTCGGCCCGGCCCAGATCTGAACAGTCAAGGTAATCACCCCAACTACAATCATGGCCACGCCGGTCCCGAAGCCCGTCGTATGATCATCCCGCTTGGTGAAGCCGATCTGGTTCCAGATTCCAGGGATACGGAACAGCAGGAAGACGAGCAGCGTGAGAGCATTCACATAGACGATCATGTCCGCCGGCTGTGAACTGCCGCGCAACGCACGCGAGCTAATTATGTGAATGATGCCAACCACCAGGCTCAACACCAGCATCGTAATCGCCTGACGATAGCCATTGCTCTTGCCTTTGATGAGCGCGATCGTCGCCAGGATGCCCATGACGCCGAAGAGCACGCCCGTCACCACATAGAGAATGTATAGCCACTGGAACCGGGCTATCGGCGCAAAAATCGGGCCGTAGCCGGTAGGTTTAAACGCAACGCAGAAGGTGCCGATACCCCCGAGGAGGACGGCCACTGACGTGAGCGCTAACAAAACAATACCCACAATGCGTAATACTTTGCCTAACATCGAATGTCTCCTGTCTAATCTAAATAGAAGCCGACCACATAGGCGGCTGTCATTAACAACAACAGAAGCGGGAGGATGGTCAGAATCATCTGACGGGAGATGACTGGTTTTCCCATCTTCAGAAACGACAACAACAAGCCCCCCACTCCAATAAGTGCGCCACCGATGCCCACGAACACAAAACCCGCCGGCGCCAGGCCACGCAAGCTCATATAAATGGGCAAAAGGAAAATCAACAGCCCGGCCACGCTATGAACGACCGCCAGGGTAATGACGGCCGCCTTTCCCGGCCGGTAGAATCTGGTGAAGGCGACAGCTATAAAACCTACGACAACGAACACGAGATAAGCGTTGCGCCAGGCAGGCCAATGTTCCCACACCAGCCCCAACGACAATGACAGGGGTAGCATGGTGGAAACGACGGTCACGAGCGGGTTATCCAGGATCTCAAAGCCGAAGATAATCAGCAGCAAGCCGGCCAGAAGCAAGGTGCCGAAAGCGAGCGTATAAGCCCAAATCGACAAGGCGGGCGCGCCCTCGATACCGAAGACGATCTGGTAGGCAGCTAGCAGACCAGCCAGCAGTAGCAAAATACGGTCTATCGCGGACATCTTTTTCATAGTCGTTTCAATCCGTATGGTTTGCCGGCTATTGGACAACCAACATCAGCAACAGCATGATTCCAAGCATGTAAAGCGAAGCGTACTTGAACAGGCCAAAGTTGGCGCGCTCAGACGGCCGCATCAGGCTGGAAACGGCGAGCAACAACAAGCCTCCCGTCAAGACGATCAGCAGACGCCAGTAGCCAAGCGTCAGGCCCACGCCATAGGCCGCAAGGGCCATCATGGCTCCGGCCAATATGCTGGATATGGCGATGACCATGCGGGTCTTCGCAAATCCGTAAGCCGAAGGGAAAGTGGGGATGCCGGCGCTCTGGTAATCATCGTAGTAACGCATGCTGAAGGTCATAATGTGCGTCGGGATCCAGAACACGACGGCCAGAGCCAGGACAATGCCGACCCATTCGATCCGTCCGGAACCCAGCGCGTGCCCAGCCAGCACCGGCATACCCCCGGCTATGCCTCCCCAGAGGATGCTCCACGGCGTACGCCGCTTCAGCCAGATGGTGTAAATCACTACATCGAAGAAAAGCCCGGCAAAGACGACGATGCCGTACAGGACGTCCATGGACAAAGCCCATGCAACGCCCAGGGCGCTGATGACGAGGCCCAGTATCAACGCCTCGGTCGGGCTGACTTCTCCGGAGGGAATCGGCCGGGCCGTTGTACGCCCCATCTTGGCATCGATATCCCGGTCATACCACATATTTAGAATCGTGCTGCCAATGACGGCCAACGTCAGGCTACCGGCTACAGCCAGCGTGGTTTGCCAGTTCATGAACGGACAGCGGGTACTCATGAATCCCGCCAGGCCCGTCAGGACCAACAAGCCGGTCTGCAGGCTCTTGAAGAGTGGCAGGTATCGGCGAAACCGTCGAGAAAGTGCAGTAAACAATTGGGTCACGATTCTATATCTCCATCATCAATTAACGTCCCGCACGCAGCGGAATCCTACTGCTGGGCCGTAATATTGCGGCCCAGCGCTGTTATACTTCCAGACGCGCAAGTCTACCTGATAGGAGTAGAAGCTGCCGCCACGCATATGACGGTAATGCTGGTTGGGGTAATCATCACCCGTCCATTGGAAAACGTTACCGGCCATGTCATATAGACCATACGGGCTGGCCGAATCCAGGGTCTGATAACCGTTGTACTCCTTGCCGTTGTAGAAACCGACAGGCGTGGTGTTACCCAGCTTGCCAAACATCTTCACAAACACATCAAACGAAGAGTAGTAGTTGGCATTATTGCGCTCGATCTCCATCCCCCACGGGAAGGGACGTCCGCGGTCATCTACAAGTTCGGTACCACGCGCCGCCTTCTCCCATTCAGCCTCAAGCGGCAGGCGCCAGCCATAGTATTGGCAGAAAGCGTTGGCTCCAAACCAGGTCACCATAGTGACGGGATGGTTGGTATAGGCGTCGAGCGATGTGAACTGCTTCCCGTCGAAGACGAGGCGCAAGCCGTCTCCCTCCAGAGGCATAAACAGTTTATCTCCGGCCTTGATCTCTTCCTCATGCCGGAAACCGTCAAAGGGTTCCCCCGGATAGAAGCCAAACACGCCTCGTTCCGTCCACGCGCTCTCCCCGGCCTCAACCTCGACCTCGCCAATGCCGGCGGCGCCGGAGGCCAAAGCTTCATTGAGGAACCGGGCATATTGCTCGTTGGTCACATCGGTGACCATGATTTCGAACTCATCTACCATCGTCATGTGGTCATGCTGACCAAACGGGAACTCACCGGCGGGAATCAGCGCCCAAGCCTCGGCATCTACGCCCGTATCGATATAAGGTGGTGTAATTGACCCGATATTGGGCGTTGGGCCACAACTTACGGCGACAAACACCAGCAGTAACAGGGTCATCATCATTAGTATGCGCTTCATGAAGCGGTCTCCTTGAGGGCCTTGTTCAGCTCATCAATCCTTTTCCGTTGCTCCTCGATCTCCTGAAGGGCAACGGCTCTCTTCTCAGCCGCCATATCCTCAGACCAGAAGCCCTTGGCACGGAAGAGATCGATCAGACGCCAGAACATGAATATGCCTAAGACAACGAGTACCGTGAACAGGCCGATATCGGTCAGTAACATCGTCCAGTTGACAATCGACTGCTGCCCTGCCTCGGCCACGAAGAGTCGCTTCATGGCGAAGATAGTCACCGCACCGAAAGCGAGATTGGACATGACGATGATCGACCAGCCAAACCATTTGCGGACGCGCCCCTTGAGACCTACGCGGTCGGCGAAGTAGAGCAGGATGATGGTCGCAATCAGGCTGGCCAGGATATGCCAGTGCCCCGTCAGGGTAATCCGTTCATCACGATGGGGCCAAACACGGATGATCTCATCGAGTTTGACGGCCATGAAAATACCGATACCGCTCACGGTGAAGTTCATGAAAACCATCTGCCAACCGGGGCCGAATTTGAGTGGATCGTGCACCAGAGCCTTGACCTTCTGCCCAAAGGTTGGCTTCTCGAGGCCAAGCTCGGCGACGCGATCGTTGATCAATTTCCGCCAGGTGTAGATGACGTAGAGCAGCGCGGCCAACATGACGAAGACTGAGCCGACATAGATGGTCGTATGCGCCCAATCGACCCAGACCACGGATAGAGCGCCGATGGTGATGATGATGGTGCCGATGATCATGAGGATCATCGCTATCTTGTGCAGCCGGCCTTTGAAATCCATCCAACGCCCCACAATCAGGGTAATCGCGATGGCAATCAAGGTCAGCATAATATGCAGGTGGCCAATGATCGCGCCTTGCAGAGCGGTCCTGATCGGCGTGCGGATTAGATCTTCAGCCAGGAACGTCTCATGTCCGTTCCCCCAATAAGACCCTGTGATCGCTCCAAAAGAGGCAGAGAGCAATGTAGCGATAGCCATGACGAAGAAAGCGGTGCGCTCCAGGTCAAGCCCCTTCTTTGTATGGGCATAGGGCGAATCAGCGGGGAGACGGTACTCCGGCCGCCACGGCCACAAGGCAATGGATAGCAAGATACCGGCAAAGAAGATCAGCGACAGTCCCAGCAGGTATAAACCGTGGAACATGAAATTCTGGCCCCAATAAGCGAACAGCATGCCGAAGACAACAGTTAACATATAGCCGAAGGTGACAGTGCCGTTGATCAGCACCTGAGATTGTCGCTTCATCGGCAGGATGTCGGTCATGATGTACACCTCGATGGCGATGATGACCATGGCAATCGTGTGATAGAGCATGATGATGCGCGCCTCACGTTCCGCCTGGACCATTTGCATGCCCAGCAAGCGAATCGTGACCTCTCGCACACCCCACTCGGCCATCGGGCCCGAGAGCATGCCCCATGTGACGGTGATGATAGAGACGACAGCCATCGCCATGAGGATCAGCCCGTTCGTTGAACGGAAGAGGTAGTCAATACGTTTACTAACCGAATTCATAAAACAGCACCCCCTTTATGAGTGTCTTACGTCACTTAGTATGGCAGAACCTCCCTCATGCCTACAGTGACAAATGGCAGCTTATTCCATGAAGAAGATCACTGTTTATTACAGTCTGTTATTTATTGGATTACTTAAGCTATTTCGCAGTTATCTTCAACCCTTACAAGGCCTGTTCGGTGATCAATCGACGCGTGCCCGGCAGCCATAGAACGATGAAAAGAGCCAGGGCGATGAGCGGGGCGGGCAGGAACATCGAGAATCGCTGGACTTCATAGATGTTGATCAGTGCCAGAGGAAAGCCGCCGATCATCGACGCCATCGCGGCGAAAATCCCTAATGGAACCGACCACTTTTTTCCTTTCAGCACAGCCGGGATGAAGACCAGCCACGCAGCCGCGCCAAACCACAGCACCATCTGAACCGAGGCATACAGACCCTTCCAAAAATCGTTATAGGTGGTCGTCTGAAATTTGGATATATTGGCTACGCCATCCATGTAAGTCAGCACGTAAGCCAGGCCGGCCACGAACGTCAGAGCGATGATCTTTATGCTCGCCCCACCGACCAGCATCATCCCGAACCACAACACCAGGGCCAGCAGGAAGACCCAGATCGTCGGCGCAGGCAGGCCGATACTGGACGGGGGGATCATCGGGAAGAACCCGGCCAGCAATTGCAATGACGCGGCCAGCGTCCCCCACACCCACGACCAGGATTGTTTGTTGATGAAACCATAGAGCACCGCACCCCATAAGGCCGAAGCGCTAATACCCAGCCATCCGAGCATGGCGAAGGAGATGTAGACGGCGTTGGCCTCATCAGGCCGGCCGTCGGCGATCTTGCCGTAGACGGTCGGCATTAGAGTCGCCGCTAACAGCCAAAGAAGCAGCAGGCCGGTGAAAATGCCCACAACTGAGAGAACGATGCCTAATTTGTGATTGTTTTTCATGGTTGACTCCAATATGTGAGGTGAATGGGAATGTGTAACACTCTGGTTGGGGAGGGCGTTCCAGTCAACGCATCCTCCCCAACATCAGACCAGACAGGCAAGACGAGCGAATGACTAAGCCGGACGCTGCCGTAACTCCGCCGCGACCTCGTCCTTCGCCTCGACTTCTTCGTCCAGCAGGTGCTGTTTGAAATACGGCAGGGCCGTGAAAATCAGCACGCCAATGGCCAACAGCGCGCCATACAGATAATCCAGGGTATTCGTACGGATGATCTGAGTTGGAACATTGATCAACAGGACGGAAACCACGGCGATGATGACCATCCACCAGCCGCGACGTCTGCCAACGGCCAACAAGGGAATAGAGGCGACGAGCAGGATGAAGGCCGTCCAGTTGACCCAGCCGACAAAGTTGAACATCCACACTTGCATGCTCTCATAGAGCGGGTACCCGGGACGTGTCATCATCGTCCGTTGCGCCCCCACGCCGATGGTGAACGAATGGGTGGCCATCATGCCGATGAAGGTTAATGCCGCGAAACGTGTTATCTTTTCGATCCGCGTGCCTTCGCGCAACAGGATCAAACTCCAGAATCCCGCCAGGCCGATTAGCGTAATGGCCATCGGCAAAGGGAATCCCGGCACAAAGCTGACATAGGGCAGGAACATGAACATCCCGCCTACCGACGGCAGAGCAAGACACAGAAGGGCCAATTGATAAGCCCACCTCGCACCTTTCCCGATCTCTTGCGAGGTAACAATTAAGGTGACGCCGCCCACAAAAATGAGCGCTCGCCATACTGGGTAAAACAGGTCGAACAACTTCAAACCGCTGGCAAACTGTGGATGGGCCTTTGAGTGTTCCAGCAGGTGAGCCAGCACACGGTCAAGTGAAGTCTGGACCAGGAACGGGACGATCGCCACCATGAGCGCACCGATGATAATGGCGATATAGGACATGATCTTTCTATTCTTTTCTGATGTTTCAGGCATGACAAACCCCCTTTTTAATGTGAAAAACAACAGTGAGAAGAGACAGGCCCTTATTTGTGAACAATATCACGAACCCCATTGGAAGTATTTGCCTTTAGTTAAATGTCGATTCGAGCCGGAGTCACTTACAGGCTATACTTACGGGCTATAATTGATAGCGATCATGACTGGAGGGCAATAACGATGAGCGATCTCGCGGCGCGTCTGGCTCTCAACCCGGTATTCGGCTCTCTGAGTGAGATTGAGCGAGAGCAACTGGCCAAGCTGGCGATCCGTAAGAAATATGAAAAGGGCGAGTGGATCGCTCCCTACGGCGAGAAATGGCCCCATTTGTTTATGGTGGGAAAAGGAACCGTCCACGCGTTGAAGGAATCACGCGAAGGCCGTAGCCTGATCGTCATGCAACTTGGCGCAGGAGATATTTTTTGGGGCATAGGGTTCTTTATTGAAGACGCGCCCATGCCTGTGTTGCTCGAAGCCTATTCCTCGACTCAACTCTATCTCTGGCCACGGGAAACGCTGGTGCCCTGGCTCCAGGCGAACGGCCGGACCACATGGAACCTGATGGTCCTGATGGTCCAGCGCATGATGCGCGCCAGCGATATCGTGGAAGAGCTTGCTTTCCAGCCAGTCAAAGGCCGGCTGGCGCGGATGTTGCTCTCCCTCTATGGAGATACGGCCAACGAATATGTGCCCCGGAATCTGACTTTAGACGAGATGGCGGCGCGAATCGGCACCAAACGCGAGATGGTGTGTCGGCTCCTCTACGAGTTTGCCGAAGAAGGCCTGATCGAAATTAAGCGAACCGAATTCATGATTGCCGATCGGGAAAAGCTGGAGCAATTCACACTACAATCCAGGGGATAAATCGCTCGAGATTTCAATCACTCAAAATTTCGTGGAGACATGCCATGTTTCTTGAATCCATTTCAACCGAGATGAAGCTACTCTTGCAAACACTGGACGAGTTCGTCCGCGAAGAGATTCTGCCCCTCGAGCGGCCGTTTCTACTGCATGACTTCGACACCCTTCTCCCGGCCACGGAAGAGGTACGACAACGCGCCAAAGGATTGGGGTTATGGCTGCCGCAGATTCCCGAGGCTTATGGCGGTATGGGGTTGACATTGTTCGAACACGGTCTGGTCAGTGAACGGCTGGGTCGCACACCTCTCGGGCACTACATCCTGAATTGCCAGGCTCCCGACGCCGGCAATATGGAGATCCTCATCGAGCACGGTACCCCGGAGCAAAAGGAGCGGTTCCTGATGCCGTTGCTGGCGGGAGATATACGCAGTTGTTTCTCCATGACCGAACCGGAAAACGCCGGCTCTAATCCCACATGGCTAAGCACGACAGCCACCAAAGACGGCGATGATTACCTGGTTAATGGCCACAAATGGTTCTCCACGGGGGCCGACGGCGCGGCATTTGCCATCGTCATGGCCGTCACCGATCCGGCCGCGGCTCGTCATCAACGGGCAAGCATGATCATCGTCCCCGTCGACACACCCGGCTTCCACATCGTCGAGAACACCTCTGTGATGGGCGAACGAGGTCAGGGCTGGGCCAGCCACGGCGAGATCCGTTACGATGATTGCCGCGTGCCGCAATCCAACCGGCTGGGGGCGGAAGGGATGGGCTTCGTCATCGCCCAGCAGCGATTAGGCCCCGGTCGCATTCATCATTGCATGCGCTGGATCGGCATCTGCGAACGAGCCTTCGATCTGATGTGCCGGCAAGCGACCTTGCGGGAGCTGGCGCCGGGGCGCACGCTGGCCGAGATGGGACCGGTGCAAAACTGGATCGCTGAAAGCCGGGCCGAAATCGATGCTGCGCGGCTACTCGTGCTACAGACAGCCTACAAGATCGATCGGGAAGGAGCCTATGCCGCTCGCGATGACATCTCGTTGATCAAATTTCACGTCGCCGGCGTCCTGCAAGCCGTGCTCGACCGGGCCATTCAAGTGCACGGCGCGATGGGCATGACCGACGAGACGCCCCTGGCCTTCTGGTACCGGCACGAGCGCGCGGCCCGCATTTATGATGGCCCGGACGAGGTTCACAAATGGTCAGTAGCCAGGCGGATCCTGAGCCGGTACGCATGAAATATCTGACAGCGCGCACGTGGCCTTGGCTATTGCTCATCACTTTAGCCGCGGTATTAATCCGATTGCCATATTGGGATGTAATCCCGGCGGCATTCGATGAGGTGGAGCAGACGTCGTTCGCCTACCAGATCGCCAATGGGCAGATCCGGCCGCTCACTGGTAACGACGCCTACGCGGGGCCGTTCTACTTCTATATAGTGGCGGGACTGATCAAGGCAGGTGCCACTGATCCGATGGTCGGCCGCCTTGTTATCCTGGTAGCAGGCATCCTGACGGTTCCGCTCACGTGGGCCTGGGTTCAAACGCTTGGCCGGAACCGCCTCCCCGCCCTCATAGCCGCGCTTCTCGTAGCTCTCAACCCGGATCTCATTCTGGTCAATAGCCACATCGGCGGCACGACGTTATTACTGCCGTTTCTAACGACGCTTTTTCTCCTATGCCTCACCTTAGCAGTAACGCGCGACAGCACCGGCTGGCTGCTGTTGGCAGGCATCGCCGGTGGTCTGGCCGTGCAATCAAACCTGATCGGGGGGCTGGCTATCGCCGGCGGGTTGCTCTGGTTTCTATGGCAAACCAGACACGTGCCACGATTGGGCAAGAGATGGCCATTATGGCCAATCCTGCTCGGCATGGTCGTTCTAGCCGTCTTCAGTCCGGTTATCATCTACAACCTGACCGCTGATTTTGGCTCTGTGGGCGCACTGGAAACGAAACCCTACATCTGGGAACATCATCCGACCATCGCCACCACGCTGAATAATATTCAACGCTTCTCCACACAACTTGTTCGGCAAACAAGCGGCGTTCTGACGGGTGATGAAGGCTTTGGCGCGTTACTCGGGGTTCCGCTACTCTACCTGGCGCTAATGGTGGCCGGGCTGGTGCATACAACCCGGCGCGTCTCTGCCTTGCCTCTGTTCATCCTTATGCCGTTCGCGCTGGTGATGCCCGTCATCAGCAGCCATTACGGGTTCAGTGGGATCGGCCGCTTTACCACATTGCTCATTCCTGTGTGGGCGGCGACCATCGCGTTCCTGCTGGCCGCCATGGGGCAACATGTGAGTCGGATGCCCACAAGCACACGGCGATATGGATACAGCGGCGTCCTGGCGCTCCTTGGCCTTATATTCGTCATCTATCCGGTCGCTGTCCTCTCACGCTATTACGCCAGGTCAATGCCTCTCAAAAAAGCGGCCGGGCTATTCTGGAATTATCCCGCTACCCCGTCACCAACAACCATGGCGAGCCGGTCTACATCAGCGCTATCGAAGAACTATCCAACGTGCGAGGCATCCCCTACGTGCCTCACGCGGCGTTCTTGCTGGGCGACGTGTATCATGAGTTTCTCTCGCCGGAAGAGATCATCGGCCGCCTTTATGAGAACCCTGGCCCGGCTTTCTTCTTGCTTAGCGATCGAGATGCCGCCATCGTGGGAACAGTCGTCCCTCTCGAGTGGATACCCGTTCCAGCGAACGAAGAAGCGCGGCTGCGCGGCTATGGCCTCTACCGGTTTACCGGCGAGCAACCGCCGGCAAAGCCCGATTTTGTCCTCGGCGTAGCCCCGTCCGGGCTGGGACCGACCGTCTTGTTCAGCGAAAGCGTGCGCTTGTTGGGTTGTGATGCGCCGTCGCCGGTCGCCCCCGGCGAGACGCTCATGCTCGGTTGCTACTGGCAGGCGGTAGAAGAGATACCACCGAATCGCTATATCGGCTTCGCTCATTTGGTTGCCGTCGATAGCGGGCAGCTGGTCACTCAGGACGACCATATCCTGGGCCAGGAGCGGTATCCGCTGAATGCCTGGCAGCCGGACGAAATCATTCGCGAGACTTATGTCTTGCCCATACCCGTAGACGCGGCGCCGGGTGAATATCGAGTTGCCCTGGGCATCTACACCTGGCCCGATCTCAACCGCCTGGCAGTGCCCGGCAACGCCGATAATGTGGCCGTACTCGAGCCGATATATGTCAAATAACCAGGTATGCTATGACAACTGACACCACACCTGATGAAACGATCCCCGTACGATCCGATGAACAATTCGACGTGCGGCAGCTAGGCGGTTACCTGGCCGGCAAACTGCCCGGCAGCGATCAGACCCTGACCGTCCGCCAATTCGGCGGCGGCGCAGCCAACCTGACTTATCTGCTCGACTACGAATCTCACGAGTACGTCTTACGGCGGCCGCCGCTCGGCCCCGTCGCCGCCTCGGCTCACGACATGAGTCGCGAATTTCGGGTGCTATCTGTGCTATATCGAGCCTTCCCTTATGCTCCCCGCGCCTTTCTGTTCTGTGACGATGAATCAGTGATCGGCGCGCCGTTTTTCGTCATGGAGCGGCGCCATGGGGTAGTCGTCAGGAAAAGCATGCCCGAGGCCTTCGCCGGGCAGCCGGATGCGGGCCGTCGGATGAGCGAAGCGCTGGTTGACGCATTGGCCGAATTTCACGCGGTCGATTACGAGGCGCTCGGCCTGAGCGATTTGGGCAAGCCGGACGGCTTTATCGACCGCCAAATCGAAGGCTGGAACCGGCGCTGGCACGCAGCCAGGACGACCGATCTGGCCGATATGGACGCGGTCTACGCCTGGTTAAAAGCCAATCAACCGGACAACGCATTCGTTTCACTCGTCCACAACGATTACAAGCTGGACAACGTCATGCTGGCGGCCAACGATCCCGGCCGAATCGTAGCCATATTCGATT
>WBZO01003860.1_pt1 | contig 16864 bp, 18 predicted proteins | sample 5204261 | NCBI WGS metagenome assembly WBZO01 (sample SAMN12412400, study PRJNA552823) | activated sludge metagenome | isolation source: activated sludge from anammox sidestream of wastewater treatment plant... | place: USA: North Carolina | collected 2017-09 | reverse complement strand
ACACCCGTCGCGATGCGGCAAAGCAGGCAGCGCCCGAGCCCGTCATCTCCGCGGCGATCGGCATCCGCGAGTGGCTGGAGGAGGCGCGCGTCCAGTCCGTACTCCTCGCGGCGGCGTGGGACACGCGCGTGGAGCGGCCGGCGTTCCTGAAACTGATCGACCGCAGCGCGGAGGGGATGGTGAAGGGGCTGCGCCGCCTCGGATGTTCCGTAGTCGCCTCGCCGCAGCACTTCGCGGTGGAGGGGACGAAGGGGCCGCTGGTTGCGGGGGAGGTGGAACACGCCCGCCGCTGGGGTGAACAGCTGGCCGGGCTGGTCACCTCGAACTGACCGAGATCGACAACGGGCCGGGGAGCGATCCCCGGCCCGCTGGTGATTCGTTCGCGGGTGCCTAGTGGGTGTCGAACACCGCCTGGTACTTCGCGATCACCTCGCGCGTTGCGGCGACCTCGTCCGGGGTCGGGTGGAACGGGTCCTTTGCCGGGGGCGGCGCGCCGAAGGTGAGCAGGCACGCCATCAGCAGGATGCGCGCCTTGGTCGACGTGAGGTTGCTGCCCGCGATCAGCACCGGGTCGATCTTGGAGGCGAGGCCGCCCGTGGCGCCTCGGCCGCAGCGAGCGACCGGCATGCCGCTGAACGTCGCCACCAGCAGCGCGTCGTCCGTCGACCGGTTCATCGAGCCGTACGGCGAGGCGCCCTCGCCCACGAACCCGGCGAGGGGACGCGAGCGCAGGTTCTCCTGGATGCGCGCCATGATCTCCACCTCGTCGGCCGCGCCGGAGCCGGCGGAGTCCGGCTGGTACCGCGCGTACTTCGCGAGGGTCACCTTCGGCATCACGTCCGGGAGCAGGAAGCCCTCCGCGTCCTTCACCTGCACCGTGACGGGCTGGATGACGCCCTCGCCGCCGCGCACGCCCATCACCGTGGCCGGCATCTTCGAGAGGTTCACGTCCGACCGCCACGTGTGCTTCTTCGTCGGGATGTAGGTGAGCGCCGGCGGGCCGTAGCCCCCCATCAGCGCCACGATGCCGCCGTGGCCGCCCGTCGCCTGGTAGTTGCCGGGCCGCGCGTCGGTCTTCGTCACCTCGCGTGAGTGGAAGACCTGCTCGTCCACGATCATCACCCCGCCCACGGCGTCTTTCCCGCCGCCGTTCGAGGAGATCCCGGAGACGATGTACTTCACGCCGTCGTAGATGTTCTTGTCACCGTCCGCGCTCACGGTCTGGTGCGGCCGCTGCGCGGAGTGGCCCACGAGCGGGATCGTGGTGTCGATGACCAGGTTCAGCCAGTACATCGACTCCTCGGTGGTGGGGGAGCCCTCCAGCCACTGGGCGCCGGCGTACTCGCCGCTCGCGAGGGCCTTCGCGACGACGTTCGTCGCGCGTGCCAGCGCGCTCATCGGCGGCTCCGCGCGCAGGTGACGCGGGTAGTACATGAAGAAGTCCTCGCCCCACGTCTCGGGCGCGATGTCGCCGTCCCCGCGGTCCGTCCGTAGCGCAGCCGGGCGGCCCTTCCGCCAGCCGCCGGAGGGCGCGGGGCGGTAGAAGTCGAACTCGGCGAGGTTGGAGAGCAGGCTCGACTGCCCGTTGGAGTCCAGCCCGAAGCGGTCGATCTCCTCGTAGATGCGGGAGGCGTCCGGGTAGAACGTCTGCCGCGACACATCCGACGGGGCGAGGGGGAACGAGCACGCCTCGTCCCACGGCTTGCCGTCCTTCTGCCGCGCCATGTACGGCAGCATGTACAGCCCGTCTGCCGGGTCCAGCGTGACGCGGTAGACCGCGCGGTCAGAGGGCGACGTCGCCGTCTCGTGGAATGTCCCGGACGCATCGAGGTACCCATCGGGCGGCGCGTACAGGTCCGCCGCGTCCTCCTCCAGCGGGTGCGCGCTCAGGTAGTCGATGTAGACGGTGACCGGCGCGGCCAGGCGCTGCGCGCGCACGCCGTCCTGCGCGATCGGCGCGCCCTCGCCGTCCGTCAGCAGCGGCAGGCCGTGGAGGGCGCGCGCCTTGTTGCTGGTGACCAGCGGCGGGCTGTTCTGGATGGTGGCGGTGGGTCCCGAGAAGACCGCGATGCGTGGCTTCGCCATGGTGCTCCCTCGTGTGCTGCGTGCGTGAGAGACACACCGTACGGAGCGCGCATGTCCGCGCTGTGACGCGGCGGTTGCACGCCGGTATCGAGATGCAAGATCGGAAAGCAGCGCGAGACACGCGCGCCATCCGCTCTTCACGATCCCGTCACCGAGGCGCAACGGACGCTGCCTACGCTCGCCCCGGACGAACAGGAAGGGGCCGCGCGTGAAGCTGTCGCAGACGGAACTCGACCGCGTACTCATCTTCAACATCGCGGAGATGGCACGACGGCGCCGCGCGAAGGGCTTGCGCCTCAACTACCCGGAGGCGGTCGCGCTGATCTCGGACGAGATGATGGAGCGCGCGCGCGAGGGCGCCGACTACCAGGAGGTGCGCAGCCTCGGCCTGTCGCTCCTCACCCCGGACGACGTGATGGACGGCGTCCCCGCGCTCTGCCGCGGCCTGACGCTGGAGCCGATGTTCGAGGACGGGCCGCGCATCATCGTGCTGCCCGACCCGATCGCGGGTGCGCCCTCGACCGGCGCGCCCGGGGAGCGGCTGCTCGCGGAGACACCAATCGAACTGAACGCGGGTCGGGACGTGCTCACCGTGAGCGTCACGAACCACTCCGACCACGTGGTGAACGTCTCCTCGCACTACCACTTCTACGAGGTGAACGCGCGGATGGTGTTCGACCGTGCGGCGACCTACGGGCGTCACCTGGACATCCAGGCCGGCCGCTCCGTGATCTGGGAGCCGGGCGAGACGAAGTCCGTCGACCTGGTCCCCTACGCAGGCGACCGGGTGATCGAGGGCTTCCAGGAGGTCCCGGCGCCCGCAGCGGCGGACCTCGCGGTGAGGGGGTAACGATGCCGCTCAACGTCAGCCGACAGCAGTACGCGCTGGTTCACGGGCCCACCACGGGCGACCGCATCCGACTCGCCGACACCACGCTGGTCCTCGAGATCGAGCGCGACTACGCCGAGTACGGCGACGAGGTCGTGTCCGGGTGGGGGAAGAACTTCCGCCAGGGAATGATGATCCGCGGGCGCCGCGTCGGTGAGAGCGAACTCGACACCGTGATCGTCGGGGCGGTCATCGTCGACCCGGTGCTGGGGGTCTTCAAAGGCTCCATCGGCATCAAGGGCAACCGCATCGTCGCGATCGGCAACGCCGGCAACCCGGATATCGCCGATAACATCGATGCGCTCATCGGTCCTGGCACGAACGTCATGCCGGGCGGCCACCTGATCGCCACCCCCGGCGGCATCGACAGCCACGTCCACTTCGTCACGCCGCGCCTCATCCCTGTGGCGCTCGAGGGCGGCGTGACCACGCTGATCGGCGGCGGCCTGGGCCACCAGCCGGCGATGAACCTGCAGATCCCGCTCTCCGCGATGGAGCAGTTCCCCGTGAACGTCGGGCTGCAGGCGCGCGCCTCCTCGCACCGCCCGGAGGCGATGGACGGCTACATCGCCGCGGGTGCGTGCGGCTTCAAGGTGCACGAGGACATGGGCGCCTACGCGCCGATCATCGATGCCGCGCTCACCGTCGCGGAGGGCATGGACATCGCCGTGTGTCTGCACACGGACGGCCTGAACGAGGCGGTGGAGTTCAGCGACACGATCGAGGCGACCCGTGGCCGCACGCTGCACGCCTACCACGTAGAGGGCGCCGGTGGTGGCCACACCCCGGACGCGCTCATGATGGCCACGCGCGAGCACATCATCGCCTCGTCGACCACGCCCACCGTCCCCTACGGCGTCGGGGCGGTACCGGAACACATCGACATGATGTCGATCATGCACGGCCAGAACTACGGCCTGCCCGAGAACGTGGAGGCGGTTCGGCTGCGTATCCGCTCGACCTCGATGGAGGCGGAGGACCTGCTCCACGAGATGGGTGCGATCAACATCATCAACTCAGACTCGCAGGGCATGGGCCGCATCCAGGAGACGGTGCGCCGCACCTGGCAACTCGCTGACGCGAACAAGACGCGCGGCCTCGCCACCGGCGAGGTCACCGAGGGCCCGCACGACAACGACCGCATCCTCCAGTACCTCGCGAAGTACACGATCAACCCGGCGATCACGCACGGCATTGCGGACTACGTGGGGTCGCTGGAGGTCGGGAAGCTCGCCGACATCGTCCTGTGGGACCCGCGCTTCTTCGGCGTGAAGCCGGACACCGTGATCAAGGGAGGCCAGGTGGCCTGGGCGCCGCGCGGCGACGGCAACGCGAGCGCCCGCCTCTCCGAGCCCGTCGTGTACGGCCCGATGTGGGGCGGCCTCGGCAAGGCGGTCGACCGCCTCGCGGTGAACTTCGTCGCGGAAGCGGCGATCGAGGCGGGCGTGAAGGAGCGCATCCGGTCGGCGCGCGAGTTTCTGCCGGTGAAGGGCGCGCGCGGAATCGGCAAGCGCGACCTCGTGCGGAACAGCGCCAGCCCGGAGCTGCGTATCGACCCGATCACCGGCGAGGTGTGGGCGGACGGCCGCCGCCTGGTCTGCGAACCGCTGGAGACCGTCCCCCTGGGGCGAAAGTACCTGTTGTCCTAGGCCGACGGTCCCGCTGGTTCGCCCCGGCTAAGCATGGCTTTAGGCCGCCCTCGCCGTCCTTAGCGGCGTGGAAGGGATCCGACCGTACATTCGATCGCGAGGTCGGATGGAAGCGGGCGCACGCCCGCGCCGCCTCGGGACGGATACTCCGATGGCGGCCGACGGCGCTCACATACTCCTCGTCGAGGACGACGCTCCCAGCCGACGGCTGCTCTCCATGGCGCTGCGCTCCGAGGGGTACCGGGTCACCGATGTCGGCTCCGGCGACGCGGCGCTGACGCTGCTTGCCAACGAGGATGCCGACTTCCGGGCGCTGGTGACAGACGTGATGATGCCCGGCATCGGCGGGCACCGCCTGCTCGACCACGTGCACGCCTCGCCGCGTTGGCGGCTGCTGCCGGTGCTGGTGGTGACCGGCCTGGCGTCGCCGCCGGCGGTCGCCGGCGATGGACAGCAGGGGGCGATCGCCTACCTCAGCAAGCCGGTGCACCTGAGCGAGTTCTTCTCGGTCATCGCCGATCTGCTCGCGGGCGCGCGGGTGTCCCGGTGAACCTCGAGGCGGGGGCTTCGACGATGCCAGCGCCGGTGCTGGTGGCGGAGGACGACCCGCGGAGCCTGCGCATGATCACGCTGATGTTCCAGTCGCTGGGCATTCCCGCCGTGACCGTGCCGGACGGACGCGCGGCGATCGAGGCGCTCACGCCGGTCGATGCCGCGTTCCGCGCCGCCGTGTTGGACATGCAGATGCCCCGGGCGAGCGGCGTGGAGGTGACGCGCTGGATCCGCGCGCAGGAACACACCCGCACCCTGCCCGTGGTGATCGTCACCGCCTTCGCCTACCCCCAGGACGAGGCCGCTGCGCGCGCCGCGGGCGCCGACCATTTCCTCACCAAGCCGCTCTCCCTGGAGATGCTCACGGACGCCATGCGCCAGATTGATGCAGGACGCTGATGTTTGGTCGCTGGTTGATCCGAGACCTGGAGCCCACCGGCGGTGGCTCCGCGCGCGGCGGCGGCGGGATGCCGCACGCCTCCTCGCCCGGCGACGCCGTGACCGAACTGACCGAGGTGATCGAGGCCCTCATCGGGCAGACGGCACGTCTGGAGGCGGTGCTGCGCACCCCCGGGCAGCACGAGGACGCGCTGGCGCAGCGCGAGGCGATCATGCTCACGCTGCAGCAGACGCGGGTGTGGCTGGCCGAGGCTGAGGGCGTGCTCGGGGTGCCGGTCGTGGAGCCGCCAGCAGGCCGGGCCGTCGGGCTATGACTCGTCCCGGCTGAGGACGCGGCTCAGGAAGCGGCGCGTCCGCTCCTCGTGCGGCGACTCGAACAGCTCGGCCGGCGGCGCACACTCCAGGATCACGCCTTCATCGATGAACGCGACGCGGTCGGCGACGCGACGGGCGAAGCCCATCTCGTGCGTCACCACCAGCATCGTCATCCCCTCTTCGGCCAGTTCGCGCATGACGCGCAGCACCTCGCCCACGAGTTCGGGGTCGAGGGCGCTCGTCGCCTCGTCGAACAGCATCACGCCCGGATCCATCGCCAGCGCGCGCGCGATCGCCACGCGCTGCTGCTGGCCGCCGGAGAGGCGTGCGGGGTACTCGTGCCGCTTGTCCTCCAGCCCCACGCGCCGAAGCATCGCGATGGCGGTTTCGACCGCCTCCTCGCGCCCGCGTCCGAGCACGGTCTGCTGGGCGATGGTGATGTTCCGCTCCACGGTCAGGTGCGGGAACAGGTTGAACTGCTGGAACACCATCCCCATGTGCGCGCGCACGCGGTCGATGTCGCAGTCCGGCGCGGTCACCTCGGTGCCCTCCACGAAGACGCGCCCGCTGGTGGGGCGTTCGAGGAGGTTCACGCAGCGCAGCAGCGTGGACTTGCCGGAGCCGGACGGCCCGATGATGCAGACCTTCTCGCCGCGCTCCACGCGCAGGTCCACGCCACGCAGCACCTCCAGCCGCCCGAACGACTTGCGCACCTGCTCCAGCAGTACCGCCGCGACGGCGTCCTCGCCCGCGGGTGGGGTGGGATGCGGGCTCATCGGGATGCCCTCGCGCGGCGCTCCAGGTAGCCGGCCAGCCGCGTCATCGGCAGCGTGAGCGCGAGGTAGACGAGGCCGGCCACGACGAGCGGCGTCGCGTTGGCGTTGGCGTTCACGCCGTCCCGCCCGAACCGCGTGAGTTCCTTCGTCGCTTCGGTCACGCCGATGACGGAGATGAGCGCGGTGTCCTTCAGCAGCAACACCAGTTCGTTCGTCATCGGCGGGATGATGATGCGGAACGCCTGCGGGATGACGATCTGCCGCATCGCCTGGGCGTGGCTCATGCCGAGCGAGCGCGCCGCTTCCGTCTGGCCGCGCGGCACCGCCTCGATGCCCGCGCGCACGACCTCCGCGATGTAGGCGGAGGCCACGATTGCCAGCGCCAGTGAGCCGCGTCCGTAGGTGCCGGGGATGCGGACATCGAGCGCGATCGGCAGCCCGAACGCGATGAAGATCAGCACGAGGAGCGCTGGCAGGCCGCGGATCACGTCGATGTAGACAGCGGCAAACCAGCGGTAGGGGCGGAAGGTGGAGAGGCGCATCAGCGCCAGCACCACGCCGAGCGCGAGGCCGCCCGAGAAGCCGAACGCGGTGAAGATCAGCGTGTTCTTCGCCGCCTGGGTCACGACGCCGGGGAACTGGTCCGCCACCAGGTCGGGGCGGAACATCTTGTCCTGCAGGCGCGCCCAGTCCACCGCGAACCCGACGAAGAGCGCGAAGGCGAGCGTCCCGCCGTACAGCGCCCACCGGGTCAGCGCCGGGCCGGAAACGCCGAGCCGCCGCCGTGATGGCGGCGGCTCGGGGCCCGGTCGCAGCGACGCGCCGGAGGTCATGCGGCTCTTAGCCGAACCACTTGCTGAAGATGTCCTCGTACTTGCCGTTGTCGCGCAGGTCGGCGAGTTCCTTGTTGACCGCCTCGATGAGTGCGGTGTTCTCCGGGTCCACGGCGAAGCCGTACTGCTCGCCGGTGGTGAACGTCTCCGTCACCACCATGTTCGCGTCCTGCGTCTGGCGGTAGCCGTTCACCGGCAGGTCCTGCAGGATCGCGTCGACTTCGCCGGACTCCAGCGCGAGGAACATCGCCGCCGGCTCGTCGAACGAGACCAGAGTGGCGCCCTGCGGGGTGTTCTCCTTCGCGTAGACCTCGCCGGTGGTGCCGGTCTGGACCGCGATCTTCTTGCCGGTGAGGCTGGCGAGGGTGGCGTAGGTCGCCTCGTCCGCCTTGCGCACCAGCAGCGACTGGTCGGCGTCGAAGTACGGGTCGGAGAAGAGCGCGGACGCCTTGCGCTCGTCGGTGATCGTCATCGCCGAGCCGACGATGTCGCACTCACCGGCGGCCGGGAGCAGCCAGATGCCGTCGAACGGCACGACCTTCACGTCCAGCGTGAGGTCCAGGCCGCTGCCGATCTCGCGCAGCAGATCCATGTCGAAGCCGGTGAAGTTGCCCTCCGCGTCCTGGAACTCGAACGGCTCGTACGGCGCGTCCGTGCACACGGTGAGGTTCCCCGCGGCGACCAGCCCCAGCTCCTCGTCCGAGGAACCTGAGCACGCGGCGAGGATGAGCGAACCGGCAGCGGCGACCAGCGCCAGCCGTGCAAGGGAGCGATGCATGGTGTGTCCTGTCCTCCGTGCGGCGTCCCCCGCCGCATGTATCCGCGCATCCTACGGAATCCTCGCGGGCACGGCTACGCCATCGTCAGATTCGTCGCTACCGTCCGAGGCATGACAGACGCAGCCGTCCCCGCGCCGATCTGGCTCGCCCCGATGCCCCTGGAGGTGGTCGCGCATGGCGCGTTGCTGCTGCATCAGCAGTGCTGGTTGTGGGGGCAAGACCTGCGCAGTCCGGCGGGCAACCTGCTCATGGCGGCGGGGCTGCATCGTCTCGACCCGCCGGAGGCCGGGCGCGGCGGGCATCGCACGCGCTACGGCGGTGCGTTGGAGGGCGATCGGTACGTGGTGGTGTGGAGTGGCGGGTTCGCCTTCGGCGGGCTGGAGGGGCTCCTCTGCTTCCCGCGCCTGCTCTTCCAGCCGCGCGTGCTGCCTGAGGTCCGGCGGCTGGCGGACATCCCCCACTTCCCGGCGCCTCCCGTCCCGCAGGACGACGCCCCGGAGGGCCACTCCGCGCTCATGCTCGTCGAACCGGCCCTCGACTGGCTCGCGCGCTACGAGGCGCTCGTTGCCGTCACCGCAGGCGAGGCGCACCGGAGCGCGTGTGCTGCGGAGTGGGCGCACATCGAGCAGGAGGCGCTGCGTCTCGCCACCGCGGAGGGGGTGACGTACGCGCCGCTGCCGGGCCCGCCCATCGAGGGGCTCGAGGCGGACTGGCGCGCCCTCGCGGGGGTGTTCGCGCGCTAGAGTGCCGGCACCACGCATGCCGAGAGAGGCACGACCGTGACGACGCATGCCGACCCGCCCGCCCTCTTCATCCCCGAGGGCGACCGGTTCATCCCGACCGACCGTGCCCGCGGGCCGTGGAACCCGGAGTCACTCTCTGGCTGGGTGATGGGGGGCCTCCTCGCGCACGCGACGGAGGTGCACCTGCCGGAGGGCTTCCACGTCGCCCGCTTCACCGTGGACATGTTCCGTCCGCCGCCGTTCGCGCCCGCCTCGGTGACCACGGAGGTCGTCCGCAGCGGCAGCCGCATCCGTGTGGTGGACGCCGTGCTCAGCGTGGACGGGCAGGAGGTCGCGCGGTCCGCCGCGACGATGGTGCGGTTCGGCGATGTGCCGGACGGATCGGTCTGGGAGCCGCCGCCGTCCTCGATCCCCGCGCCGGACTCGGTGCCGTTCGTGGAGGGGACGAACGCGCGGGCGCGCTCGTGGGACATCCGCCACGTCGGCGGGCCCATGGGACAGGCGGGACGCCGCGTCGCGTGGCTGCGCCAGACCGCGCCGCTGGTCGAGGGGACGGAGACCTCGGCCTTCGTCCGGCTGGCGACACAGTCCGACTACACGAACCCGTTCGCGAACTCCGGTGACCGCGGGTTGGTCTACATCAACGCGGACGTGACCCTGTACCTCCACCGGCCGGTGGAGGGCGAATGGCTGGGCCTGGAAGTCACGAGCCACCGCGCGGAACGCGGGATCGCCCTCGGCGTGTGTCGGGTGTACGACGCGCGCGGTGAGGCGGGGTACACCGCGGCGAGTGCGATCTCGAACCGGCTGGGTGGCCGCTGAGGCAGCCGGGATCAGAGACTCTTCACACTCATCCAACCGGTCTCCGGTAGGCTAGTCGTTCCGTGTGGCCGCCCCCGTGGCGGCGTGTGCTGTGGTGATGGAGGACGCATGGGCGGCAACCGTCGTGAACGAGCGCGGAACCGGCGTGAGACGCGCCAGGCGGCACCGTCCGGTGCGGCGCCGTCGGCAGACGCCCCGAAGGCCTCGAAGTCGCGCCCGCAATGGCGGCGGACGCTCGACTCATTCGGCGGCCTCACCGTGGTCGTGCCGCTCGTGCTGACGGTGGTCGCCGCGGTGGTACTCCTCGCGCGGCAGCCGCTCGGCATCGCGCAGTCGGAAGACCCGCTGATGGGGGACGAGATCCCGATCACCAGCGCGGCGCACGTCCCGGACGGCACGCTCACGGAGCGCTCCACGCGCCCACCGGTGGAGGGGCCCCACTACATCCTGCCGCAGCGTGTCGGTGCGTATGACGCGGTGCTGGACGATGGCAACGTCATCCACTCGCTGGAGCACGGCATCGTCTGGATCTCCTACCACCCCGAGCAGGTGAACGAGGAGCAGATCGCCCGCCTCCGCAGCGTGTACGAGGCGTTCTCCGGTGACGTCATCCTCTCGCCGCGGCCGGAGAACGACGCCCCTGTCTACATCGTCTCCTGGGGCCGCCGCCTTGCGGTCGACCCGGAGGACACGGACACGCTGCGGAAGTTCGTGGAGACGAACCGCAACCGCTCGCCGGAGCCGGGCGTCCGCTAAGCCGCTGGCCCGAGGTCGGGCGCCGTGCCTCAGGCTTGCCGGCGCTCCAGCTTTCGCAGCAGCCGCGCGTGGCGCTTCGCCCAGTCGTCCGCATCCCCTCGCGGCGCGGTGGCCTCGACGACCGAGAGCGCCCGGCCGAGGTCGCGCGCGTGGTGTTCGAAGTGGATTGCGAGCTGCCGGCGCGCCCACGTTCCGTGGGTGCCGGAGTGTTCCGTCAGCCACTGCCAGTGCGGCACCGCGAGGTCGCGCCGCCCGGTGACCCGGTACGCGACCGCGAGGTCGCGTGTCGCCTCCTCGCGCGCTGCAGCACGCCGTAGCGCCGGCACCGCGCGCTCCAGGTGGTGCACGGCCTCCGCGTACCGCCGCCCGGCCAGCGCGATCCTGCCGAGGGCGAGCGACCGCTGCGGGTCGCCCGGCGCGCCGTCCGAGGCGTCGGCGGCGCCCTCGTGGAGGTGCGCGACGAGGGTGGCGAGCGCGAGCACGTCGACGGCGTTGTGTTCGAGGATCGGCTCGATGAACCGCATGGAGCCGCTGCGGACGAAGCGGAAATACCAGTGCGGGATTTCCGCGCCGGCCACCTCGAACTCCGGACGGGTGATGCCCAGCACGGATGCCTCCACGTCCGCGAGCCGGTGGGAGGGCAGCAGGCCGCGGTAGCCGCGCCGGACGGCGTGCAGCAGGTCCAGGTGGCGCGTGGACTGGAGGCCGGCGCGCCGCCGGTGCATCGTCGCGCGCTCGTCGATGAACGGCGCGTCGAAGGTGCGACCGTTGTACGTGACCAGCACCGGGTCGTCCCCAGCGCGTACCTCTTGCAGCACGGCATCGACGAGGGCGCCCTCGTCCGCCGGGGAGGGCGAGACGTACTGGCGCAGCACCAGTTCGGCCGCCTCCACGCGCGCGGTTGCGACCATGAACACCGCCGCGCCCGCGCCGCCGAGCCCGGTCGTCTCGATGTCGAAGAACACGAGATCGCCCGCGCTCGTCCCCTCCGCCTCGTCCAGGTCCGGATCGCCCCGCCCGAGCAGCGCCAGCGAGCGCGCGTCCGCCTCGAATAGCGGAGCGAGCGCCTGCCGGCCCACGACTTCGTCCACGCCGTAGCGCAGCTCGCGGTAACCGACCGTGCCCGCCTCGCCCGTGTGCCACGCGAGCGCGTCCGAGGCGGCGCGCGGGATTGCCGGCCGGGAGGGGCGCGGACGTGCCTCGATCTCGCGGATCACCGCCTGCAGGCGTCGTCGCGCCTCGGCGCGTTCGAGGAGGCCGGGCGCGGTGGTCACACCGCCACCGCCTCGCGCGGTGCGTCCACGGCGCTCAGCACCTGGAGGACCCGCGCCTTCACTGCATCGCCCGGCGCGGAGGGCGGCCCGACGCAGCCGGGGCAGCCATGCGCGCAAGCGCACGCCTCCACCAGGTCACGCGCCATGCGGAGGAAGCGGTCGCGCTCGCGCAGCAGTTGCTCGCTGAACCCCACGCCGCCGGGGACGCGTTCCCAGAGGAACACCGTGGGGCGTCGCGTGTGCGGCGCGCGCACCTGCACGTTCAGCGACAGGTCGCCGCGGTCGCACATCAGCAGCAGCGGCGCCACGCCGGCGAGCAACTGCCCGAGGCCCATGAGCGCCTGCTCCGCCTCGTCCCGGGTCCACTCGGCGACCAGGTCTTCCGGGAGCGCGTGCCAGAAGGCGTCCGTGTGCAGGTCGTCCTGTGGCAGCCGGATCTTCCCCCAGCCGATGTTCTCGTGCGTGTGGAGGCGGATCTTCTTGAAGATCGTCGCGAGGAACGTGACCGCCACCTGCCCGGCGGCGCTGTCGCCTTCGGCGCGGTCTTCGTTCAGGACGCGCAGGTCGACGGCGAGGTTCGCGTCCGTGTAGTAGTCCACCTCCACCGGGCGGACGTACGCCTTCAGTTCCTCCCAGTCGAGCCGGTCGACGTGGTACTGGCGTCCGTCGTGGAGGTAGATCGCCTCGTCGTGCAGCAGCGTCATCGCGGAGGGCCGATCGACCTCGCCGATGACGCGCGCGGGCGGGCCCTGGTCGACGATCACCACGTTCTGGTCCGGCCCGTTGCGCAGCGAGATCTCCACCGCCGGGTACGCCTCGCTCGTCCAGTAGGTGCGACCGCGCGTCTGCTGCACCATGCCCTGCTCGTCGAGCGCGTCGAGGGCGACCTCCGCCGCCGGGCCGAGCAGTCCGCGCTCCTCGTCGTCGAGCGGGAGCTCGAAGACGGCGCACTTCACGTGTTCGGCGGCGATGAGCGGGTTGTCCGGGTTGATGCGGGCCGCCTCCACCGCATCGCCCAGCAGGTAGTCCGGGTGCGCGACCGCGTACTGGTCGAGGGGTGACGAGCCGGCCACCATCACCGTGACGGAGGCCGCGTGGCTGCGCCCGGCGCGGCCCATCTGCTGGCGCGTACTGGCCACGGTGCCGGGGAACCCGGCGAGCACGGCTGCGTCCAGCCCGCCGATGTCGATGCCGAGTTCGAGCGCGTTCGTGGAGACCACCGTGCGCACGCTGCCGTCGCGCAGGCCGGCCTCCACGGCGCGGCGCTCGTGCGGGAGGTAGCCGGAGCGGTAGCCGCGCACCGGTTCCGGCGTGCCCGGCGCACGCTTCGGTCCGGGGCGCTCGCGCAGGTACTGCGTCATCAGTTCGACCTGCGTGCGCGACCCCGCGAACACGATCGTCTGGAGTCGGTGCTCCTGCAGGACGCCCGCCACGTCCGTGGCCGCGCGTACGACGCCACGGCGGATGCCGAGTTCCCGGTTCACCACCGGCGGGTTGAACAGCCCCACCAGCCGCTCGCCCTGCGGCGCGCCGGACTCCTCGATGATCTCGACCTCGCGCCCGAGGAGCGTGGTGGCGAGTTCGCGTGCGTTCGCGATGGTGGCGGAGCAGCAGATGAAGACGGGGTTGGAGCCATAGAACCGGCAGATGCGGAGCAGCCGCCGGATCACGTTTGCGACGTGCGAGCCAAACACGCCGCGGTAGGTGTGGAGTTCATCGATCACCACGTAGCGGAGGTGTTCGAACAGCCGCGTCCACTTGGTGTGATGGGGCAGGATGCCGCTGTGCAGCATGTCCGGGTTCGTGATCACCACGTGCCCGGCCGTGCGCACCGCCCGACGCGCACCGGGCGAGGTGTCGCCGTCGTAGGTGTGTGTGCGGACGTCGAGGCCCGCCTCGCCCACCAGTTCGTGGAGTTCGTGCAGCTGGTCCTGCGCCAGTGCCTTCGTGGGGAACAGGTACAGCGCGCGCGCCGAGGGGTCATCGATGATCCCCTGCAGCACGGGCACCGTGTAGCAGAGCGTCTTGCCGGAAGCGGTGGGGGTGACGATGACCTGGTTGCGTCCGGCCAGTGCGTGCACAACTGCCCGGGCCTGATGCGTGTACGGCTGCGCGACGCCGCGCCGCTCGAGCGCCTCGACGATGCGGGCGTCGAGGCCGGCCGGCCACGCGCCGTACTGCGCCGCGCGGGGCGGGACGGTGAACCACTGCAGGTCGCCCTCGGCCAGCGTCGGGTCGGCGGCGAGGGCCGCGACGGCACGTTCCACGGACATCGGTGCCCCCTTCGTCCCGCCCGGATCGAGGGCGCGGCGAGACGTGGGGACGATATCAGAACAGAAGTTCAGAACGCTAGTGCTCATCTGTTGACATCGTGATGCAGGCTGATGATGCTGTGATGCATGCGGACGACCATCACCATCGACGACGAACTGCTGACCGAGGCGAAGCAGATTGCTGCGCGCACGGGTAAGACCCTCGGCGCTGTCATTGAGGATGCCCTGCGGGAGGTGATCGCACGGCGTCGGGCGATGCAGCCGGGCCGGGTCGTTGACCTCCCCGTGTTTCGTGGTGGGAGCGGCCTGCGGTCCGGCATCAACCTGGACAGCAACTCCGATCTGCTCGATGCGATGGAGTTCGACGACGAGCCGGAGGCGGGCTCCTGATCCTCCCGGACGTGAACGTCCTGCTGTATGCGTTCCGCGAGGACGCCGTCGACCACTCGCGCTATCGGGAGTGGTTGCTGATCGCGCTGCGAGGGGATGAGCCGGTCGGTCTCGCCGACACCGTGCTCAGTGGCTTCTTGCGAATCGTGACGCACCGGGGCATCTTCCGCCCACCGACGCCGCCGGAAGAGGCGATTGCGTTTGTCGACGCGCTCGTCGAGTCACCGACCACCGCGCTACTTCAGCCCGGGCCCCGTCACTGGTCGATCTTCCGCAACCTGTGCCTGGAGACGGGCGCGCGGGGCAACCTTGTAGCCGATGCCTACCTCGCCGCGCTGGCGATCGAGAATGGGTGCGAGTTCATCACCACCGATCGGGACTTTGCGCGCTTCCCCAGTCTGCGCTGGCGACATCCACTCGCGACTCGCTGACGCTACGGTCGGATGATCAGCTTCCCGAGGCTCTGACCGCTGGTGATCTGCGTCAGCGCCTCCGGGACGCCCTCCAGGCGCCACGAGCCGCCGAGGTGCGGGCGGAGCGTCCCGGCCAGGTGCCAGGTGAACAGGTCCGCCATGCGCATCCGGTACTCCGCCGCGTCGCGGAGATGGTCGCCCAGGCCGGGGCGGGTGAAGAAGATCGACCCCGCGCGCTGCATCAGCGACGTGTCGAGCATGCCCACCGGCCCGGAGGCGCCGCCGTACAGCACGCAGGTGCCTCGGCGCTTCGTCGCGAGGAGCGACTGCTCGATGGTGGCCGCGCCCACGGCGTCGTACACCACGTCCGCGCCCTCGCCGCCGGTGACCTCCTTCGCCACCGCGAACACGTCGCGCTCCGTGCGGTCGACGACCACCTGCGCGCCGAGCGCGCGGGCGAGCGCCGCCTTGCCCTCGCCGCCGACGGAGGCGATGACGCGCGCACCCTTGGCGACGGCGATCTGCACGAGCAGGTGCCCCACGCCGCCGGCCGCCGCGTGGACGAGCGCGGTCTGCCCGGCCTGCAGGTTGAAGGAGGAGGTCACGAGGTAGTGCGCGGTGGTGCCCTGCACCATCAGCGCCACGGCGACCTCGTCGCTCACGCCGCCCGGGATCGGAACGACGCGCCACGCGGGTACGGCGGCGTACTCCGCAAAGGCGCTCGGCAGCGGGTTCCAGTAGACGACGCGCTGGCCGGGAGCGAGGTCGGTCACGCCCTCGCCCACCCGGTCGACGACGCCCGCGGCTTCGACGCCGGGGACGAAGGGCGGCGCGGAGCGGCGCGCGGTACCCAGCACCATGCCGCCGTCCGCGAAGTTCACGCCGGCCGCGGCGACCCGCACCAACACCTCGCCGGCGGCGGGGGAGGGCGTATCGATGTCGGTCACGCGGATCGCCTCGAACGGACCGTACTCGGTGACCAGGGCTGCGCGCATGGGGGGCTCCTCTGTGGCTCGGGGCCGCAGGGTAGCGCGCCGCCGGTGGCCCGTGGGAACCGTCGAGGGTTCGCGGGCGTTCTGCCTGTGAGGGCCGCCGATGGGCGCGCCTCATCCCGTCACAACTGAAGGGCTCCCACGATGATCACGAAGCGGCCATGGCGCATTGCGCTGGTCGGGGCCGCCGCTACCCTCGCGCTCCTCGGCGCGGCGTGCGGCTCCGAGGACGGCACGGCCTCCACTGGTACCCCGACGGTCTCGGTCGCGCGGGGCGAGGGCGCCGTGCCGAGTCTGGAGATCGACGCGACCGGGCTGCAGGCGGATGCGGAGTACCTCGCGCGGCTGCACGCCGGGACGTGCGAGGCGGAAGGTGCGAGCGGTGGCACGCTCGGCACGCTGACCGCGGATGAGGACGGCACCGCCTCGCTCTCGACCTCCACCGTGCTCGTCGGCGCGGCGGGGGCCCCGGCGGACCTCACGGACGAGATGCTGGAGGGCGATCACGTGGTGCGGCTGCTCCCGGTCGCCGGCGGCGACACGGTCTGCGTGGCGGTGCCGTAGCGCGTCATCGTCCTCAGGCGCTGGTTCCACGAGGCGGCGTCCCCTCCCTCCGGGACGCCGCCTCGGTGCGTCCGAGGGGTGCGAGCGTGGGCGGCGATTGTGCGCGGCGGCGCGAATCACCCCCCGCGGATTGTGTAGGCTCACGACCACGTTCGTAATGCCGGTCAACGTTCGCGACGAGCGTGTCCCGGCGCGGTGGAGGGAGCCGTGCGATGGCAGGGGTACTGGACGGGATCCGCGTGCTGGAGTTCTCCCAGATCGTCGCGGCGCCGGTCGCGGGGGTGAACCTCTCCGACTTCGGCGCCGACGTCATCAAGGTGGAGCCGCCGGGCGGCGAGCAGACCCGCACTCTTTATCGAT
>WBZO01003858.1_pt1 | contig 16870 bp, 15 predicted proteins | sample 5204261 | NCBI WGS metagenome assembly WBZO01 (sample SAMN12412400, study PRJNA552823) | activated sludge metagenome | isolation source: activated sludge from anammox sidestream of wastewater treatment plant... | place: USA: North Carolina | collected 2017-09 | reverse complement strand
AGCCCGACGCAAACACGCGAGCCATTTTTCACCCGAATTGATTGCGTGCCTCTTTTGGGAAGAGAGCGCGTTCCGTTTGGTCAAACATCCGGTTTCGGGCGCCGCCGGTTTCGGTCAGGTTCTGCCCTCGACGCTCCGCGCGGTCAATAAACGCTTTGGCACAAATTTTACGCCCGCTGATTTGATTACCTCGCGCGAGGCGAGCGTAGAGGCGTCCGTGTTGGCGCTGGAACTGGCGTGGGAATGGAAACATGACAAAGTCAAAGCGCTGGCGGCGTACGCGGGCGGCGCGCCGAATCAACGCATTGTACGCAAATGGCTGACCGCCGAGGCGGTTATGCTGCAAGGCCGCGTGCCGTACGGCAAAAGTTTTGGGATGCAAGCGTATGTGCAATCGCGCCAAGTGGGCGCGCTGCGGCTCTGCTCGCAGCCGGGCTTTGACCCGCAACTGATTTTTGATTGACGTTGCGCGGTGGACTGACGCCTTGCAAATGGGGCACGCGTCGAGGCGGCCTTTTGGGTTGACAAAAAAAATCAGCGTGGACAAAATTTGCGTCCACGCCGATTTTTTATTTGACGCTTGCCCTTGTGCTTACGCGGTCAATTCTTTGACGACCTCATTCACCAATTTTCCGTCCGCGCGGCCCCGTGTGCGCGCGGCCGCTTCTTTCATCACCTTTGGAAATTCTTTGGTTCCCAAATCTGCCATCGTCTGCTGTACGACCGCGCGAATTTCGTCGCGCGTCATTTGCGCGGGCATATATTTTTCCAGCGCCGCAATCTCGGCTTGTTCTTGCGCGGCCAGTTCGGGGCGCTGTCCTTTGGTGTACAGGTCAATCGCTTCGCGGCGCTGTTTGATTTGCTGCTCCACCACGCGCAGCAAATCGTTTTCCGTCACCGGTTTATTGAAATCCGGATTTTTTGGGTCCGTGCGCGTGTATTCGACTTGGGCGATCGCCGCCTTTAACAAGCGAATCGCGTTGGTGCGCGTTGCATCGTGCGCGCGCAGCGCGTCTTTTAAATCGTCGTTCAGTTGTTCTCTGAGTCCCATGGCGCGTGCCTCTAAGGTTTGAGTAAAATTTTTCCCGCCGCCGCGCGGCTTTCGAGATACCGCTGCGCGGCGGCGGCGTCGCGCAGCGCGAACGTCTTGTCAATGCGAACGCGCAAGCTTCCTTCCGCCAACCATTGAAACAAATCGCGCGCGCGGCTCTGATATTCCTCGCGCGTGGCAATGTAATGGCCCAGCGTCGGACGCGTCAAATACAACGAACCTTTGCTCATCAAAGTCAGCGGGTCAATCGGCGGCGTCGCGCCCGAAGCGTTGCCCCACAAAACCAACATGCCGCGCGGCGATAGACAATCCAAACTTTTTGCCCACGTATCTTTGCCGACGGAATCGTACACGACGGACACGCCCTTGCCGTTGGTAAGTTCGCGGACGCGCGCGACAAAATCGTCTTGCGAATAATTGATGACCTCATCGCAGCCGAGCGCTCTGGCGACGCGCGCTTTTTCCTCTGTCGAAACGGTGCCAATGACGCGCGCGCCAATCATTTTGGCGACTTGTAAAGTCAATTGACCCGCGCCGCCCGCCGCCGCGTGCAAGAGACACCATTCATCTGTTTTCAAAGGATAGGCGCTGCGACACAAATAATGCGCGGTCAAACCTTGCAACAAAACTGCCGCCGCATCTTCAAATGAAACCGCGTCCGGCACGCGCACCACGCGCTGCGCCGGGACGAGCGCGTATTCCGCATACGACGGCGCATCCAATACAAACGCGACGCGTTCGCCTATGGCAGGCACGTCGGGGGGGGGAATGTTGGAGTCAGCGTTCCCTACATTCGCGTTCCCTACTTTGGTGTCGCCGATGGCGTCAATCACGCCCGCGCCTTCGCGTCCGAGAATCGCGGGCAGGGGCAATTTATACAATCCCGTTCGGTGATACGTGTCAATGTAATTGATGCCAATCGCGTGCAGTTTCACGCGCACCTGTCCCGCGCCCGGTTGCGGCGTTTCGATTTCTTCATAACGCAATACATCGGGCCCGCCGGTTTCGTGGATGCGAACTGCAAACATTTCTATCACCTCGTCAAAATTTTTTTCGGCGCCGCGTGATGCGCGCTGCCATGCGGCTATTGTACACCAAGTCGCGATTTGCAAGCCCCACGCGTTTGGGCGTAGGCGTCGCGCGTCGTCAAACCTTTTCCGCGTATAGGGCGCGCAGTTCTGGCGGTACGAGCGCGGCGAGAGTTTGCATTGTGCGTGTGGCGGCGGCGCGGTCGCGCGCGGCGCGCGTCGAGGCGGCGTCGTCAGCCAAGTCAAACGGTTCGCCAAAGCGCAGCGTCAGCGCGTTATTTTGTTCATAGATGCCCAGCGGCAGCAGCGGAATTTTTCCGCGCGTGAGCATGAGCAGAAAAATTCCCGCGCCCGGCGGGGGTTCGCACAACGTCGCGTTTGGACCGGATTGCCCTTCCGGCGCGAGCGCCAATAGCGCGGGCGGTTCGCGGCGCGTCAATGCCACCGCGCGCCGCACGCCGACGACCGCTTGGCCGCGTTGGTATCCGCCATCCGCGACGGGCGCGACAGTAATCAAACCGTACACGCGCGCGAGCCGCGCAAAGAGCCAGCGCGTGAAGGGCTGCTTGAACGCGTGTCCCGCGCGCGAAGCGTAAATCCATTCTTGCGCCATCACAAATTGCAACGCGCGCGGTTCGTGCGCGCGCCGCGCGCGAATCACGTCGAACGCCGTCAGCGGGCCCCACCAGGCGGCGAGACGCGGCGTCGCATAATGATTAAAGACGAGGATAAAAGGACTGGCGGCGGGGATATTTTCCGCGTCCAAAATTTGCGGAACGGGAGCGAGTATTTGACGCGTCCGCGCCGCAAGCGGAGCTAACGCGGCGGGTTTGCCGCGCAAAATGTCCCACGTCAAACGCGCGAGCAGCGGCGCGACGGCGAACGGGCAACGCGTCGGCGGAAAAATGGACATTACACGCGCCGCACTCTAGCAAGGGCAAGCAGCGCGCCGTCGCTCGCGCTCCCATTTTGGGAGCAAGGTTTCGGTTCGCTGTTTGCGCGTGACGCTGTTGGCGTTCATCGCACCCCGCGTATCCTTTGCACCAACACGGCGCCCAAAATAAAATATAACGTCGCCAACGCGAAAATCACGGTATAACCGAAATTTTCCGGCACGCGGTTCGATTCCGCGCCGAGCCGATTAAACGTGTCGAGCAGCGCGCCCGCAATCGGCACGGCAACGACTTGGGGCAGCGTCATGGCAATGTGCCACACGCCCATATCTTTGGCGTAATCGTCTTGCGACGGCAACACCTCGCTTGCCATCGCCCAATCCACCGATTGATACGCGCCGTAACCGATGCCGAAAATCAAACCCAGCATGGTCGCCAGCGCAAATTGCGGTACAAAGAGCACAAACGCAATTGGCACAACCGCCTGAAACGCGGAGGAAATGTACACCATCAATTTGCGGCCGTACCGGTCCGAAAGAATGCCGGCGGTGATAGAACTTGGCAGCGCGCCGACTAGAAAGAGGACCAGAAAAACGCTTGTCGCTTCAATCGCGTTCGACGCGGTGAACAGGTTGAGGAAATTAAATTCCTTTATCACATCGCCCATGTAATATTGCAAAAATTGCTGCACGGTAAAAGTGCCCATCACCATCAAAAAGCGCGTCACAAAGACCCAACGAAAATCGTGGTCGCCCAGCGGTGAAAACAAGTGGCGTACAAAATGTTTGACGTCAAAAGGCGGCGGATGAATTGTGATGCGCGGTTCGCGCGCAAAGAGGAGGGTGCCGATGGTGGTGAGAATCAAGGTGATGGCGACGAACCAATACAATGCCGTCAGGTTGGTCACGCCGCCGCTGGTGAATAAAAATGGCGCGAGCGCGCCGACAAAGGTGCCGAGGATATTCATCAAACCGTACCAGCCCGACGCGCTACCCCGCTGTTCCGGCGGCACCAAGTCGGGAATCAACGCCGAGTACGGCGCCGTAGCGACATTGTTCCAAAACTCGACCCACATGAACGCGAAAATGTACAGCGGCAGAACGGACAAATCGTTGGGTTTGGGAATATAGGCGAGCGCAAACAAGCCGATGACGTTCATGGTCGTGCCGAGCGCCATCCACGGCCGCCGCCGCCCCCAGCGCGTAATGATGCGGTCGCTCAACGCGCCAAAGACGGGCGCAACCACCATCGAGACAAACGCGCCGAACGCCAAGACCATGCCGAGCGTTTGACCCTTGACCGCGTCGCCGCCCATCATCTCGGCTTGCGCGGGCAAAGTCGTGATTAAAATAATTGTCCAGTGGACGCCGTTGCCAAACCAGTACAGCGAGAGCATCGCCTGGCGGAAGGTGGAAAGGCGCGGGCGCGGATAGGCGGCGGAAGCGGAGAGAGATGCCATACGGCATTTTAGATTTTTTGATTTATGCTGTCCGATTCTATTTCACGCGACGGAAAAGCATAAATCATCAATCGTCAAACCTCAATCGGAAATATCCCGTTCTTGACGTTCGCGTTCGGCGGCGTCAATCGGATGTTCCAGCGCGTGCGCGTCCGCGCCGGCGCCGCGCAAGAGTTCCAGCGCGTGCGGCAGCGCGGGGAGAATGGCGAGAAAATTTTCGCGCGCGGCGCGCGGACTGCCGGGCAGATTGATAATGAGCGTGTTGCCGCGAATGCCCGCGGCGGCGCGTGACAACATCGCGTGCGGTGTTTTTTGGAGACTCGCCGTCAACATTGCGTGGACCAAACCCGGCGCTTCGCGTTCGATGACCGCGCGCGTGGCTTCGGGCGTTACGTCGCGCGGCGCGAACCCGGTGCCGCCCGTCGTCAAAATCAAATCCATGTGCGCGTCGTCGCACCATTTTTCGAGCGCGCGTTTGATTTCGCGCCAGTCGTCGGAGCAGATGTGATAGAGGTCGGTCAGTTGATGAAAATGTTCTTGAATCAATTCCATCAAAACGGGCCCGGATTCGTCTTCATACGCGCCTTGCGCGGCGCGGTCGGAAACGGTCAGTACGGCAATTCGCATGTGGAAAAGTGAAGAGTAAAAAGCTAAAAGCGAAATGTAAAGATTGGCATGTGCTTTTAGCTTTGAACTTTTAACTTGGGAATTTTACTTGGGTGTGTCCGTACCGATTCATAATTTCGACGGTCTCTTGAATCGGCAGCGCATAAATGATGCGATGGTCGCGTCCTTGCATCGTTTCGGCTTTGAACAAAGAATTGAGGACCGCCTCTTCGGTCGTTTCGACGACCGCGTCGAACAATTGATTGATGAGCGCGGTGTCTTCGACGACTTGGGTCAATTGCAAAATGGGCGCCGTGGAATGATGCGGCCGATTGCGCGCGGTGGAAAAGCAAATGGCGAAATCGCCGCTTGTATTGCCGCCTTGCGTACCCGTGCGCGCGAGGCCAAAGGCGACGCGCATCCCCATCCGTTTTAATTGGCGCGAACTCATGGGCGCGTCGGTGGCAATGACCACAATCACAGAACCTTGCGAGTCGCGCTGGATGCGTTCGTCGTAATCCATTAACGCGCGTCCGACCGGCACGCCGTCAATCCGCAATTTGGCGCGCGAACCAAAATTTGATTGCACCAACGCGCCGACGGTGTAACCGCCAAATTCAGCCGCCACGACGCGCGAGGCAGTGCCGATGCCGCCTTTGAATTCGTAACAAATCATGCCCGTGCCGCCGCCGACCGCGCCTTCGGTGACAATGCCATCGCGCGCGCTGGCGATGGCTTCAAAAACATGTTCGCGGCGCACATGTCGCCCGCGCGCGTCATTCAAATAATTGTCGCTCGTCTCGGCGACGATGGGCGAAATGCCCCACGTCGTGACGCTCATGTCGCTGGAATGTTCGTATGCCCAATCAATTACGGCGTCGGCGACGCGCGGCACATTCATGGTGTTTGTGAGCAGGATGGGACCCTCCATCACGCCCATCTCGTCCACTTGCTGCGAGTTGGTGACTTCGCCAAAGCCATTGATGCGAACGATGGCGCCGGTAATTTTTTCCAAAAATAAATCGCCGGGATGCGGCAGAATCGCAGTGACGCCGGTGCGAATGGGTCCCTGGCCGGGCATGAGATTGCCGTGTCCTTGAATCAGCGTGCAGTGACCGACGCGCACGCCCGGCACATCCGTAATGGCATTGTGCGCGCCGGGCGGCAAGACGCCGACGACGATGCCGAGGTCGCGGGCGCGCGGACGATTCCCAAATCCGTTTTTCATGGGTAAAGATGATAACGACGCTGCGCGGCATTGTCAATAGGGGTAAATGTGGCGATTCCTTGCATTTCAAGACCCAAAGGGTTTTGCGCCGTGAATGATCGTCGCGAAAAAAATGGGCATATCCTCGAAATGTTTTATAATCCGAGCCAATCCATGGAACCGCAACTCGTTCGTCTCTCTAAATTTTTGAGTCGCACGCTGCGCCATAGACCGCAAGCCATCGGTTTGACGCTCGACCAAAACGGTTGGGCGCAGGTGGATGAATTGCTTGCGGGCGCGGCGCGCGCGCATGTGCCGCTGACGCGTGAATTATTAGAGCGCGTGGTCGCAGAAAACGACAAACAGCGTTATGCCTTTAACGCCGACCACACCAAGCTTCGCGCGAATCAGGGGCACACGGTGCGCGTGGATTTGGAACTCGCGCCGCAGGCGCCGCCCGAAATTTTATATCACGGCACGAGTCGAAAATCTTTGGCGAGCATTCGCGCACAAGGATTGCATCCGGGCAAACGGATGCACGTACATTTGTCGGGCGATACGGCAACGGCGACACGCGTCGGCGCGCGACACGGCAGTCCCGTCGTCTTGCGCGTAGAAGCGTCCCGGATGCACGCGCAGAATTTTGTTTTTTATTGTGCGGTCAATGGCGTATGGTTGACTGAACGCGTGCCGCGCGAATTTATCGGGTTTCCGCCCGAAGAATAAATAACGCACGTTATGCGCCTTGCCGACAAAAAGTATCCGGTCAGAATTTACGGACGCATTTTTGGACACAGCTGCCATAGCCACCACAGATTTTTCATTATCGGGCGTTACATTTCTTTTTCTGTGTAATCCGTGTCCCAAAAATTGAAATGGGATGGATTGCGTAACGTGAGTAAATAATTTATGTTTCGCGCCCTTGGCTGCATAAAATCGGCGCGCGCGATAGGAAAATATGTTAAGCGTTTATGATGTCAATGGCGTTGTGACAAACGAGTATGCGGACGCGGAACGTTTGCGCGCCGCGTTGTGGATTGATTTGTTAAACCCGCAACCCGATCAAGTCGCGGCGGTGGAACGCGCGTTGGATTTGCGTTTGCCGACGCGCAGCCAAGCGCAAGAAATCGAAGTGTCGAGCCGCCTCTATATTCAAGACCATGCGGTTTTCATGACGGCGACAGTCCTTGTGGGCGCGCGCACCGACCATTTGGAAACGGCGACGGTTACGTTCGTGTATCAGCGCGCGTGTTTGGTGACGCTCCGTTTTGCGGAACCCATGTCGTTTTCCATTTTCATTCCCAAATTCCAACAAAATTCTTCCAACTATCCAACCGCTGAAAAAGTTCTGATGGGCTTGTTGGACGAAATTGTGGACCGGCTCGCGGATACGATGGAGACGGTGAGCGCCGAAATGACGAACGTGTCGCAAACGGTGTTTCGCGGGGCGGGCGCCGATGGGCCGCGTTTCACGCAGGGGGAGCGTTACGCGCGCGTCAATTACACAATGGTTTTGAATCAAATCGGTTTGAATGGGGAACGGACGGCAAGCGTTCGCGAGAGTTTGGTGACGTTGGGACGGATGCTGGTGTTTATTAACGAAGTTGGCGCGGGGCGGACGGACGCGCCGTTGGATGAGCATTGGCGCACGCTGCGGCGCGATGTGACCGCGCTCACCGACCACGCGACATTTTTGTCGGACAAGGTGGCGTTTGCGTTGGACGCGACATTGGGCCGCATCAACAACGAACAGAACATGATTATCAAATTATTTTCGGTTCTGTCGGTGGTCTTATTGCCGCCGACGTTGATTGCGAGTATTTACGGCATGAATTTTGAATTTATGCCCGAATTGACGTGGCGCTATGGCTATCCGTACGCGCTCGCGCTGATGGCGATTTCAGCCGTGATGCCGTACATCTTTTTCAAACGTAAAGGATGGTTATAAGCGGACGACTCAATAGACGACCAACGCCATGTTGTTGAAATAGCCCGACGCGCGTTGGTGATTCGCCCAACTCGTAAAACGTTTCGTGCCGTCGTACGGGTCGTGATAGGTGACGCCTTGCGCGTTGGCGGCGATAATGAGCACCGCATGTTCGTATGGCGTCAAGCGCACTTGGGATTTGTCCGAAAGCGTAACGAGCTGCGGCGTTTGATAAGATTCGCGCCAAGTGGTCCACCAAATGACCGGACGCCCTTGACGTAAATTTTGCAAAATGCTGGTTTTGAAACTTTCATACGGTTGCCCGTAATAGACGGTGGACGCGCGGCCCAATTTTTCCAATCCCTTTTTTAGACCTTGCGCGTACGTGCCGTAATGCGTTAGCCCGCCATAAAATTCGTAATCAGTTTTGCCCCGAATGCCCTCGTACGGATTTTCGCTAAACTCCATCGCCGCGACAATCTGTTTTTCCGACAGCGCGCCAAAAGTCGCCATCGCGGCGACGGATTCTTCGCACGTCAGCGTTTGTTGCTGCCGATAGAGCGGCACGCCCGAAACGCTCAACGCGACGCCATCGGCAAACGCCGCGTCCGTGTTGGCGGCATTGACGGAATGCGCCGCGGGCGCATTCGTCGTCGCGCCGGGGATGGTCAAACGCTGTCCCGAAAATACAAATAGAGTCGGCAAGTTATTGGCAAGTACAAGCGCCTGAATGGTGACGCCGTGACGAATGGCGATGCGAAACAGCGTGTCCCCCGGCTGCACAATATACGAAACGGCTGTCGCATTGACGTTTGTTGGGGATGCGTCATTGGCGGCGGCGGCGTTTGGAGACGCGTTATTTTGCGGCGCCGCTTGCGACGGCGGATTGTTTTGCGCCGACGCGCTGTTTTGATTTTTCGGCGGAACGGCAGGATTGGTTGCGCCGCCGGGAATTTTTATCGTCCAGCCCGTATATAAAAAACCGTTCGGCGGCATATCGTTCGCTTGCGCGAGCGCTGACGCCGAAACGCCAAATTTTCGCGCGACCGAGTACAGGGTGTCGCCCGCGCGGACGATGTAACTTTTGCTTGGCGTCGTTTGCGCGCTGGCTACGGACGCGGTTTGATGCGAGGCGTTTCCGCCGGGAATGAGCAAGCGTTGTCCCGCGTACACCCAGCTCTGCAAAGAGAGTCCGTTGGCTTGGGCGAGCGCTTGCGGCGATACGCCGTACTGGCGCGCGATGGAATATAAAGTTTCGCCGTACGCGACAATGTGCGAAGGCGCGTCGGCGTGCGCCGTCAACGGCAGCGCCAACAGGGCGAGAACAATTAAAAGCAGTCCAAAACGTTTCATGGTCGTTGGCATGTAAAAACGTTGGCGCTATTGTATCAAAAAATCGCGCGGCGCGCGAGTTTGTAAAAAAAAGTGGGCGGTCATTTGACCGCCCACTTTTTTATGCTTGCTTGTCGTTTAGATTGGTTTCGTCCAGCAATGGCGTAACGATTTGGTCTTGGAGATTGATATTCACAGTTGGCGAAATTATTTCGCCCGTCGCGGCGGCGCTCTCGACGATGGGCGCGAGCGCGTCGCCCGAAACAATTTCGGTGGGTACCGCATCGGCAAAAAGCGTAGGCGCTTGCGCGATTTCGATTGCCGAGGGCAGTTCGAGCGCCAAGCCGCCGAATTGCGGCGCGGTGGGCGGTTGATATGGCATGGAATACGCCGTCGCGTCGTCCGAATCTGCGCGCGTTGTTTCCGCATAAACGGAGGCGTCGGTTACGCTGTGAATCATTTCGTGCAGGTCGGGCGCAGGCGGCATGTCATCCGCCGTTGCGCGCGGCTCTTGCGCCACATGCGCGGCGGGCGCGTTGGCGCGCGCAGGCATGTCGTCGGTTTCTGCGGTGGAGGGCGTGAGGTCAAAAACCGGCGCTGGAAACATTCCGCGTCCGGGCGTGGTGAGCAGCGGCAGGTCGTATGTTTCCGTTGCGCTATCGGCGTTCAACAACAGTTCTGGCGGCGCCGCGTGGAAATGTTCAGTCGGCGCTTGTTCTGCCGTCAACGCGACGGCGTCATGTTCCGCTTCGGCGGCGCTTTCGGGCGTGATGCCGTTTTCGTCGTCGTCGCTTTCAAGCGTGGGCGGCGCGCTGCTGCTCTCGACCAAATCTTTCCAGACGCCGTGAATGCCGTCGTCGGTCACGCCGTAATAGATATGCAGTTCGCCGTTGGCGTCGCGCTGCGCCAAATCGTAGCGCACTTTGCCCGCGCGTTCGCTCGCTTTAAGGATGCCGACTTCGCCGAGCCAATGAATCTCTGCTTTTTCAAATGTTTTTTTGTCATATTCGCCAATGGCATACTGCCACAATTTGCGCGCGCTGGAACGCGTGACATTGTGAATGATGCGGTTGTTGCGTAAATCGCGCATCGTGTATTGCAAATCGCCTTTGGCGCGCGTTTTGGACGAAACGATTTCGACGCCGGTGCGCGGCGGTGGGCTGGCAAGTTTTGGCGCGGCGAGCGTTTCGGTTTTGACTTCGCTCTCAATCAGCCCTTCGGCGGTTTCGACGGCGGCGATGGTTTCCAAAGGCGCCGTCTCGACGCGCGCGGCAAATTCTACCGCCAACGCGTCGCGCACCAGATTCACAATTTCATCGCGCACGGCGAGCGACGTTTCATTTTCCGAACGCACAAAAATTTGCGTCGAATCCAACGCGTATGGAACCTCGCTGCCGCGCGGCACAATCATTTGCAAAATTATTTTGCCGGCGGTCTTGAGCGTATCAATCTGCACGTCCAGCGGCGGCACAATGTGCCGATTGATTTCGTTGCGAAGTTGATTGGCGGTTTCGACCGGTTTCGATACGCCTTGAATTGGTTGGCGGATGTTGGCGCTCGCGCCGACGTAAATGGTGCCGCCGTTTGTGTTGGCGAGCGCGACGACATCTTGCAAAATGTGCCGATCCACGCCGTGCTTGCCGATACTTTCGTGAAACGCTTGGACGAGCGAATCGCCTTCTTCGCGCGCGGCGTACAGGGGGTCAAATTCATTTAGCGCGGCGGGGAGGTACGGGCGCGTTTTGGAAAAATCGCGTCCGACCAAAACTGCCATGATGGCGTCGAACGAAGTTTCGGACAATAAAATTTCGGTCGGGCGGTCGCCGACGCCGAGCTCTTGATTGTTGCCCGGAATGCCGTTCAAGCGGTGCGCGTCGCTGCCTTGCAAGCAGTGCATCTTGCGCGGATATTCCGGCTTGGTGCCGCTGAAAAACATTTGCGTGCGCCGCCGCGATTTCGACGTGAGGTCGGTCACTTCGAGCGCGTGCAAATTTTCGTCTTGCGTATAGGCGATGCGCGTTTGACCGCCAAAATCAAAACCGGGCATTGCGACGCCGTGCGATGAATTGGCGTGCGCGGCGATCGCCAAGCCGCCGGCTTCGTTGATGAGCCGATACGCGGTGAGGACATCGCTGGTCGCGCCTACTTCGCCGGAACCGACATCGAGTTTTTCGGACGGCACATGCAGATTCAACAAAAGATGTTCGAGTTCGCGGACGGTCGTTTCGGGCGGAAAGATGCCCAGCACATGAAAGCCGAGTGTACAGGTGAGTTCAAAGCCGGGGAGGACGAGAATTTTTTCGCGCAGACGGCGAAATTCTGCGAGTTGCGCTTTTTCCTCGTCGGTGAGCCGATTGCGGCGTTCGAGTAATTCGAGGTCTTGAATTTCGTCGAGATAACGGCGATACCCCGCCGCCGTGTTGTGGTCGGTGATGGCGATAATGTCGAGTCCTTTTTGTTCCGCTTTTTTCAAAATGTCGAGATACGTAACATTGGACTCGCGATAATCCGCCGACGCGGGCGTATGCAAATGCAAATCCATGCGCCGCCATTGCGGCGGAAGATTTTTATTCGATTGTTTTTTACGTTGTGGCACGTGAACCTTTCCTTGACGAACAACGCATGACAGCTGACGCGCTTCATTTTGCCGGAATGGCGCGCCGCGCGCACAATCAGCGCGCGCGTTAAAACGGTTATGGGTTGTTCAACGGGACGAGGAAAGGGCAGGGTATTTTTGCGGCAGTCAATCGCAAACACGAAACGTAAAGCGTTCCTGTGGCACAGTGTATAAAAGGGACCGCGCCGGGCGAAACCAAAATAGTTACAGGATGTGAGATAACAATATAAAGCTCACAGCCAAGCAAAAGGCGGCAACAATGGTTTCATGCGTCGCAAGGGACGCTGGAATAGGGAAGCGCTGGCGTTGTGTGCGGCAAACAATTTCTCGCGTCACCGGACACCGCGTCCGGCCGACGCCAAATCGCGCGAAAAAATAGCGCGCTGTCGCTTGCCTCGTCTAATTTTGTGGGCAGACCAAAACGCTGCCCGTACTTTGTTAAATGATTTCGTGAGATATTACCATCGTGGCGTTACAGCTCACAAAAAAGGGCGGGCGCTGCATTGGCGACTCGCCTGCAAACGTCCCGCCCTACCGCTTTATCATATACTAGAATTTTTATTTTGTCACATTAAATTTAGGGCGGATGGGGCTGGCGCATTGTCCGCAAGCCCCCAAGTGTTTGCGGCGTGTCGCGCGCCTCGATAGCTAACTTGCCATAAAACGCCGAGTCTTGGCGCTGCGCCAAACTAAAAGGGCGGCAGGTAATTCCTGCCGCCCTTGCATGTCAAGCGAGCTGCGGTTCCAGAACGCCATAGTTGCCATCGTCGCGACGATACACCACATTCACGTCGTTGGTTTCGTGATTGATAAAGAGATAAAACGTGTGTCCCAACAACTCCATCTGGTCTATGGCTTCATGCGGACTCATGGGCAGCGTTTTGAATTTTTTCGTTCGCACAATGAGCGGTTCGGCTTCTGTCGTTTCGGCGGTTTGTTCGGCGACGGCTTCGCCCAAGCCGACGGGGGCGCGACGGCGGCGAACCTGTTTGTCTTTGTAGCGCCGAATTTGTTTGTCCAATTTGTCAACGACCGCATCCACCGCCGCGCGCAAATCGGCGGAACGTTCTTCGGCGCGAATGATGGTCCCATTTTTATACAAGGTGACTTGGACGATTTGGCGCTGATTCACATCCTTTGTATTTTGCGTTGCAAGTTCGACTCGCGCTTCTACCGGTTCGCTCAAGTGCCGATCCAGCCGTCCGAGCTTTTCGCGCACATACTTGTCGGTGCGCTCCGAAACGTTCATGTTCTTGCCCGTAATTTGCAGCTGCATCTTTGCCTCCTCGACCGGGCGCTGACACAATATTTGGCGCATGCCAGGTGCGCGCTCCGGTCTATTATTTTTTTATTTTGGTAAAGTACGTTGGGCTTAGTGAGCGCGCGCGACGGCGACGCCATACACGGCGGCTGCGCCGCGCGCAAACAACGCGACCGCGCACGCGTCCAGCGTCGCGCCCGTTGTGCATACATCGTCAATCAAGACCACATGCTTGGCGGTCAGGTCGCGGGACGCGCTGACGCGAAACGCGCCCGCCACATTCCCGCGTCGTTCTTGGGCGCTCAAACCGATTTGGTCGGCGGTCGCGCGCGTGCGTTCCAAGACGCGGACATACGTACAACGCAATCCGCGCGCGGTTTGTTCCGCCAGCAGTTCGGCTTGATTGTAACCGCGCGCGCGCTGTCGTTCGGGATGCAATGGCACGCTCGTAATGAAATCGGGTTGCGGTTGAAATTGCGCGCACACGGGCGCGAGCAACATTGCGAGCGGCGCGGCGACATCGCGGCGGCGATTGTATTTTAGCGCGTGGATGGCTTGGCGCACGACGCCTTCATGCCATGCCGCCGCGCGGATGCACGTAATGCGACGCGGATGCGCGCGACATTCAGGGCAGGGTGCGGCGGCGGAAACCAAGGGATGCGAACAGCGTTCACAAAAGGGCGGTTGCAGGCGTTTGATGCGGTCGAAACATTGCGGACATAACGCGCTGCCGGTTTGTTTGCAATTGGCGCAGCGCGGCGGAAAAAGGAGGTCGAGCAATCTCCCGCCAAGTCCGTTTATCTCGACATTGAGACGTTCCGGCATCGGGGTCATAGAAATCGTATTTCAAGAAAATCGCCGACGCGTGTTGCGGTGCGTTCCAGCGTGCCTACGGGTAATTCTAGCACATTTCGCGCTCCGCGCACAAGAGGCCCCACGCGCCACGGCGGCATCGCATTGGTCACATGCACTACACGGCCCGCGCGGTCCAGATACGCTACGTCAATCGGAATCCGCATAAAAAAACTGTGGATGGCGGATTCGCCCGGAAAATATAAACCGTATCCTTCCGGCAAACTGCGCTTGCCCATCAAGCCGCGAAAACGCGTCCACAGGTTTTCGGCGACTTGGCCGCGCGTGACCGGTTGCGAGTTGCGCGTGTGATTCAAGACTTGGATAGAGCGCGCCATTTTGCAATCCCGCGTACGACCAAAAAAATTTGCGCGCGTTATGGAACGTTAAAGCCGCCGGTCATGAAAATCACGACGGTCGGACCCAACAAAATAATAAAGATGGATGGAAATACCAAGAACGCGAGCGGAATCAACATTTTGATAGGGGCTTGATTCGCCTTTTCTTCCGCGCGCTGACGGCGCTTGATCCGCATTTGTTCGGATTGAATCCGCAGCACTTTGCCGATGCTGATGCCCAATTGGTCGGCTTGAATAATCGCGGCGATGAAATTGCTAAAGTCAGGCAGTTCGATGCGCGCCGCCATGTCGCGCAGCGCTTCGCGGCGCAGTTTGCCGATTCGCATTTCGCCGAGCGCGCGCCCGAACGCGCGGCTCAGGTCATTGTTCCATTTGTCGGCGACTTTGCCCATCGCGGCGTCAAAGCCGAGACCGGATTCGACGCTGATGGTCAACAGATCCATCGCGTCGGGCAATTGTTTTTGGACGCGGCGCTGGCGCGCGCGGATGACCCGATTGAGCCACAACAACGGAAAATAGTATCCCAAAATACCGCCGATGCCGAGAAACAAGATGACCATAAAGGGGTCCATATGCAGCGCATAGCCCAGCGTTGTGCCCAGAATGGCGACGAGGACGGCTGCGAGACCGCGCAGCCCGACAAAATCGGCGGGCGACCAATTATTGGGATTGCCCGCCAAATCGAGTTTGTGACGAATTTGGTCAACGTTGCGTTGGGGCGTTGTGCGCGAGAGGAGGCGCGCCAAACCGCGTATCAGCGGCAGGAGCGCCCGTTCGCTGAATGGTTGTTGCAGTTCGATTTCTTCCAACGTGCGCGGCTTGACGCCATACATTTGCAGCCGTTCTTCGGTCGTGTTGGGAGTTTTCGCGCTGCGCGCCAAGCCCATAAAGACCATCAGGATGGCGAATGCCGCCAATACCGCAATGAGCAAAGGAAGCAGAGGCATGAGACACCTTTACACTTCGATATCCGTGATTTTGCGAATCGCTATAAAACCCAACACAATCATGATGAAACCCGTCGCGAGCATGAGCAAGCCGCAATTGTTGGTCCAAAGGCGAGAAATGTATTGCGGATTCAAGATATAAATGAGAAAACCGAGAATGACTGGCAGCACGGCGAGAATATAGCCCGAGAGCCGCTGCTGCGCCGTGATAGTGCGAATCTCGCCTAGGATGCGCACGCGTTCGCGAATCGTATGCGCGATATTGTCCAGGATTTCAGCCAGGTTGCCGCCGACTTCGTGTTGGACATTGATGGCGGTAATCAATAAATCCAAATCATCGCTCGGCATCCGCCGATACATGTTGGCGAGCGCGGTTTGGACGGTCAAGCCCAAACCGACTTCGCGCGTCACGCGTTGGATTTCGGCGGACATCGGCGGCGAGATTTCGCGCGAGGCCGTTTCCATAGATTGCAAAAAACTATAGCCAGAGCGCAGTGAATTGCTGAGCAAAACAATCGTGTCGCCCAGTTGATTGTTGAACGCGTTGAGACGGCGGCCCTGCAAGAACCGTACGTACATGCGCGGACTGTAAAAACCGATGAGCGCGCCGACGAGCGCAAAGACGAAACCGGTCGTACTGGCGCCGCCGCCCAGCGCAAAACCGATAACCGCGCCGAGCATAACGGTTGCTAGATTCAAGGCGACATATTCGCCGGGGGTCAGACGCAAATCGGCGCGCGCCAATTCGGTCGCAATCGAATTGCTGCGCTCTTCGTTGACCAGACCTTCAAAGCGTTCACCGCGTCCCTTTTGCGCGGGTTGTTCGCCCGGCGCGGTAGGGCGCGCGGCATAACGGTCCAAACGCGTTTCGATAATTTCGTTGCGTCCAGCCAGTACGCGCGCGAGGCCAAAAAATAAAATCAGAATGGACCCGGCAAAGATGAACGCCATCATTACCGGCAGGTTCGTCAAACCGCTAAACTCCATTGCCGCTTACCTCCCAATGCGAAACACGAATGATTGACTCACCTTACGCGCCGCGAAAAAAAAATTACGCGAGAACGTATGGCAAATTTGAAATTGGCTCTACCCCGACCCGAGCGCGGTTATTGATAAAAGCGCGGGTCCAGACCAAAGATATTGGGCGGCAGGAAAATGCCATAGGACTCGATTTTTTCGATAAATTTGGGGCGAATCCCGGTGGCGCGCAACTGACCCAAAACTTTGCCGTCTTTGACGCCGCCGCTTTCCCACCGAAAGATTTCTTGGGAAATAATCACTTCGCCTTCCATCCCTTGAATTTCTGCGACATTGGTGATTTTACGCGTGCC
>WBZO01003855.1_pt1 | contig 16879 bp, 16 predicted proteins | sample 5204261 | NCBI WGS metagenome assembly WBZO01 (sample SAMN12412400, study PRJNA552823) | activated sludge metagenome | isolation source: activated sludge from anammox sidestream of wastewater treatment plant... | place: USA: North Carolina | collected 2017-09 | reverse complement strand
GCGTTCTTCGTGCTGATGCCGTTCTACACGCGCATCGACCCCGTCAAGCCCGTGCCGGAGAGGGTCACGTATCATGCGTAAGCTTGCGATCATCGCGACCGTGCTCGCGCTCGCGGCCCCGGCCGCCTTCGCATCGGGCGGCGAGGCGACGGCCTCCTGGCAGCAGTGGCACGCCGGCAATGCGCTCGGCGACCGGGCCTCGCTGCAGCGGGGTGCGCGCAACTTCATGAACTGGTGTGCCGGCTGCCATTCGTTGAAGTACGTGCGCTACCAGCGAATCGGCACGGATCTCGGCATCGCGGACGACGTGATGAAGGCGAATCTCGTGCCGCCCGGCGCGAAGATCACCGACTACGTCGTGAGCGCGATGCCCGCGAGTCTCGCGAACGCGTCGTTCGGCATCGTGCCCCCAGACCTGTCGCTGATCACGCGCTCGAAGGGCACCGACTACGTCTACCGGTTCCTGAAGACTTTCTACGCCGATGCGGCCGCCGCGACCGGCACGAACAACCTCGCGCTCCCCGGCACGGCGATGCCGCACGTGCTGTCGGACCTGCAGGGCGTGCAGCAGGCCGTGTTCGCGCAGGACGGTCAGTTCGAGAAATTCGAGGACGGCGTGCCCGGGCAGCTTACGGCCGCACAGTACGATGCCTTCGTGCGCGACACCGTGAATTTCCTCGAGTATGCGGGTGAACCCGCGAAGCTGTCGCGCGCGACGATCGGCATATGGGTCGTGCTCTACCTCCTGCTGTTCACCGTGATCGCGTGGCTGCTGAAGCAGGAGTACTGGAAGGACGTACACTAGCGATCCGGCCCGGGGTCGGGTCGCCACGGAGGGCCGCGTGTCGAGCCGTCGATCCGCGCTGACTCTGTTCTCGGCGCCCCACGACCCGTGGAGCCACCGGGTACGGATCGTGCTCGCGGAGAAGGGACTGGCGGCAGACCTGGTCGACGTCGAGCCCGGGCGGTTGCCCGAAGATCTGCTCGATCTCAATCCGTACCACAGCGTCCCGACTCTCGTGGATCGCGATCTCGTGCTGTACGACGCGCGCGTGGTGACCGAGTACCTCGACGAGCGCTATCCGCATCCGCCGCTCATGCCGATCGATCCGGTGGACCGCGCCACGCTGCGGCTCGCGATGTACAGGGTCGAGCGCGACTGGTATGCGACGGCGCGCGGGATCGACGCGGAGCCTGACGGCAGCGACGCCGCACGACTGCGGCGGCAGCTGCGCGATACCGTGGTCGCGAGCGCGGACCTGTTCAAGGTGCGGCCATACCTGCTGTCGGCCGAGTTTTCGCTGCTGGACGCCTGTGTTGCGCCGATACTATGGCGGCTGCCACATTACGGCATCGACCTGCCGAAGGAGGCGCAGGCGATCATGCGGTATGCGGCGAACATTTTCCCGCGCCCCGGGTTTCGCGCGAGCCTGACGGGCGCCGAACGAGAGATGCGAGTGGCCTGATGAGCACGACAACGAAACCTCCGCGCCGGCCCTACCTGCTGCGTGCGATGCACGAATGGGTGAGCGACAGCGGCGGCACGCCGCACGTGATCGTCGACGCCGCTCGCCCCGGGGTGCAGGTGCCGCGGGCGTACGTCAAGGACGGCAAGATCGTGCTGAATGTCAGCGCCTCGGCGACACAGCGCCTCGCGCTCGGCAACGAGTGGATCGAGTTCGACGCGCGCTTCGCGGGCGTCGTGCATCACGTGAAGGTGCCGGTGAGCGCCGTGCTCGGCATCTACGCCAGGGAAAGCGGCGAGGGCATGGTGTTCTCGGCCGACGAAAGCGGCGGCCCCGAACCGCCGGCGAAGCCGCCTGCGCCGGACGAGCCGACGAAGCGGCCGCAACTCAAGGTAATCAAATAGCCGGTGGCTTGCGGCCTGTGGCCCATGCCTCGATGCGCCGCCTGCGCACACGGCACCCGCGAGCGCGTCACAGCGTGAAGGCGTGCCGGATCCACTCGATCCGCGCGTTCGTGCCGGTTCCTTCCTCGATGACGACATCGAAGCGTGCGGGCATGCGCCGCCACTCGGGATGCGCGGCGAGCAGCAGGTACGCGGCCCGGATCAGGCGCTGTTGCTTGCGATGCCCGACGCTCGCCGCGGCGCCGCCGCAGGCGCGCGTCGAGCGGGCCCGCACTTCGACGATCGCGAGCGTGCCGCCGTCCTGCGCGACGATGTCGATCTCGCCTGCGCGGCGGCGAAAGTTGCGCGCGAGGATCGTGAGGCCCTGCGCCTCGAGGTAGTGCGCCGCACGCTCTTCGGCTTCCTGCCCGCGCTGCCGGCGATCCATGGCGACCGGCACGGCGGCACTATCGCGCCGCCGGCGCTCCCGCACCCGCATCGAGCAGTTGTGGCTGGCCATTGACGATGCGTGCCCAGTCGAGCTCGCGGCGCACGCGCCGGTCACCCTCGATGCGCAGCCTGCCGGTGAGGCCGTCGATGTCGGTCGCACTGCCGCCCGGCAGCGCGAGGCCCAGCTGGTATGCGTCGTAGCCGAACGCGAAGAGCTTGCCGCGCGCCGCGCCGTTCTCGCCCCATGCGGCGATCAATGCCTCGCGGACCGTGGCCGTGCGCGCCCCGACGCCGAACACCCACGGCATGTCCGGAAAGATCAGGCCCTCGAGGTCGAGGTTTGCGGCCGGATTCGGCTCGTAGGCATCCGACGTCGAGTAGGTCGGCAGGTCACCCGCGTAATGGAACCGCAGTTGCGGCCGCAGCTGCCGCTCGATCTGCGCCTGGGCCGGCGCAAAGATGAACTCCGCATCCGCGCGGCGCCGCGGCTGGAACGCGAGCCGCATGCCGAGCGCCCGCTCGAGGCGGCGGTGACGCGCCTTGCTCGCATCGATGCGCAGCACGTCGGTGATCGCCGCCGAGTAGTCGTTCTCGGCCGGGAAGTACGTGGCCGTGCCGACGAGTTCGCCGCCGCCCGCGAGCAGCTCCTCGCGAAATGCCGCGAGCACGCGCGCGCCCCACTCGCCACTCGGCACGAGCGCGATGCCACGTCGCTGCCCCTGGCTCACCACCCGATCGGCGATCGAGCGTGCCTCGTTCTCCGGCGAGAGCGCGAATTGCCAGAATTGCTCGGGCACCGCCTGTTCCGCGGCGAGGAAATTGAGGGCGAGCATCATCGGCCGCGGACCCGCGAAGCTCGCCGCACCGGCGACTTCCTCGCGCAGCAGCGGCCCGACGATCACGGTGGCGCCGGCGTCATTCGCGCGCGCGATCGCTTCCGCCACGCCGAGGACTGCCGTGTCGTAGACGCGCACGCGCGGGCGCTGGCCGGCGGGCGACTGATAATACGCGGTGAAAAAGCCGTCGCGGATCTGCGCCGCGGCGGCGGCCTGGCGGCCCGAGACCGGGAGCAGCAATGCCAGGTGCGCGGCGCGCTCGCCCCGGGGAGCGACCGCGGCGAGTTCGATCTCGGTGCGCACCACCTCGCTCGCGGGATGGCCCGGGTAGCGGCTGCGCCAGCGCTGGATCGCAGGCGCGATCGTGGTCGGCATCGTCGCGGCGCCGGCCGCGATCGGGCCGAGTTCGAGCCAGCCCCGCACGACGGGGTCGCGTTCGGCGTCAGGCACGATCTTCGCGCCATTCTCGACCGCGGCGCGCAACCCGTCGAGGAGCCCGATGCGATTCGCCCGCCTCGCTTCGGGTGTCGTCAGATACGTTTCGCGGGTCATCGAGGCGCGTACGGCTGCCGCGTATCGTCCACTCGCCATTTCGACGCGTTGCCGCACGTCGAAATAGCGCTCCGCGGCGGCGCCGGCCACGGGAACCGGCAGCGCATCGAGCATCGCCCGGGCGCGTGCCGTATCGCCGCGCGCGAGCGGGATCTCCACGGCCACGAGCCTTGCTGCAGCCTGCGTCGCGCTGTCGCCCGTGGCGGTCGCGGCGGCAGCGGCCCGGGCCGCATCGTCGTAACGGTGCGCGGCGAGCCATTCGCGCGCGGCACGCAGGTGCCACGCGCCTGCCGCAGCGCCACCCTGCGCGGCGGCAAGCGATTCGAACGCGCGCGCCGCGTCCTCGTGGCGGCCAGCCTGCGCATATTGCTCGGCGCGCTCGGCGGTCGCGACCGGTGTCGACTTCGGGCCGATGCTGGTGCACGCGCCGAGCAGGGCCGCGAGCGCGATCGCGATGGCGAACAACGCCACGCGTGGTACGCCCGGGGTCCGCGGTTCAAGCCTCATGAGTTGCTTCGCCTTTCATTGGGCGGCACGATGCCGGGGGGTGGCGCCGGGGAGAGTATAGTGGGTGCAAACGCGGGCCGAATCGATGTGATTGCCACCCCGATCGGCAATCTCGGGGACCTCTCGCCGCGCGCGCGCGACGCACTGGCGCAGGCCGATCTCGTCGCGGCCGAAGACACGCGGCGCACCGGCCAGCTGCTCGCGGCCATGGGGCTCTCGCGCCCCGTCATCTCGCTGCACGAACACAACGAGTCCCTGCGCGTCGAGTCCCTCGTCGCGCGACTGGGCGAAGGCGCCGTCATTGCCCTCGTCAGCGACGCGGGCACGCCGCTCCTGTCCGATCCGGGCTTCGAACTCGTGCGCGCCGCGCGCGCCGCGGGCCACGAGGTGCGCGCAATACCGGGGCCCTCCGCGATCACCGCGGCGCTCAGCATCGCCGGCATTCCCGCGGCGCGCTTCTGCTTCGAGGGCTTCCTGCCCGTGCGCACCCGCGAGCGGCGCGAGCGCCTCGCGCGGCTCGCGCACGAGCCACGGGCGCTCGTGTTTTTCGAGGCGCCTCACCGGATCGTCGAAAGCCTCGCCGACATCACGGCGGAGTTCGGCGCCGCGCGCGAGGCGATGCTCGGCCGCGAGCTGACGAAGGCGTATGAGACGGTCTATCGCGGCACGCTCGGCGAGCTGTCGGCGCGCGCCCGGGAGGATGCCAACGTCGCGCGCGGCGAGCTGACGCTCGTCGTCGCGGGCGCGCCTGCCGTGGCCGAGAGCGCCGTGGCGCCCGGCGAGCTCGGCCGCATCGTCGCGCTGCTCGCGAGGGAACTGCCGCCGAGCAAGGCCGCGGCGCTCGCGGCGCAAATCACCGGAGCCCGTCGCAGCGAGGCCTACGACATCGCCGTGAGGCAGGGCGGCGGTGTATCCTCGCGCGCGGAGTCGGCCGGGTAATCGCTGTATCCCCGCGCGGGATATGGAGGAAAGTCCGGGCTCCGGCGGACGAGGTGCCAGGTAACGCCTGGGGGGCGCGAGCCCACGGAAAGTGCAACAGAAAGCAAACCGCCCCTTCGGGGGTAAGGGTGAAAGGGTGCGGTAAGAGCGCACCGCGCCGGTGGCAACACGCGGCGGCACGGCAAACCCCACCTGGAGCAAGGCCAAATAGGGAAACGGCGGGCGACCGCAGCGCATGTCCGCGCGTGTTTCCGGGTAGGCCGCTCGAGGTCTCCGGCGACGGGGATCCCAGAGGAATGATTGCCCTCGACAGAACCCGGCTTACAGGCCGACTCCTTCTCAACTACTGTATAAGCTTCGATTCACAACCCCCTGATCGCCAAGAGATCGTGCGCACAATAGCGCGTTGATCGCACAGCCCGGGCGACGTAAGTTCTTGTCGGCCCGGAAAATTTTCTCCCCCTGCGCGTTGACACTGCACAGTCGCGTTCCTATAGTGGCGGCGAGTGGGAAAAAGTGGGGAGAAATGGGCTCTCAGGGGCCCATCCAGCATGTTTCGCGGTGCAACAAAGGTGACGCTCGACGACAAGGGCCGGATGGCGCTGCCCACCCGGTATCGGGCCAGCGTCGCCGAACGCTGCGACGGGCATCTCGTCGTCACCGTCGACCGCGACCAGTGCCTCCTCGTGTACCCGCTGCCCGACTGGGAAGCGATCGAACGCAAGCTGATGTCGCTGCCGAGCCTGCACGCGCAGGCGCGGCGGCTGCAGCGATTGATGGTGGGTCACGCCACCGATCTCGAACTCGACGGCCACGGGCGCGTCCTGCTGCCGCCGGAGCTGCGCGAATTCGCATCGCTCACGCGGCACGCAATGCTGGTCGGGCAGGGCAATCGCTTCGAACTTTGGGACGAGGCGCGGTGGAACGAGCGGCGCGACGCATGGCTCGCGCACGAAGAGGCGGTCACGGACCTGCCCGCGGAGCTCGATTCGCTGTCGCTGTAGGGTTTTTTGGGCGGGCATTGACGGGGAAGGAGGCGGGGCGGACCGCTTCAGGGGGCCAGAGAGTGATGGATGAGCACATTCCGGTGCTCGCCCGGGAAGTTCTCGAGGGCCTCGCCCCTGTTGCGGACGGTCTGTACATCGATGCGACGTTCGGGCGCGGCGGACACACGGCACGGATACTCGAAGCCCTGGGTGGAGAAGGGCGCGTGCTCGCGCTCGACCGCGATCCGGCGGCCATCGCGGCGGGCCGCGTGCGCTTTGCGTCCGAAGTGCGGCTTGCGCTCGTCCACGCGCCGTTTGCCGATCTTCGGCAGGTCGTGCACGACCACGCGCGCGATCGGCCGGTGGCGGGCGTGCTGTTCGATCTCGGCGTGTCGTCGCCGCAACTCGACGAAGCCGCCCGCGGCTTCAGCTTCTCGAAGGACGGTCCGCTCGACATGCGCATGGATCCGACACGCGGTGAGCCAGTTGCGGCGTGGCTCGCGCGCGCGGCAGTGGACGAAATGCGCGAAGTGATAGCGAGCCTCGGCGAGGAGCGTTTTGCGCGCCGCATCGCGCAGGCGATCGCCGCCGAGCGCGCGCGCGCGCCGATCGAGCGCACTGCACGGCTGGCTGCGATCGTCGCCGCCGCGGTGCGCACGCGCGACGGCAAGCACCCCGCGACGCGCACGTTCCAGGCCCTGCGCATGCACGTCAACGACGAACCCGGTCAGCTCGCGCGTGGCCTCGCCGCCGCAGTCGATGTGCTCGCGCCGCGCGGCCGCCTCGCCGTGATCTCGTTCCATTCGCTCGAAGACCGCCTGACCAAGGATTTCATGCGCCGGGAGTCGAGCCTCGATCCCGTGCTCGCGAGGCTGCCGGTGCCGCCGCCGCACGCCGCGCCCCGGCTGCGGCTCGTCGGCGGCAAGCACAGGGCGTCGGCCGCGGAGGTTGCCGCCAATCCCCGCGCGCGCAGTGCCGTGCTGCGCGTTGCCGAGCGCGTCGCGTGATGGCGCTGTCGCGCCGCACCCTCCTCATCGCCGTGCCGCTGCTGTGGCTCGCGGCGCTCGCGTCCGCGGCAGGCGCGATTTGGGCGAAGCACCGCTCGCGCGAACTGTTCATCGAGCTCGAACGGCTGAACGCGACGCGTGACAACCTCGAGGTCGAATGGGGCCAGCTGCAGCTCGAGCAGAGTGCGTGGTCGACCCACGCATTCGTCGAGAACGTGGCGCGCGCGCGCCTGCACATGGCGACGCCCGCGCCGCAGGACATCGAGATCGTGCGGCCGTGATGCGCGACCGGCGCAACAGGGAAGCGCGTCACGGCAGCCGGCGCGTGGACGGCGGCGAGACGACGCCGAAGGCGTTTCGCCTGCGCGCGCTGTGCGTCTTCGGACTGATGGTCCTTGCCGCGGGCGGCCTCCTGTGGCGCGCGGTCGACCTGCAGCTCATGGACCACGGCTTCCTCGCGAGCCAGGGCGACGCGCGCTTCTCGCGCGTCGTGGCGATCGCTGCGCACCGCGGCACGGTGACCGATCGCTACGGCGAACCGCTCGCCGTCAGCACGCCGGTCGACTCGGTCTGGGCGAACCCGAGGGAACTCGCGCTCGCAACCGACCAGCTGCCGCGCCTCGCCAAGGCGCTGGCCCTCGACCGCAACGAACTCGCACGCCGGGTCACGTCGAATCTCGACCGTGAATTCCTGTACCTGCGCCGCCACATGCAGCCGGCCGACGCCGCGAAGATCAAGGCGCTCGGGGTGCCGGGCGTGTACCTCGTGCGCGAGTATCGCCGCTATTACCCGTCGGGCGAGGTCGTCGGGCACGTCCTCGGCTTCACCAGCGTCGACGACGCCGGCCAGGAAGGCATCGAACTCGCGTTCGACCACTGGCTCGCGGGCGAGGACGGCGCGAAGCGCGTGATCCAGGACCGCTACGGCCGCATCGTGCAGGACGTCGAGAGCATCCGCCCGGTGCGCCCGGGGCGCGATCTCGTGCTGTCGATCGACCTGCGCATCCAGTACCTCGCGTACCGCGAGCTGAAGGCGGCCATCCGCGAGCAACGCGCGAAATCGGGCTCGGTGATCGTGCTCGACGTCGACACCGGCGAAGTGCTCGCGATGGTGAACCAGCCGGCGTACAACCCGAACGACCGCGAGCAGATCAACGCGCGCACCTACCGCAATCGAGCGGCCACCGACATCCTCGAGCCGGGCTCGTCCATCAAGCCGTTCGTGATTGCCGCGGCGCTCGCGTCCGGCAAGTACGACGCGCAGAGCATCGTCGACACCTCGCCCGGCTACATCCGCGTCGGCGTGAAGCCGATCGAGGACAAGCACAACCTCGGCCGCATCGATCTCGCGACGATCCTGGCGAAGAGCTCGAACGTCGGCATGACGCGGGTGGCGCTGTCGCTCGAGCCCGAGCAGCTGTGGACGACGCTGACGCGCCTCGGCTTCGGGCAGGTCACGACGAGCGGCTACCCGGGCGAGTCGGCGGGCCTCGTGCCGCACTGGTCGCACTGGCGGCCGATCGGCATCGCCACGATGTCGTACGGCTACGGGCTCTCGGTGACGCCGCTGCAGCTCGCGCACGCCTACGCGACGATCGGCGACGGCGGTCTCGTGCGGCCCGTGTCGTTCCTGCGGGTCGATGCGGCGCCCGTCGGCGAGCGCGTCCTCGACGAGCGGGTCTCGCGCACGCTCGTGCACATGCTCGAATCGGTCGTCTCGCCGTCCGGCACCGGGCTGCGGGCCGCGATTCCGGGTTATCGCGTCGCCGGCAAGACCGGCACGGCGTGGAAAGCGAACGCCGGCGGCTACTCGACCGATCGCTACATGGCGGTATTCGGCGGTGTCGCACCGGCGACGCGCCCGAAGCTCGCGGCGGTCGTCATCATCGACGAGCCGGGCGCGGGTCACTACTACGGCGGCGACGTGGCGGCGCCGGTGTTCTCGCGTGTCGTCGGTGGCGCGCTGCGCCTCCTCGCCGTGGCGCCCGACGCCGCGATCGGTGCCCCGGACGGGGAATCTGCGCCGCCCGCGCCCGCGCGACAGCAGGTGGCCCTGCGATGACGCGCGCCGATCCCGTGCCGGCGCGCCGCCTCGCCGAACTGCTCGTCGACACGCCCGGCATTCCGGCCGATGTGGCGGTGAGCGATCTCACGATCGCGAGCGGCGAGGTGCGTCCGGGCGGCGCGTTCCTCGCCTGCGCCGGGCGCACGACGCACGGTCTCGCGCACGCCGATGAGGCGATCGAGCGCGGCGCGCGCGTGATCCTGTGGGAGCCGGTCGCGGGCCTGCGTGTGCCCGACTTCCCGTCGGCGATCCTCGCGCTGCCGGTACCGCACCTGCATGCGCAGCTCGGCACGCTCGCCGATCGCTTCTTCGGCGCGCCCTCGGCTGCGCTGACGCTGATCGGCATCACGGGCACGAACGGCAAGACGACGACCGCGTGGCTCACTGCGCAGGCGCTCGCGGCGTGCGGCCGTCGTGCGAGTTACAGCGGGACGCTCGGCTACGGCCGGCCGGGAGAGCTGCGCGCGAGCTCGCACACGACGCCGGATGCCGTAGCCGTGCAGCGCCAGCTCGCGTCGCTGCGTGACGCCGGTGCCGAGTGCGTCGCGATGGAAGTGTCGTCGCACGCCCTCGACCAGGGCCGCGTGACCGGCGTGCGCTTTCACACGGCGGTGTTCACCAACCTGACGCGCGATCATCTCGACTACCACGGTTCGATGGGCGCCTATGGCGCCGCAAAGGCGGCGCTGTTCGACTGGCCGACGCTCGCGGCACGGGTGATCAATGTCGACGATCCGTTCGGCGTCGCGCTCGCGCGGGGCTACGGGGACGCAGGCGCGCGGCTCGTCACGGTGTCGCGCCGTGACAGGGCGACGCTGCGTGCCACGGGGCTGCGGGCGGCCACGCACGGCTTCGAAATCGACATCGAATCCGCGTGGGGCAGCGGCACGGTGGCGACCCGGCTCGTCGGCGACTTCAATGCCGACAACGTCCTCGCGGTGCTCGGTGTGCTGCACGCGGCGGACGTGCCGTTCGACGCGGCGCGCCGGGCCATCGCCCGGTGCAGCGCGCCGCCGGGCCGCATGGAAACCTTCGGTGGCGAGGGTGGCGCACCGCTCGTGGTGGTCGACTACGCGCACACGCCCGATGCGCTCGACAAGGCGCTCGTGGCGGCGCGTGCCCACTGTCACGGGCGGCTGACGGTCGTGTTCGGCTGCGGTGGCGACCGCGATCCGGGCAAGCGGCCGCTCATGGGCGCGATCGCGAGCCGCAGCGCCGATCGGCTCTGGATCACGGACGACAATCCGCGCACGGAGCCCGCCGCGCTGATCACGGCCGCGATCATCGAGGGCATCGCCCCGGGCACCGACTTTCGCGTCGAGCACGATCGTGCAGCGGCGATTCGCGCCGCGCTCGCGGCAGCCGGCGACGGCGACGTCGTGCTGATCGCGGGCAAGGGCCACGAGGACTACCAGATCGTCGGACACGAGCGCCGCGCCTTCAGCGACCAGACGATCGTGCGCGCCGCGCTCGCGCAGGGGACGGCGCCGTGATCGCCCCCGCGCGCACGCTGTCGGGTTTCGCCGCGGACTGCGGCGGCCGGTTGATCGGCGCGGATCGCGCCTGGACGGGCGTGTCCACCGACACGCGCACGCTCGCGGCCGGCGAGCTGTTCATCGCGCTCAAGGGGCCACGCTTCGACGCGAGCGAATTCGCCGCCGCCGCGGCCGCGGCCGGCGCGGCGGCGGTCGTCGTTCCCGCGCAGCAGCCGGTCGCGGTCGCCCAGATCGTCGTGCCCGACACGCTCGCGGCGCTGACGCGCGCCGCCGCCGCCTGGCGCGGGAGGTTTGCGATGCCGGTCGTCGGGGTCGCCGGCAGCAATGGCAAGACGACGGCCAAGGAGATGACCGCCGCGATCCTCGGCGCGGCCGGCAACTGCCTCGCGACACAGGGCAACCTGAACAATCACATCGGCGTCCCGGTGACGCTGCTGCGGCTCGATGCCGCGCACGACTTCGCCGTCATCGAGATCGGCGCGAACCACCCCGGGGAAGTCGCATCGCTCGCCGCGCTCGTGCGGCCGCGCATCGGCCTCGTGACGAACGCGGGCGCGGAACACCTCGAGGGGTTCGGCTCGCTCGAGGGCGTGGCGCGCGCGGAGGGCGAGCTGTTCGCGGCGCTCGATGCGGACGGTGTCGCGATCGTGAACGCCGACGATGCGTTCGCGGGCCTGTGGCGCGGCATGACCCGCGCCCGCGTCGTGACCTTTGGCCTCGCGCAAGGCGTCGATTTCCTCGCGCAGGATATCGCCACCGAGGTCGGGCCTGCGGGGTTTGCCACGCGCTTCAGGCTGCATGCGCCGGCCGGCGTGGTCGATATCCGGCTGCAACTCGCCGGCCGCCACAACGTCGCGAACGCCCTTGCCGCCGCCGCCGCCGCGACGGCGGCCGGCGCGGGCCTCGATCACGTCGCCGCCGGCCTCGCGACGATGCGCGCCGTCGCCGGCCGGCTCAATTTCCGCACCACGCCGTCGGGCGCGTGGCTGATCGACGACTCGTACAACGCGAACCCGGCATCGATGCGTGCCGGCATCGACGTGCTCGCGGGTCTCGGCGGGCGGCGCTGGCTCGCGATCGGCGACATGGGCGAACTCGGCGCCCATGCCGAGGAGGCGCACGTCGACATCGGGCGCTACGCGCGCGAGCGCGGCATCGAGCGGCTGCTCGCGACCGGCCCGCTGTCGGCGCTCGCGGTCGAGGCATTCGGCGCCGGCGCGCGCTGGTTCCCGGATGCCGAGACGCTGTCGCGCGAGCTCGAGGCGACGCTCGCCGCCGACGTGCGCGTGCTGATCAAGGGTTCGCGCATGAACCGGCTCGAGCGTGTCGTCGACGCGCTCGCGCCCGCACGCAAGGCAGGCTGAGGGGGCATCGTGCTGTACTGGCTCGCCAAGGAACTGACCGCCGACTACTCGGGCTTCAATGTCTTCTCCTACCTGACGCTGCGCGCGATCCTCGCGACGATGTCCGCGCTCGCGATATCCCTCCTCGTCGGGCCGGGCATGATCGCGCGGCTGTCGCGCTACCAGGTCGGGCAGGTCGTGCGCGAGGACGGCCCGCAGTCGCACCTGCCGAAGGCCGGTACGCCGACGATGGGAGGCGCACTGATCATCGTCGCGATCTTCGCCGCGACGCTCCTGTGGGCGGACCTGTCGAACCGCTTCGTGTGGGTCGTGCTCGGCGTGACGCTCGCCTTCGGCGCGATCGGCTTCTACGACGATTACCTGAAGCTCGTGGTCGGCAACTCCCGGGGCCTGCCGGCGCGCTGGAAATACTTCTGGCAGTCGGTCGCGGGCCTCGCGACCGCGGCCGTGCTCTTCTTCACGGCCAAGCTCCCGGCCGAGACCACGTTCTACCTGCCGATCCTGAAGAGTGTCGCCGTGCCGCTCTCGGCCTTTGCCTTCATCACGCTCACGTACCTGATGATCGTCGGCATGAGCAACGCGGTGAACCTCACCGACGGGCTCGACGGACTCGCGATCATGCCTGCCGCAATGGTGGCCGCGGCGCTCGGCGTGTTCGCCTATGCGAGCGGCAATGCAGTCTTTGCGTCCTATCTCGGCATCCCGCCCGTGCCGCAGGCCGGCGAGGTGCTGATCTTCTGCGCGGCGATGGTCGGCGCAGGCCTCGGGTTCCTGTGGTTCAACTCCTACCCCGCGCAGGTGTTCATGGGCGACATCGGCGCACTCGCGATCGGCGCCGCGCTCGGCGTGATCGCGGTGATCGTGCGCCAGGAGGTCGTGGTGCTCGTGATGGGGGGGCTGTTCGTGCTCGAGACGGCGTCGGTCATCCTGCAGGTGGCGTCGTTCAAGCTCACCGGCAAGCGCATCTTCCGCATGGCGCCGATCCACCACCACTTCGAACTCCAGGGCTGGGCCGAGCCGAAGGTGATCGTGCGCTTCTGGATCATTTCCCTGCTGCTCGTGCTCGCGGGCCTCGCGACGCTGAAACTGCGATGAACGCACACGCCACGCAGTCCCGCTTCGCCGTGATCGCCGGCCTCGGCCGCACCGGGCTCTCGTGCGCGCGCTACCTGCATGCCCGCGGCTGGCGGCTCGCAGTGACCGACACGCGCGACGCACCCCCCGAGCTCGCTGCCCTGCAGTCCGTGTCGCGGGACATCGTCGTGCGCACGGGCGGGCTCGACACGCAGCTCCTCGACGGCGCCGCCCTGGTCGTTGCCTCGCCGGGCCTCGACACGAGCCTGCCGTTCTTCGCCGCCGCGCGCGAGCGCGGGCTCGGGATCGCCGGCGACATCGAGCTCTTCGCGCGTGCGGTGCGCGCGCCGGTCGTCGGCATCACGGGCACGAACGGCAAGAGCACGGTGACGACGCTCGTCGGGCGCATGGCGCGCCGCGCCGGCGTGGCGGCACGCGTCGGCGGCAATCTCGGCGAGCCGGCGCTCGACCTGCTCGGTGACGACACGACGGCGCTCTACGTGCTCGAACTGTCGAGCTTCCAGCTCGAGTCGACCACATCGCTCGAGCTCGTCGCGGCGACCGTGCTCAACGTGACCGCGGATCACATGGATCGCTACCGGTCGATCGCGGACTACGCGGCCGCGAAGGCGCGGATCTTCGCGCACTGCGGCACGGCGGTCCTGAATCTCGACGATCCGCTCGTCGCCGCGATGCGTGTGCGCAGCGGGCAGGCGGGCGCGCCGGCGACGACGCTCACGTTCACGCTGCGCCCGGGAGTCGCGGCCGACTACAGCCTCGTCGGCGAGGGTGGCGCGGACGGTGGATGGCTCGCGCGCCGCGGCGAGCGGTTGCTGCCGCTGACGCAACTGCGCATGCCCGGGCTGCACAACGCCGCGAATGCACTCGCTGCGCTCGCGCTCGGCGAGGCGCTCGCGCTGCCGCTCGAGGCGATGCTCGGCGAGCTGCGCGAGTTCGCGGGCCTCGACCATCGCACGCAGTGGGTCGCCGATGTCGCGGGTGTCCACTTCGTCGACGATTCCAAGGGCACGAACGTCGGCGCCACGCTCGCCGCGGTGGCCGGCTTCAGGGGCATGCTCGTGATCATCGCGGGCGGTGACGGCAAGGGTCAGGACTTCGCGCCGCTCGCGGCTGCGTTCCGCGGCAAGGTGCGCCACACGATCCTGATCGGGCGCGACGCCCCGGCGATCGCCGCGGCGCTCGCGGGCGTCTGTCCCGTCACGCACGAGTCGTCGCTCGAGGGCGCCGTCGTGGCGGCCGCACGTATCGCGGCCCCGGGCGACACCGTGCTGCTGTCGCCGGCGTGCGCCAGCCTCGACATGTTCCGCAACTATGCGCACCGGGGCGAGGTATTCGCGCGGGCGGTACGGAGCCTCGCAGCATGAAGGCGCCCGCACGATGACCACCGCGACGATGGGCTGGGCGAGGAGCAGCGCGCGCGGCGGCGCATTCCGCACGGACTGGGTCACCGTCGCGCTCGTGCTCGCGATCACGCTGCTCGGCCTCGTGATGGTGACCTCGGCCTCGGTGTCGATCGCGAACCGGGAGTCTGGCGATCCGTTCACGTATCTCGAGCGCCAGTTGCTGCTGCTCTGCGTCGGCGGTGCCGCGGCCTTCGTGCTGACGCGCGTGCGCACGGAGATCCTCGAGCACCTCGCGCTGCCGCTGCTGATCGCCGCGTTGCTGCTGCTCGTCGCCGTGCTGATCCCGGGCGTCGGCCACGTGGTCAACGGCAGCCGTCGCTGGATCCGCATCGCGGGCTTCAACTTCCAGGCGTCCGAGCTCGCACGCCTGCTCGTGCTCATCTTCATCGCGAGCTACGCCGCGCGGCGCGAGGCGGAGCTGCGCACGAGCCTCGCGGGGCTCGCGAAGCCGCTCGGCATCCTGGGGCTCGCCGCCGCACTGCTGCTCGCCGAGCCCGATTTCGGCGCCGCGACCGTGCTGTTCGCCACCGGCTTCGGCGTGCTCTACCTCGCGGGCGCGCGCCTGCGCTATGTGCTCGCGACGATGCTCTCGGCGCTCGCGATCTTCGGCACGCTCGTCGCGCTGTCCGGTTACCGCATGCGCCGTCTCGCCGCCTTCCTCGACCCCTGGGCCGATCCGTACAACAGCGGCTTCCAGCTGACGCAGTCGCTGATCGCGATCGGCCGCGGCCAGTGGTTCGGGGTCGGGCTCGGCGAGAGCGTGCAGAAACTCTTCTACCTGCCCGAGGCCCATACCGATTTCCTGTTTGCCGTACTCGCCGAGGAACTCGGGCTCGCCGGTGTCGTGATCACGGTGGGCCTTTTTCTCGCGCTCGCCTGGCGGGCCCTCGCGATCGCGCGGCGCGCGGCGGATGCGGGGCTGAAGTTCCAGGCCTGCCTCGCCGCAGGCTTCGGCGTGTGGATCGGCCTGCAGGCGTTCATCAACATCGGCGTGAACATGGGAGCGCTGCCGACCAAGGGGCTGACGCTGCCGCTGATGAGCTACGGGCGCTCGAGCCTCGTCGTGACGGTGGCCTGGGTCGGCATCCTGCTGCGCGTACACCACGAGGCCGCGTCGCGCACCCGTGGACCTGCGACGGTGACGACATGACGGGCACCGTGATCGTCATGGCCGGAGGCACGGGCGGTCACGTATTCCCGGCGCTCGCGCTCGCGCGCGAACTCGGCGCGCGCGGCTGCCGCGTCGTGTGGCTCGGCACGCGCCAGGGCATCGAGGCGCGGCTCGTGCCCGCCGCAGGGCTGCCGGTCGAGTGGATCTCGATCGGCGGATTGCGCGGCAAGGGGCTCGCGACGCTGCTCGCCGCGCCGTTTCGCCTGGTGCGCGCACTCTACGAGGCACTGCGGGCCATGCGCCGCCATCGCCCGATCGTCGTCGTCGGCCTCGGCGGTTTCGTGACGGGACCCGGCGGCGTCGCCGCGTGGCTCGCGCGCCGGCCACTCGTCGTGCACGAGCAGAACGCGATCGCCGGGTTCACGAATCGCATCCTGGCGCGCTTTGCGCGCGACGTGCTGACGGCATTCCCGGGCGCATTCGACGCGGCGCAGCCCGCGCGGGTGATCGGCAATCCGGTGCGGCCGGAGTTTTTCGCGCTCGGCGCGCCGGCTGCACGGGCCGCCGGTAGAGGTGCCGTGCTGCGGCTCCTCGTCGTCGGCGGCAGCCAGGGCGCGACGAAGCTGAATGCAGTCGTGCCGTTCGCGGTGGCGCGACTTGCGGGCAGCGTGCGCTTCGACGTGCGCCACCAGGCCGGCCCGCGCTGGATCGATGCGGCGCGCAAGAGCTATGCCGAGGCCGGCGCCCAGGGCGAGGTCACCGCGTTCATCGACGACATCGCGGAAGCGTATGCGTGGGCCGATCTCGTGATCTGCCGCGCGGGGGCCCTCACGGTGTCGGAGCTCGCCGCCGCCGGCGTCGCGTCGATCCTCGTGCCGTTCCCGGCGGCCGTGGACGATCACCAGACGGCGAACGCGCGCTACCTCGTGCGCGAGGGGGCGGCGTTGCTGCTGCTCGACCGCGAACTCACCGCCGAACGGCTCGCGCGCGAGCTGCTCGACCTGTGCCGCGGGGGCCGCGAGCGGCTCCTCGCCATGGCCGATCGCGCGCGGCGTCTCGCGCGCCCGCGCGCGACCGTGGAACTCGCGGACGCCTGCCTCGCGGTGGCCTCCGTCGGGAGGGCTGCGGCATGAGTCTTGTCGTGCAGGAGCGCATGCGGCGCATCCAGACGATCCATTTCGTCGGCATCGGCGGCAGCGGCATGGGCGGCATCGCCGAG
>WBZO01003853.1_pt1 | contig 16886 bp, 16 predicted proteins | sample 5204261 | NCBI WGS metagenome assembly WBZO01 (sample SAMN12412400, study PRJNA552823) | activated sludge metagenome | isolation source: activated sludge from anammox sidestream of wastewater treatment plant... | place: USA: North Carolina | collected 2017-09 | reverse complement strand
GTACAGTCCAACCTCCTCAACGACGATCATTAAGTGGTGGCGGTACGAGTACGATGGACTGAATTGCTTACGCGTGGATGAAAAATATGATACAACCGGTGGAAGCCTCGACGCCAATGATCCCTGGAGGACCCTTGAGGTGAGTACCCACAAACCGGGGTCACTCGGTGCATTGATCGGCAAGCGGGTGGTGTATACGCACACCAATAATGATGCAACGCCTGACTCCACCAACGACTACACTTATACTTATGACGCTGTCGGGAATGTCGTGGCTGTGTATAATGCCAACGTTACAAACCGCGGCAACGAACTCTACTACTTCACACAAGATGCTTTCGGGAATGAACTGACCACATCCCCCTTCAATGGATCCCTGTGGTCCACCGCCCGCACGGCTGGCATCACCGAACACCAGACTGGCAAGTGGATCGATCCGTTTACGGGCTTGAATTTCTTTCACGCCCGGTGGTATGACAGCACAGTGGGGCGATTCGTGGGGAGGGATCCGATGAAAAAGGTTCCATCTCGAGGGAACTGTGCAAAACGAATTAGTTTCAATGGATTTGAATCTACTGATTCGTTACACCTCGACAGGGAATACAGTTATACCCGAAACAATCCTCAAACCTATGTTGATCCCACAGGATTGATCACAGTTCCAGGTTGGCTAAAAGGACCACCAGGCCAAATATGTTTTGGCAATGGTTGCTCTGGCTGTTTACCTTGCTTTCGGTACTTACCAGAAACAGGAGGCTCATTAAAAAACAAAATTGATAGTGGAAAATGTTATGAAGCTGATGCACTTTATTCAGGAAGTGGAATACTTAAAATCCCCAATAGGTGCATTTGTAATGCAAACTGTACAAGTCAAGGGATAATGTCTATAATCTGTTTTTGTGATAATTATCCTATCATTGGACCTCTAGCTGAGCCTTGTTATCTCCCATGTAATAATGGATTGTGTCCACGACCGGAGGGATGGCCAAGAAATCCTTGTGCACCATCAAGTTGGCAATCTGCTAATGGCGAAGGTAATTTTGAGAGTGTCTGTCAATGAAAACCAAAATGAGGAAAAAAATTTATTTATATATTATTGTTTCTTTACTGGGCATATTTATATTCTTCGTACATCAAAATAAGAAATATATTGCACGTTTTATTTTTTTTCAATTAACTGATTCAACGCAATATTCAGTTGGTATGGATGTTAATGAGTTCTATAAATTACATAAAGGAATGAGCAAGAAAGAAGTGAGAATGAGATTAGGTCCTCCATTATCGATTAGTACGGGTCCAGTCAATGAACAGTGGTGGTCATACACGAAACCTGGATCGACTGGAAACTACAGGATTCTATCGGTATTGTTTGATGCGTCAGGGAAATCCATCGAGATAGTTGACGAATATTATTTTGACTAACTGATAGATAATCATGACAAGGCGGGTTTTTCTAAAGGAGTACCAAGGCAAAGATTGATCAGTCGCATGTGTATCGGATTGGATTTGAAAATACTTAGAACAGAACCTCTGCAGGAAACCTGATGCAGTACACCTCTAATCCCAAGATTGGCGGGGGTGGATTTGCTGGCAAGATCGATGAGGTCCATGTCCGGAGCGCCTTCCCCACTGCCTTCATTCTGGAAGGAAATACTGCCAAGAGAACCTCGACTTTGGGCTTGTGGCACTTCAACACCGGCAGCGGCACCACCGAGTCGGATGATGACTACACCGGGGAACAACAGACTGCGACACTCCCCTCTTCGGGTTGCTGGACCAATGCAAGTGGTGAAATTTACCCGGCACGGTATGAGTACATCTACACCTACGACAAAGTGGGTAACCGGACGGTGAAATACGAGTTCTTTGTCACCAATTCAGTGGGTAGCGGGTTGAAGTGGACCTGTACTTACAACGGCCTCAACCAACTTACCCAGCAGAATAAATATTCTGCTGACGGTCTCACGCTCGATCGCAAGTGGTTGTATACTTATGATGCGGATGGCAATGTGACCACGAAGGAAAAACAGACATCTGCAGGTGTGAAAGAGGAGAAGTGGGTCTACTCCTGGAATCCGAGGAATCAGATGACCTTGGCCGAGAAATTCACGGGGACCAACGACACGTATGCTGGCAAGGTGGCTTACCGTTATTGCCTGTCCTGCGACAGTGTGCTGTCGGAGCGGATCGAGTACAGCCCAACGGTCTCGACAACTATTACCAGTTGGAAGCGTTATGAGTATGACGGTCTCAACCTTTTGCGCATGGATGGAAGGTACGACACAGCGGGTGGAGCGCTTGACGACAACGATCCCTGGCGGACCCTTGAGGTGAGTACCCACAAACCTGGATCGATCGGTGCTTTAATCGGCAAGCGGGTGTACACGCACACCAATAATGATGCAACGCCTGACTCCACCAACGACTACACTTATACGTATGATGCAGTGGGCAATGTGGTTGCGGTGTACAACGCCAACAGCACCGGGCGCGGCAATGAACTTTACTACTTCACCCAGGACGCTTTTGGGAATGAATTGGCCCCTTCGATCTTCGCGGGTTCCTCTTGGACCACCGCCCGCACGGCTGGCATTACGGAACACCAGACCGGCAAGTGGATTGATCCGTTCACCGGCCTCTACTTCTTCCATGCGCGATGGTATGATAGTGGAGTGGGGCGGTTCGTGGGGAGGGATCCGATGAAAAAGGTTGGGGGAGCGGTCTACTCACTTGCTATGGGAAATCCCCTTCTCCATGTAGATCCGTCTGGTAGATGCCCCGGTTGTAGTGGTGTTTCTACACATGGTCCCTCTAACATCGTTAAGATGCCTGGTTGGGAACCATGGGTGTGCTCTGCGGTTATCGGAGACCCGATTGATATAATGCCCCCCTACCCAGATCCAGGAGGTTCTCCTGATGCTGATCGGAACCAACGAGGAAACTGTCTCGATCTCGACTCTTATCTATTTGAAGACACACCGAATTACCCTAAAGGAAAAGTATGGGGTAAGGGTCGGGACGATCGAAAGAAGCATTGCTTCAGTTGCTGCATGATAGCAAGTTGCGTAGATTCAATATTGCCTTGTGCTGGACAGATTGGGGCAGCAGTTGCTCAGTTTTACCGTGAAATCAGTACGGGGGGGTGGTATGACAGACCTATCGATTCTGCAGTAGATTGCTTTGGCTGTTTTAAAGGGATGGTAAATGCTGCACCTCCAGCTATTACTTGGACCATGGGACCACTTGGGATTAGGCAACACTGTATCGAGAGGTGCGGCGGAGATTATACAAAAGACCCGATACTGGTTAACTAAGCGGTATCTTGAGCCAAAGGGCTTATACAGAGTTTGCACAATATGGAGGAGGACGATATATGCGGAGGTTCAATCTGGTTTATTATCACTATCACATATTCCTCTGCATGATCATACTGGTAGCTAATAGACCTGTGGCGTCGCTCGAAATTCGTAAGGAATGGGAAGGTTACCATGATGACTTGGTATCCGCTCTCTCATTTAATGCCGATCAAGAAATGCTGGCATCGGCTAGTTGGGATGGAACTATCAAAATCTGGAATGTGTCGAATGGTATCTTGAAGAACTCCATTAAACCAGTGGAAGGTAGCGCTTATATCAACTCATTTACCTTTTGTTGTCCGGATGATCGGGGTGTCTATGGAACCAATGAAGGATTCCTAGGACTTATATCGATTAATGATTCAAGTCTCTTAATGAGAAAAGGAGGTTTCGAAGATCCCAGAGATTTTTCGCTAATCTGCTCCAGGAAAAAAATTGTTGTTCGTGAATCAAACGGAATCTCAATTATTGATCCTTCGACTCTGGAAGTGATTCGAAGACCCGAGACGCGAGGAGATATTTCTGCATTCGCTGTCTCCACAGATGGAAAGACTCTAGCTTTCGCCCGGTTCAGTGGTTGGATGACAATTACTTCGATCGCAACTAAGGACAAATGTGAGACAAAAGTATGGACCAACTCTACCGTCATGTCACTCGAATTTGCTCCAGATGATTGTTCCCTGATCGGAGTGACGGAGGGAGGTAGCTTATTCATTGTAGATCTGTTATCGTTCCACATGACTGGCAAGATATTACCTATAATCGGTGACATTGTGAGTATCGGCGCATTGGGAGATCACATGACGGGCAAGATATTACCTATTACCGGTCGCGTTGTGAACATTGGCGCATTGGGAGATAAGAAAACCCTTATGGTTGTTACCTCATCTCGGGGGTTCCTCAGGTACCAGTCCAGAATTTCCTTCTACGGGATGAACCAACTTAGACAAGCATTAACAGAGGAAACCTTGGATGGTCGCATCACAGCTGTCTCTCTCTCGCCGAAGCGAAACCTAATCGCGACAGCAATTGGGGGGATACTAGGGAATAATAATAAAATTATCCTCTGGAGGATTCAAAGGGAATGAATCCTTAATCTTAGCCTTCGGAGGTTGTCTTTACAGTCGATCACTTAAACTGTGAAAAGCCCCGACCATTCCGATCAGGGCATAGGTTCCTCCCTCCTCCTCGAACACACTAGTCAATCTGGTCTGCCGTGTGTCCGTGAGGGGAACGAGGCTGACCATAAAACCGCCAAGAGCGGCTGAGATGTTGGCTTTTTTTGTTTGAAAAAAAGCTTTTGGTGCTGGTGGAAAAGAAATAGAATTATACTGAGTTCTCTCTGTGCGATCGGGGAGCAGGATGATGGCTGAACCTGACATTGCGAATTCCAAGAAGCCCGTCATTCCCGGCTCCGATCGGGAATCCAGCAATTTCGCCTGTGAATGGATACCCGCTTTCGCGGGTATGACGAACTTCAGTAACGAACCTTGCGACCCGGTCGGCAATGTCCTCGCGATTTATAATGCCAACAGCACCGGGCGCGGCAATGAACTTTACTACTTCACCCAGGATGCTTTTGGGATTGAATTAACAACCTCTCCCTTCTCCGGAACCGTTTGGTCCACCGCACGCACGGCGGGCATTACGGAACACCAGGCTGGCAAATGGATCGATCCCTTCACGGGGTTGTATTTCTTCCACGCGAGGTGGTATGACCCGCTGGTGGGGAGGTTCGTGGGGAGGGATAGTATTTCCTATAACACATCTCTCTTAAAATATCAGTGGAGAGATATAGTTTCATATTCCTACTGTAGAAATGATCCCCTTGAATATGTGGATATCGATGGATTTCAAGTAAGACGTCCCGATTGTCTTCCGGTTAATAAACCCGGAAATATTTCCAATCCCATAGATTGGGATCCTGTTAATCCTGACTTCGCAAAAGCCAAGTATGGGAACTACTGTGGAGCTGGGACAGACCTAACCAAGCGTTGTGAACCTGTAACGCCCTTGGATGCATGTTGTCTCTCTCATGATTTCTGTTGGTTAAAATATGGTGTGAGTGCAGGCACTTTTTTGGACGATCCCAAACTTGGGAAGCATAAGGCGTGTTGTGATGCAAAATTATGCGATTGCTCAAAACACGTTGAGGGCAAAGGGGCAAGTGGTACAATCTTTGACCCAGTGGTCATTGGATGCATGCCAAACCATCCTAAATGCAGTGTATACCGTATTCACACCTATAATATAGCTCTTCAAGGTTATTTCCGATGTGGATGTAATGTTGTGCGTAAAGCTAACCGTGATGATTGTCCACATTCTAACAACCTTAACGATTATCCGGATTACAACAAATGAGGAGATAGCAATGACCGTTATATATTCCCACATAAGAATGATGATGAATAATAGAATGGGGATTGTTAATATACTGCTGGTCTTCACATTATTTAATTTTACTCCCATGCCAGCAAAAGGTTTTAGTGATTTTCTGGAAATTGGGTGTTCTGTAATATGGTTGACAGAGTACGAACAAAATAACAATAGTATCGATGACTCAACTATCCCAGATAAAGATACTATCGAGTCTCCCACAACAGAAGCCAGTGAGGATTTATTGTGTGATATAACAACGTATAATGTTCTTCAATGTGAAAAATTCACTGGAGTTAGAAATCTTGTTCTCAGAGGTGGTGAGCAATGCGCTGATCTCTTTTCAGTCAATAGGTGTAATCACTTAGAGGCTTTAGAAGTGCACGATCTGATTCTTGATCGAATGTTTGTGGAAAAAATTCTTTTGCTTCAGAACCTTGGAAAACTAACCCTTGTCTCTTCTTCAATTGGAGCAGAAGAGTTTTGTTTACTTTGTGGCCATAAAAATATTAGCACGCTTGATATATATGATGCAAAAATTCCCGATACTTCACTAATATGTCTTAGTGACCTCAAAAATCTTCGGAGTGTCCGATTACCTAGTAATGCAAACGATTTAGTTCTTAATGCTCTTTCAAAGAATGAGAAATTGGAAGATCTTTTTGCTGATGGTACAAAAATTACAGACGCTGGAATATCGCAGATCGCTAAGTTATCCAGGCTTAAATCATTATCCTTAAGTCGCACTAACGTTACAGGTACGACCTTGTTCGAAATTTGGCAGGTTAGAAACCTCAGGCGATTGGATCTTAGCGATACTCTACTGACCGATAAGACAGCATGTGGATTGATACAACTTAACAATGTCGAGGAACTGATAATTGACCACACAGAATGTACCGATAAAACTCTCTTATATATATCAAAACTACAAAAACTATGTGTGTTATCGATTGAGGGAACAAATATTTCCGGTGAGGGTTTTGAACACTTTTCGGAATCATCAAACATTGAACAACTCAAACTTGCCTTCTCCGAAATCACAAAAAGAGGATTGGAAGCTTTACAGAAGTTTCCTAGACTCTGGTATTTGGAGATCCAAGAAACAGATTTAGATGAGACTGCATTTTCCATAATCAGTAAGCTCGAAAATCTGGAGGCATTGATATTAAGTGTAAACAACGATAAAAGTGCAATAGAAGATTTACGAAAGAAGTTACCAAAAACTTCTATTATGGCTCTCCCAAGGTATGGTAAGTGTCCAGATTGAGTGCAAGTAAGAAAAAACGGTATGTAGAATGGAATAAGGAGAAAACGTAACCCATCCGCCAATCGAGGCAAAACTGACAGGGGTGAGAGGGGTCGGTGGTGACATCAGAGCGTAGGGTGTCGGTGAGGACTTCGAGGGGATGGAGGTCCCGCTGTTTACGATATAGGCAATGATGTTCATGGTCCAGAATGTGGTGCAGCATAAGGAGAAAAGCCCCGACCACATGGATCAGGGCATAGGCTCTCTCTCCTCCTCGAACACGCCAGGTAATCTGGTCTGCCATGCGTCTGTGAGTGGAACGAGGCTGACTAAAAACTGTTGAGGCTAACTGAGTTAATGGCGCTGTTTGATTGAAAAATAAGCTTTTGGCGCTGGTTGAAAAGAGATAGAATTGTACTGAGTTCTCTATGTGCGATCCGGGAGCAGGATGATGGCTGAACCTGACATTCCGAATTCCAAGAAGCCTGTCATTCCCGACTCCGATCGGGAATCCAGCGATATCGCCTGTGAATGGATACCCGCTTTCGCAGGTATGACGAACGTCAACAATGGTTCTATCGATGCGGTGGGCAATGTCCTCGCAATCTATAACGCCAACAGCACCGGGCGCGGCAATGAACTCTACTACTTCACACAAGATGCCTTTGGTAACGAACTGACCACATCCCCCTTCAATGGATCCTCCTGGGGCACTGCGAGAACTGCTGGAATCATTGAACACCAGACCGGCAAGTGGATTGATCCGTTTACGGGCCTCTATTTCTTCCATGCGAGATGGTACGACAGTGGAGTGGGGAGGTTTGTGGGGAGGAGTGATATATTTCGTGGTCGGGAGCATCCATATCTATTTTGTCATTCTAATCCATTAAAGTGGAAAGACCCAAGTGGTACAGAACCAAGCCCTGATGAATTTGAAAAATACAAAAATTTAGTTTGTAAGAGGTTGAAGGAATGGGCCGACCGAAATAGTGGAAGTGGATTCAAGGATTTTGCTATCTCTTGTTCCGGGCTAATTCGCTGTTGCTGGGAAGGTTCTGAGGCATTTTATGAGTGGGGGAGTTGGAAGGGTTGTACCAGAGCTATGGAAGATGTTTTAGGTATTTTGGAAGATGGCATTCCGGAAGGATGTCATGCTCAAGAAATTCGATTGGGTTTCCATTGGACTGTATGGATAAATTGTGAGTCGTATGGTTCCTGGTGGCTTGATCCATGGAGACTCAAATGTGATAATGCTGGGGGATTTTGTAATGGACATCCGCAATGGAATCCAGCACCTACACCAACACCGAATCCAAATCCCTCACCTCCAATCCCAAAACCACCAACACCTGTTCCACCTTCTCCGGGAGTGCAAGAAGGAATGACATATTGCACAGCATGTGGGAGGTGAAAGATGATATCAATTGAAACAGGATTCGTTTTTCTGTTGGGATCTTGTATGTTATTTCTTACCTATCGTACAACTCAAAAGGCAATCAGGTCATGGGGAAAGCCTGAAGAGGAAGTAAAGATATCGAAGTTTCCAACTCGCTTGAAGAATCGACCAAGGCTTTGTCACATACTATATATGGTTGTTCTCCTAGGTGTTGCATTATCAGTTGTTCTCCTGGCTTGGTTTGTGATTTTCTTCATTGCCACAAATATCCTACATATAAGAGTTGACCGTTCAGGATTAAAATGGTTCTTTTTTATACCACAACTTACTCTTGTTGGCTTCCTTTTCTTGGCAATTGCGTATTCAACAGCATTGTTGATCTCCTATAAAGGAGTTGAAAAAAAATTAGAGAATGACCAAAAGTGATAAGAGTTATCAACTAATAATATAAACACGGTAGTTTAACCTCATGGAGAGGAGCTAATAACTAATACATTAAATGGTGGAGCGTTTGAAATACACTTACAATATCCGTGACCAGATGACCTTGGCCGAGAGGTTTGCCGGAACCAACGACACCTATGCCGGTAAGGTGGCTTACCGTTATTGCCTGTCCTGCGACAGTGTGCTCTCGGAACGGATCGAGTACAGCCCGACGGTCTCGACAACTATTACCAGTTGGAAGCGTTATGAGTATGACGGTCTCAACCTGTTGCGTGTCGACGAGCGTTACGACACAGCGGGTGGAGCGCTTGGTGATCAGGACCCCTGGAGGACCCTTGAGGTGAGTACCCACAAACCAGGTTCATTAGGTGCCCTTATTGGAAAACGTGTCTTCCAGTATACCAACGCCACCGATTCGACCCCCAACGATCCTGCCCTCGACTACACCTATGCCTATGATGCCCTTGGGAATGTGCAGGCAGTGTTTCGAGCAAGTGGAAGTGTTGGAGAGATCGCCCATTTCTTCACCCAAGAAGCTTTTGGCAATGAACTATCGAGTGATACCAATATCCCTGCCTCCAACCGAACCAATCTCTTTGGCAGCACCACTTGGGCAACTGCACGTGCTGCAGGTATTACTGAACATCAGACGGGGAAGATTTCCTCGGCGTTTACCGGGCTGCAGTATTTTGGAGCCAGGTGGTATGATCCAGTGGTGGGAAAGTGGTTGGGAAAAGATCCTGAGTCTATGCAGGACATTATCCCTTCAATACGTCATGAGTTTGTTAATCCATACCATTATAATTATAATAATCCGATACTATATGTGGACATAGATGCAACAACCCCTATTAAACCGCCTTGTAAACCAAAAAGAAGAAAGGGTGATCCACCGATCACTTATCCTTCAATGTTTTATGGGAATTTCTGTGGTCCTGGAACCGACATGGATCTGAAATGTAAACCAATTGACTATGAGGATGATTGTTGCTACCAACATGATATCTGCTACTGGAGTTATGGCCTCGATCCCAAAGTGCATGGTCCAAAATGCATAAAGGACTATGATCAGAAGATTTGCAAACAGAAGCATTGTTGTGACAAGATACTCTGTGACTGCAATCGAAAGGCATGGGATCTGATTCAGCCTGAGTACGAATGCTCACCAACACAGCCGCAAAGTAGGTGTAGATGGCATAATACCGACAAGTACTATAAAGGATTGTCAATTGCATTTCGATGCGGATGTGATTCTGTTAGAAACGCTAATACTACAATCTGTCCTCACAGAAATCAGTATCCTTGATAATCTACCAGATGTATCTAGGAACTACCGAATCCAGATAAAATGGTTGGCGCTGGTTGTAAGAGGAAAGGATCTCTAATATGGTTTGTACTCTTGTGGCAGTTGTGACATTAGTATCTGTAGTTCAAGCTCAGGTGAGTATACCAATGGACGGCACAATTGGACATGTGTCGATTGTAGATGGGACAAGAACGATAAATATAGATAACGACGATAGAGTGATTCTGAAAGCTGGTCAATCCCTCTCTATTACAGTCGATGGTCCTGCATTAGAAAATCTTGCAATCCTACCTGAGTTTCCTGTCACAAAATTTTCCCTTGAGGAAGAAGATCCGCTTTCAAGCGAGCAATTGGCTGGATTGCAGAAACTGAGAATCCTACGAGAAGTGTGGATTCAATGTCCAGCCTTTAATGATGATGCTATTAAAGCTCTTGAGGCAACAAATACCATACAAGTTTTGAATCTACTTCAGTCTAGTATAACCGATGCAGGATGTGAGTCACTTAAAGGATTTCCCCATCTTAAAACTCTCAATCTCAGAGGTTCTAACATCACAGATGAAGGCATTTCCAAGCTGGCATCTTTTCGTGAATTGGAAACAGTTTTGTTACCGCCTCACCTCACAGATTTTGGACTTCCCTTGTTTGTTGAAAATAACAAGCAAATTAAGAAAATGGACCTATCCAAAATAAGAATTACTGACAAAGGCCTCGAATGTCTAGGGCAACTTCTTCACTTAGAGGAATTGATTCTACGTGAGACCACCATTGGAGACAATGGAGTTGCATATTTAGCAAATATCCGATCTCTTAGAACGCTTGATCTATCAAACACACAAATTTCTGATGCAGTCTTGAACACTTTAAGTTCATTTCAAAACTTGGACACGCTTGATCTGTCCCATACAAAGATTACGGGGAAAGGATTATCTAAATTAGCGGTGACGAAATTAAAATATCTGGGGCTCGATTATGCTTGCCTAACTGATAACGCGATCCCTGAGCTGGTGAAGATCGAAAAGCTGCGCAGTGTATCACTGATCGGGACACGTGTGAGTGACCTTGCTCTCCGTGAGCTCGCAAAAATAAAGGATCTTGAATCCGTCGATTTACCTGTTCAGGCAAGTGAAGAGTTTACTGAATTAATAGAAAAAAGTAACCCGGGCTGCCAGGTATTTCTAATCTCAGAGTTTTCACAGGAGATGAATCCTGGAAGTGCCATCGAAACGAATGACATTCCTTGTGGACCAGAGTACAGTCACTAAACAACAATGAGAACTGTAGGAAAAATGAGCATACTGAGAAGTCGGTACGCCGACTAGATCGAAGGTACGGACAATGACCTTCGTGATTTCGAGTAACTCGTGGATTGTGATGGTGCCATGAGCGTGTGGAAAACCTTTGGTGCGGGAAGCGCAACCTATCCCACCGCTTGGCGTCGCTATGAGTATGATGGTCTGAATGTTTTACGGGTAGATGAAAGGTGTGATAACGACTTGGATGGGATCATTGAATCCAACAAAATTACATGGCGTACTGTTGAAGTAAACACCCACAAACCAGGATCATTAGGCGCGCTCATTGGCAAACGTGTCTTCCAGTATACCAACGCCGCTGATTCCACCCCCAATGATCCTGCCCTTGACTACACTTATACCTACGACGCTCTCGGTAATGTGCAGGCGGTGTTTCGAGCCAGTGGCAATGTTGGAGAGATGGCCCACTTCTTCACCCAGGATGCCTTTGGAAATGAGCTATCCAACGACACCAATCTTCCGAATGCCAATAAGACCAACCTCTTTGGCAGCACCACGTGGGCGACTGCACGTGCTGCCGGCATCACCGAACACCAGACCGGCAAATGGATCGACCCCTTCACCGGCCTCTATTACTTCCATGCGCGAATGTATGATCCAGTGGTGGGGAGGTTTGTGGGGAGGGAAACATCGATGTATGGGCTTAATGGGTATAATAGCCCATTTCATAGGCTTGGAGATAATCTAGATGATACTTTCCTTTCAGGAAATGAAAACCACCTTTTTGGAGAATCGCCAAATTGTTGTCATATTAATGGTGGCTCAATATGGCGTTATGTTCCTCCTGTTTTTATTATTTCTAGTGTGACGTTTTTTGCGATGTCCTATTTTTATTGCTCAATCGATTGTGAAGCGCTTTTGGAGCAACTAAAAAAATGTGTTGAATCAAGAATAAAACGACCAGTTACTGAAGTTGAACTGGCCATTTTGAGACCATATATTCCTGAACGTTTTTCTCAATGCCAGCATGCTTCTGAAACTCTTTTAAAACACATTGACCCTAGTCCGCGAGACTCTGATCATATATTGAATCCGGAATGGTTCCAATGTCCCCCCAATTTGAAAGGAATTGCTGATGATGTTATTAAGATTATTATCTATGGAGAATAAAAATGATTATTATGCAACGGGATATACTTAAGAGGATTAAACAATTTATCTGGGAAAATTATTTAACCTTACCAAAGAAATTATTGTTTGTCATATTACCTTTGTATCTGATTCTAATAATTGAGAATTGTTTAATTTTATATTTCTTAGGATTACTGTTAGGGAGTATAATTTGGTCGAAAGAGGGAATCTTCATTTTAATAACAATTGCAGGAATATTATCGAGTATTGTTGGATTATATATATTTATAATATTTCGATCAAATAAAATAACCATAATATTTATTATATCGGTATATTTTATATTTTTATTATTTGGCCTTTATTATGGTTTTGACAGAGAGAGATATTATGATGGTCCTCATAATTGGATTTTAAAAAGGATTTTGATTAATAATTGATTCGATAGGTCTACTCCTGGAATCCGAGGAATCAGATGACTTTGACCGAGAGGTTTACCGGAACCAACGACACGTATGCCGGCAAGGTGGCTTACCGTTATTGCCTGTCCTGCGACAGTGTTCTGTCCGAGCGGATCGAGTACAGCCCGACGGTCTCGACAACCATTACCAGTTGGAAGCTCTATGAGTATGACGGTCTCAACCTGTTGCGCATGGATGAGAGGTACGACAACACCGCTGGCGGAGCGATTAGCGATCAGGACCCCTGGAGGACCCTTGAGGTGAGTACCCACAAGCCGGGATCACTCGGCGCTTTGATCGGCAAGCGGGTGTATACGCATACCAATAATGACGCAACACCCGACGCTACTAACGACTACACTTACACCTACGATGCGGTCGGGAATGTCCTCGCAGTGTATAATGCCAACGTCACCAACAGGGGCAATGAGCTCTACTACTTCACACAAGACGCCTTCGGGAATGAACTGGCCCCTTCGATCTTCGCGGGTTCCTCCTGGTCCACGGCCCGCCCGGCTGGCATTACGGAACACCAGTCCGGCAAGTGGATCGATCCTTTTTCGGGATTATATTTCTTCCACGCGAGGTGGTATGACCCGGTAGTGGGGAGATTCGTGGGGAGGGATCCACTCAAGCCTATTCTTCCACTTGAATCTATCCTTCAGGCTAGTTGTACCAATTGCAGGTTTCCTGAAAAGACGAAACGGCCTTTTCTTGAAAATCCTGGACTCTTCAGCCAATATGGTTTCTGTCAGCAGAATCCGGTGATTCAGACAGATCCAGACGGTCAAGGAATCATAGCAATACTCCTACTGGCAAACCAAATTATTAATTGTGCACTCTGTGTCTGGGATATATACTTGGTAGCTCAATGCTTGTCAGACCGAGCGGAGTTAGCTGAGCAGATACACAACTCAAGTCTGCCAAATGAAAAGCAGGATGAGCTGTTGAAAGGCATATTCAACGACTGCTTTTCACTTATCGAATCTGACGTTCTGCAATCGGCAGGTAAATGTTTTGTTGCAACACTCACGAGGTATCTGGGCTGGATGACTAAGGATATGTTACCACCGTCTTTACAGGAATACTTTTAATGATTTTTTTGGAACTTGAGATGATGAAAATGAAGGTTGGGATGCTTGTCAGTGCTAGTATTTTGATACTATTACTGATAATATATACTGATACAAGATATTTTGAGCCACGTTTGAGGAGGGCAATCTGTACAAATTCTGGATGTGGTTTTCTATCTTCAGTTCTTCTTGGTTACATCTGGTTGAAAAGAGAACGTCCCAACACATCGCATGAACAATTCAAAGTGGTGAGTCTAACACTAATCGGAATGTTTGGTATTCTCTTGTCACTTCTTTTCTCGGTGTTTTTTTGGTTTTATAAAGGCCATGCACTAAGCAGCCCTATTACCGCTGTCATGGTTGGTTTAATTTTCATAACTTATTTCCACTATCTAAGGAAGGTGTGAGATGTGATCTTCTCTCAATGAGTGGGTTAGGGAAACTATCGACTGTTAGGGCTTGGATGTATTCGAAGGTGATACCATTGATAAATTAGGCGGATATTCCGGTGGCCCGGAAAGTGTAGCTAATAAAAGCCCCGACCATTCCGATCAGGGCATAGACTCTCCCCCCTCCTCGAACACTCCCGGCAATCGGGTCTGCCGTGTGTCCGTAACGGAAACGAGGCTGACCCAAAAACGCCAAAAGCGACTGAGATGATGGCTGAACATGACATTCCGAATTCCAAGAAGCCTGTTATTCCCGACTCCGATCGGGAATCCAGCGATATCGCCTGTGAATGGATACCCGCTTTCGCGGGTATGACGAACTTCAGTAACGAACCTTGCGACCCGGTCGGTAATGTGCTCGCAATTTACAACGCCAACAGCACCGGACGCGGCAACGATCTCTACACCATCACCCAGGACGCTTTCGGCAACGAGCTCTCCGGTGACGCCAATATCCCCGCCTCCAACCGGACCAACCTCCTCGGCGGCGCGACCTGGTCCACCGCCCGCACCATTGGCATTACGGAACACCAGACCGGAAAATGGATCGACCCGTTCACCGGCCTCTATTTCTTCCATGCGCGAATGTATGGATCCGGTGGTGGGGCGGTTTGTGGGGAGGGATTCAAGGAGGGAAGAGGGAGCATCGATCTACTCAATACCTGGAAGCAATCCAATGTCTTTTCCAGATCCCTCAGGAAAGTGCTATCGCTGTTCAGGTGATGAAAGTCCCTCTAATACCATAACACCATGTCCTGATCCTGACCAACATCCACAACCAACCCCGGTGCCAGCTCCAGTTCCTCCTCCCCGCCCCATGCCATGGCCAAATTGCGTTAATGCAGATGGTAGTGATACATATTATGGGAATTGGTGTGGTGCTGGTGGACATGAGTGGGATGATCCCATACGGCTTGTTTATTATATTATTCATTGTACACCTGTTGATGATTTAGATATGTGTTGCTTTGAACATGATTTTTGTTATTTTATTTATGGTGTTAATTTTAATTATGGCTGCGCAGCAAAAACACAAGCTGAAAAATGGTGTGACAAAGAGCTTTGTAATTGTGCTACTAGGTCTGGTAATGGACCAAATAATTATAAAAACATGCTTATGTGGTTGTTCTGTTCCTGTACGGAATGATATATGATGTGATTCATTATGACATGGTATTTAATTATTATTATATTACTATTAGGGATAATAGTAATATTTTATCCTATTATAATATTATTTATTAAGCATGGATTGAATATCTTGACTTCAGAATCATTTGCTTATATATATGCTTTCTTATTAATAAGAGGCATTCCAATTATTTTATTGATCATATTTCCTTTAATATTATGTGTTTCTATTTCAGGATATCTATATTGTCGTTTGAGAAGACTATATATAAAGAAAAGTTGTATCGAAGGAAATGATAGCGATAACATTCAGGAATAGTCCGGCCATGAAATTATAATGGTTAGTATTTTCTGTGGATGTAATATTTATATCCTTATGACCTGACTAATGGTGATCATGCCGGAGGAGCCGCAGAGTTTGTAGTTGACATGCGGGTTAAACTGACTGCGTATCCTTCTTCGGAAGCAGTCCTTTTCGAACGTGGTGTCAGCACCAGTAACAACTACTTCCGACTGTTGCTGACGACGGGTGGCTATCTCAAGGCGCAAGCAAGGAATGCAGGATCGGTAGTCACGGTAACCTCCAGCTCATACTCAATGCCTTTAGGTGTCTGGGTCCATGTGGCGGGGGCCTTCAAACAAAATAACTCCCATGGCTTGAGAGTCTTTCGGAATGGATTCGAGATTGCCTACACCAGCACAGTTTCCGGCAATCTGCAATCTTTTTCATCTAATCCTAAGATTGGCGGGGGTGGATTTGCTGGCAAGATCGATGAGGTCCATGTGCGCAATGCGATGCCAGCGAGTTTCACAATTGAAGGAAGTTATACTAAGGGTTCCAGTACTTTGGGCTTGTGGCACTTCAACACCGGCAGCGGCACCACCGAGTCGGATGATGACTACACCGGGGAACAACAGACTGCGACACTCCCCTCTTCGGGTTGCTGGACCAATGCAAGTGGTGAATTTTACCCGGCACGGTATGAGTACATCTACACCTACGATAAAGTGGGTAACCGGACGGTGAAATACGAGTTCTTTGTCACCAATTCAGTGGGTAGCGGGCTGAAGTGGACCTGCACTTACAATGGCCTGAATCAACTTACCCAGCAGAATAAATATTCTACTGACGGTCTCACGCTCGAACGCAAGTGGTTGTATACTTATGATGCGGATGGCAATCTGACCACGAAGGAAAAACAGACATCTGCGGGTGTGAAAGAGGAGAAGTGGGTGTATTCCTGGAATCCGAGGAATC
>WBZO01003852.1_pt1 | contig 16886 bp, 14 predicted proteins | sample 5204261 | NCBI WGS metagenome assembly WBZO01 (sample SAMN12412400, study PRJNA552823) | activated sludge metagenome | isolation source: activated sludge from anammox sidestream of wastewater treatment plant... | place: USA: North Carolina | collected 2017-09 | reverse complement strand
ACCTCGGAGGAACTGCAACGGGTCGAGGACCAGCTCAATGATCGACCGCGCAAACGGCTCGGCTATCTGACTCCGAGCGAGGTATTCTTCAACCACGACCACGTTGCACTTCAAAGTTGAATCCGCCACCCCGCCCACGGCGGGCGCCTTCTCGATCGACAAGTATTTTTCCCGCCCGGATCTTCCGATTCGTTTCCACGAATCCCTGTATGAGCTGCGGCTGCTGACCGTGCAATCCGGGTATCGGCACTCGACCCTGCTGCCGATTCTGATCAAGGCCACCTTCCACCACCTGCGCGACCGCGGAGCGACCGAAGCCATCGCGATCGGCCGGAAGGAGATCCTCGGCCTGTACGAAAAGATCGGCTTCGAGCGCCTCGGCCTGACGACGCGTTCCGGGCGCGTCGACTACGAGCTGATGCACATCGACGAGGAGGGCTTCATGAAGCATGGCGCGAAATTCCTCGACACGGCTGCCACCGGGCCGGGAAAGATGGCAGGGACCATCGCTCTCACGCCCGCCTACCACGGCGGCGCCTTCTTCGACGCCATCGGCCCGCGCTTCGATACCCTCGACGCAAAGGACGAGGTGATCAGCGCCGACGTGCTCGATGCGTGGTTCGACCCGGCGCCGGAGGTGATCGAAGCGATCACCCGGCACGCCGGCTGGAGTTTCCGGACCTCGCCGCCCACTCACGCCGAGGGCGTGCTCGCCACGCTGTCGGAGTGCCGCGGCCTGCCCGAAGCGCACTTCGTCCTCGGCGCCGGTTCCTCCGACCTGATGTTCCGCGCGATCCGCCTGTGGGTGACGCCGCACAGCCGCGTGCTGACGCTGGATCCCACCTATGGCGAGTACGGGCATATCCTCGAACAGGTGATCGGCTGCACTCCGCAGCGCTTCATGCTCAGGCAGGAAGACCGCTACGCCGTCGATCTCGATGCGCTGCGCGCCGAGTTCGCCAAGGGCCACGACTGGATCTTCCTGGTGAATCCGAACAGCCCGACCGGCACGATCTTGCGTCACACCGAGCTGGTATCGCTGCTCGATGCCCTGCACCCGAACACGCATCTGTGGATCGACGAAACCTACGTCGACTATGTCGACCCGGCGATGACGCTGGAGCCGCCGGCGGCGGCGCGGCAGCGGATCGTGGTCTGCAAGTCGCTGTCCAAATGCTACGGGCTCTCGGGGCTGCGCGCGGCCTACCTGTGCGGCGACAGTGAGCTGATTGCACAGGTGCGGCGGGTCACGCCGCCGTGGGTGCTGGGACTGCCGACCCAGATGGCGGTGATCGGCGCGCTGCGCAATCCGGACTACTACGCCGGCCGCTGGGCCGAAACGCGCCGGCTACGCGAACGGCTATCGACCCTGCTGGACGGCATCGGCATCGAGACCCTCGGCGGTCAGGCGAACTTCCTGCTGTGCTCGCTGCGGGATCGATCGATCACCGCGTGCTGGTTGATCGAACGCTGCCGCCACCGGAAACTGTTCCTGCGCAGCCTCGACAACTTCGGCACCCGCATCGATCCCTGGACGTTCCGGATCGCGGTGAAGGACGCGGCCACCAATCAGCGAATGGTCGGAATCATCGCGGAGGCGTTGGCGATGGGTGGAAACACCATCCCCACCCAATCCTCCCCTTGAAGGAGAGGCCTTACAAGGCCGCCTCGCGCAGCTTGCGGATCAGGTCGCGCACCCGAGCGGCCTCCTCGAACTCGAGGTCGCGGGCATGCTGGTGCATCTTCTGTTCCAGCGCCTTGATGTGCGCCTCCTGCTGCTGCGGGGGCAGGCGCAGGTAGTCCTGCTCCGGCTCGGCCACGCGGCGCGTCTTGCCGCGACCCTTCAGTTCGCCCGGCTCCGGCCGCGCGCCTTCCATCACGTCGCGCACCGCGCGCTGCACCGACTGCGGAATGATGCCGTGCTCGGCGTTGTAGGCGAGCTGCCGGTTGCGGCGACGCTCTGTCTCGTCCAGCGCCGCGCGCATCGACCGGGTGACGGAATCGGCGTACAGGATCGCCTTGCCGCGCAGGTTGCGGGCGGCGCGGCCGATGGTCTGGATCAGCGAGCCGGTGCTGCGCAGGAAGCCTTCCTTGTCGGCATCCAGAATTGCCACCAGCGACACCTCAGGCATGTCGAGCCCCTCGCGCAGCAGGTTGATGCCCACCAGCACATCAAACACGCCAAGGCGCAGGTCGCGGATGATCTCGACGCGCTCGACGGTCTCGACGTCCGAGTGCAGGTAGCGCACCTTGACGCCGTGCTCGCCCAGATACTCGGTGAGGTTTTCCGCCATCTTCTTGGTCAGCGTGGTCACCAGCACGCGATCGCCCAGCGCCACGCGTTCGTGGATCTCGCTCAACAGGTCGTCCACCTGGGTGCCCACCGGGCGGATCTCGACCTCGGGATCGACCAGCCCGGTCGGGCGCACCACCAATTCGGTGATCTCATCCCCGGCTTCGCGCAGTTCATAAGGCCCGGGCGTGGCCGACACGTAGACGCTGCGCGGCGCGCGCGCCTCCCATTCCTCGAATTTCAGCGGTCGGTTGTCCAGCGCCGACGGCAGCCGGAATCCGAATTCCACCAGGGTTTCCTTGCGCGAGCGGTCGCCCTTGTACATCGCGCCGATCTGCGGAATGGTGACGTGCGATTCGTCCACCACCAGCAGCGCGTCGGCCGGCAGGTAGTCGAACAGGGTCGGCGGCGGCTCGCCCGGCTTGCGGCCGGTGAGGTGGCGTGAATAGTTCTCGATCCCGCTGCAGTAGCCGACCTCGGCCATCATTTCCAGATCGAACCGGGTGCGCTGGCTCAAGCGCTGCACTTCCACCAGCTTGTTCGCCGAATACAGCTGCGCCTGCCGCTCGCGCAGTTCCTCCTTGATGGTGCCGATGGCCGCCAGCGTGCGCTCGCGGGGCGTGGCGTAGTGGGTCTTGGGATAGACCACGTAGCGCGGCAGCCGGCGCAGGATCTGCCCGGTGAGCGGATCGAACATCGACAATTGCTCGATCTCGCCGTCGAACAATTCGATCCGCAGCGCTTCCAGGTCGGATTCGGCCGGGAACACGTCCACGGTTTCGCCACGCACGCGGAAGCTGCCGCGATCGAGCACCATTTCGTTGCGGGTGTATTGCAGGGTCGTCAGATGGCGCAGCAGTTCGCGCTGGTCGATGCGTTCGCCGCGCGAGAGGATCAGCCGCATCGCCAGGTAGTCCTCCGGCGCGCCGAGGCCGTAGATCGCCGACACCGAGGCCACCACGATCGTGTCGCGGCGCGACAGCAGCGCCTTGGTCGCCGCCAGCCGCATCTGCTCGATGTGGTCGTTGATCGAGCTGTCCTTCTCGATGAAGGTGTCGGTCGACGGCACGTAGGCTTCCGGCTGGTAGTAATCGTAGTAGCTGACGAAGTACTCGACCGCGTTGTGCGGGAAGAACGCCTTGAACTCGCCGTACAGCTGCGCCGCCAGCGTCTTGTTCGGCGCCATCACCAGAGTCGGCTTCTGCACGCGCTGGACAAGGTTGGCCACGGTGAAGGTCTTGCCCGAACCAGTGACGCCCAGCAGCACCTGCCTGGACAGGCCATTCTCGAAGCCGGCCACCAGTTTTTCGATCGCCTGCGGCTGGTCGCCGGCAGGCTGATAGGGAGCCACCAGCTCGAAGCGCTCGGAATGCGTGGCCAGTTCGACGTCGGCGGGGACTGCTGCGCTCATTCGGGTTTTCGCCTGCAACAGGGAAGTTTAACGCGATGCCGCATCCGGCCCGGACTCCGGATTTTTCCGAGCCGTCGCCGGCGCGAAGTCCCATGCCCCGATGCGGCGCCCGCCGATCGCAGACAAGCGTCCCGCCGCCTAGCCTGACCGCACGTCATCGGGAGCCGCGCCATGCGTTTCGTGCAAGCAGGATTCACCCTCATCGAACTGTCCGTTGCCACGGCTATCCTCGGAATCCTGGCCAGCATTGCCCTCGGCCCGTTTGCCGGCATGCTTGAACACCACCGCGCAACGGCGGCGGTCGAGTCGCTGCAATCGCACATGGCGCTGGCGCGGACGGCCGCCATCACCTACAACCGCTCCGCCGTCCTGTGCCCAAGTCGCGACGGGCGTACCTGCACCAACGACACCGACTGGAGCGGCGGCTGGCTGCTGTTCATCGACCAGAACCGCAACCGTCAACCCGACCTGGGGGACGAAATCCTGCGCACGGACCTGCGCACGAACGCCGGCTCGCTCCGCATCGCCAGCAGCGGCGGACGCCGTCAATTGCGCTACCACGCCGACGGTTCCAGCGCAGGAACCAACTTGACGCTCTCGATCTGCGGACGCAGCGGAAACCTGCTCGACCAGGTCATCGTCAACAACATTGGCCGACCGCGCAGCCAGCGCCCGCGCACGCCCACCGCCTGCCCGGTCTGAGCAGCCCCGACCCTGCCACGCCTTGCCCACCCTGCGCAGGCCAAGTATCATGCGCGGCTCGCGACAGCGATGGCTCGGTAGCTCAGTTGGTAGAGCAGGGGATTGAAAATCCCCGTGTCGGCGGTTCGATTCCGTCCCGAGCCACCAAACAGCAATCCAAGCAAGTCCCAATCAGGCCGGCAAGCCCAACAAAATCAAGGCTTCCGGCCTTTTTTGTGTCCCGGCCAGTGCTTTGGCGTCCCTTGCAATCCGGGGGCATGTGGGGGCACGATTGGGGGCATATCGCGGGGGCATGGGCTCGATGCCCCCAGACGATGCCCCCAGCGAGGATGCCCCCATGCCCCTGACCGATACCGCTATCCGCAAGGCCAAGCCCGCAGAAAAGCCCCTGCGTCTGTTTGACGGTGGCGGGCTGTATCTGGAAGTGGCCCCTACCGGGGGCAAGCTTTGGCGATGGAAGTATCGTTTCGGGGGCAAGGAAAAGCGGCTGGCGCTGGGGGTATATCCCGAGATCGGGCTGGCCGATGCCCGCGAGCGCCGCGCGCAAGCTCGCAAGCTGCTGGCGGATGGGATCGACCCGGCCGAGCACCGGAAGGCCGTGAAGGTGGCCGGGCAGGAACGGGCGGCCAACAGTTTCGAGATCGTCGCGCGCGAGTGGTTGGGCAAGCAAACATGGGTGCCCGGCTACCGCGTCAAGGTCGAGGCACGGCTGGCCCGCGACGTGTTCCCCTACATCGGGGGCAGTCCGGTTTCGGAACTGCTGGCGCCGGACTTTCTGCGCGTCCTGCGCCGCGTCGAGGAACGCGGCACGGTCGAATCAGCGCACCGCGTCATGCGCGCCTGCGGAGGCATCATGCGCTACGCCGTCGCCACCGGGCGCGCCGACCGCAACCCCGTGGCCGACCTGCGCGGGGCGCTGGCAAGCCCTGCGGGTGGTCACCATGCCGCGATCACCGATCCCGCCGAGTTTGGCGGCCTTATGCGTGCAATCGAAGGTTATGCCGGCGATCCGATCACCTGCGCGGCGCTGAGGCTGTCCGCGCTGCTGTTCGTCCGTCCGGGTGAGCTGCGTCAAGCCGAATGGGCCGGCATTGACTTGGAAGCCGGCGAGTGGCGCTTCACCGCCAGCAAGACGAAACAGCCGCATATCGTCCCGCTGTCCGCCCAAGCCGTTGCGATCCTGCGCGACCTGCAACCGCTCACCGGCTCGGGCCGCTACGTGTTCCCGAGCTTGCGCACCCCTGCCCGGCCCATGAGCGAGAACACCGTAAACGCGGCCCTGCGGCGCATGGGCTACGCCAAAGACAAGATGACGGCTCACGGCTTCCGGGCGACCGCGCGCACGATGCTGGATGAGGTGCTGGGCTTCCGGCCCGACTACATCGAACACCAGCTCGCGCACGCCGTCCGCGATGTGAACGGGCGAGCCTACAACCGCACCAGTTTTCTGCCCGAGCGCCACAAGATGATGCAGGGCTGGGCCGATTACATCGATTCGCTACGCGACGGCGGGAAGGTTGTGCCGATCCGACGCAAGGCGAGTTGACCAAACAGCCGCGCCTAGCTCGACGGAGCGAAAACGCCGGACACCCTGCGGCGCTGGCGCGGCTTCCTAACAGGGGCGAGGGGTGCGCGTGTCGTGGAAAACCTTCTGGTAGGTAGTGGCGACTGGCGAGCCGAGCAGGCGGCAAGGCGTGAAGCCGAAGCGCGACTAAATCGCCGCATAGAACGCGCGACGGCTCGCGCGATGACGCAGGATAAAGCCCTGCTGGCGCGGCGTTATGCGGAGGCAATCGCAAGATTGGCAGCACTGGAAAAGCTGACAAGAACCCTGCGTCTTTCCCATGACGTGGCGACCTGTTCCGCTGACTATCACGAAAAAATGGCGCGGCTTACACAGGAATGTGTGGATCGACTTGCCATGGAATTGATCGAAAAACATAGAGTCCGGCAGCGCGTGGCGAGGGACAGACTTCACAAAGACCCAAAACAAGCAGCAAAGGGGGGCGCATTGGTGCTTTGGAATGAGCGCCGCGCCGGCAAGCACCCGAAGCTACGCACCGTTGAGCAATTCGCTATGGAAGTAATGCGCCGCTGGCCGGTGCTGAAAAGCTCAAAGGTGATATGCGGCTGGTCGGCCAAGTGGACGAAGGATGTCCGGGAAGGAAGAACCCCAGCCGTCTAGTTGGCTTCCCATCGCACTAATCTACTGGCAGCAAGCTACATTCTGCGGAACATGATCCGTGTCGCCCGGCCAATACGGCCTAACCTGAGGCGACACAATGCAACCTAGTCGAACCCTTCCTGAAACCGGCTTCCTGCGCCTGCCGGAAGTCCTGCGCGTCTACCCCGTTTCCCGCTCTACTTGGTGGGCAGGCGTCCGCAATGGCCGATTCCCTGCCGGCGTGAAGCTGGGGCCGAACACGACCGCATGGCGCGTTGAGGATATCCGCGCCTTGATCGAAAGCGCCGCCAGCGCAAAGGCGGCCGCATGAGCCCAGAAAAGACAGACCCGGCGCGAGGGCCGGGCGTCATGCGCAAGCCGGGGGGCGAAGCGCGTAGCAATTCTACCGCAACACTGGCCCAGCGCGTGCGACTGCTGGAGGCGCTGCGGGAGCGGCCGCACTCAACGGATGAACTGCGCGAGATCGGGCTGTTTTGCCCTGCGGCGCGCGTCATGGAACTGCGCGAGATGGGCCACAAGATCGCGACGTACCGGATTACGGCGGATGACCGCGACGGTTTCCGGCATCGCGGGATGGGCGTCTATGTGCTGCTGCGCGAACCGGCGGAGGTGACGCAATGACCTACGCCGAAACCTATTCGACCATCGGCACGCCGCTACCTGTTCGACGCAACGGCAAGGCACCCGTGCCAAGGGATTGGCAACGAATGACACCTGCCGAGGGCATGGCGGCCTGCGCAGGATGGCAGGGCAACATCGGCCTGGCCCTGCCTGCCGGGCTGTTCGCGCTGGACGTGGACGGTGCAACGGGCGCGGCATCGCTCGAGGCATTGCAGGCAAGGCACGGCGAACTGCCGGCGACGCTGACGCAGATCACGCCGCACGGCCGGCACCTGCTGTTCACCAAGCCCGAGGGGCTGCGCCTAAAAAACAGCGTGGGCGTGTTGGGCGATGGGCTGGACATTCGCACGCAGGGCGGGCAGATCGTGGTGGAGCCGTCAAACGTCAATGGCGCCGCCTACCAGTGGCAGGACTGGCAACCGGACACCGGCGAGGTGCCGGAGATCGCGCCGGCACCGGACTGGCTGCTGGCCCTGCTGACCGTACCGCAGGAAACGCAGCAGGAAGCGCCACAAGCGCCGCCTGCGCGTAGTCTGGACGCCTACGCGCTGCGCGCGCTGGAACGCGCCACAAGCGCAGTCGTGGCCGCTGGTGAAGGCACGCGAAACGACACGCTCAACGGTGCCGCCTACGGGATCGCACGCCTTGCGGCTGCGGGCCGGCTGGACTGGCACCATGCGGCTGCAATGCTCGAGCGCGCGGCGCAGAGCGCAGGGCTGGCACCTGCCGAGATCGCGGCGACGCTCGAGAGCGCACGCAGCAGCGGATGGCAGAGCCCGAACACGGAAGGGCTGCCGACAACGCGCGCGGAACCGGCACGCGATGCGCCGATGCTGGTACCCGTTGACGTGGCGGGCGTGCTGAGCGCGCCGAGTCCGCCGCCTGCGTTTGTCTGGGATGGCTACCTGCCGCGCGGCGTCGTGGCGCTGCTGGGGGCGCATGGCGGCGCTGGCAAGTCCACCATTGCGCTGATGCTCGCCGTGGCCGTGGTGACGGGGCGGGCGCTGTTGGGCGTACCAGTGACGCAGGGGCGCGTGCTGCTGGCAACGCTCGAAGATGCGGGCGAGATCGTCCGGCACCGGCTGGCGTGGATATGCCGGCACTGGCGGATAGATCCGCGAACCCTTGCCGAAGGCCTGCACATCGTGGACGGCACCGGCTGCCCGGAGTTGTTCATTGCCGAGCACCGCACCGCAGGCACGACAACGCCGACCTATGAGGAACTGCGGCGGCAAGCTGCGGGCGTTGACCTGGTGATTGTGGACAACGCCAGCGACGGCTACGGCGGCAACGAGATCGACCGCCAGCAGGTGCGGACATTCATGCGCGCGCTGGGCCGCATCGCCAAGGACAACAACGCGGCCTGCCTGCTGCTGGCGCATGTATCGAAAGACACCAGCAGGAACGGCAAGGCGGCCGGGGGCGAGGCTTATAGCGGCTCTACCGCTTGGCACAACAGCGCGCGGAGTCGGCTGTTCCTGAGCCGTGGCGAGGATGGCGCGCTGGAACTTGAGCACCAAAAGGCGCAATTCGGAAAGATGCACAAGCCGCTGCGCCTGCGCTGGCCCGACGATGAACTGCCAGACATTGCGGGCGCGGAGCCCGGAGGCGCTGAGGTGATGGACGCGCTGCTAGACAAGGGGCGCGCGGCCGACCTGCTGCGGCTGCTGGCGGAGTTTGAAGCGCGCGGCCACTACTGCGGCACCGCGCTGACCGCCAGGAACAACCCGCACGCCATGCTGCGAAGCGAGCCGGACTTCAAGCGCCTGCGGCTGGGCAAGGATGACGTGCGGCGGCTGGTGAACCTGTGCCAGCGTGAGGGGTGGCTCGAGGCAGTCGAGCATCGGACGGCGAACCGGAAAACCTGCGAAGTCTGGACGGTCACCGACGCCGGGCGCACCCATGCCAGGCTGGAAGTTGCGCCTTCCGCGCCTTCCGCGCCTTCATTGAGTGAAAGCGCAGAAAACCCGGCGCAAAGGGGCGCGCCTTCCGCGCCTTCTTGCGTAGGGGGTATGGGGGAATTAGCGCGCGCGCAGGAAGGCGCAGGGGGGGCCGCACCATGATCGACGCACTACTGACCGGAAAACTCGCCGCCGACCCCAAGAGCGGCACGGCCCGCAACGGCAACCCCTACGCAACGGCGCGCGTGCTGGTGCCGATGGGCGAGGATCGCTTGCATGTCGCCGTGATTGCCTTCGACGCCGACACCGTGGCCGGACTGCTGGCGCTGTCCGCTGGCGATGCCGTGGCGCTGGCGGGTGAACTGACCCCGAAAGTCTGGACGCCGACCGATGGCGATCCGCGCGCGTCCGCCGACCTGAAGGCGCACAAGCTGCTGACCCCGTACCACGTCAACCGCAGGCGCAGGGAGATGTGATGGCCGTAAATAACGGGCGCTTTACGGCAGTCAACCCCGGCGGGTCATCGCACAGTGCGATGAAGTGCGATGCTGTGGCGAAGGCCAAGAGTTCGGGCAAGGCGGCAGTTTCTGCACCAGTACGCGCGGGCGCGTATGACTCCGGCCTGCGTGTTCAGTGCGGAGCCAAGCGGCACCGCGACGGGCTACCCTGCCAAGCCAAGAGCGAGCCGGGGAAGCGCCGCTGTCGGTTCCACGGGGGGCGCAGCACTGGCCCCAAGACGCCAGAGGGCAAGGCCCGCGCACTGGCGAACCTGCGGCAGTACCGGGAGCCGGCGCGGAGGTGAAAGCGTGGCGCTGTACGATGGATCAAAGGGCGTTCGTCGAGCCCAAGCGGGCATCATTTGGGGGCATATTTGGGGGCATATTGCCGGCGACGAAAACTGAAACCCGCATAGGAGCTACGTTTCCGGCTTCGATTCGATAGCGTCCCGAGCCACCATTATTCAGCGCCCAACCGTTCTCGGTTGGGCGTTTTCATTTGCGGATTCCCCAAGCCGCGCGGGGTTCCGGGCCATTTTGCGTATGCCAGCCGGCGTATGTCCAAAACCCCGCACGTCCTTGAACAGAGCCAGGCTGATGCCACTGTGCCCATCCGCGCATCACACAAACAACAACGGCCCCCCCCTGGGGCCGTTGTTGTCCGTTCGAGATGGCTGCATTCAGTTCACGATGCGCACGTCGTCGATGTAGACATACACCGTGTAGCTGGTCTGTGCGTGGTACAGCCAGATGGCATCGAGGGTGACCGAGGATGCGGTGATCGCGCCGTTCCCGCCGACCCACGCATTCCACTGGTTGGCGTCGGTCAGGCTCCACTCTACGTAGGTCCAGGCATTGGCCGGCAGCGCGCGCGAGACCGAGCGCTCGGTGCCGTCGCTGTCGTCCACGCCCACCGCGACCGACACCCCGGATCCAGCGGCGTAGACCCAGAACCCGACCTTGCCGTTGGCGCGGGTCAACGTGGTGTTGGCCGAAGGCGAGCCGCCGCCGGAGAGCAGGCGAACCGCCCAGTCGGCCGAGCTGCTGGCATTGTCGACCAGCTTGACCTGGAGCGAGCAGCTGCCGTTGCGGCTCATGCTGCAGTAGCGCAGCGCGGTCGATGCGGTGGAAATGCCGGTGGTGCTGCCGGAATAGGTCGGCGACGTGTTGAAGTGGCCTACCGAGGATTCGAAGGTGTCAAGCAGCTTTACCGTGCCCGCCGGGGCCGACGGGTTGAGCAGGCTGTAGTAGCCCGACCAGTTCCAGTAGATGCCGGGGTCGGTGTGGTCGTTGCCGCTGTAGTGCTGGTGGCCCTTGATCTTGACCGAATCCGGCAGCACCTTGGTGCCGCTGGTGGCCGGGCCGTTGTAGGCCGAGCTGCAGGTGATCGCGGTGTACTTGCTGCAGAAATTGCGCACCAGCGCGCTGGAGGCGTTGTACATCGCCGTGGTGTACCAAGAGCTGTTGCTGGTATAGCCCTCGTGCTCGATGCCCAGCGTGTAGGGGTTGTGGCTGCGCACGTGCCAGGCGGTGTAGGCGTTGCGCACCATCTGGGTCACCTGCCCGTCCGAGCTGCGGATGACGTAGTGGGCGCTGACCTGCGCCGCCGGGTTCTTGAACCAGGAAATCGTACCGGCGTAGCTGCCCTCGGTCGTGTGGATCGTGACGGCGCCGATCGCCTGGCTGCGCGAAGCTGTGTAGTTGCTGGGGCTGGCCGGATCCCAGATCGCCGGGCTGTAGTCAGGGCCGGCGACCTGCTGGCTGCCGCCACCGCGGGCGACCATGGTCTCGCTGGTCGGGTCGATCGCGTAGTTGCCGGCATCGACGCGGCCACGGCTGACGTCCAGCCGCACGAACGGCGCGCGCAGCGTCACCAGCTGGGCCGGCGCAAACGCGCGCTCCCACTGGATCGGGCGCTCAGGCACGATCGCCCCCTTTTCGTTCACGCCACGGTCCATCGACAGCAGCACGTCGAAGGCGAAGCTCTGGCGAGCGAAATCCTCGATCGCGTTGCCGCCCTGCATCGGCGTGAAGCCGGCATAGCGCGCCAGCACCTGGCTGATCTGCTCGGGCTTCGGCGCGACGCCATTCCTGCCCAGGCCCGCCCGGCCGATTTCCTGCGCCAGCAGCGCGGCGGCGGCGAGGATGTTGGCGCGGCTGTCGGTCTTGATCAGCTGGGTCGAAAGGCCGGTGAGACGCGATGCGGCCGTCACCTGGTCGGTGAACCCCTCGCCCGCATACAGACCCATGACACCGTAGGCGGTCGGCATGTGGTTGTGGTGGTTCTCGGTGTCGAGCGGCTGCAGCGGCATCCAGCGGCTCTGCGACCAGGCGATGGCTTCCAGCGTGCCGGCCGGGATCTGCGGATAGCTGCGATAGGCCTCGGCAAAATACTTCGGCATCACCGAACGCATGGCGCGCAGCTGCAGTTCCTCCTGCTGCAGCAGATGCAGAAGCTGCGGATCCTCGCCGCCGACGACCCGTTCCGGCTGCGATGGGACACCGGCCCTGACCGGACCGTTGGCCGCCGAAACGTGCGACGCGAAGAAAGCAATAGCGGCAAACATCACGCTTGCAAGCAAGCCTGAACGACTGGACATCGGCTGGTTCTCCCCGGGAAATACGACAGACGGTGCAACGATGTTTCGTGATGGCGCGCACATTCCCCATGTGCGGCGGAGACACTAGCACGGGGTTCTGACGAGGGCTTGCCGCAGCGCAATACGGTACAAAACGGTTGTATTTACATATTTATCAACAACCTGCAGACGTAATTCATGCAACGACAGCAAGTATTCCAGCCGCCGTCAGACTGCTTTGTCCATAACCAAAGGTTATGTTGCAATAGCCTCCTGCTGCTAAACTCCCGTTCGTCATCGGGGAGTAGCCGCCCTTCGCCACGAAGGGGCTGACGTCAACACACTTGGCCCGTCGGCCATGGCGTCCGCAGTGTCCACGCCTGGCAAGACCTTTGACCACGACGCCTCCGACCTGGCCGGGGAAGCGTCGTGGTCGATCGTCCGTTGTCCGGCCCGGGACCCTGCATGCAATCACTGTTCCTCTCGACCGGCGTCGTCGCGCTTGCGGAAATCGGCGACAAGACCCAGCTCCTCGCCTTCATCCTCGCGGCGCGTTTCAAGAAGCCGCTGCCGATCGTTCTCGGCATTTTTGCCGCAACCCTGGTCAACCATGGCCTTGCCGGCGCACTGGGGGCGTGGATCATGACGTCCGTCAGTCCGGGCGTCCTGCGCTGGGCGCTGGGCCTGTCGTTCCTCGGCATGGCGGCCTGGACACTTGTTCCAGACAATATCGAGGACGAAGAAAGTCGGGTTGCCGGGCATTTCGGCGTGTTTGGTGCCACCTTGGCCACTTTCTTCCTGGCCGAGATGGGGGACAAGACACAAATCGCCACGGTTGCACTGGCCGCACACTATGGCGCGCCGCTTCAGGTCGTGATTGGCACGACGCTCGGGATGTTGATTGCCGACGTGCCGGCGGTCTTCGTGGGCGGCAAGCTCGCCGAGAAAATCCCCATGAAACTGGTGCATGCGATTGCGGCGGCGATCTTCGCACTGCTGGGCGCCGCAACCCTGTCCGGGATCGGGTCGAAGTTCGGACTCTGACGTCTTGGCCGGTCCGGAACTGGCACCAGCGGCGCATTGGTGGTTCAATGACACCTGAAGCGGGGGTGCCCGGAACGAACGGGCTGAGAGAGACCCTTGGAACCTGATCCGGTTTGGACCGGCGTAGGGAGCTTGAATCACGGCGGCGGATTCTTTCGGGGATCGCCTTGCGCCGTTCGATCCCGGACGGGTCGATCCGCGCGCAACGCTGCCGGCTTTCGCTTCGCCCACTCCCACGATGGCGCTAGCGAACATGATCCTCCGGTTTTCCCCGCTCCTGCTGGCCCTGCTGCCGCTGCTGGCCCACGCCCAGTCCGATGCTTCCCCCCCACCATCGGAACGGACCACGACGCTTCCCGGCGTCGAGGTGAAGGGGGATCGCCGCGAAACGCCGCGCAAGGACGGGCTCGGCGCCTGGGGCAAGGCCGCGCTGCACGACACGCCGGCCGCGGTCAGCGTCGTCGGTCGCGAGCGGATCGAGGCCCGCCAGATCCGCACTCTGAGCGAGTTGGGCCACGAGGACGCCGCGCTCGGCGACAACTATGCGCCAGTCGGCTACTACCAGAACCTGTCGATCCGCGGCTATGCGCTGGACCTGGGCACCGGCTACCGGAACAACAACCTCGCCATGACCGGCGAGCAGCCGATCGCGCTGGAAGACAAACAGCAGGTCGAAATCCTCAAGGGGCTGGCGGGCCTGACCGCGGGCGTGATGGAGCCCGGCGGCGTGATCAACTTCGTCAGCAAGCGGCCTGCCGACGTGCGCACGCTGACGTTGGGCGCGGATTCGCACGGTTCGCTGTACGCCGCGCTGGACGCCGGACGCTGGCTGACGCCGCGCTTCGGGCTGCGCGCCAACCTGGCCTGGGAAACCCTGCACTCTTTCGTCGACCACGCCAACGGCCGCCGCGCCTTCGGCGCGCTGGCGCTGGACTGGAATCCGACCGATCGCACGTCGCTGCAGTTGGACTTCAACCATCTCGACAGCGCCCAGCGTTCGGCCTCCGGCTACATGCTGCTGGGTGGCACCCGCTTTCCGGAGCACGTCGACCGATCGCAGATGCTCGGCTACCAGCCCTGGCAGCAGCCGGTCGCGATCCGCGCCACCAATGCCAGCGCGCGATTGCAGCACGCCTTCAACGACGACTGGAGCCTGCACCTGGCGCTGGGCCGCAGCCGCAGCGTGATCGACGACCGCGTCGCCTTCGCCTACGGTTGCTGGTACGTGGCCGCCTGCGCGTCGGGCAGCCCGCCCAACTACTTCGCGCCGGACGGCGGCTACGACGTCTACGACTACCGCAACCCCGGCGACACCCGCACCGGCGACGAGGCGCGCGCCACGCTGGAAGGGCGCTTCGCCACCGGCAGCGTCAGCCACGACCTCACGTTGGGCGTGGGCGCCTTCCACCGCGGCATCAATCGCCACTGGCACGTCAACGACTACATCGGCACCGCCAACATCAACGACCCCTCCGTCCCGGTCTTCGATCCGTCGCCCAAGCAGATCGGCCCGCGCGTGCAGCGCCTGAACAGCTGGCAGCGCTCGCTGTTCGCGCTGGACCGGCTGGGCCTGGGCCCCCACTGGCAGCTGCTGCTGGGCGCCCGCCACGTCCGGCTGAGCGAACAGGCACGCAGCAAGAAGAACGTGCTCGAACGCGACACCCACCTGTCGCGCACGCTGCCGCAGGTGGCGTTGCTGTGGCTGCCGAACGACGCCCTCACCCTGTACGCCAGCTATGGCGAAGGGCTGTCGCTGGGCCTGCAGGCGCCGTCATGGACCAGCAACGATGGCGATTCGCTCGGCCCGCGACTGTCGCGCCAGGTCGAGACCGGGCTCAAATACCGCTGGACCCCGCAACTGGATCTGGAAGCCGCGCTCTACCGCATCCACCAGCCCTACCAGTACGCGCAGCCGGACAATTCCTGGGCCGGATTCACCTTCGTCCAGCAGGGCGAGGAAGTGCACACCGGGCTGGAGGTTTCGGTCAACGGGCGCCTGAGTGTGGACACCGGCCTGCATGCCAGCCTGACGCTGCTGCACGCCCGCGCGCAGGGCACCGGCACTGCCGCCTACGACGGCCATCAGGTCGTGAACGTTCCGCGCCTGCGCGCCACGTTCTGGATCGAACATCGTCTGAACGCCTTGCCAGGTTTCACCGTGCAAGGCGGCTTGCGCTACGCCTCGGCCAACCCGGCCACGCCCAATGGCGCGCTGCGCGCTCCCGCCTACGGCGTGTTCGATGCCGGGGTGCGCTACGACGGCACCTGGGGCCAGCGGGAGATCAGCGCCCAGCTCGGCGTGGACAACCTGTTCAACCGCTTCTACTGGCGCGACACCGGCAGCTCGCAGGGCGACAACTACCTGTTCCCCGGCGCACCGCGCCTGCTGCGCCTGACCCTGCGCGTGGCGCTATGACCCTGCCCCTGCACGAACTCATCGCCGCCACGCTCAGCGCCACCAGCGTCTGGCTCGGCACGCGCCGCAGCCCGTGGTGCTATCCGGCCGGCCTGGTGTCGGTGTCCGTCTACATCTGGGTCTATCTCGGCGTACGGCTGTATTCGGAAGTGCTGCTGCAGTGCATCTGGATCGGCATGCTGGTGCTCGGCTGGTGGCGCTGGCGGCACCACCTCGACCGCAGCGGCCATGTCAGGGTGGCGCCGCTTTCCGCGCGCGATGCCACGCTGCATCTCGCCGTTGGCATCTCCTGCGGGCTGGCGCTGGGCTACGCGATGGCCACCCACACTCCGGCCGCCCTGCCCTGGCTCGACGCCATGCTCACCACGCTGAGCCTGGTGGCGCAGTTCTGGCAGAACCGCCGCCATACCGCGACCTGGTGCCTGTGGATCGCGGTGGATCTGGTCTATATCGGCATGTTCGTGAACAAGCACCTGTTCGTCACCGCGGTGCTCTACGCGGGTTTCGTCGGCCTGGCCGCCAAGGGCCTGCGCGACTGGCGCCGCGCCGCGCAGATGCAGGAAAGCGCGGCCGGCTGAACCTCAGAACGGGTCGGCGGAAGGATCCCAGGGATCGGCCGCGCCCAACTGCTCGCGCAAAGCGTCCTCGTCCGCCGCCGCGATCCAGTCCAGCCCTTCGGCGAGGTTCACCACCTGCAGCTGGCTGCGACGGATCGCATCGCCGTGCAGCGGGCTGAACACCAGCAGGATCACGCCGTAGGACGCATCCAGCACCGCCGCCTGCCAGCGCTGGCCGTCGGTATCGTCGAATGTGCGCACGCGCTCTCCCGCCCGGTCGATCCCGTCCATTCTAGGGCAACGCCGGTGGAGCCTCCTGCGCGTTGCCCCGCGGTCGGTCAGGCATAGAGCGGGGAAGGCAGCGTCGGGTAGGCCCGCCAGACGTGTTCGTACACCGCCGCGGTGGTCGTTTCGACGTCCTGCTCATCGTAGAGACCCAGCGGAAGCCCGGTGGTGTCGTCGTACAGGAAGTCGTGGATGGTCACCCGCACCGCGTCGCGGTTGCCTTCGGTGGCCTGCCAGTCGGCAATCTCGGCAAGGCGCGCCTTCAACGCCGCCAGCAGTGACTTCGAGACGCCCTTGAGCCGCTCGATGCCCTGCTTGTCCAGGTTCGGCTTGCGCAGCAGGTCGAACAGCGCCAGCGTCTCCTCGTCCAGCCCCAGCTCGACCGCCCGCTGCTC